>Ga0075428_100001511_pt1 | contig 24894 bp, 24 predicted proteins | sample RhiMetdeltSRZDD2_FD_75291 | JGI IMG/M metagenome (GOLD analysis project Ga0075428, IMG submission 75291) | Populus rhizosphere microbial communities from Tennessee, USA - Rhizosphere MetaG P. deltoides SRZDD2 | ecosystem: Host-associated > Plants > Roots > Rhizosphere > Soil | place: USA... | reverse complement strand
TCGGCTTCCCTGGCCCGTCCTGACGTGCGCTGGATGCGTCCCGACCGGAGGCTTGCTGGCGCCGGACGGTGGATGATTTCGATCGGGTGGCAGAAGACTTCCTGCCTCGTTGCGCCGCCCGGACCGATGTGGCGCGTGCTCCTCGTGCACTCTTAGCCATGATCGCCTGCCGCCTTATTGCCGCCGTCGGCCCGCCGGTCCGTTCACCGGCTTACCCCGTTCACGTGATCCCGCCTCTGCCAGCATCCGTCGGACCTCGGCGACGAGCGCGTCGGGAAGACACGGCTTCGTGACGAACGAATCACATCCGGCCTCACGGGCCCCTTCGGCGAACCCCGCCAGCGCGTGTCCTGTCAGCGCTACGATCGGAATGTGCTTGGTCCGTTCATCCGACTTGAGCCTTTTGGTCGCTTCCCAGCCGTCGACTTTGGGAAGCGCCAGGTCCATCAAAATGATGTCCGGCATCAATTCAATCGTCTTCTCGATCGCTTCGAGACCATTGGTCGCTTCGGCAACCCGGTAGCCCGAGAATTGTAGATACGCCGCGTACATTTCGCGAGCATCCTGATAGTCCTCGACGACGAGAACGAGTGGGCCTTCGTTGGACTGCTCGGTCATCGTTTTTTGGCCCGCGCCGGTAAGTGCAGGGTGAACGTCGAACCCTTTCCGACCTCGCTTTCGAGATCGATCGTGCCGCCAAGCATCTGCGACAAGCGTCGGCAGATCGACAGTCCGAGACCGGTTCCACCATACCCTCGCGCCGGCGAGCTGTCGAGTTGGCGAAAGTCCTCGAATACCTTCACGCGATCATCGGGGGCGATTCCGACACCGGTATCGGCGACCGCGATTCCGATCGTTCGATCCTTGGCGTCGTAGGTCGCGGTGATTCTGACCGAGCCGGCGGGCGTGAACTTCAGCGCATTGCTCAACAGGTTGAGCACGATCTGCTTGACCTTCTGACGGTCGCTTTTCAGCGGCGGCAGTGTGCGCGGCATGATCGCGCGCACCGAGAGGTTCGACCTCTTGATGATCGGCTCCAGCTCGGACATGACTTCCTCGACCAGCGCCGCAATCTTGAAGGTCGAGACGTTCAGCGGCATCCGCCCCGCTTCAATCCTGGTGATGTCGAGAATGTCGTTGATGAGTGCGAGGAGATGCTGCGAGTTCGAATCGATACGTGTCAGGCTCTTTCGCTGCGCCTCGGACACGGGACCCGAGACGCCGTTCAGCAGCATGTGCGTGTAGCCGAGGATCGCATTGAGCGGCGTCCTGAATTCGTGCGACATGTTTGCCAAGAACTGCGACTTCAGCGCCGAGGCCTGCTCCAGGGCAATGTGCTGGCGGCGCAGCAACTCGTTCTGCTCGGCAAGTTCCGCCGTCGCTTCCTGAACTTTCCGTTCGAGTTCGGCCGACGCCTGTTTCAACTGCTCGAAGAGCCTGGCCTTTTCGTGAGCCTCGGTCAGGTCGTGCAGGATCGTGACGACCCACATCAGTTCGCCCTGCTCGGACAGGATCTGACCGGCAAGACCTTCAACCGGCGCAAGCCGTCCGCTCACCGGATCGGTCAACTGAATCTCGCCCCGGTACCGTTGCTCGCCGCTGCGCGTGAGAACGTTCGAAACGAACGAGGTGAGATGGGCGCCATTTGCGTGCACGCGCCGGAGTTCCGCATCGCTCGCCGACTTGGCGGCGGTGAACAGCCGTTCGGCAGGCTCGTTCATCAACACGATGTCGCCTTCCTGATCCGTGACCAGGATCGGATCGGCAACCGAGTCGATGATCAAATCGAGTCGATGACGTTCATCTCGGACTTCCGCCTGGGCCAGGCGGAGCGTCCGATAACTCTCTTCGATCTCTTCCTTGGCGCGCGCGAGATCGGTCACGTTTCGCAGGATCGAAACGACGTAGGTGCCTTGCCGTTCATCGGTCGCGCGGGAACTGAGCAGCTCGAACAGCAGGTCGGATCCTTCCAGCGGATCGACCAGCAGCAGCTCGCGGCGCGCCATTTCGTTGGGGCCAACGGCGTTGGTCGAGAGCGCCGCGGAGAACAACATGTTGTTCAGCCCAGCCGCTCGCCGCCATCCTTCACCCGCGTCTTCCGGCGCGGCAAACAGTTTCTCGGCGTGCGTGTTCGCGATAATCAGCTTGCCTTCCGTGTCGGTCAACAAGATTGGATCGGTGACGGCGTTGATGATGCTGTACAACAGCATCCGCTCCTGACCGAAGCGGGTCTGCGCCAGGGTCTGAGTGCTGGTCAGCCGCGCGACCTGGCGACCGAGGGTTCGCGCCAGCCAGGCAATATCGGGATGCAACTCCGGGCCGACGGCACTTGTCATCAACAGGCCATGCGACACGGTCGCGTCATCGGCGCGCAACGGGATGGCGTGGAATGGGAGACCCTCGATCGGCGCCCGAAAGTGATCATTCGAGACGTCGAAGTATGTCGGGTCCGGTCGGTCCATCGCCCGGATCAATGGATGGACCGCATCGTCTCTGCTGACCGAAAAATCTGCGATCGCTGCCGATGACATGCCGCGCTCGGCAACGAGCAGGAGGGGAGATGAGTCAGGTTCAGCAACCGCGACGATCGCTTTCTTCACCCCCGTGTGGCTGGCGAGCCAATCAACCGCGCGGCGGGCAGAGACCTGAAGATCGGTCGTCGTCAGCATGAACTCGACCAGGGCGAGCTTTGCTTCCGAATCGACCCCTGTCAATTGCACGGCCGTTGCTGCGGCGGACCGGCGCACGCGCTACCTTTCAGTGCGTTTACGGCTACGGCGAACAACTCGCCCAGGCTGTGGCGCTCTTTCGACCAACTCGGGCTGCGGCCGCGAGACCGGAGCAACCTGGCTGACGGCTTCTGAATATTTCAAATAGGTGTCGATCGACGCCACCACGACGCGGGCCTCGACGGTGATGAGATCGATGCCCACGAGCGACACGCGGATCCAGGCATCGATCACGATGCCTTTGTCCAAGACACGATCGAGGACGTCTATGAGACTCGTCCCGCCCGGCTGCCGTTCAACTGCCATGCTGAAGCTCCTGGTCTCCGAAAATGCGCATCCGCGTCAGCGACGTGTTCGCTGCGGCGCCCGCGACAGAGCGTCGACTTTCTCCTCCAGCCGCTGGATCTGTGTCCGCAGCGCCTCGCGTTCAGCAGCGGCCGTCCGCTCCGCGCCGGACGACAGCTCCCGGTCGTACCGCCACCAGTCCAGGCCGATTTCCTGTGCCTTGTCCAGCGAACAGATGAGCAGTCGGATCCGGATGGTCAGCAGTTCGACTTCTGCGAGCGATACCTTGATGTCTCCCGCGATGACCAGTCCCTTGTCGAGCACCCGGTCCAGAACGTCGACGAGACCGGTCGCGCGATGGTGGGATGGCGGAAGATCGATGGGCATGTGGCAGCGAACTATATCGCACGCGTCTCGAACGCAGCAACCGACCCCGGCCGTTCGGCCAACACTACAGATGAGCTTTCAGCGAGGCGAGACGTTCTCATAGTGCGGCGTTACCGGCGCACCATTCCAGGCTCGGAGATTGCCTCGACCAGCTCGCCGGTCGTCTTGTCGCGCTGGACCCGCGTCGCGATATCAGCCTGAGCGATGATGCCGCAAAGGACCCCACCCTGGTCGATCACAGGTATCCGGCGGACCTTGCGCTCAGCCATACGCGACACCGCCGTCTCAATATCATCGTCCTCACGACAGGTCACGACATCGGACGACATGACGTCGCGGACTGTCGCCGTCTCGCAGGATCGACCACTCGCAACCGCTTTGATCGTGATGTCGCGGTCGGTGATCATACCGACGAGTTTGCGCGACGGTCCGTCCACGACCGGCACGGCACCGACGTCGTGTGATTTCATTACTTGCGCGACGCGGACAAGAGAATCGGTCGGCTGAGAGCTCGCGGGTTCGCGGGTCATGACCTCTCGACAGGTTGCCATTATTTGTCTCCCTCAATGACGCCCAACGGCGTCGGATGCAAACGAGTTTCACGCGTCAGAGCGCAGACCTTCAGAGTTGTCGCGGGGACGCGTAGGTCTGCGCTACAGGGTTTTGAGACCAGCCCTGCAGGATGCAATCAAACGGCCAGATGAACCGTGATGGGAAGGCGCGCGATTTGAGGGAAAAAGCGAAAGGTCTGCCCTTCGACCGGGACGCGAAATGTCCGCTCAGGCCAAGCCCTTCAGCTCGCGTTTGAGCACCTTACCGGTTGCGCTGATTGGCAGAGACTCTCTGAACTCCACAATCCGCGGGTATTTATATGAAGCAAACTGCTCACGCGTCCATTCAACGAGCACTTCCTCGGTGACGCTCGTACCGGGCTTGCGGACCACGTAGGCCTTCACTTCTTCGCCGACCCGCGGATCGGGAACGCCGACCACCGCCACCTGGGCAACTGCAGGGTGGGTCAAGAGGACTTCCTCGAGCTCTCGGGGATAGACGTTGTATCCGGCGCGCAGAATCATGTCTTTCTTCCGATCGACGATGGACAGATAACCGTCTGAATCGAAGACACCGATATCGCCCGTATGAAACCAGCCGTTGCGCGTGGCTTCTTGAGTCGCCTCGGGGCGGTTGTAATAGCCTTTCATGACGCTCGGCCCGCGCACGACGACTTCACCCCGCTCCCCTGCCGCCACCGGCCGCCCTTCATCGTCGACGCAACGAATATCGACACCGAAGATGGGAAACCCGACGGTGCCAGGCCTGGTCGGCCGGTGCAGCTGATTGAATGCCACCACCGGCGCTGTTTCCGACAAGCCATACCCTTCCAGCACCCTGACGCCAAAGGTCTTCTCGAATCGCTGCAAAACGTCGAGTGGCATCGGCGCGCCGCCTGAAACACATACGCGCAGACATCGCGCAATCGCCGCACTGTCGGCGCTGCCAGACTTCACGTCCTCGAGCAGCGACCAATACATCGTCGGCACGCCAATCCAGAATCCGACATTCTCGTCGACGATCGTCTTGAGCACCTGAGAGGGATCGAAGCGAGTCAGGAGTACGAGACGGAACCCGCCGTATAGGCCAGAGTTCATCTGGCAGGTCTGCGCCGTCGAGTGAAACAGCGGAAGCGTGATGAGCGCGACGTCTTGTTCGAACCCTCCCTTGCACGCGGGACGGAGCATGTCGTGCGACGCGATGGCGTTGAGAAGCATGTTCTCGTGCGTCAGTTCGGCACCCTTTGGGCGACCGGTCGTGCCCGACGTATAGAGGATGACTGCAGTGTCACTCGGCCGCCGCCGGCGCGGCTGGAAGATGCCGGCCTGCCCGCGCATCAGCTGGCCGAGCGTCGTCGCCGACGAGACGGGCGCTTCACCGGCTGGATCGGGCGTGATGATGATCAGTTGCTGACAGCCCGCTTCGTCGCATGCCGCCCGCGCCATCTGCGCGATCGGAAGATCCTGCGTCCCCTCGAACGCGAGTAGCGCGACGGCATTACTGTCCTTCAAGTGATAGGCGATCTCGCGCGGCTTGAGCAGCACATTCAGGGGAACAACGGCCGCGCCGGTCTTCAGAATTCCGAAATAGGCAATTGGAAACCACGTGATGTTCGGACACGACAAGGCGACGTGATCGCCGGCAGTGATGCCGAGAGCACTCAACCCGCCGGCGACTTGTGCTGCTGCCGCATTGAGTTCCCCGTACGTCATGTGACGACCGGCGCACGTCACCGCCACGCGATCCGGAGTCAGGTTCGCGTAGTGCTCCAGCACCGAGGACAAATTGAGCGCGGTCGCATGGTGATTGATCACTGATCACTGATCCCTAATCGTGAATCGTTGAATCTCTAATCTTTGGATCCTTGAATCACTGAATCCTCGAATCCGCGCAAGTCGAGCCAGCCGCCAGCCGCCAGCCGCCAGCCGCCGAGAAGATTACCACTCCGAATGCACCGCCCCAGGCCGGTCAATACGTTCGTAAGTATGCGCGCCGAAGGCGTCGCGCTGTGCCTGCGTGAGACTCTGCGGCAACCGCGCCGTGCGATAGGAGTCGAAATATGCGAGCGCCGACGAGTGCGCGAGCATCGGAATGCCTGCGTCGGCGGCGCGCGTCACGGTTCTTCTCCATCCTGCCTGCGCCTTGTGAACGCTGTCACGAATGGTGGCATCGAGCAGCAGATTCACGAGATCGGGTTTGCCCTCGAACGCCTGGCGAACCGGATCGAGGAGACGGGCGCGGATAATGCAGCCGCCCTTCCAAATGCGTCCGATCTCGGCAAGATTGATGTTCCATTGATACTTGTCGGAACCGGCGCGGATCAGGGCCATGCCTTGCGCGTAGGCGCAGATGCGGGCGGCGTAGAGCGCATCATGCAAGTCATCAATCAGCTGGCGGCGCTGCCCTTGCTCGGGAACGACCGGGGTCGGCCCGTTCAACACCTTTGACGCGGCCGTTCGCTCGTCCTTCAGGCTCGAAAGCACGCGTGCATCGATCGCCGCGGCAATCGTGGGAATCGCGACCGCAAGATCGAGCGCGACCTGCGCGGTCCACTTCCCCGTTCCCTTCTGTCCGGCCTTGTCGAGGACGACATCGACGAGCGGCTGCTTCGTGACCGTATCGATCGTTCGGCAGACGCGCGCTGTCAGTTCAGTGAGAAACGAGGCCAGCGGGCCGTTATTCCATTTTTCGAAGACGTCAGCCGTCTCAGGGGCACTGAGGCCGAGACCGCGGCGCAGCACATCCCACGATTCCGCAATGAGCTGCATGTCTCCATATTCGATGCCGTTGTGCACCATTTTCACGAAGTGACCGGCACCGTCCGGACCAACATGCGTGACGCATGGACCCGCCTCCGTTTTCGCGGCGATCGACTCGAGCACGTCCCGGATGATTGCCCACGCGTCATTGGCGCCGCCCGGCATCAGCGAGGGGCCAAACCGCGCGCCCTCTTCTCCGCCCGATACGCCGCAGCCAACAAAGTGAATGCCGGTCGGTCTCAGCGCTGCTTCACGTCGACGCGTGTCTTCGAACCACGAGTTACCACCATCGATCAGCACATCGCCGCGATCGAGAAGCGGCTGGAGCTTTTCAATCGTCGCATCGACCGGCTTGCCGGCGGGGATCATCATGATGATGCGCCGTGGCCGCGACAACGCCGCGGTGAACTGTTCGAAGGTGGGCGTGCCTTCGAACTTCGCCCCCGGATGCTTGCTGATGAAATCGGTGATCCAATCGGTTTCCAGGTTCCACACGGCGACGCGATTGCCGTGCGATTCGATATTGAGCGCAAGATTACGCCCCATGGTGCCGAGCCCAACGACGCCGAAATTCGATCCGCTCATGACAAAGTCCTCGACGCCGCGACAGCGCGTTCGAACGCCAGGTCGCGTGCCCGTATGCGAAGTTCCTCGCCGAGCAACGCGCAGAGATCCTGGGCGCCGAGCGACACGGTTCTCGACGCTGCAGAGAGATTACGGATTTGTGCCGACGTCACCACGCACGAACGGCTCGGCGCCAACCGAATCTCCAGTTCCTGCGCGCCGCCCAGCAGCACCCGTTCAATCGGCGCTGTCCCCTTGGTTTCGATCAGCTCGAAAGTCAGGCGGTCCGGGCTGCTGACGATTGAGAGAATCCAGCCGGCAAACAACCGCAGGGTGTGCACGTCGGAACCTTCAATACGCAGCGTGCGGAAGTCGGGGAGGGCCGCCCGTATCTCGGGAATGTCGAAGAAGTGCGCCATCAGCGCCCGCCAGCGCGTCAGCCGCGTCCACCGGAGATCGGTGACCGACGTATATTGCGCGAGTTCCTCGACACGGGCCCACACGTCTCGAGGATCCTCGGTGTCGAGAACGAGCCGATCCACCAGCTGTGCCAATCCGGGGAGGTTCGGAATGTTGTTGCCGCGCCACCACACCAGCGTCGGGAGACTCGAGAGCCGCAGCGCCGCCACGGCGTTGTTCAGGTATTCGAGCCGTAGTCCGTTGAGTGCGACCACGTGGTTCGACACGCGCGGCACGGGAGCGGGGTTGTCTCCCTGCGAGATCAACACCGCGCGCACACCAATGCCCTTCAACTCCTCAATCGCTTCCGCCGCTTCAGCGAGCCGTTCCGCAGGTCCTGCGGCAAAGACGGTGCCGGTAAGGGCCCTGCCGGCAGATTGTCGGGCATCGGCGCCGCGCAGGAGCGTCCCTTCGATCTCGGTAAATGCGACGTCGGCGCCTGTCGGCAGCAGTTCGCTCATAGCGTTCTCCAACGAGGGCCGTCCGGCGGCATCAGGCGATCCGCGTCGTGCGGTCCCCATTCGCCAGCCTCATAGGTCGGAATGACTTTCACCTTCTCCGCGGCCCATTTTTCGTGTACTGGTGTAATCAACGCCCACGAGCCCTCGACAAAATCATGACGCGCGAACAACGTTGGATCGCCGAGCATCGCATCCAGCAGCAGAGTCTCGTACGCCTCCGGAACCGATCCGCCGAACGCCGAGCCATAGCGGAAGTTCATCATCACCGGCGCAAGCTGCATGCGCGTGCCTGGAATCTTTGCCTCAAATCTGATCGAAATGCCCTCATCCGGTTGCACGTTGACAATCAGTAGATTCGCCGCCACTGGCGTGGGACTGACCCGCTTGAAGATCTCCAGCGGTGGTCGCCGCATTTGGATCGCGATCTCTGTCGTCCGTTTCGGGAGCCGCTTTCCGGTGCGGAGATAAAACGGAACGCCGGCCCAACGCCAGCTATCCAGGCGCATCCGCAGTGCGACGTACGTCTCCGTTGTCGACTCAGGATTCACGCCGGGTTCGTCGCGATAACCGGGCACTTCGGCCCCTGCGACCCACCCCTTGGCGTACTGCGCACGCACCGCATTGCAGTTGCCGTTGCCATCGACCAGCGGCTGCACGGCGAGCAGTGCATCCATCTTGCGATCGCGCACGCTCTCGGCGGTGAACGCTATCGGTGGCTCCATTGCCACCAGCGCCAGCAGCTGCATCAGATGATTCTGGACCATGTCGCGCAGCGCGCCAGCTCCTTCGTAATAATTTGCACGCCGCTCCACCCCGACGGTCTCTGCGGCCGTGATCTGCACGTGATCGATATAGCGCCGGTTCCAGATCGGTTCGAACATGCCGTTGGCGAACCGGAACACCATCAGATTCTGAACCGTCTCCTTGCCAAGGTAGTGATCGATCCGGTAGACCTGATCCTCAGCGAAGTGACGATGGACGATCTGATTGAGCTCGCGCGCGGACGCGAGATCGGTTCCGAACGGCTTCTCGACGATCACACGACGCCACTGGCGATCGGACGCCTGCGACGAAAGGCCTGCCGCCCCGAGCTGCTCGATCACCGTTTGGTAGACCGACGGGGGAATCGCGAGATAGAACAACGCACCACTGCCGCTGTCGATTTCAGTTAGGCGAGTCTTCAACCGCTCGTACAACGATGAATCGCGGAAGTCCCCTCCCACGTGATACATGCGCTCTCGGAGCGAACGTGCAACCTCATCTTCCTGCTTCAGCCCCGCGAACTCGCGCAGGCTCGCGCTGAAAATGGACCTCAGCCCGTCATCCGGCATGTCCTCGCGCGCAACACCCACGACGGAGAAACGAGCAGGCAGCCGCTGTCCTTTCGACAGGTTGTAGAGCGCCGGCAGCAACTTGCGTCGCGTCAAATCACCCGTGACGCCGAAGATCACGAGCGTTGTCGGGCCGGGCGTCGGCTCGAGGCGGAGGCCGTCCTGAAGGGGATTAGAGGGCACGAGGTTTGATTCTATGCGACTTGCGGAGAAGGGAGGGTTAGAAGATCAATCAACCGTGTTCACTGTCATGCTGCGATCGAGATTCTTTTATTCTCCCTTCTCCGTTCTCCTGTTTGTCTCTAGACAGGAATGCAGTGTGACTGTGGAAGGTGCTCCTATTTCCGCGAAGCCAAGTACTGCGCGATCGCATCGAGTTGTGCTGCGCTCAGACGATCCCCGAAGGCCGGCATGTCTGCATCAGGATCGACCTGCTCCGGATCCTCGATCCATCGCCGCAGCGTCGCCGCATCGTGCTTCGTGCCTTCATGCGTCAGATCGGGGCCATCGGTTCCCCCATCCCCTTCGATCTTGTGACAGCCGACGCAGTACCGCGCCCACACGGGAGCAATGAGCTCGATGTTCGGCGGATATCCGGGATACGCGTCGCGCGCGGCACGACGCGCGTAGGCGGCTACGGCAGCGGCCTCGCGTTCGTGAATAGTGGCCGGCGGCTCACGCATGCCGGGCGCAATCATTTCGGGATCGACAATGTGTCCGGCAATCCACTCCGGGCCTCGGGTCGACGGGCCACCTTCCAGCGGATCGGCGAGTCCTGTTTCAGCATGACATTTCGTGCAGTTCAGTTTCTGCGCGTAGACCCGGCCGCCGATTTCGCGCAGCGACCACGAATCGGGTGATGCGGCCGACGATGGCGTATCGAGCCATCCGAGCGAGGTCAGGACGGCAACCGAAATGAACCCGAGGACGACGGCACTCAAGACCGTGCGGCGTCGCAGCGGATTTCTCTCGGGACCGCGATCGATCCACGGCAGAAGCGCAAGAAACGCGGCGGCGAGTCCCGGTACGACCATGGCCCCCACGACTTCCCACTTGCCGGGAAAGTACTTCAGCAGCTGAAAGAGCCCGAGGAAGTACCACTCGGGTCGCGGAACGTATGTGGCGTCAGTCGGATCGGCCGGGCCCTCGAGAGGCGGCGCACCGTGCCACGCGTATGCAACCAGCAGGATGGTGACGATCAACACCACCGTGGTGTCGCGTGCCGCCTGCGAGGGAAAAAACGCAAACGGAGCTCCCTCGCGCTGGCGCACCGGGCCTGAAATGCCGTGACGCCGCATCAGAAAGAGATGCGCGACGATGAGCAGAATGAGCGTCGCCGGGAGAAAGATGACGTGTGCGCCGTACCAGCGCGTGAGCGTGAGCGCACCAATGGTCGACCCGCCGCGAAGGATGCCGGCCACGATCTCGCCCGCGCCGGGCGTCAACTTCGAGACGTTGATCGTGACGACGGTCGCCCAATACGCGCGCTGATCCCACGGCAACAGATAGCCAGTCAGGGAGAATCCCAGTATCAATGCGAGGAGGACCAGACCCGACAGCCACGTCGCCTCGCGTGGCGGCTTGTACGATCCAAACGCGATGACACGCAGCAGGTGAGCGACGAGCGCGATGATGATGAAACTGGCGCCGTAGTGATGAAGACCGCGTACGATGCGGCCGGCGGAGAAGGTATTGATGAATCGGACGCTGTCGTACGCGTGATCCGGAGTCGCCGCGTAGTAGAGGGTCAGAAACGCACCGGTCAGCAGCTGAATCGACAGCAGCGCCAGCAAGACACTGCCCAGGGTGAAGAACCAGCCGGTTCCCGGCGGCAGCGGCTCGTCGAGCATGACGTGAACCGCGCCGCGATACCCCGTGCGGGCGTGCAGCCAGTCGAACAGGCGCTTCACAACCGCACCAGGACCGACGAATCCGATTCAAGCCGCGCTTCGATGGTCTGCAGCGGACGCGGCGGCGGCCCCGCGAGTACGGTGCCATCGGCGGCGTAGACGCCGCCGTGACACGGACAACGGAATTTCTTTTCCTTCGGCTGCCACTGCACCTGACATCCGAGATGAGTGCAGGTCGCCGACATCGCGCGGATCGTTTTGTCTCCGTCCCACACGAGAAACACGGTTTCGCGGGCGCGCGCGCGATACCACCCGTCGGCACGCGACACCGACAGTACCCGCGCTACCGGTTCGTCCGGCTTGAGATCGGAGGTCGTGCCGGCGCGAGACCATCGCACCTGAGACGCACTGGCGCGTGACCCGAACGTGAACGCACCGAGTACGGCGGCCAGGCCGCCGCCGATGAGCGCAACGACCGTATTGACAAAGAGGACGAGCGCGCGACGGCGCCCGGTGGGGGCTGGCGGTCCAGGAATGTGAGCCATGTATCCGGACGCATGATTGCGAACCGGAGGCCAATTGTCGAGAGGCCGGAAGTTCCGGCCTCAGCATAATTTGCCGTAACCTGCCGTACCGGCGAAACTTCGGGAACCGTAAGGATTTTCGGATTACCGATGTTTCGCGAGGTACGCCTTGGCCTTGGGGGTGCCGAGCAAACGCAGCTGCGCCAGCGCTTCTTCACGGACCGCGGCATCCTTCTCGCGCTCCGCGATCTGAATCAGTTCGTCCTCCGCCTGCGCGTTGAACAGCCCGACAATGATGGGACGCTTCGCGTCGGCCGCGGCCTTTGCGTACAACATCGTGAGCTGCTGACGGCCGCCGGCTTCACCGAGCGTGTGAATCGCGACGTCACGCACGCGCTTGTCGCTTTCCGACTGGGCGATCTTCATGAGGGCTGGTGCCGCGTCGCGGAATGCGAGCGAGGTGACCACCTGATACTTCACTGGTTCGGTCGCGGTCCAATACACCTGCAGCAGTTCCTCGACAACGGTCGGACCACCGATCCGTCCAAGCTCGCGGACCGCAACAAGGCGCACCGGTTCGGGTCCCGTCTTCGCCACATCGACGACCGTTGCTCGCGCGTCGGGACGGCTCGACTGCGCCAGCACGAGGAGCGCACGGCGTCCTTCTCCGGGGTTACTGCCTTCGAGCGCGATTGACTTCAGAATCGGGATCACCTTCGGCGCGTCGGTGCGCATCAGGCGCGCGAGCGCCTGAACGCGCAGGTCCATGTCCGGAGGAAAGCCTTCGGTCACCCACATTGGTGGCGGAAACGGTGCAGCCGGCGTCGGCGGAACGGCGTTTGGCGCGGTGGGCATCGGAGGCGGAACAGCCTTTGGCGCAGCGGGCGGACGCGGGGTCGCCGTCGAGACTGGAATGGGAACCGCTGGCGGCGCGGTGGGCGCCACAGCAGGCGCAGGAGTCGGCATCATCGGGGGCGTAACCGCCGCCGGTGGAACCGGAGGGGTGGCCCAGTACCACAGCAGGTCGCTGCGCTGCAACCGCTGCGCGATTTCGATGCGCAGCGACCGCGCCGGCTTCACCCACCGGCTCGCTGGATAGTCGCGTTCGAGTCGGCGAATTGTTTCGATCGCCCCTGACGCATCGTGCGTCTGGTTCAGGCTGTGCGCGAGCCAGAACAGGGCTTCGTCTTTGTTCGTCTCTTTCGGATCGGCGGCCGCCGCCTTCAATTCGTCAATCGCGCGGACCCACTGCTCGTCGGCAATCAGATCCTTCGCGTGCTCCATCCGCTTTGATTCAGCGGCGCGCGCGTGCGCGAACTGCGGCACAAGCGCCATCGTCAGAATCACCGCCGCGCCAATTCGCCCAATGCTCATTGCCATCCTCGACATCACAATCCCGTCGTGGTTACGACATCCATCTTCTCGATCAAATCCCGACGCTTGATCAGCCGCTGAAGCTGCGGCAGCGCCGACGGATCCTTCGCATCGGTGAGCGACGTCTGCAGCAGTACGAGCTCCAGATCCTTCATCACACCGGCGAGTGCATCGAGTCCACGATCCTCCGCAGCAAGTCGATACAGCCGGGTGTCGTCAAGCAGTGAGGTGGCCAGTTCACGCTCGTACTCCCAATCGGCTGGAGTCTCGTGTGCCGCATCCTTGGTCGCAAGGCCAAGCACGACAAGCTTCGATCGTTCGAAATGCTCTTCGGTCATCGCGGCAAACGCCGAGTTGTCCTTCGTCGTTGCCGGCACTGAGTGCTGTACTGAACCTGCTGCGCGTGGCGCGGAGGGGACGTGACGCGCACGAAATGCGAGCGTCACGCTGAACGTCACGAGCGCGAGCAATGCGGCGATCGCCAGATACTCGGCATACCGGCCACGTGGTTGCGCGACCAACGACAGGACGCGTGGCGACGTCGAACGCTCCCTTCCAACCGCGGAATCGAGCCGCGACATAAACTGCGACCAATCGCCCGACGCTGGCGCCGCGACATCCGGCCGCAAGGCCAGTGCGGCGCGAATGGCGTGCAGTTCATCCAATGCCGCGCGGCAGTCGTCACAGCCAGGCAGATGCCGTCCCAGCTCCTCCCGCTCGTCGGCAGGCAGCTCGTCGTAAAAGTACAAGTCGAGGTCGCCGGACATATGACGTTCGCAGGTCACGCGCGACCTCCTGCCGTCACTCTCACCTGCGACAAGGCTTCGCGCAGACGATGGACTGCAGCATGGAGCTGTCGTTTGACGGTTCCTTCCGCCAGGCCCAGCGCTTCGGCAATCTCGCAGAGCTTCATGCCTTGATAATGCCGCATCACGAATACGATGCGCTGTCCTTTGGGCAAGCGGCCGATTTCGAGCTGGAGCACTTCGCCAAGTTCGCCGGCGTAGGCCTGGTCTTCTGGTCCAGGGGTTTCCTCAGGGGCATTCAACATTCTGTATTCCGCTTCGTCACCCGCGGCCGCGTTCGTACCCGGCCGAGATCGGCGCCGGTGATCGATACATGCGTTCATCACGATGCGATACATCCACGACGTCAACTGCGCGTCCTGCCGGAACTGGTCGAGCGACCGATAGACTTTGATAAACACTTCCTGCGCGATGTCCTCGGCGTCGTGATGGTTCCCCGCAAACTGATACGCGACCCGATACACCATCGTCCGATGCCGCTCGACGAGCGCCTGGAACGCGGAGGCGTCCCCCCCGGCAGCGCGGGAGATCAGGTCCGTGTCGGCAGACATCACGCCTGACCGTCTCGCCCGGACTCGAGTCTCCAGCCCATGTCAGTCATATGACGTGGAGGCGGGTACGAAAGTTGATCGTCCAATCGACCGTTTAGCAAGACTTTACGTCTAAAAGCAGAGCCTGAGCGGCTTTGGCGGCGCCCTGCAGCAACCGGAGGCAAATCGATGCGTGGTCGGATTTATGCGGTCGTGAGCGCGATTATTACAACCCTTGGCTTGGCGACCCTCGCTTCGGCGCAATCTGTGCCCGAAGCGCGGTCGATTGCCGAGCCCAACACGGTCACCGTCACGCCGTTCCTCAGCGGGTCGTTCGGAACCTCCGACGATCTCGGCGGTAGCATTGGCCTGGGTGTTGGCGTCGGCTACGACTTCACACGCAACCTCGGCGTCGAAGGGGAAATCGGACATTCGTTCGACCTGTCCGGTGATGACGCAAATCTCGACTCGTCCGCGACCAATTACAGTGCGAACGGCATCTATCACTTCGATGTGCGTCACTTCACGCCGTACGCGACCTTCGGTCTCGGCGTCGAACACGTCGGCCGATCGGTGAAGAACCCCGATACGCTTGCGCTATATGCACCGTCGAGCACCGAGATCGCTTACAACTTCGGCGGCGGCGTGAAGTATCCGCTGAACGATCGGCTCATCCTGCGCGCCGATCTGCGGCGATTCCAGTCGACCGACCTCTCCCCCGACTTCTGGCGCCTCTACGGCGGCGTCACGTTCTGGGCGAAGCGGTAGGAAAAGGCAAAAGGGAAAAGGCAAAAGGGAAAAGGGAAAGCGCCCGCGGTAAGAAGCGGACCAGCAAGAACGGGTGGCAATTGCTCCGACAGGAACGGGGAAAGGGCCCGGGTGCCATTCAGCGTCCTATGTCAGTCAGCGCAAGGGGCCACGCGCCCTGTTAGCATGCATGAAACTGGGCCCAGCCTGTTAAACTGAAGGGATGCCCACAGCGCAGAAGACCGCCTCTACCATCGCCAACGCGCTCCGCCGGAACGTCGCCATTATTGCCCACGTCGATCACGGCAAGACCACGCTCGTCGACGCGCTGCTGCACCAGAGCGGCATCTTCCGCGCGAACGAGCGCGTCGCGGAGCGGGCGATGGATAACATCGATCTGGAGCGCGAGCGAGGAATCACCATCCTCGCAAAGAACACCGCTGTCCATTACCGCGACATTCTGATCAACATCGTCGACACGCCTGGTCACGCGGACTTCGGTGGCGAAGTCGAAAGAACGCTGGCCATGGTCGACGGCGTGTTGCTGCTGGTCGATGCCTCGGAAGGGCCGCTGCCGCAGACGCGATTCGTGCTGCGTAAGGCGCTCGAGCGCCGGCTCACGCCGATCGTCGTGATCAACAAGATCGATCGCCCCGACGCGCGCATCCAGGAGGTGCTGAACGAGATCTATGACCTGTTCATCGATCTCGACGCCACCGAAGAGCAACTCGACTTTCCGGTGCTCTATACGAGCGCGCGCGCCGGAACATCCAGCCGATCGGCGGACGAAGCGGGCAGCGACCTGCGTCCGTTGTTCGACGCGATCATCGACGATGTGCCTCCGCCTCGCGGTGATATGAACGCGCCGCTGCAGATGCTCGTCGCCAACCTCGATTCGAGCGACTACCTCGGACGCATTGCGATCGGCCGCGTGTTCAATGGCAGAGTCAAGATCGGCGATCCGGTCGCCGTCTGCAAGCTCGATCGGCAGGTACAGGAAACAAAAGTCACAAAACTGTTCTCGTTCGAGGGACTGAAGCGGGTCGAGATCGAGGAAGCCGCCGCCGGCGACATCGTCTGCCTTGCGGGGATCGAGGACATCACGATCGGCGAAACGATTGCGGATGTTGAACACCGCATCGCGATGCCGGTGATCGCGGTGGACGAGCCGACGGTGTCGATGATCTTCGGCGTCAACACGTCGCCGATGTCGGGCCGCGACGGCCAATTCGTCACCTCCCGCCAAATCAAGGATCGCCTCGATCGCGAACTCCTCGGCAACGTCTCGATCAAGGTTGAACCGACGGACACGCCCGAACAGATGAAGGTGCTCGGACGCGGCGAGCTGCAGCTGTCGATTCTGATCGAGATGATGCGCCGGGAAGGGTTCGAGCTTCAGGTGTCGCGTCCCGATATCGTCACCAGGAATGTGAACGGTACGCTGATGGAGCCAGTGGAAGATTTGGTGATCGATGTCGCGGAAGAGTACCAGGGCGTGGTCATCGCTCAGGTCGGCACCAGACGCGGGACGATGACAAAGATGGTGAATCATGGAAGCGGCCGCGTTCGCCTCGAGTTCCGCATTCCCGCACGGGGTCTCATCGGCTTCCGCTCGCAGTTCCTCACCGAGACGAAGGGCACGGGCATCATGAATCATCTCTTTGCCGGCTGGGAGCCGTGGCACGGCGCCATCCCTTCGCGCGCGACCGGCGCACTCGTCGCCGATCGTGTCGGTGTCGCGACCGCGTTTGCGATTTGGAACCTCCAGGAACGCGGCGAGATGTTCGTCGAGCCGGGCGAGCCGGTTTACGAAGGGATGATCGTTGGTGAAAACGCGCGGGCCAGCGACATGGACGTGAACATCACCAAGGAAAAGAAGCAGACGAACATGCGCGCGTCGACCGCAGACGAAGCGGTGCGATTGATTCCCCCCCGCAAGCTGGGCCTCGAGCAGGCGATCGAGTTCATCAATGACGACGAGCTGGTCGAGGTGACCCCCCGCAATATCCGGCTGCGAAAGCGCATTTTGGCGGCTAATATGCGGCCAAAACGCTCCGCCGACAAATAACCGCCGCTTTCTGAAACTTTCCGTTCGTTGCCGGGTTAGTTACCTGAATGCAGGTGGCGGCCCGCCTTCGCCCGATGCGTCGGCGAGGGCGCCGGGAACTGACACTGGCGGGCGCATTCGAGATGACCGACGCTGATCGGTTCGAGGCGTTCGTCGGCGAATATCAGGACATGGTCTTTGCCACGGCGGTGCGGCTCCTGGCCAACCCCGTCGAGGCGGAGGACATCGCCCAGACGGTCTTCCTCCGCGCGTTCGAGCGCTTCGCGTCTATTGAAACGAGCGCGACCGCTGCCGGGTGGCTGAAAACCGTGACGACGAACCTCTGCCTCAACCATCTCGCGCGCTATCGGGCGCGGTGGCAGTTCTTCAGCGAGCTCGAACGCCCGGGCGATGACGAGCGATACGAAGCGACGGTTCCGGCACCCATCGCTCGCGACGAGGTAGAAGAGGCATCGCGCCATGAACAACTCGAACGCGCGGTGCAGGCGCTTCCGGATCATCAGCGCGTGCCGCTTGTCCTCTTTCACTTCGAGGACATGACCTACAAGGAGATCGCGGCGGCGCTGGGCATCTCGGTGGCAAAGGTCAGGACGGATATTCATCGTGGCCGCGAGGCGTTGAAGCGGGCGATGACAGGGGTTGTATGAATCCCATCGACCTCGAACGACTGGTCGACGCTGAGCTGAAGCGGCTTCCTGCGCCTCGCGCCCCGCGCACGTTATTGCCGCGGGTGCTCGCCGCGGTCGACGCGCAGCAACAACACGCAAAGCCAGCGCGCGGCTGGGCGTTCTGGCCGCGGGCGTGGCAGTTTGCCGGTGGTGTGGTCATGGCGGCGGTGCTCGTCGGCATTTGGAGGCTGGCCACACTCGCGGAGCCGTTCATCAGCGAGCTCCTGCCGGCCGTCGGTTTGGGCCGCGCAGCCGCAATCACGCGCGGGGCCGACGATGCCGCCACGGTCGTGAGAGTGCTGTGGGAGGTACTGCTGCAGCCTGTCGCCACATACGTCTCGATTCTCGCAATTTCGCTTGCGCTCGCGTGCGCCCTGTTTTGGACCGCCGTCGAGCGCCTTGCCCCCGGAGGGGCTTCACAGAGATGAGTCAGATGATTTCTCCCCGTCGTTCCGCGACCCTCGCTGCGATCGGGATCGTGGCGCTGCTGTCCCTCGATGCCGCCGCCGCTCCGGCGCCTCGGTCATCCCGGCCGGTGGCCGCGCGTGCTGAGCACGCGTCGCTCACAGCCGAACCCTCGGTGGCACAGGAGCGCTTTGAATTCCAGGACTTCGGGTTCCATCGCCGGATCGTTCGAATCGGACAGAGCTACTCACTCGGTGAAGCCGAGACCGTTCGCGAGATCCACAGCGGTCTCGCCGACATCACGATCGCAGGAACTGTCGAGTACGACGTCGTCGTCATCGTTGGATCCCTCCACCTGACGAATACGGCAAAGATCGGCGGCAACGTGGTCGTCATCGGCGGAACGCTCACGATCGATTCGGGCGCGTCGGTGGCCCGAGACATGATCGTGGGTGGCGGGAACCTTGAGGCACCTGCGTCATTCACTCCTGGCGGCGAACAGGTCGTCATTGGGACGATCGCCATTGCGCGCACGCTGCAAGGTCTCGTTCCATGGGTGACGCGTGGGTTGCTCTTCGGCCGACCGATCGTTCCCGACCTCTGGTGGATGTGGCCCACCATTGCCGTCTTCCTGTTCGTTTACCTGATGGTGAATGCGCTGTTCAGCAGGCACGTCGGTACGGTCGCCGACACGGTATCGGCGCGACCGCTCAGCTCGTTCCTGCTCGGCCTTCTCGCGCTCGTGCTGATGGTGCCAGCGATTGCGATTCTCGCGGCAACTGTCGTCGGCATCTTAGTCGTGCCTTTTGTTCTATGCGCGCTGGTACTGGCGGCTCTCGTCGGCAAGGCGGGCGTCATGCGAGCGGCCGGGCGCAGCGTGATTACTGAAGAGGAAGGCGCGGGACGCCTCCGAACGTTCGGGTCCGTACTCATCGGCTTCGCGCTGCTCACAATCGCGTACATGATTCCAGTTCTTGGTTTCATCACATGGGCGATCACGGGAGCGATTGGATTCGGCGGGGCGACGACGGCATTCCGTGGCGCCTTGCGGCGAGAACATCCCGCACGGGTGAAGGCCCCGATCGCTGTGGAGCCGGCGCCCGTGGTCCTGGAAGCGCCCCGACCGATCGCGCCCGAGCCTGCCTACGCCGCGCCGGCAGCCGCATTCGCGGGCGACGCAAGTGTGTCGGCGGAAAGTGTGGATGGCGCCACGATTCCGCCGCCGCCGGTTTCAGTGCCTGGTGATCTGGCCGTCTATCCACGCGCCGCATTTCTCGACCGTGTCGCCGCATTTGCCATCGACGCCATCCTCGTCGCCATCGCCGTGAATTTTCTGGATCTCGAACGGTTCGCCGGCGCGTTCCCACTGCTGCTGCTCGCGTATCACGTCGCGTTTTGGGCGTGGCGAAGTACAACCCTCGGCGGGATCATCGTCGGATTGCGGGTCGTACGAGTTCAGGGCACCGATTTGCGTTTCGCCGATGCACTCGTGCGCGGCCTGACCGCTGTGTTCTCGATCGCCGCGCTCGGGATTGGCTGCTTCTGGATGATCAACGACCCCGAGAAGCAAATGTGGCACGACAAGATCGCTGGGACGCTCGTCGTCAAGGTGCCACGGCACCTCGTGCTGCCATAATTTACAGCTTCATCCAACGAACGACGTTCGGGCGGGTTGCAAGAAAGCGCTCGAAGTCGGCGACGGAGACCGTGACGCTGGCGGTGTTGAGATTCGGATGAAAGATCAGTTTTTCCGCTGAGCGCAGGTCGTGATCGACGATGACCCGAACGTCCTTCGAGCCCGGGTGCAGTAACCCGAACGGCGAGACTGACCCGGGCGTCACGCCCAGGGTGTCCATCAATCTCTCGGCGGATCCGAAGCTGAAGCGATCGTCGCCAATGATCTTCACGAGCTCACGGAGGTCGGCTTGTTTGCTGATCTCCAGAATCACCAGATACTGACGATTCCCCTTCTTGTTTCGCAGGAACAGGTTCTTGACCTGCGTCGCCTTGATCGGGCTCCAGTGCTCCGCCGCCTCTTCGCTGGTGAACACTGGCGGATGCTCATACTTCTCGTACTGAATCCCCATGGCGTTCAACGCTTCGTACACCTTATCTGGTTGACTCACGCCGGCCATTTTACTTCTGTCAGAATACGGCGATGGCGACCTTGACGGCGCGATTCGACGAGGCGGCGCGATACGCACGCGAGGTTCACGCGGGACAGACACGCAAGGCCAGAGCCGTGCCCTACTTTGCGCACCTCCTCGGCGTTGCGTCGATCGTTTTGGACGACGGTGGCAACGAGGACGAAGCGATCGGCGCGCTGCTGCACGATGCTGCCGAGGACCACGGCGGTCGTCCACGCCTCGAAGACATCCGTTCGCGCTTCGGCGACGCCGTTGCTCGAATCGTCGAGGACTGCACCGACTCGTGGGAAACGCCTAAGAAGCCGTGGGCCGACCGCAAACGTGCCTACGCCGAGCACGCGCGCACGCTGCCCCCTTCAAGCCTCCGAGTTTCCGTTGCTGACAAGGTGCATAACACCTACGCGATCCTGCGGGACTTGAGAAATGAGGGAGAGTCGGTCTGGAACCGTTTCAACGCAGCTCCCGACGATGTGATGGCCTACTACCAATCCCTCGTTCGCGCGTACCACGAGGCGGGTGGCGGGAAACTGGTCGATGAACTCGAACGCATAGTTCGGGGGATAGAGCGAGAGATGGGGTACTAGCTCCAATCAACAGCTTCCACTGTAAGAGACAGAAAAGGAGAAAGGAGAAAGGTCTCCTTTTCATCTCTTGAGCAAGTATCAAGCGTGCTGTGTAGATGTTGATTACATGCTCCGTTCGAGCTGACTCAGCGCAGAATCGATCAGTCCAAACCCCTCCCGTAACTCCTCCTCGGTGATGCACAGCGGCGGATTCGTGAAGAAGTTGTGCCACCGCACAAACGTGTAGAGCCCAAGCTCACGGAACAACGCCCCAAGCCGTTTCATCTCAGGTGACGTGCCGGCGAAGGGCGCCAACGGTGTTTTCGTTTTCTGATCCCGCACGAGTTCCACGATTCCGAAGAGTCCAATGTTGCGGTAGGCGCCGATGACTGCATGACGGCGTGCCACATCGGTCAGCAGATCGGTCATCACCGGACCGAGACGCCTGGCATTGCCGATAAGATCGTCCTCTTCGTACACCGCGATCGTGGCGAGCGCGGCGGCGCATGCCATTGGATGACTGTTGTAGGTCAGCCCTCCCTGAAACACCTTGTCACGAAAGTGCTCGGCAATCGGTCGCCTCATTCCAACCGCACCGAGTGGCAGGTAGGCGCTGGTCAATCCCTTCGCCATCGTCATCAGATCGGGGACGACGTTCCAGTGATTGACGGCAAACCACTCGCCGGTGCGACCGAATCCCGCCATGACCTCGTCGCAGACCATCAGGATGCCGTGCTTCGTGCACAGATCGCGGACACCCTGCAGGTAGCCGTCGGGCGGAATGATGACGCCGTTCGTTCCGCTGACGGTTTCGAGGAAAAACGCGGCGATCGAGTGCGCCCCTTCGAGTTCGATGATCTCTTCGAGCATCGCCAACGACTTCTCGGTCGAATCCCATCCGCGTTCGACGCCGTGATAGGGATCGAGCACGTGAATGACCCCAGGGACGCCGGGCTCCGTGCTCCACCGCCGCGGATCGCCGGTCAAGGCCATGGCGCCATGCGTGCCGCCGTGATAGGACCGATATCGCGCGAGGATCTTGTGTCGACCGGTATACGCGCGGGCGATTTTCATCGCGTTCTCGTTCGCTTCCGCGCCGCCGTTGGTGAAGAAGAACACGTCGATGTCGCCCGGTGCCAACTCGGCGAGCTTGGCGCCGAGCTTCGCGCGCGGCTCGGTCGCCATGAATGGATTGGCGTACGGAAGGACGTCGGCCTGAGCTTTGATCGCCCGAATCACGCGTTCGTCGCCGTGGCCGATGTTGACGCACATCAACTGACTGTTGAAGTCGATGTACCGCTTGCCTTCCGGTGTCCAGAAATACACGCCCTTGGCGCGCGCCATCGGAATTGGATCGACGGCCCCCTGAGCGGACCATTCAAAGAACGTGTGCTTCCGGCACAGGTCGACGATCTCCGTCCCAGACATCGCCGATGATGTCGTTGTCATGATTCAACCTGCTTCTCGGCCACCGCATAGCCCTCGGGCGCTTCGTGGCCGCCGAAATACTCCTTCGAATCCGGTCGCCGGATTCTGGAATGGGTCACGATCCGGTCGCGCCGAAGTCCGCGGATGTCGGCGATCGATCGCCAGCCGTCGGCGTTGTGACGATCGAGAAAGGAGGTGAGCCCTTCGCTCAGCCGCTTGATGACGTTCGGACCAATCGCGTGATCGAGCATTGCCGCCGTGCACACCTGCACGGTACCGCAGCCGAGCAGGAAGTAGTTCAGTGCGTGGGCAAACTCGCCAATGCCGCCAATGCCGGAAAACTCGCGATCGGGAAAAGCCTGAGTCATCTGCGCAACCTTGGCAAGCGACTGCGGCAGGATCGCAGGGCCACCGAGACCGCCACTCGAGACGAGGCCGTCGACGTTCACCTCGAACTCCAACGTTTCAGGATCGATCAGCGGAATCGACGGGAAGGTGTTCGACGATGTGATCGCATCGGCGCCGCCCAGAAACGACGCCCTCGCCTCCGAGACGATGTCGGTCGTCGAAGGCGTGATCTTGCACCACACCGGAACCTTCGCGACTTCTTTGACCACCTGCGTCACGACCGAGATCAAGCCTTCATCCTTACCGATGTTCGAGCCCATGTCCTTGCGATCCATGTGCGGACAGGACAGGTTCAGTTCGAAGGCATCGGCGCCAGCGTCCTGGCAACCGGCGGCGAGCGTCTGCCAGTTGCGAAGTTCGCGGTCGTTGCCCGATCCCGCCATGATCGAGGCGACGAGGATTCGATCGGGATGCACCTGCTTGACCCGCTGCAGCCGCGGCAGCCACCAGTCGAGCGGCTTATCCGAAATGAGCTCCCAGTTCCATGACGAGTGCAGCGCCGAGTCGGGCCGCTTGTTCATCGAGAGGCGATACGAATTCACGTCGGCGCGAAGGAACTTCGTTTTCGGACCGGCAACGTTGGCGACCGGATGGAGACCAATCGTCTTGGTGACAACGCCACCCCATCCCGCGTCGAAGGCGCGCAGGATGTTGCTGTCGGACTCGGTCGGCGGCGCCGACGACAACAGAAAGGGATTCTGGAACCGCAGCCCTGTAAACGTGACCGACAGGTCGGCTGCCATGGAGCCTCCGTAAATTTACCGGATTCGGAAAACGCGGATTATACGTTTCTTGACACACTTTCCGTGCAGAAATACTGTGTCAGGTTCCCGACAGGTTCTAAACAGGAGCATCTCATGGCGCGGGTCGTACGCGGTGGATTGATACAGGTCAAGGCGGATATTTCTCTCGACGGCACGGCCGACGAGATCAAGCAGCGTATGCTCGACAAGCATCTGCCGCTTATTGACGAGGCTGCGCGACGCGGCGTTCAGGTTCTGTGCCTGCAGGAGCTGTTCAACGGTCCCTACTTTTGCGCCGAGCAGCAAGTACGGTGGTACGACATGGTCGAGCGCATTCCCGATGGCCCGACGATTCAAACGATGCAGGCGATCGCGAAGAAACACGGGATGGTGATAATCGTCCCGATTTACGAGGAAGAAATTACTGGCATCTACTACAACGCCGCCGCGGTCATCGATGCCGATGGCAAGTATCTCGGCAAGTATCGCAAGCATCACATCCCGCACGTCGCACCAGGCTTCTGGGAAAAGTTCTATTTCCGTCCTGGCAACCTCGGATATCCGGTGTTCAACACGGCTGCCGGAAAAGTCGGCGTCTACATCTGCTACGACCGGCATTTCCCCGAAGGCGCGCGAATCCTGGGACTCCATGGCGCCGAGATCGTCATGAACCCGTCGGCGACCGTCGCCGGGCTTTCCGAGTACCTCTGGAAGTTGGAACAGCCGGCGCATGCCGTCGCAAACGGATATTTCGTCGGCGCAATCAACCGCGTCGGAGTGGAGAAGCCCTGGAACATTGGCGAGTTCTACGGCCAGAGTTATTTTTGCGATCCGCGCGGTCAGCTCATCGCGGTGGGCAGCCGCGACCAAGACGAACTGGTTGTTGCCGATCTCGATCTCGGGTTGATTCAGCAGGTTCGCAACACCTGGCAGTTTTATCGTGATCGGCGGCCAGAGACGTACGGAGCGATTACAGAGATCTAACGCTGATAAGGGAAAAGGCAAAAGGGAAAAAGGAAAAGCGCCCGCAAGCAAGAACCGTGAGAGCCTTCAGCCGCCGCTGAGCGCGGATGCGCGAGGCGGCAGCGCTTGGGGGTGGGGCCCCA
>Ga0075428_100001509_pt1 | contig 24916 bp, 17 predicted proteins | sample RhiMetdeltSRZDD2_FD_75291 | JGI IMG/M metagenome (GOLD analysis project Ga0075428, IMG submission 75291) | Populus rhizosphere microbial communities from Tennessee, USA - Rhizosphere MetaG P. deltoides SRZDD2 | ecosystem: Host-associated > Plants > Roots > Rhizosphere > Soil | place: USA... | reverse complement strand
TAGGCGCAGAGCATCAGATCGCCCTGCTGCGTGCGCGTCGGCATTCCGGTTGACGGCCCGGTGCGCTGCACGTCGAAGATCACTGCCGGCACTTCGGCGTAGTAGGCAAGGCCGATGAACTCGGTCATCAACGAAATGCCGGGGCCAGCAGTCGGCGTAAAGGCGCGGGCTCCAGCCCACGACGCGCCGATGACCATGCCGACGGCCGCGAGTTCGTCTTCCGCCTGGAGGATCGCGAAACGATTTCGATTCGTGTCCGGTTCGCGACGGTATTTCTGACAGAAGCCCTTGAAGGCTTCCATCAGCGAGGTCGCCGGCGTAATCGGATACCAGGCGCCGACCGTCGCTCCCGCGTAGAGGCATCCGAGCGCGGCGGCGGTGTTGCCGTCGATCAGAATCGAATCGGCGGTTTTGTCCAACGACTCGAGATGGATCGGCAGCGGACAGGCGAAGTTCTTTTTGGCGTACTCGAAGCCGATGTCGATCGCCTTCTGGTTGGAGTCCATCAACGCCGGCTTGCGTGAGAACTTTTCTTTCAGCAGCTCACGAATGATCGCCGTATCCATATCGAGCAGCGCACTGAGCGCCCCGGCATACGCGATGTTCTTCATCAGGATGCGTTCGCGCACGCCCGAGAACTGCTCGTTGCACATTTCCGCGAGCGGAATGCCGAGATACGTGACGTCGGGGCGAATCAGGCGTGGGTCCAGGGGCCACGTCGAGTCATACAGGAGCCAGCCACCTGTCCGCAGCTCGCTGATGTCTTTCTGATACGTCGCCGGGTTCATCGCGACCATGAGATCGAAAACCGGCGTCCGCGCGGTGTAGCCATGGACGTTCACGCGGATTTCGTACCACGTGGGCAGGCCCTGGATGTTCGACGGGAACACGTTCTTCCCGGTTACCGGCACTCCCATGCGGAAGATGGCCTGCATGATCAGGCCGTTGGCCGACGCCGACCCGGTTCCGTTGGCGGTCGCGATTTTGAAAGCGAAGTTGTTGACTCTGTCCATTTGATCTGAATGCTTGTCGGTTACCAGTTGCCAGTTCCCAGTCGCTTCCTTTTCTTACTGGAAACTGGAAACCGGAAACTGGAAACTCACACCTCATAGCGACGCAAGCGGTATCACCTTCCCCGTTGCTCCCGCATACGGAATGTTCAGGACGAATTGCCGCATGTCCCACGCATAGGTCGGACAGCGTTCCGCGCACAGGCCGCAGTGCAGACAGATGTTTTCGTCCTTGAGCATCACGCGGCTCGTCTGCTTCAGTGCCTCGGATACATAGATCGGCTGATCGGTGTTTAACGCCGGCGCGTTGAAACGTTCCCGCAGGAATGGCTCGTCGCCGTTGACGCTGATCGCGAGGCAGTCGACCGGACAAATGTCGATGCACGCATCGCATTCGATGCAGAGCGACGGGATGAAGTGCGTCTCCATGTCGCAGTTCAGGCACCGCTGAACTTCTGCTTCCGCTTGCTCCGCCGTAAAGCCCTTCTCCACTTCCGTGGACATGCTGGCAAAACGCACCGGCAGCTCGACGTGCGCCATTTTCTGGCGCTCGATCGGACTGTAGTTGTTGCTGTAGGCCCACTCGTGCAGGCCCATCTTCGTGCTGGTGAGCGTCATGCCTTGCGGCGGACGATCGGTCAGCGGAATGCCCTGGCAGTAGTTGTGAATCGAGATCGCGGCCTGATGGCCGTGCTCGACCGCCCAGATGATATTTGCCGGCCCAAACGCCGCATCGCCGCCAAAGAACACGCCTGGCCGTGTCGACATGAACGTCGTCTTGTCGACGACCGGCATATCCCACTTGCCGAACTCCAGACCGATGTTGCGTTCGATCCACGGGAACGCGTTGTCCTGACCGACCGCGAGCACGACGGAATCACACGGCAAAATCTCGCGGGCAATCACTTCCTGCTTCAGTCCAGACGGCGTTTCGGTCGACTTGAACCGGTCGAACTCCATACCGGTCAGTTTTCCGTTCTCGATCACAAACCGCACCGGCTGCAGGTTCTCGACAATCTCGACCCCTTCCTCCTCCGCGTCGTCGAGTTCCCAGGGGGACGCCTTGAAATACCTCCGCGTTTTTCTTGCGATGACCTTCACATCGGTCGCGCCCAACCGCTTCGACGACCGGCAGCAGTCCATCGCAGTATTGCCGACGCCGATGATCAACACACGCTTGCCGATGGAATCCACGTGGCCGAAATGTATCGCCTCGAGCCACTCGATGCCGACGAAGATCTGGTCGGTGTCGTGGCGGCCGGGAATGTCGAGCTCTTTCCCCTTCGGCGCGCCGGTCCCGACAAACACTGCGTCGTAGCCATTGGTGTCGAGCAGATCCTTCAGACTGTTAACCGGCGTGTCGTATTTGACTTCGACGCCCATGTCGACGATGTAAGCGATTTCTTCGTCGAGGACCTGCTCGGGCAGTCGAAACGCGGGAATGTTGATGCGCATCAACCCGCCCGGCCGGGGCTGACGCTCGAAGATCGTGCACTGATACCCGAGCGGCATTAGATCGTTGGCGACCGTGAGTGACGCGGGCCCCGCACCGATGAGCGCAATCTTCTTTCCATTCTTTTCGAGCGGCGCGGTCGGCAGGAGATGCTTCACGTCGTCGCGGTGATCGGCGGCGACGCGCTTCAGACGACAGATCGCGACGGGCTTTCCGTCGACGCGAGTGCGACGGCATGCCGGCTCGCATGGACGGTCGCAAGTCCGGCCCAGAATTCCGGGGAAAACGTTTGATTCCCGATTGAGCAGATAGGCTTCGGTGAAACGGTTCTGCGCGATCAGTCGGATGTATTCGGGAACATTGGTGTGCGCCGGACACGCCCATTGACAGTCGACGACACGGTGATAGTAGTCCGGATGCCCGACGTTGGTTGGCTGCATCTGATTGTCAACATTATAGGGCATCGCGCCCAAATGCTTGAAATCAAAGCAGCTATCAGGAATTGCTGAGTGCTGAATTCTGAGTGCTGAATTAGGGCGCCAAGAATTTCAATCAGCATTCAGCAATCAACATTCAGCGCTTTCGGCGCCCTACTTGCGCTTCTCAACAAGGTCCTTCTGCGCTCCAGCCCAGGCGATAACTCGATCGCGATAGGCAACGACTTGACTCTTGTGTTCCGCCGCGCGATCAACGGTCTCTCCCGGATCTGAGCAGACGTCGAACAAGCGCGAGCGGTGAGAGTCGACCTCGTAGAGATACTTCCAGCAACCGTCTGTCAGCCCGAGCCAGCCGATTGAATAGTCTGTGTAGAACAGCGCCATGCGCGAAGCAGCCGGCAGCAGCGATGCGCCCTGATGAAGCGATTGTGCCGGCAAACCAACGAGATCGAGAACGGTGGGAGCAATGTCGATGACGCTCGCGATCCTGGAGAGGCGAACCGTTTGCTCAATTGCACCAGGAGCCGCGATCACGAGTGGAACTCTGACGTTCTCTTCGTGAATGAACAAGGAATGCGCGAAGTTGCCTGGATGTTCCCCGAACGCTTCTCCATGATCGCCAAACACAACGAAGAGCGTGTTCTCGAGCAGGCGTCGTTGACGCAAGCCGTCGACCAGCGCCCCAAAAGCCGCATCGCTTTCGTGCAACGTATTCATGTACCGCCAGAAGTCGGAATCGCTTCTGAACGGGCCCGGAACGGTTGCCACGTATGGGTTGTGTCCCGACACCGGCAGGTAGGTCACAAAGAACGGTGTACGTCGATCGACTGTGTCGATCCACTGCAGCACGCGCGAGACCGTCGACGCGTCATCGACGCCAAAACTGGAATCGACTCGGCCGCCAATTGCACCGGCATCTTCCATTATCTCGAAGCCTCGGCGATCGATCGCCGACATCATGCCGAGGTACATGAAGCGACCGGAATGGAAAAGAGCCGTACGATAGCCCGCGCCCTTTAGAGCGCCGGGAAGCGATGCGCACGGAACCTCCGCGTAGATCTCGGGTGCGGTGTCGAACGCGGGATACCGCGAGCACAGCGTTGCAAAAAGTCCTTTGATGCTTTCCGGATACACCGCGTACGCACGCTCGAACACGATCGACTGCGGCGCAAGCCTCGACAGGTTTGGTGCCGGATCCGGCACCCCGCCATAGAGACCGAGGCGCCGGGCGCTTGTCGATTCGAGCGCGACGAGAACAACGTTCCGGCCGCGCATCGCGCCACGGAACGAGGTGAGATCCAGCCGCGACCCGGGATCCGTGGTCCGGGATCCAGGATCCGGGGGTGCGCGCCAGTCATCGAACGCATCCCTCGCCGCCACGCGGGTGACGCTTGTCTCGATCAGCGCGCCGAAAGCGTTGCGGTGAAGACCGCTGGTGTCGAGCCGGGAGGCCGCGAACGGACCGATCGCCACGAGCAGGATCGCCGCGCCGGCGACGAGGGCGTTCATCCGTATGACTCGCCCGCCCAGCACCCGCGGCAACCACACCGCGGCAATAACCGGCATCGCGAGCGCGATCACATTGCTCAACGTGACGTAATGAAGGATCGCATCCGCCAATGGCCCCCGCGCGGCGCGAATCATCGTCCAGGTGAGCGGCGACGACAGCACTCGGGTTATTGGGACGTTCAATGCGATATAGAAGACGAGCGCGCCGTACAGCGTCCAACCAACTCGCGGCCGTTTCAGTCGCGCGTCAACAGCGGTGAAGAGCAGCGCGACGAGAACGTCTTGCCAGACGTAAGCGAACGGAGACCAGGGAGAGAGCGGCAGTGGATGACCGACGAGAGCGGCCGCGCGTGCCGTCAGCAGGACACCGAGCAGGCAAACGCCTCTCAGCGCGTGACCAGGTTCAGCCGTTTGAGAAGAAGCCACGAGACTCGCACGCCTGTGCCTCGCACATGCCACAGCCAGTCGTGCACCAGGACCGCTCGCGCCGGCGGTTGCCGGTACACATCGTCGCGATTGCCGATGAATGACAAAGGAATCACGACCAGATCTCCGCCGTCATCCGATCGTGGATCGAAAAATTGCTCCCGCAGCTCGACCGGATCCGTCAGAAACGACCGTGCCACATCGAGATGATCCCGGTTCGCGTCGACGATCGTGATGTTCGCGTCGGGCTGAAGCTTGCGAAGGATCAGCGCCGTCCGTGGAAACAGTCCTCCCCCAACAATCGTCACGTCGCTGATCGCAGGCAGGCCGGGCAGCATCGCACGAAAGGCGCGCTCGTGCACGCGAAGCACGTAGCGCTGAATCCATGACGACTTCAGTGCGATCCGTTCGAGGAACTCCAGCGTCAATGCGTCGAGCCAGCGAAGAACCGGTGGCCACCGGCTGCTGCGTGTGTCGCGGGCACTCTCGAACGGCAGCTGCGTCCAATGGACGCCCGGGCGGCGATGGTGCTCGATGTGATACCCATCGTTGAAAAACAAACGGTTGTACAGCCAACCGTAATGGCTCGTCGTTCCGCCGGCGTGCTCGAAGTGCCCCTGGAGAAAACAGAGCGCGAGGCCCACGAGGTAGCCGGGAACGTACACCGTCGCGAAGAACCCGGGCGCAGCGATCACCAACCCGACCCACGTTGCCACAACGACGGAGGAGTCGACGATCAGTCTGGAAGACAGGAGAATCTGTCGCTCGTCATCGCGGTGATGGCGCAGATGACGCGCGCGCCAAAGCTCCTGCGGAAATCCCATCAGCGCGCTCAGATAGATCGAGTACACCCGGTTGAGCGCGCGCGACCGGAAAAACGGAGTGTGAATGAAGTTGTGCGCAACCGTATTGGCTGTCCACCACAACCCGAGGGCCATCAGTGGAATCGACGGAACTGACAACAGCAGACCCGCGTAGACGAGCGACAGGCCAATCAGCACGGCGTCGCTCCGGTGGCGGAGGACGCCATGCGATCGTGCCGTCAGCGTGGCGGACATTGATCAAACCCCGTGAACGCGCGCTAACGCTGTTTTACCGCCGCTCGAAGGCCATCAATGACCTTCATCGTTTCCGACCCACGATCGGCAGCGTTTTCGACCTTCACAGCCCCTCTTTCAATCGGATACGGATCGGGCGAGGTCGCTTTTTCGTCAGCTTTCCGCACGCGGCCCGTGTCGGCGTACCTGAAACCGAAGCCGATTCCCGTTCCTGTCCCCGCGACTGACTTCATGTCGGCCCACTCCTTGCGGCAGATCGACTCCTTACCAGCGGGACAGGTGTAATAAAGGTAGCCGCGCTGCGCCGGACCATAAGCGGATCCGTCCTTGGTGTCCGCGAATGAGAAGGCGCCCCACACCTGGACTCGCTGCGGCGCGGCATCGGACGGCTCGAGGGTCACTTTTTCAACGACCGCATAGACGCCGATCCGGTCGCTCGCCTGCAGCACAGCCGTCAGGACCACGCATGCCCCAAGCATCGCCAACCCAACCTTTGATCTCATCATCTGGAAACCCTGCCTTTCGCGACGCAAATTGTCCTGTGCCATGCAGGTGAGGACGGTCATCGGGATGATCTGTTAACGAGTGACCTGTAGCGCAGGGCTTCAAGCCCTGCCGATCCATTGTCTGCTTAAGGGTGCGGCATTATAGTTCTTTGCATTGGCGGTTCTTCTGTTGCTGCGCCAATTTCTCCGAAGGACCGAACGCTATGAATCCCACGAGACTTGCCCTTGTCATCACGGCAGCTTCCATCGCCGCGGTGGTGTCGCCCATGCGGGCGGACCAATCGAAAGAGCCCGCCGGTGCAGGCGCGCTCATTGTGCTCTCAAAAGGGGACCTCACGATGTCTGTGGTCGACCCTGCGTCACTCAAGGTGATCGGCAAAGTGCCGTCCGGTCCGGACCCGCACGAGATCGTCGCTTCGTCTGACGGTCGAATGGCGTATATCGCGAATTACAACGGCGGCGGCAACATCATTACACCGGTCGATCTGGTCGCGATGAAAGCGTTGACCCCGATCGATCTCGGACCGTTACGTGCCCCGCATGGCCTGGACTTTGCCGCAAACAAGCTGTGGTTCACCGCCGAGGCCGCCAAGGTGGTCGGCAGTTACGATCCAGCGACGCAAAAGGTCGACTGGGTGCTCGGCACCGGGCAGAACCGGACGCACATGATCTACGTCTGGCCTGATGTGTCACGAATGGTGACGTCGAACGTGAGCTCGGCGTCGTTGACGATCGTGGAAAAGACGACGGGAAGCGGACGCGGCCGCGGCGGTCCTCAGACCGACTGGAACACCACGGTCGTCGCCGTCGGACGCGGCGCGGAAGGGTTCGATGTCTCGCCCGATCGCAAGGTGATTTGGGCAGCGAACGCACAGGACGGGACGATCTCGATTGTCGACGTCGAATCGAAGAAAGTGACCGACACGCTCGCGGTGAACGTGAACGGGGCGAATCGCCTCAAGTTCACGCCGGACGGAAAATACGTGTTCGTATCTTCACTCGGCAGACCCGAAGTTGCGATTTTCGATGCCGCGACGAAAGGGGATGTCAAACGACTGAAAACGGGTGGGAGTGGAGCGGCCGGCATTCAAATGCAGCCCGACGGCACACGCGTCTACGTGGCATGCACCCCCGACAACTTCGTGGCAATCGTCGATCTGAAGACGCTCGAGGTGACAGGTCGGATCGAGGCCGGCCGACAGCCGGACGGCCTCGCCTGGGTCACGCGACGCTAGCCGCGGATTTTATTCAACAACCTTGGTGACAAAGTACGTGACCTGCGCGCCTGGCGCGAGGATCATCTGGTGCGCCACCTTCGCTGGAATGTGCAGCACGTCGCCGGCACCGAGTTTCACCTCCGTGCCGCCCTTGATCGAAGACCCTCGTTTTTCGCCGGCGGCTGTCGTCTTCTCGTCGACGATCGTTCCGCCATAGATCATGGTGACGTTGCCGGCGGAAATGAACATGACGTCGGCTTCCTTCTCGTGCCACTCGGCCTGTCCTGACCCCTCGCGGTGCGCGACCATGAATTTGCGATTCCCTTCGGTCGCGATCACTTCGCTTGCCACCTTTTGAGCATCGAGCTTCTGCGCCAGCGCCTTTCCCTTTGCGCTGATGTCGGCCGCCTTCCAGACATGCACGCCGGTGCCGCCACCCTGCGCCGCAAAAGTCAGAGCCACCACCGCCGCCACCACGATACGCATCATGCTTGTCTCCTTGGTGAATGCTGAAAATGCTGATTGTTGATTGCTGATTGCTTATTGCAAGCGAGCATCAATCAGCATTCAGCAATCGAAAATCAGCAATTTCAGTGATCCTACTGACTTCCTCGTCCCGCCACCGGCGCCGGCAGCGGTTTCCGCGGCAGCATGTCATCGCGATTCGCCGCAAGATATGCGAACGCAGCGGCGATCGTCGCGTTCTTCATCATGTCGCCCGGCTGCAGCCGCTCGTAGCTGTCAAGATTCGTGTGGTGCGTCATCGACTCGTACTCGATCTCGTCCTGAATGAACTGGAAGCCAGGAAGACCAACGCGGTCGTACGACTGATGATCCGTTCCACTTGTGTTTCGAATCGTCAGGTGTGTCATGCCGAGGCTGCGGAACGGCTCCATCCACTCACGAAAGATCGGCGCCACGGCGTCGTTGCCCTGAAGATACACGCCACGAATCGCGCCCGTGCCATTGTCGATGTTGAAGTAACCCGCAAGCTTTGCGTGACCCGGTTTCAGCTGCAGCGGACCGAGCGCGCCTCGACCGCCACCTCCTCGCCCGCCAGGCGGCTGTGCTGCGGCAGCGCCAGCCGCGTTTGCCGCGGGAGTATTGGCCGCAGGCGGAGTTCCCCCGGATGGACTCGCGGCGGATGGATTCGACGCAGCCGCATTCGCAGGTGTCGGGTTTGCCAGCGTCGCTCTCGATCCGAAGTGCGCGGAAACGTATTGAGCCGATCCGAGAAGGCCCTGCTCCTCGCCGGTCCACAGTCCGATGCGCACGGTTCGCCGCAGTCGCACACCGCTTTGTTTGAGAATGCGCATTGCCTCCAGCATCGCGGCGGAACCTGCCGCGTTGTCAGTTGCGCCCGTTGATGCGTGCCACGAATCGAAGTGCGCGCCAAGCATCACTACCTCGTCGGCCTTATCGGTGCCCGGGATTTCTCCGACGACATTGAACATGACCGGGTTGGGGTAATACGTGTTCTGAATATCCGCTTCGATCGTCACCGTCAGGTTCTTCTGGAGCATCCGAGCCATTCGACCGTATTGTTCCGCGGGGATGACGACCGCGGGCAGCGACTGCGCCGGATCGGTCGTACGGCTGCCGCTGATCGTGTAAATGCCGTGTCCTCGAGCCGCAGTCGAAAGGATCCCAAGCACCCCTTCCGCGCGGAAGAACTCATTGCGGTTGAAGGGGGCCGCACCGCCCTGCCCTCGTCCACCACCAAAGGCACCCCCAAAACGACCTCCCGGCGGCGCGGCGACTCCGAACTCCGGCCCCGGTGGAGTCGCGAGTTGCATTCGCTCCAGTTCCTCGATTGACGTTCTCGATGCGGGAGGGGTCCAGTACGCCGCGACGTCAGGGGCTGCTTGAGTCAACACCCACTTCCCTTTCAACTTGCCGGCGTATTTCTGAACGTCTTCCTGTGTGGTTTCACTGACGAGAACGACCTCACCACGAACGAGACCGTTCGTTCCCGGTGTCCAACCGCTGGGTGTTCCAGGAATTGGAAACGACTGCGGCGAGACGGCCGCCATGTAGAACTTCTCGTTCGCCCATCCACGCGCAAACATTGTCTGGTCCGGCCACTTCTCGAGCGAGGCGTTCTGCAGCCCCCATTCCTTCATTTTTGCGACGGCCCATTCGCCAGCCTTCTGCGTGTTCGGCGATCCCGTCAGGCGCGGGCCGTACACGTCAGTCAGCCAGCTCGAGATTTCCATCACTTTCGAGTTCTGCGTTTGCAGACCTTGCTCTTTGATTTTGCTGATGGCTTCGTAATCGATCTTTTCGCCTGCTGCACCGAGCGGTAACGTCGCGAGTACAGCGCCTAGCCCGACAGCCAGCAGACGGCTGGGTGTAACGACTCTCATCGGAATCTCTCCAGGGAAACACAATGGAACAGGAATCAAAATATATCGCGATATATCGCGCACGACCTCGACCTTGCCCACCGTACCGGCTGATCTCTGACCTGCAGAGCTTCGCGGCCTACGCGACCTCATGTGATGGAAAAGGAGTCCAGCGCGTCTGGCATCGAGACAAAACGGCTCTGGTAACTGACCTAAAAAGGCAGCTAAGAAACGCCGCAAGTTGTTCTTCAGCGCGCACTAAGCTCATCGGTCATGTGGCGCAACCCGTGCAATAATCTGTCGGCGTGTTCTACTTCTTCAAGCGCGGCAACGAGACCGTTCAGTGCGAAGTCCGATCTGAGGCCGACGGCCCGGGTTACGAAATCGTGATTACTGATCCGGCCGGCACCGTTCGCGTAGAACGCTTTCCCACGTCCGAACAGGTCCACGACCGCTGGATGGAAATCCACCATCGATTTGAACGCGAAGGATGGTGGGGACCCGCGGCGCAGGACGGACGCGGATGAGGTCGGCCACCCGGATCTTCGCCTGAACGAACTCACGTACGAGATCGCGATTATCGGCGCCGGAGCCGCGGGGCTATCAACCGCGATTTTCACTCGACGACTGAATCCCTCGCGCTCGGTCCTGTTGATTGATTCAGCCGTACGGCCGGGCGCGAAGATTCTGGTCAGCGGCGGCTCGCGCTGCAACGTCACGAATGTCGCAGTCACCGAACGCGACTTCAACGGCGGCAGCCCGGCCGTCATCCGCAGAATCCTCAAAGCATTTCCTCCCGGCGAGGTCGTCGACTGGTTTCGCTCTCTTGGGGTTCCGCTCCACGAAGAGGCGCACGGCAAGCTCTTCCCTGATTCCAATCGATCGCGTGATGTGCTCGACGCCCTTCTCGACGAATGCAGGCATTGTGGAGTCGGCCTGGTGACGGGTACCCGCGTTGAAACCATCACGGCTGGTTTTTCGGATCCCGGGTCCCGGAGCCCGGACCCCGGCACGATGCGCTCAGCGTTTATTCTTCACACCACGCGCAGCCAAATTCGTGCGCAAGCCGTGGTGATGGCGACAGGCGGATTGTCGTTGCCGAAAACCGGCAGCGACGGCCGCGGACTTTCTATCGCAGAATCCCTGGGACACACGATCGTTCCAACCACGCCCGCCCTCGTCCCCCTCGTCACGCTCAACGATCAGCCCCTCTGCCGCGCATTATCAGGAGTGTCGCAGGAATCGGAACTCGCACTGTGGCTCGATGGATCCGTTTCGCACCGACTTCGCGGTTCGCTGCTCTGGACTCACTTCGGCCTGAGTGGTCCAGTGGTGCTGGACATGTCGCGCCATTGGCTGCGGGCCCGGCTGCAAGGCCGCGCTGCGCGCATAACCCTCAATCTGACTGGAGGCGAAACCTTCGAGTCGCTCGAAAGGAGCTGGACAACGCAAACTGCGGCGAAACCGCGAACCTCATTGCAGGGCCTGCTCGCAGACATCATCCCCGCCGCCGTCGCCGCCGCGATTCTCGAGCGGATCGGCCTCGATCCTGCAAATCAGATCGCCAATCTGTCGCGGCTCGATCGCCGACGGCTGATTCACGCGGTTATTGAGTGGCCGGTGAATATCAGCGACAGCCGTGGGTACAACTACGCTGAAGCGACCGCCGGTGGCGTCGCGCTCGATGAGATCGATCCATCGACGATGGAATCACGACGATGCCCGGGTCTTTATCTTGTGGGCGAGATGCTGGACGTAGACGGCCGGATCGGAGGGTTTAACTTTCAATGGGGCTGGGCGTCGGCTCGAGTTGCAGCACGAGCTATCGCCTCACATCAGTTTTGAGTTTTTGGTTTTAGGTTTTTTGTCGTGAATCCTAAATCGCTAATCGTGAATCGTTGAATCACGAATCCTTGAATCGCTGAGTCGCCGTGACCGGCATGTGATTGGAGGATTCAGGATTAGTGATTCGGGATTCTCAAGCGGGCCGCGAGCTATGACGATACAACCCCGCGTACAGCGAAGGAATGAGATAGACGGTGATGAGAGTTGAGAGTGATAGTCCGCCAATGACCGCGAGTGCGAGCGGCCGTTGGAGCTCCGCCCCGGCGCCGATTCCGAGCGCAAGCGGAACCAGGCCGAAGAGCGTGCAGAGTGTGGTCATGAGAATCGGACGGAGGCGGACTCGGGCTGCGTCATAGACCGCCTCTTCGGCCCGAATGCCACGCCGACGCTCCCGTTCCGCGTAGTCGAGCAGCACGATGCCGTTCTTCACGACCAGCCCGACGAGCAACACGAGTCCCATGGCCGATGAGACATTCAACTCGGTACCGGTGAGAACGATTGCCGTCAACGCACCCGCGAGCGACAGCGGTGCCGCACCGAGAATCAACACCGCCGGACTGAACGCACGGAAATGCACGACGAGGATCACGAAGACAAGCGCGGAGGCGATCGCGAGGACCTCGAGCAGTTCGCGAAACGCCTGGCGCTGCGCCAAATACTGCCCACCCACTTCCCACGTGTACCCCACCGGCAGTTTCATGCCCTGAAGTTTTGCCCTGATTTCGCCGGCCGCCGAGCCGAGATCCCGGCCCTCGAGCCGTCCGCTCACGAGCACCATCTGACGCAGGTTCTCGCGCATGAGAACCGTCTGACCGGCTTCGGGATTGACAGATGCCAGTGCTGATATTGGTGCGGTCCGTCCGTCGACACCGCGAACCATGGTTTCGCCGAGTCGTCCGGGATTGAACCGCACCGCATCCGGATAGCGCACACGCACGGGTATATCGCGGTCGAGCGCGAGATATCCCGTCGCCACTTCTCCGAGCCACGCGGCGCTGATTTGCTGCTGGACGTCCGTGACCGTCAAACCGAGGCGGCCGGCCGCCGTTGGATCGATTTGCCAGGTGATCTCCGGATTGCCCCGCTGCACCCCAACGATGTCGACCAGTCCGTCAACCTTGCTGACCGCTTCCTCCACCTGCTCGCCGAGTTCTGCGAGCACGTTCGCATCATCACCAAAAATCTTCACTTCAATTGGCGTCGGGTTGCCTTCCAGATCGCCGAGCATGTCCTGAAGAAGCTGCACGAATTCGATTTCCACGCCAGGCGCAGCTTCGATAAGTCTGCCGCGCAGATCGGAAATGATTTCCTCTGACGATCGATCGCGCTGGTTGCGAGCCTTGAGACGGACAAGCACGTCTCCACTGTTCTGCGGTGTCGCGAACAATCCAAGTTCAGACCCCGTTCGTCGCTGAATCGCCGCCACTTCCGGTGTTTCGAGCAACACCCGCTCGATCTTTTTCAACACACGGTCGGTCTCTTCGAGTGCAGTGCCGGGCGGCGTGAGGTAATCGACGACAAAGCCCCCTTCGTCGGCCCGGGGCAGAAATCCGCTCCCGACAGAGAAGTACAGCAAGCCGCCAACAACGGCCAGTACCACCGCCATCACCAGCGCAACAATCGGCCGCGCCAGCATCGGCCGAAGTGTTGTGGCGTACCAGTCCACAAGACGACCGCCCGGATGCGCGTCGGCGCGATCGCGCTGTATTCCCCAGTGCGCAAGTAGCGGGATGAGCGACAGTGCGAGCACGAGCGAGGCGAGCACCGCGGCAGACAGCGTCAGCGACAACGAGCGGAAGAACTGCCCCACGACACCCGAAAGAAGCCCCAGCGGCGCAAAGACTACGACGGTCGTCAGCGTCGAGCTCACGACCGGACCGGTCAAGTCGGCGACCGCGTCGGCAATCGCGGTCGGCGATCCTTCCTGCACTCGGCGATGAATTCCCTCGATCACGACGACGGCATCGTCGATCACCAGCCCAATGGCGACCGCAAGACCGCCCATCGACATGAGATTGATCGACTCGTCGAACACCCGCATCACGAGGTTGGTGATGAGGACCGCGAGTGGCAGGGTCATGGCCGCAATCAGCGTCAACCGCCAATCGCGCAGAAACACCAGCAGGATGATGACGGCGAGAATCCCACCGATCACGATCGCGTCTCGCACATTCGCAATCGAGGCGCGAACGAATTCGGCAAGATCGTACACCTTGGTAATGTGCAATCCTGCTGGTAACGCGCGGGCCAGTTCGTCAACCGCCTCCTGCACGCCGGTTTCGATGTCGAGGATGTTCGCGCCGACCTGCTGCGACACGCTGATGCTCGCCGCGTCGCGACCGTTGCCGGTGATGAGACCGGTGCGATCGGGAGCGCCCCGGAATACCTGGCCAACGTCTTTCACCCGCAGCACACCGTCGGGCCGAATCGCGACCGGCGTTTCCGCAATCTGATCGATTGACGTCCACAAACCAGACGCGAGCACGAGTTGCTGAACGCCTCCAGACGAATAGCGGCCGACAGGCGCGAGTTCGTTCGCTGACTTCAGCTTCTCGGCGACGTCGTGAACCGTCAGCCCGGCCGCGAGCAACCGTGCAGGATCGGTAACGACCTCGATTTCGCGAGTGTCGCTTGCACTGACGGCTACCTGTCCGGCACCCGGGACCCGGGCAAGCCGCGGCCGCATGACATAAAAGGCGTAATCGTACAGGTCGGCTGACGAGAGCGGACCAGTGAGGTTGAGGATGTACATCGGGAATGCTGCCGGCGTCAGGCGTTCCACGATGAGATCGGTCCCTGCAGGGAGCGACGCTCGGGCGTCGTCGATCTTGCCCTGCACCTGCTGCAGCGCCACGACCATGTCCGAGGAGGGCTCGAACTGCGCCGAGATTTCAGTCGCGCCGCGAAAGGTCGTCGAACGGACGCGCCGGATACCCGGCACTTCCATCACCGCCTGCTCGAGCGGCCGCGTCACCGACATCATCATCGCGCGCGCGGGAAGCGTTCCGCTGTGACCGATGATGACCACGCGTGGAAACTCGAGGCGTGGATAGATGCTGCTCGGCAGGTTCATGCCGGCGACGATGCCGGCGCCGGCAAGCAGTGCCACCGTCAGCGCAATCGCGCGACCGTACCGATCAACGGTTCCGGCGAGGCTCATGATCCAATCGTGACCGCCGCGCCATCAGGCAAGCCGTTCTGACCGCGGACGATGACCCGGTCGCCGGCTTTGATACCTTTGAGTATTTCCGTCGCCTCAGACGAGGTCACTCCTTCTTGCACCTCGTTGCGGTGCGCTTTCGAGTCGGCGCCAACCGTCATGACGACGGTTGTCTCGCCGTCGCGAACGATCGCCGCGGTCGGAACGATCACTGCCGCAGTGTGTTCGGGGCCAAGAATCTCGATCTCGACAGCCATGCCGGCCGTCAACTTGGCCACCGATGAAGGACGAAGACGAACTGGAGCGGTCACGCTGCCCGGATCGACCGCAGCCGGACGAGCAATCACCGATGCCTCGATCGGTTCATCTCCTCCGGGAACGGCGATGCGGGCCGGCGCATTCGCTGTGATTCGCGCCAGCGTCGCGATTGGTGCCGCGGCAGTCACCTCGAGGCGAGAGGGATCGATGACTCGAAGAATCGGATCGCTCGATCCCGGTTCCACGAGGTCTCCGGGATTGTGAAACCGCTTTGCCACGACGCCATCGAACTGCGCCCGAACGATCGTACGGCCGGCGAGCGCATTGGCCGCGCCGCTTGCGCTCTGCGCCTGCTCGAGGGCCGCGGTTGCCTCGCGCAACTCGCGCTCGGCATCTTCGACTTCCTTGCGCGCCGCAACACCGCGTTCGAACAATCCCTGGACGCGCGCGGCCGCCGCCTTCGCATTCTCGACCCGTGCCTGCGCCTGCTCGATCGCGGCTCGACTGGCGACGGCCCCCGCGGTCAACGACGGAATGTCGAATCGCACGAGCAGATCGCCGGCGCGAACACGATCCCCTTCCGCCTTCGGCAAGTCTGCGATGCGCGCCGCTTCCGGCGCCGTGACCGTGAGCTCGGCACCGGGAGCCGCCGTCACGAGTCCGGTTGCCGCAATCACCTCTCTGATCGGTCCAGTGCGGGCCGGCTCGACCTGAACGGCTACCGGTGTTTCGGTCTCCGTTTCCTCCGGCGCTTCATGCCGGCATGCGCAAAGAAGCGAAAGGGCGGCAATCAACGCCGTGAGACGCACGTGCTTCATCGAATCGATCCTCCGAGCGCGCGCTCGAGATCAGCGATCGCTGATTGATACTCGAGACCTGCATCGGTCGCGAGCAGCCGCACTTCGCGCGCCGATTGCAGCGCCTGCAGAAACGCCGATAAACCGGTTTGTCCGGAGCGATACGAGTCCTCAGCCATCGACTCGACCGTCGCTGCCTGCGGAATGATCTCGTCGCGGTAGCGGAGGAACCGTTGACGCGCGGCGCGAGCGCGAGCCGCGGCCGCGGTAGCCTGGCCGGTCAGTTCAACAATCCTCGCCTCACGCTGTGCACGCAGCTGAACGACTCGTGCGCTTTCAACGCGGACGTCAGCCGCGTGGCGGGTAAACAGCGGCAGCGTCACGGCGACGCCCGCTTTCCATCCGTACATGAACTCCGGCGGAGAGTCGAACAGGACGCCGCCCGAGACCGTCGTGTCAGGCGTGCGCAACGTCTGCGCGAGACGTTCCCGCGCGACCGCCTCGTCGATCTCGCGATCCGTCGCAATGATGTCGGGGCTTGCGGCCACTGCGCTCGCGAGATCTACCGGCAGCGTGCCGGCCTCGAATGAGTCCGTCGGGTCGGCCGCCGTCTCAGGGGGACGGCCGATCAGCGTGTTCAACTCCGCACGCGCCGCCTCCAGGCGACCGCGCGCGGCCTCTTGTTCGTTGTCGGCTTGCGCGAGCGTCAGTTCTGCCTGCAGCGCCTCGAGCCTCGGTGCCGCGCCCGACTCGAAACGGTCGCGCGCCGCATTTCTCGTGCGCTCGGCAAAGCCCCTGAGATCCGTCGTGACCTGCAGCCGGTTTGCTGCTGCGACGAGCTCGAAATACGCCAGGCGCACCGCTCGTCGGACGTCGAGCGCCTGAACCGCGAGATCGGCGGTCGTGCGAGCGAGTGTCGCGTTTGCAAGATCGATTCGACGCGCGCGTTTACCACCGAATTCGAGCGGCATGCCGATGCTGAATGCTTCGTGCGGTGTATCGCGCCCCGCCTCGAACGATGCCTCGGGATTCGGGCGCTGCTTCGCCACGTCGATGCCGGCCAGATCCGCCGCGCGCCCCAGTCGCGCCGCGATCAGCGTGCGGTTATGTTCTTCCGCGGCGGCGAGTGCGGCTTGAAGAGTAAACGGCGTGGCAGATGTGGGTTGCTGCGCGAAGGAGTCGTGGAGACCGAGACAAACGAAGAGCAACGCAGCGCTGACGGTCTGAAACCGCACAGCGTCTGATTGTATAGCGAAGCGCTCATGTCAGCTTCCAGCTGCCAGCTACCAGTTCCCGGCTCTCTCGATTTTTGCGCCAGGGCGTGCCGTTCGCCGCGCGAAGAAATCTGAGCTGGAAGCTGGAAACTGGAAGCTGGCAACTGACTAGAACTGATACCTGATCTGAAACTGCACCATCCGCGGCGGATCGATGTTCGCCAGGCTTGGCAGGGCGTTTGTCGCCGTTCCGGCGCTCACGATCTGACCGAACGTTGGATTCACCGTCGTCGTGTCGCCGTAGGTCGTCTGTGCGCGGCCGAGGATGTTGCCGTGATTGAATAGATTAAAGACCTCGGCGCGAAGCACGACCGCACGTCTTGAGCGCTTGAGACGGCCTTCCGCAAAGAGCGCCACTTCGGAGGTCGGCGTGCCGCGAAATGCCGACTTGCTGATCACCTTTCCGTCGACGACCGGGCGGTCGTTGTTCGCCGCGTCGCCGTTGTTGTCGATGCCCGTCACCGCGTTGAAAGGGCGCGACGACGCCAGCTGAGCGACCGTGCCGGCGGTGATGTTGTAGGGCAGGTTGTAGGAAAAGGTAATCACCGCCCGATGCCGTTGATCGACAACGCTTGGGCCACGTTCCTCTTCGCCAAGGCGCGCAATATTGCTGTCGTTCGGATTGATGCCGTTGCCGTCCGGCTCCGCCGTATTCGTGGCTTTCGCCAGCGTGTAGCTGACCGCCGCGTACATCTTCGGGTGACCGCGATACGTGACGAGCGTCTGCAAGCCGTCGTAATCGGCCACGCCAAGGTTCATCAGGACGTTGACGTTCCGCACGCCGCCGTTGACCGGCACGATAGGCCGCGTCGCATTCGCTGCCGCGACGGTCCTGGTCTGGCCGGGTGCCGTTCGATCGAACGGCGTCGGTGCGTTGAGATCGACGCTGCGATCGAGGTTGCTCCAGTGCTGGTGCACGTAATCGGCTCCCACGAAGAGCCCTTTGACGACCTCGCGTTCCGCCCCAATGGAGGTCACCTGGCTGCGCGGGTTTACGAACTCGTCAGGATAGTTCGGTAGCAGATCGAAGTTCAGTCCATATGAGGCGAACTGCGACTTGTAGAAGTCCCGCTGACCAGCACGAATCGTGATGTTACGGGCCGGCTGCTGCGACAGCGGCAGCGTCCGCGGATCGAGGCGCAACGGGACACACGTCAGACAGGTTGGAAAGCCTGTCTGCCCTGGCGCGGCGGTGTAGGTAACCAGACCATCGAGACCTCCGGTCAGCGCGCTGGCAAGCGCATTCGCGCGGATCTGCGTGTAGTACATCGCGTAGCCGCCGCGGATGACCGTCCGCCGATCGCCGCCCGGATGCCACGCGAAGCCGAGCCGCGGGGCAAAATTGTTCGTCGCATCGGTCAGCGTCTGACGGTCGTAGCGAAGACCGGTATCAATGGTGAGCTGGTCGTTCAGCCGAATGCTGTCCTGTACGAACGCCACCGACATCCACTGCTTGAGGTTGTAGCTGGTGATCCCGTAGCTGACCGGCTCCGAGTACTGCTGTACATCGGCAAGCGTCAACTGCTCGAACGGCGCAGTCGTCGTGCTGAGAAACGTAAACGTGCCAAGCATGGCGGTTCCAGGCTCGCTGCCAAATCCACCAGTCGTGTGGCGAATGATGCTGCCGCCGAACCGCACGTTGTGCGGTCCCCGGCTCCACGACAACGTGTCGGCAATCTGAAACTGGTGGCTGTAGAGATCGGCGGATCGTGATTCGCCGATCGTGAACGGCACCGATCCGGCTCGCGTGTACGTGGTCGACGGTTGCTGCGCTTCCCACAGCGTCACGGGATCCCCGTGCAGGTAGGCGATTCGCGCCTCATTCAGCAGATTCGAGGTCAGAACCGATGTGTGATTCGCCTGCGACGTCCATGCGCCGCGCGTGTACCGTCGCGCCACCGTCGGCGCATTCGTACCAACGACCGCGTCGTTAGGATTCGTGTCGTAGAAGTGGTCGTAGTTGGCGCGCACCATCAGGTTCTGCGTTGTGCTGAGTTTGTGGTCGACGCGCGCGTTCATGAGTCCCTGACGATAATGCCCCTCGTAAGTCAGGCTGCCATCGGGTGGAAGCACAAACGAAGGCAACGTACTTGACAGAAATGTCGTTCGGTCCTGCCACGTGTAGTCGGCAGTGGCAAAAAAGAAGGTCTTGTCTTTGACGATCGGACCGCCGACTGAGCCGGATATTTGATCGAGTTCGTCCGGGACGTCCGCAGGGTTGATCGCTTTCAGCGTGCTCGGTGTGGTACAGGTCGAGACCGGCGGTGCGCAGAAGCCATCCGTCGAAAACGTTTTCGCCTGCATGCTGCCGGGACGGACCATAAACAGCCCTTCGCCACGCAGCGCGTTGGTGCCCGACTTGGTGACGATGTTGAGCGCAGGGCCGGCGGTCCATCCGAATTCCGCGGAAAACGCATTCGACAGAACCGACACTTCTTGAACCGCGCCAATCGGTACGGTTGCCAAACTGGTCTGGCGTCCCCAGCCCTCGTCGTTACTCGCGCCATCGAGCATGAAAGTCGTCGTCCGGCGACTGCCCGACCCGGTGATGAAGTAGGGGGTATTGACGAACAGGTCGCCAGTCCCCTTGCCCTGTCGAAACGCCGAGTTGAACAACGGGAGGTTGCCGACCTTCCGCCCGAGGATCGGCGTTTCATCGATCGCCGGGCTGTCCATGCGCTGGCCGATCTGCGGATCGGCGCGCACTCCCTGGTTCGTACCGTAGACGGTGACCTCACTCTTGCCGCCGCTCGCCACCAGCTTGACTCGAACGGACGCCGTCTCTCCGGCGCGCAACCCGAGCCCAGTGACATCATCGGCAACGAAACCCGGCTTGGCGACATGAATCGTGTACGTGCCGGTCAACGACAGCGCGGGAAACGTGGCGGCTCCGTCAACGCCGGACGCAGATTCCCGCACCGCGCCGGTCTGGTTGTTCGTCACGGACACGGTGGCGTCCTTGACCACGGCCCCCAACTGATCGACGACGAAGACGATGATCGTCGAGGTATTTGGCGACTGCGCGAATGCGTGCGTCGAAAATATTGCGAACGCGATCAACAGGAAGACGATCTTTTTCAGCATTGGCCCCTACTTGGAACTGACGACGTAGTCTTTGAAGTAACTGGTGCTGTCGGTTTTTGCCCACAGGCCGATGCGACCGTCAACGGGCGGGCGGAGAACAGGGTTGTTCTCAGGAAACAGGTCCGGGTTCGGCGGGGTGTTGTTGCGACCCGGGCCAGGCTGGCTGCCCAGAGTGTGTTCGAGGGCAAACGTGCCATCGAGATAGGTCTTGAGGCTTGCGTTATCGATCTCGAGTTTCAGCTCGTGCCACGCCGCGCGATCGAGCATGAAGCGCTTCGACCGATCGCTTCTTCTGACGTTACGCCGGATCCCGTTGTGGAACTCCCAGAGCGCGACGTCGTTTTCGGTGTCGTTGTAGCGCACCGCGAGCCAATCGCCATTCGGCTTCACGTTGAACAGAATTCCCGAGGCGCGATCCGAGTCGCCGGCAATCGTCTTGAACTTGACGCTGATGGTGCCATTCGAAAAATTGCTGACGCTTTTGAGGACGGCGACCGGGTAATACGCGAACTGCTTGGCGTTATCCATCAGCTCTTCGTTGCTCGTGCCATACAACCGCCGTGCGCTCTCAATCAGCAGCTTGGTCGGATTGTCCTTGCTTGCAACCCACGGCCGGCCGTCGACACCAATGACCTTCTCGGTGCCATCCTGCTGGACAATCCACGTTCCCACCATCGGCTCGAACGTCGCCGGCGGCTTGCCCACCGTTTCCTTACTGAGATCGACCTTTACGTCGGCGGCCGTCATCGTCACGATCGCCACCGCTGAAATGGCGATCACCATTCCCAATGTTCGTAACATCTGCATGCCTCTCTGTTTGCTTTTCTCATTGCGCGTGGGGCTTCGCCTCCGCCACAGGCTTCGGCGCAACCGCAGGCGCTCTGCCTTTTGCCTTTTGCCTTTTGCCTTCTACCTTTTTCCTTGCACAGCAATCGCCGCGCTCACGATTAGCGCCGGCCACAGGACATAGAACACAGTGGCTGCCTTCGCAGGTCGCGCCATCAGTGGGTGACCTCGGAATACTTCTTCGCTGTCGGTCTCAGGACTGACGTCGGCGAGCGAGTAAAGAGTCTCCAACACTGATTCAGCTGTTACCGCCCGACTCATGGTCTTCTTCCCGTCAATGTCGTACCAAATTTCTCCGTAGCCGGCGCTCGTCTGTTCGAAGAGGCCAATAGACGTTGCCGACTGGTATCGAACATTCACATCCGGCCGCACCCGACGAAGTTTCGCGATGACACGGCGATCGAGATCGACGCGCCGCGGATCCTCGGGCGCGAGGTGAACCTCGATCGTCAGAAAGCCGGGAATCGATCGAAGCGCTTTCTCGTCCGATTTGGAGAAAGAGTTGAGACGGCTCTCCGATGTATCCCAGCTTTTCGTCGCCGCCGTCCCGACGGTGATCACCAGCAGTGCTAGAACGGTGACCGCAATCGATTCGGCAACCCGGCGCCGAACCGGAACCCCGAGACGCATCCACAACGCCGCGAGACCGAGACCGAGCGCGGTGAGTGTCAGGGCAGCAATCACCGCGTCGAGCCTGATCAATCCGTGCTGAAAGTCAGAGACCATCGTGGTTGGCGTGAAGCTCGCGAGCCGCTCCCACAGTCCGCCCTGGACCGCGGCGATGAAGTTCACAATCCACGTGCCGACCGTTGCCGTCAGCGTCAGAATTGCCGCAGTCGCCGGATGCTCGGTGATCGAGGCAGTCGCCGCCGCGATCCCGATGGTGAGAGCGGCGTTGATCACATGTCCGATTGCCACTGTTGCCAGCTCGGGAACGTAGGTGCTGCCGCCGTAACTGCGCCACAGGATGATGGCGGCAATCACCGGTACGGATGCGATCACCCATCCGGCAAGCAGTACCAGCCCCTTGGTCGCAATCCGGGCGACCGCCGGCATCGAGTGCTGCAGTTCCAGTTTCAACGCGCCACTCTGACGATCGCCCGCAACAACACGAATGGCGACGAATGGCAGCAGAAACACCGCCGCCAGTTCGCACGCGCTGAAGGTTGGTGCCCAGATTCCGACCAGCGGCGAGAATGCCTCTCCGACGCCGATCGCGGTTCCGCCCAGTCCGCTCGCTTCCGCGTAACTGCGCACGGAGCTGATGAACGCGAAGCCGACAAGCGGTCCCATCACCAGCAGCAGTACCCACCACGCGCGCGATGCAAGCAGCTCGCGGCACTCCTTGTCGAGAAGCCACATCCACGCGCCTTTATGTGAGCGCAAGGAAGACCTCTTCGAGATTGGAGGCGGCCGCCCCTTTCGATCGCGCAACTGCAGAGAGGCCGTCCAGCGTCCCCGTACCACAGACTTCCCCTCCGCTCAGCAGCACGAACCGATCGCAGAGACGCGCGGCATCGGAGATCTGATGAATCGACAGGAACAGCGTGCGACCCGCCCGAGCGTGCGATTGGAGGATCGCGGCAACCTCACGGGTTTGTCGAAGATCGAGACCATCGAACGGTTCGTCTGCGAGCAGCATGGGCTGTGACGTCAGGAGCCCGATTGCCAACAACACGCGCTTGCGCTGTCCCTTCGAGAGCGTGCCAATCGGACTCGTCAACATTGGAGCCAACTGAAATCCGTCGATCACATCCGCGAAGAGATCGCGGCGGCCTTCAAAGAATCCAACGGTGAAATCGAGAGCCCAGCGGACAGTCTGTGATGGCCAAGGGGCGATCGCGTCCGGAAGATAGAACAGGGTGCGGGTTCGGCTTCGTGCGGTCAGCGGCTGTCCATCAATGAAGATGACGCCTGAGGTCGGCGGCAGCACCCCCGCCAGACATTCGAAGAGCGTCGTCTTACCCGCTCCGTTCGGGCCGATGAGCCCCAGAATCTCACCGGGCTGAATCGAAAAAGCGACGTCGGACAAAGCCGATACGGCACCGTATCGCTTGGTCAAACCCTCCACACGAATCCAGTCGCTCGATGCCGAGCCGGACGCTATTTCTCCTGTCAATCCAGGAGATCTTGGCCGGACCAGGCGATCTACTACCAGTGGTCGTAGAAAAGCGCCTGCGGCCGGAGCGAGGCGCGAAGTCGCCGAGCGACCGCGAGCGGGGGTGGGGCCCCGCGAGCATTAAGAAAGCAAACGATTACGGCAGGAACGCGATTAGCGTCTCGGTCAGGCGGTGAACAGGCCCCGCCAGTATGGGGGCGACGATCACGACAGAAATGACAAATGTGGTCGCGATCAACCCGAGGCGCGGAAGCGAAGGCGTCGAAGGAAGTGATCCGCTTAAAAGACGCTGCACGCGCCACTCGAGAAGTTCAGAGTCGTTCAGTGTGCTCCACGCGGGGACGGAAACTCGCCCGGTCGCCTGCGCCGAGAGGCGCGCCACCTTTATTAATGCAGAGGCGAGATGAACCGCCCGTGCCTGGTTGCCACAAATGGCTCTCGCGTCGGCACGCGATTCAGCCGCGACGTGCCAGGCGTGTTCGAGGCGAGAGGCCACAGAAGTCCCCGCCAGAAAATCCGGTGCACACAGCATGCACCATCGGGCCAGGTTGTCGGACGCATCTCGGTGAGCCACTTCATGCGCGACCGCCAGTTCGAGTTCAGCGCGTGATAACTGCGCCTTCACCGGCCGGCCGATAAGAATTCGAGGTCTGACGACACCCGCCAGCGAGACGCCGGGGAACCCATCAACCAGATACGTGTTCGGTCCGCCGCGTCGATACGGACGAGAACCGACACTGACCACATGGCTGGCCCACGCGGTGGCTACAGCGCGCCAAGCGCTGCGCAACAACAGCGCAGCGCCGACAATAGCCAACGCACTCAATGCGAACCCCAGCGTTTCATCGATATCGCGGGGCTCCCACGCCCAGTGGGCGGGCAGAAACGTCGCGCCAACAAACACGAGCGCCATGCTGGACGGCAGCAAGCGAATTCCGAGAAGTACCGATGGCCGGGATGCCGCTCGGCCATCGCGGAAGGCATGGGTCAGCCAAGCCGCGACGACGCTGCCGAGCGCGTTGATGCACGCAAACCAGGCAAGCGCGAGCACGATCGTGCGGAAGACCAGGCTCACGTTCGATCCTTTTCTCGCGGCTGCTCCCGGCGCTCCTGCTCAATGCGACGACGCTTCTCGCGCACCATTTCTTCGAGCGCATCGAGGAGATCCGCTCCTCCATCCTGGCTGCCAACGGTATCAACGAGATTCGACAGAATCGGTTTCGCCGACGGTCCGGCAAAGAGGCCGGACATGATGCCGTGCGCCACGGCCGCTTCCGTCTCCTCCCGCGTCCGAGGTGCCTGATACACGAATGCCCGGCCGGATCGCGTCCGGGCGACGAATCCTTTCTTGAACAGACGATCCAGCGTCGTCATCACCGTCGTATAGGCAACCGGTCGCGGAAGCGCCGACTGCACTTCTTTCACGGTTGTCTCGCCGCTGCTCCACACGACGTCCATGACCTCACGCTCGAGGTTGCCAAGCGCGGCGCGCAGCGGGCCGTTCGACTCGCGCCAGCGCCGGTTCCACAGACCCTTAAACATGAATGGATGAATTATTACCCGCACCGGCAT
>Ga0075428_100001508_pt1 | contig 24922 bp, 21 predicted proteins | sample RhiMetdeltSRZDD2_FD_75291 | JGI IMG/M metagenome (GOLD analysis project Ga0075428, IMG submission 75291) | Populus rhizosphere microbial communities from Tennessee, USA - Rhizosphere MetaG P. deltoides SRZDD2 | ecosystem: Host-associated > Plants > Roots > Rhizosphere > Soil | place: USA... | reverse complement strand
ATGGGATTACGGCGCAGAACCGCTAGTACCCAACACCTCAACACCCAACACCGCCGCGAAGCGGCTCACGGCTTCAAAATCACGCCCCGCCGCTGCCGTCCATTCATCTTCACCGTCACGCCCGCGTCGAGGCGGATGTGCCGCACGAGATGCGTGTCACTCATCGCAGTCTGCGCGGCGAGCCATTCCCAGTCGACGAAGCTGCTGCGCACGCGAGGATTGACGGCGAAGTAGCCGACCTGGAACGCCGTCAGGTTTTGAAAGAAGTGTGAGCCTTGCGAGGGATCGACATTGAGATCGCGGAAGCTGGCTTCGACGATCGTGCGCGCGCCGCAGATCTGGTCCCACTTCACCGGGATGCCTAACAGCGGATCGAGGCTGCCCCAGCGGCCGGGGCCGATCAGGAGATAGTCGCGGCCTTCGCGCACGAGGCGCTCGTTGATCTTCGCGACCTCGCGCGCCGCGTCGTGACTGCGCGAGCGATCGAACGTCTCCATGTCGACGACGACCACGTCGCGCAGATCGCGAATCGCGCCGTGGCCTAACACCTGGCTGCTCTGGCAGAGCAACTCGCCGGCGGGAATGTCGTCGACATTCAGCTCGTCCATTTCGCGGCTCAGCACGAGCGGCCGCATCTGCAGAAGGCCGAGCTTCTTCGGACTGCCGCGGGGCGCGGAGAGATCGACCGCGAACTCGATCTCGACCGGCGTGCCGAGTCCCCACGTGCCCATCTCGCAGAGATACTGAAGCGCGTCCGCGAGCGGGATCAGGCGATGGCGGAGGATCGAGGCGAAGGAAATGACGCGCGGTCCCGGACGCGACACGCCGTCGTACAGTGCGTCGTTCTCCGCGGAGTAGGTCGACGCGAGCCAGTCGAGCGTCCCGTCCTGTTCCGCGTCGCCGAGACTGAACGACACGATGCGCTCATCCTCGACCGACGTCATCTCGCGACGCTCGCCGTCGAGCTCCAGCGCGTAGAACGTGTTCTGCGTATTGCGCAAAGCATCGCGCGCGGAGAAGAACTGCTGCAGATGATCCGGAAAGCGCGGGCAGAAGCGCACCGTCGCGCCGCCTTCGACGATCGTCTTGCCGAGGCCGAGGGCGACCGAGGCGATGCCGTCCTCCGGCTTCTGCGGACCGGCGGGATAGAAGTTGTACGAGCGCGCGACGCCGGAGATCTCCGGATAGAAGCGGCTCCCGTGCGGCGCCCCGACCATCTTCTGGACGATGACCGCCATCTTCTCGTCTTCGATACGCAGCGATGTGACTTGGATGTACTCCGACGCCGCGCGATGGAACGTCGACGCAAAGACGCGCTTGATCGCGGTGAGGAGATCGGCGAGCCGCGCATCTCCCGCGTTCGGAATCATGTACGTCTGATAGATCCCCGCGAATGGATGGAACTGCGTGTCTTCGAGAAGGCTCGACGAGCGCACGGCCAGCGGCTCCGGGCAAAGCTCGAGGAATTCTGTCAGGCGGGCGAGCGTCTCGCGCGGGAAATGCTCCGCGGCGATGAAGCGCCGCATGATCTCCTCGTCGGAGTGATGCCCGCTCGCGAGCCACTCGCGCAGACCGTTCGCCTCGAGGAACTGATCGAACACCGCGGTGCCGATGACGACCGCGGGCGGCACGTCGATCTCCAGCCCTTCGAAGCGCGTCCGCACGTTGTACATCGACACGAGCTTGTTGAGGAACGCCAGTCCGCGCGCCTTTCCGCCGACCGATCCGCCGCCGGTGCGCGCGAACGAGCTCGCGGGATCGAATGTGTTCGCGGAGAACTCGGTGAGCAGACCGCGCTGGCGCAACGAACGATGTTCGTGCAGCTGGCGAATGATGTCCGCGCGCATCTCCGCGACGGACGCGTAGTCGGACACGCGTCGCGGCCGCAACCGCTCCGCGAGCTGAAACTCCGTCCGGGCCTTGAACCAGTTGGAGAAGTCGTTGCGCGATGCGTGATGCAGCAGGCTTTCGTCGGGGACGCGATGCAGGTGCTCTTCGAGCGATCGCAGATCCGTCGCCCGCCCCACCTCGCGGCCATCGATGCGAAATACGAAATCGCCGAAGCCGAAGTACTCGGCGAGCACACGCCGAACATCTTCTGCGAGAGTCGGCGAGCCCTTGGCGACGAACATCGCGCCCGCGCGCTCGGCCTCGCGCGCCAGTCCCTTATTCGTCGACTGCAACAGCACCGGGACGTCCCAAAAGCGCGCTTTGACCTCACGCGCGAACGCGATTCCCGCATGCGCGTCGTGCGCGCCGCCGCGCGGAAATCCGGCGTCGGTGATCACGCCGATGACGTGCTCTTTGTACCGCTCGAGGGTGGGCATCGCGTCTTCCCACCGCGACGACAGAAGAATCTTCGGCCGCGCCCGCATGCGCAGCGCCCGATGCGCTGGATTCAATCCCTCGGCCATGAGCCGCTGCGAATGCCGCATCACTTCCGAGTACAGCAGAGGCAGGAAGAACGACGCGTAGCGGATGCTGTCTTCGTTGACGAGAATCACCTGCACGCCGAACCGCGTCGAGTCGTGCTGCACGTTCATCTCGTCTTCGAGGTTCTTGATGATGGCGATGAGCAGCCGGAAGTTGCCCTGCCAGATGAAGACGCGATCGAAGTCGGCCGTGCCGTGATGCGTGATGAGCTCGGTGAGCTCGCGCTTGTCGTACGCGAGCAGCACGATCGGATTCATGAACCCGCCGCCGCGGAGCTCGCGCGCGAGCCGCAGCGGCGGCATGTCTTCGATGTGCAGCGTCGTGATGATCAGATCGAAGCGCACGCCGCGCTTCAGCAGATCGAGCGCTTCCTTCCCGCTCGACACACGCGTGAACTCCGGCGTGTGCGACAGCTGCAATCCCTGATATTCGCTCTGGACCTGTTCGTAGAGCAGACCTTCTTCTTCGAACAGATAGAAATCGAAGAGGCTCGAGATCAGAAGAATGTCGCGAATGCGCCGCCGCTCGAGCTGATGGAAATCCTGGAGCGTGTCCGAGAGCGGTGTGAACATATAGGCCTTATAGGCCCTATAAGCCCTATAGGGCCTATACGACCCCCTGATCGAGCATGGCATCCGCCACTTTGAGGAACCCGCCGATATTGGCCCCGTTCACGTAATTCCCGGGAGTGCCAAACCGCTCCGCGGTCTCGACGCAGGTCTGGTGGATGCGGCGCATGATGCCGTGGAGTTTCTGGTCGACTTCTTCGCGCGACCACGCCATGCGCATGCTGTTCTGGCTCATCTCGAGGCCGGAGGTCGCGACGCCGCCGGCGTTCGCGGCTTTGCCGGGACCGTAGAGGATCTTGGCGTCGAGGAAGGCGTTCACGCCGCCGATGGTGGTCGGCATGTTCGCGCCTTCGGCGACGACATACACGCCGTTCCTCAGCAGATTCGCCGCGTCTTTCGCGTTGATCTCGTTCTGCGTCGCGCTCGGGAACGCGCAGTCGGCCTTGTGATCCCACAGCGGATTGTGATCGGCCGATGGATCCAACGGAGTGAACGTCGCCTCTTTGAATTGCTCCGCATATTCCGCGATGCGACCGCGGCGGTTGTTCTTGAGATCCATGATCCACGCGAGCTTCTCGCGGTCGATGCCGCAGGGATCGTAGATGTGGCCGTTCGAGTCGGAGAGCGTGACCGCCTTCGCGCCGAGCTCGAGAAGCTTCTCGATGGTGTACTGCGCGACGTTGCCGCTGCCGGAGACGAGACACGTTTTTCCGTCGAGCGATTTGTCGCGCGACGCGAGCATCTCCGCGGCGAAGTACACCGCGCCATACCCGGTGGCTTCGGGGCGAATCAGCGAGCCGCCCCATCCGAGTCCTTTGCCCGTCAGCACGCCGGTGAACTCATTGCGCAACTTCTTGTACATGCCGAACAGATATCCGATCTCGCGACCACCGACGCCGATGTCGCCCGCCGGGACGTCGGTGTCGGGTCCGATGTGGCGGAAGAGCTCCGCCATGAATGCCTGGCAGAAGCGCATGATCTCGTTGTTGCTCTTTCCCTTCGGATCGAAATCGGAGCCGCCTTTGCCGCCGCCCATCGGCAGCGTCGTCAGGCTGTTCTTGAAGACCTGCTCGAACGCGAGGAACTTCAGGATGCCCAGATTCACGGAAGGATGGAATCGCAGTCCGCCCTTGTATGGACCTAACGCGCTGTTCATCTGGATGCGGAACCCGCGGTTCACGCGGATCTCCCCGCGATCATCGATCCAGGGAACGCGAAAGATGACGATGCGCTCCGCCTCGACCATCCGCTCGAGGATGTGCGCCGCGCGATACTCGCGATGCCTCTCCAGCACGATGTCGACCGACTGCGCGACCTCGAGCACCGCCTGATGAAACTCCGGCTCCGCCGGATTCCGGGCCTTCAGCTCGGCCATGAAGTCTTCGACGTAGGGAGAGACCTTGAGCTCCTCGACGGTCATCGGTTACTCCAAACACTAGCGTTTGTATTTTGCCGCGATTTTTTCCAATCCCGCATCCAGATCCGCGCGGGACATCCATTTGCCACGCACCATCACGCCCTGGATCTTCGCCACGTTGGCGATGTCTGTGAGCGGGTTCGCACCGAGGAGCACGAGATCCGCGCGCTTGCCCGGCTCGATCGTGCCGAACGCATCCTGCTTCGCGAAGTACTTGCCCACGTTCACCGTGCCGCTCGCGAGAATGTCGTACGGCGTCATCCCCGCGTCGCGCATCATCAGCAGCTCGCGATGCAGCGAGAAGCCGGGGATGCTGAACTGCTGCGGCGCGTCGGTGCCCATGAGGATTTTCACTCCGCCTTTGTACAGCGCGCGCAGAATCCGCGCGCGATTGGCCACGACGTTCTTCGCTTCTTCGCGCGACGATTTGGACTGACGATCGGTGTACATCTTGGCCCAGTTCTCGACCGACTGCGCCGGCACGTACTTCAGTTCCGGATAGCTCTTCAACGTCTCGAGCGGCGTCGTACAGTACAGCACTTCCCACAATGCGGACGTCGGCACGATCCAGATGCCCGCCTCTTTCGAGCGCTTTACGATCTCGCCGAGCTTCTTCTCGTCGACCGGTCCCTTGGCGCCATCGAGAGCTTCGATGTAGCCGTCCATGTGGTCGAACGTCTCCTGCCCCATCTTGATCGCGTGCAGGAGTCCGACTTCGTCCGGCACGTGTCCGCCGAAGCGCATGCCTTCATTGCGCGCGGTATTCGCCATCGAGTCGTACTCGTCGACCGTGAGACCTTCGTGCACCTTGAGCAGGTCCCATCCTTCGGCCTTCTGCGCTTTGACCTTCTCCGCGGCTTCCTGCGGTGAGCTGATCGCGGGACCGATGAACGCCGGGCCGGCGAGGTAGAGATTCGGCGAAACGAGCTCGCCTTTTTTCGCGCGATCGCGCAGATCGAGCTGTCCCGGATGTCCGAGCATGCCGCGCACCGTGGTAATGCCGTTCGCGAGATATTCGAACAGCACGTCGTTGATGACGCCCGGAGGAGCGTTAGGCGGAGGAATGTGGCCGTGCATCTCCGCGAGACCGGGGATGAGGTATTTGCCGCTCCCGTCGATGACGACCGTGCCCTCGGGCAGTTTTGCAAGTGCAGTGGAGACCGACTCGATTTTTCCGTCGCGAACGATCACGTTCTGCTTCGCCGCAATCTTCGGCGAAGTCATGCAGAGGACATTGACGTTGCGAAAAACAACGGTCTGCGCACAGAGGGGCAGACTCAGCAATAGTGTCAAAAGGGAACGAAGTGGACGCATCCGCGCAGGGTAGCACTCGCGCGGGAACAGAACGGAAACGGAAATCTCCCCTCACCCCGGCCCTCTCCCCGCGCGGCGGGGAGAGGGAGAAGAGGAGAAGATCTCTACCGCCAACCGCCAACCGCCAACTCTAAACAGTCGTGCTCACGATCAGACTGGGAGAATCCAAACGCGCCCGCGGTCCGTATCGATCTCCGAAGACGTGCTGGCGCGAGACCTACATCTGCAGACGGAGCTGGAGGCTCACCGCCAGGCGGTGGTCCATTTCGTGGCGGCCGCGGAATGCGTCGATGCCGCGGAATGGAACGCGCAACGACGCGCCGGCGCGTGGTCGCCTGCGCAAATCGCGGAGCACCTGCGACTCGCATACGTCACGGTTTGCGCGGGCCTGCACGGGCGTCCCGGGTTTCGGGTGCGCACCAACTGGTGGCAACGACGCCTGCTGCGGCTGTTCTATTTGCGCGCCATTCTCGACGAGGGACGATTTCCGCGAGGCGTGCCCGCGACGAGCGAGACGCGGCCCGGCAGCGGTCCCTTCGATCGAAGCTTGCTGCTCGCCGACCTGCGCCGCGAGGCCGAGGAGTTCATGACGGTCGTTGCGTCCTCGCGCAGCGTCAGCATCACCAACCCGCTCCTCGGCGAGCTCGCCCTGCTCGACGGGATTCGCCTGCTCACGCAGCACGTCCATCATCACCGCTCGCAGCTTCTTCCCGCGGACAAGTGACGCGCTACGCCTCCGCCGGCGCCACGATCGACGTCTGCGGAGGCGCGATCTTCATGAGCAGCACGTGCAGTGCGAACGCGACGGCGAAGCCGACGAACCATGCGTAGTCATACAGCGGTTTGAACGCCGGCAGGAACCAGCCGGCCAGGGCGAAGAAACATCCGGCGAGTGTTGCGACGACGGCGCGCCAGTTCCATCCGCCTGCGTACCTGTACACGCCGCGCTCGCGATAGAGATCGCCGAGCTCGAGGCGTTTGTCGCGCACGATCCAGTAGTCGGCGATGAGAACACCGGCGATGGACCCAAGGCCGCCGGAGTACGAGACCAGCCATCCGAAGATGTAGCCCGACGGATCGGCGAGCAGACGCCAGGGCATGATCACGATGCCGAGGATGCCGGTGATGAGACCGCCGGTGCGGAACGAGATCCATTTCGGGAACGCGTTCGCGAAGTCATTCGCCGGCGACACGACATTCGCGGCGATGTTCACTGCGAGCGTGGCGATGACGACCGTGAACATCGAGATCGCGATCACCCACGCTTTGTCGAAGTGGCCGACGAGCTTGACCGGATCCCACAGATCACTCATCGGCGTCTTCGGATACACGATCACGGCGGCCGAGGTGATGATCACGCTCATCGCGGCGAACACGGTCATCGTCGAGGGCAGGGCCACGATCTGTCCGACGGCCTGCTCGCGCTGGCTGTGGCCGAAGCGCGTGAAGTCCGGCATGTTCAGCGACAGCGTGGCCCAGAACCCGATCATCGCCGTCAACGACGGAATGAAGATCGTTCGGAACTCGGACCACGTGTTGAACTTCCCCGGGTGATCGAAGAGGTGTCCGAACCCGCCCGCCTTCCAGACGATCCACGCGAGAAGAATCGCCGTCATCACGAGCACGAACGGCGCGGCCCAGTTCTCCACGTGCCGGAGCAGATCCATGCCCCGATAGATGATGTAGATGTTCATTCCCCAGAAGAGCAGGAAGGACAGCCACTCGGTCATCATGTGACCGCCGACCGGCCCGCCTAACATCGTGTGCCACGAAGGAATGACCGATCCGAAGAACGTGTGCAGCGCCTGGCCGCCGATCCACGCCTGAATGCCGAACCATCCGCACGCAACGAGCGCGCGCATGATGGCCGGGAGATTCGATCCGATGGTGCCGTACGCCGCGCGCGCGAAGACGGGGAACGGAATCCCGTACTTCGTGCCGGGATGCGAGTTCAGAAGGATGGGAATCAAAACGATCGTGTTGCCGAGGAGGATCGTGATGAGCGCCTGCCACCAGTTCATGCCGGCGCTGATCAGTCCCGAGGAGAGCATGTACGTCGGGATGCAGTGGGCCATCGAGATCCAGAGCGCGGCGTAGTTGTAAGTCGTCCAGTTCCGTTTGGCGACGGGAACGGGCGCCAGGTCTTCGCTGTAGAGACGGCTCGACTCGATCGAGGCATGGTCGCGCAGTTCCACACGGCCATCCTCGTGGCGGATCACCTCATCATGGTTCGGCATCGCGGCGAATTGTACCCATGCGCGGGAGAGGCGTACACTCTTGAGCCTTCACGAGATAGGAGAACCTATGGCCGACTTGTCCACGAAATTCACAGGACTTCGCTTCGAAAATCCCTTCATGCTCGCGTCGGCGCCGCCGACGGAGTCGGACGCGAACATCATTCGCGCGTTCGAGGCGGGATGGGGCGGCGTCGTCACGAAGACCATCGGACTGCATCCGGTCGTGAACGTGAAAGGGCCGAAGACGAAGTTCTTTCGCACGGAGAACAACGGCACGCGCATCTCGATGAACAAGCGTCCCGACACGACGCTCCTCGCGTCGTGGAACTGGGAGCTGATCTCCGACAAGCCGCTCGACTGGTGGATCGGCAAGCTCGCCCGCATCAAGAAGCAGTTCCCCAACCGCATGCTCGTCGCGTCCATCATGGCCGGCTCGGGCAACGACAAAGAACTGCACAACTGGCAGAAGCTCGCCACGGCGTGTCAGGACGAAGGGGTCGATGCGCTCGAGCTCAACTTCTCCTGCCCGCACATGGATCGCGTCGACATGGGCTCGAACGTCGGCAAGGACAAAGTGCTCTGCTCCGTCGTCACGCAGGCGGTGAAGGAAGTGGCGAAGATTCCGGTGTGGGTGAAGCTCACGCCCGCGACGTCCGACATCGTCGTGGAAGCCACCGCCACATTCCTCGGCGGCGCCGACGCGATCTGCTCATCGAACACGTGGCCGTCGCTTCCAGTGATCGATCCGCAGACGCTCGACTTCGAAATGAACGTCGAAGGCTACGTCTCCTCGGGCGGCCTCGGCGGACCGGCGATCCTTCCGCTGTCGATGGCGAAGATGTCGCAGCTGACGATGGCGTTCCCCGATAAAGAGTTCTCCGGCATCGGCGGCGTCTCTACGTTCGAGCACGCCCTCAACTACATCCTCCTCGGATGCGGAACGGTGCAGGTGTGCACCGCGGCGATGCTCGATCACGCGATCGGACCGAACGTGATCAAGACGCTCCTCAACGGAATGAGCGAGTTCATGGAGAAGCGCGGCTTCGACAGCCTCGCCGACTTCCGCGGCCTTCGCCGCGACCGCGTCGTCGCGCACTCGCAGATCAAACGCCCCGAGCAGTTCGACTATCACGGCGGATACGACGAAGAGCACGAAGGCTACGCGAAGCCGGCCGTGACCGTGTAGGAGTACGGCACTTTTTCTTGAGCAAATGGTGCTGGGTGCCGGCTGTTGGGTACTGGCGGAGCATTGCTCGAAGCCACTGCTCCGCGAGCACCCAACACCCAATACCCCAGCACCATCTATTACTTCTTCTTCGCTTTCGGCGGCACGTCGATCTTCTGCTTCTTCTTCGCGCCGATCACTTCGATGCCCTTCGTTCCGATGATTCCGTCCAGCGGAAGGGCGACGGTGTAAGGCGCAGTCTTCGGAAGGCCGATGCCCGGCAGCGATCCGATCACCTCGATGCCCCAGTACTCCGGCCGCCGGATGTAGACCAGTGGACTGAGCTCCACGGTCATGTTCACGTACGGTTTCGTTCCGGAGACGATGAGGATCCAGGTCTGGGGCACGATTCCGGGGACGACCTTCGCGGTCTTGAACGAGATCAGGCGAACCGACTGGCACGCGGGCGCATTCAGAAATGCATTGCTCATAGCTGCAATATCGGTAGCGCAAAACCGTCTGTCAATACTTACGGCTTTCGGGATTTGGAGTGCGGTAGCGCATAGCTACCGCTTTCATAGGCCGCGGAGCGGCTCCGCCGCATCGGAAAGCGGTAGCTGCGCGCTACCGCACTCCAAAACTCTTGACCGTAAACGTTCCCTCGTGAAGGATCGTCCGTACACTGTGCATCGTCTGCTGTTCCTCACATTCGTTTCCGTTGCCATTCATGCGGCGAATCCGCTGCCCCAGGTCTTGAGCTGTGGCAAGGAAGGCTCGGTCGGAGGCCTCGGCGCGGGAACGGATCTCACGCGCCACGCGATCGACCTCACGCGTTTTCCGGAGGCCGTCTGCAACGACGGAACCGGAGCGATCTTCTACTACGGCGCTTCCACGAAACCGGAAGACCGCAACAAGTGGATCCTTTTTCTGCAGGGTGGCGGATCTTGCGTCGATGGACAGACGTGCGCACAGCGCTGGTGCAGCGTCGACACGAATTACGGCTTCGACAAGATGTCGACGTCGATCGCGAAGCCGCAGATCCGCGGCGTCGGATTTCTCAATCCGGCTTCGGCGAACAAGTTCGGCTCGTGGAATCGCGTGCTGATCTACTACTGCAGCTCCGACTCGTGGTCGGGAACGGCCGTGCGCACGCTGCAGGCGGTCGCGAACGACGGCAGCACGCGCGAGTATCAGATCCATTTCAAAGGCGCGCGCATCCTCGACGCGGTCATCGACACGCTGCGCAACGCACCGGCCTCGAGCCGGCGACGCGCCGCGCGACACGACATCGGCACCGACGCGGACGCATCGTGGCCCGATCTCGATGAAGCGACGGCGGTGATCCTCGCCGGCAGCTCCGCCGGAGGCGTCGGCACGAAAGCGAACATGGATCGCGTCGGCGCGAAGCTTCACGCGACGAATCCCGATCTCGACTATCGCGCGGTCGTCGATGCGTCCTACCTCACGCTCGCGGAGAATCGCAACTTCACGATCTCCACGTATTGCGCGAAGGATCCGGTCAACGGGTGCAGCTACGAGGCATTCACGAAAGCGACCGAGGAAGCAATCGACGGCGGCTTGTATGGCGCGCGGACCGAAGAGTCATGCCTGCAGTGGCACACCGCCAACGCGCCGGGCACGGAGTGGCGCTGCGGCGACGGTGAGCATGTGTTCATGCATCACGCCACGACGCCGTTCTTCCTCCGCCAGGACCTGCTCGACCCGCAAGTCGGCGGCGTGTTCGTCGACGCGAATTTCGGGACGCCGGCGGATTTCGCGATGGCCGTCGAGTCGGAGCTGCGCAATCTCCAGACGCCGGAAGAGCCGCACGAAACGCCCGGCCTCTTCGTCCCGCAATGCGCCGACCACGAGTCGTTCACGACCAACGAGCCGGTCTTCGACGTGATGATCAACGGCGTCACGTGGCACGACGCGGTGTGGAACTGGTTCACGCACGCGCAGCCGCAGCAGTTGATCCGGCATTTCACGGGCACCGCGTCGCGCGCGCCGGAGTGCCCGTGAAGTCCAAGGAACGGTGAGTCTCGGGCTATCCGACCCTGCCGAAGCAGGTGATCGAAACGAAGAGATCGTTGAAGTCCCGGTCTCCTGCCTGGCAACCGCCATCGTTGCAGCCGAACGTGTAGGTTTGCGTGAAGACGGAACCCTGATAAACGACCGACGCCTCACCCGGAAGGATTCCGGACCCTGCGGTGAGGGCGACGGTGTAAATCCCATCTGCGGACGTCGAGAACGTTCCGGTTCCGATCACCGTGAATGTACCGCCGCTGCTGCTCTTGCCGGTTGCCGTGAAAACCGTGGCGCCGGCCGAATCTTTGATCGTCACTGACTGGACGCCGCTACTCTGCGCGGACGCCACGACGTAGACGAGTTTGCCGTTGGGAATGAGGCTGATCGAGGGAGTTCCCGTTGTGCAATTTGGCATGACCTTACTCCTTCTTATTCCTGTTCTTGTTCATGTTCAGCACGACACACTTCACCGAAGAACTGCGGAACACGAAATTCCGCAGTCATTGGCGAACCACTGCCCCGGAGCAATCTCTTTGTGGATTTCGGACCTGACAGAAGAATGGGTCGTGATAGTAATTAAAGCAAGATTGAATTACGGAAGGCGGTAAATTCTGACGTTCTGACGACAGAGATGTCCCGACGGTAGGAGTTTTGCTCCCGCGACGACCGCGATCTCCGACGACAGTCTGCTCAAGCAGCCTCGCGGATATCGCTAGAATGGCGCCTCATGAATAGAACGCTGATTCGCAACGGTCGCATCGTCACCGCCGTCGACGACTACCACGGAGACATCCTCATCGAAGACGGCAAGGTGGCGATGATCGGGAAGACCATCGACGTCGAGGCGGACAAGGTCATCGACGCGAAGGGACGCCTGGTCATTCCCGGCGGCATCGATCCGCACACGCACATGGATCTGCCGTTCGGCGGAACGTCATCGTCCGACGACTTCGAGACCGGCACGATCGCCGCGGCGCACGGCGGCACGACGACGATCATCGATTTCGCGGTGCAGTACAAAGGTCAGGCGCTGAACGAAGCGCTCGATGTGTGGCACGCGAAAGCCGAGGGACGGACGTCGGTCGACTACGGCTTCCATCTCATCTGCACGGATCTTCCCGATTCGCGTTTGCCGGAGATGAAATCGATGATCGACCAGGGCGTGACGAGCTTCAAGCTCTTCATGGCCTATCCGGGCGTGTTCCTCGTCGATGACGGGACGATCTACAAAGCGATGCAGATGGCGGGCGGCAACGGCGGCCTGATTTGCATGCACGCGGAGAACGGCGTCGTCATCGACGCGATCGTCAAGCAGTTCCTCGCACAGGGACACACCGCGCCGAAGTATCACGCCCTGACCCGACCGACGAAGGCGGAGGCGGAAGGGGTGCATCGCGCGATCGCGCTCGCGGAGATCGCGGGAACGTCCGTCTACATCGTGCATCTCAGCAACGCCGACGCGCTCGAGGAAGTGACGCGCGCGCGCGATGCCGGCGTGCCGGCGTACGCGGAGACGTGTCCGCAATATCTCTTCCTCGACTACAGCGTGTACGAGCAGCCGGGATTCGAGGGCGCGAAGTGGGTCATGACGCCGCCCATTCGCGAGAAGTTCCATCAGGACAAGCTCTGGCGCGGCCTCGAGTACAACGACCTGCAGGTCGTGTCGACCGATCACTGCCCGTTCTGCTTCAAAGAGCAGAAGGAGCTCGGCAAGGACGACTTCACGAAGATTCCGAACGGCGGACCGGGCGTCGAGCACCGCATGAGTCTGATCTACAACGGCGGCGTCGCCGGCGGACGAATCTCGCTCAATCGCTTCGTCGAGATCACCTCCACCAACGCCGCGCGCATCTTCGGACTATTCCCGCGCAAAGGAACGATCGCCGTCGGCTCCGATGCCGACATCGTGATCTTCGATCCCGAGGAAGAGATGACCATCAGCGCGAAAACGCACCACATGCGCGTCGACTACTCCTGCTACGAAGGCATGACCGTGCGCGGTGTGACGAAGACCGTGCTCTCCCGCGGCGAAGTGGTGATCGAAGAAGGCGAGTACACCGGGCGTCGCGGCCACGGACAGTTTTTGAAGAGGGGGCACGCGTTCTCGCCGCGCTAGGACGTCGTAGGACGTCGTACGACGTCGTAGGACGTCCTACTTCTTATCTCCTTTGAACGTTCCCTTCTGCACCTCCGTCACGAACCGCACCAGCTCGGCCATGTACTTCTCCTGATCGTCGTACATGCCGAGGTGGCTGCCGGCGTGGAGAACGACGCGCGAGCGCGGAATCAACTTGCCCATGCGCTTGATGTCCTCGGGGTTCATCGTGCCGAGGCTGCCGGCGATGAGGAGCGTGGGGACTTTGATCTTCGCGAGATCGTTCCAGCGATCCCAGTCCTTGAAGTTGCCGGTGATCACGAACTCGTTCGGTCCCTGCATGGTGTTGTAGATCTTGGTATTGAATTTCTTGAACGCGCGGTCGACCGGCTCCGGCCACGGCATGCGCAGGAGATGCTCCGCATAGATCTTCCCGAACATCACTTCCATGTACTCCGGCGCCTCGTAGTTTCCGGTGGCCTCGTATTTCGCGAGCGTCGCCTGATCCGCTTCGGAGAGCTGCGAGCGCAGCACGTTCGCGTACGTTTCGTAGTTCTTGATGCTCGCGGTCATGTCCGAGATGATCAGCGCCTTCACGTGCTCCGGATGCGCGAGCGCGTACTCGATGCCTAACATGCCGCCCCACGAGTGGCCGTAGACGATCATCGAGTCGAGGCCGAGTCCCGCGCGAACCTGCTCGACTTCGTTGCGATAGCGCTCGACGGTCCACAGCGAATCGTCTTCGGGATGATCGGAGTTCCCGACGCCGAGCTGATCGTAGTAATAGAACGAGATGCCCTTCTGCGGCAGATAGTCCTCGAAGCATTCCATGTAGTCGTGCGGAAATCCGGGACCGCCGTGCAGCGTGAGCATGCGAATGGGCCCGCTGCCGACGCGCTTCGTCCAGACGTTGTACTTCCCGTCGACCTGAATCAATTTCGAGCCTCCCGTCTTCACGTCGCCGGCAAACGCGGACGTGACGATGAGCAGACACACGATCCCCGCAAACGAGCGTTTCACGAACATGGACCTCTCCTTCCGTTTCGCCGATTCTACGTCCGCGGTGCGCGCGCGGATGTACGCAGGACGAGGTCCGGTGCGTTCGGACGCGCCGCGATGACCGCGTCCGGCGTCACGACGATGACGGGCAACGCGAGACGCGCCGCTTCCTGGCGATCGCGCATCGACGGATGCGGCTCAAGCCGCGGATGTGTGTGGACGATCGCGATCGCGCCGGCGGGAATCGCGCCGCGAAACTGCGCGCGACGGAAATCGCCGCCGTTCCACGGCTCGAGCGTGAGTCTGCCGTCAGCCTCGCGAATCAAAAACGCCGCGCGCTCGCGCTCGATTCGCCCGTACCCGCCCTCGGCGAGAAGATGGTCGTACCAGAACAGCGCGTCGGGCGAACAGAGATCGCCGCACGCGAGCAGCAGCACCAGCACGAACATGCGCGTGAGCGTCGCGCGCGCGGTGCGGTGAAGACCTGTGGGAATCCTTGGAAAAAGCTAGGATTGACCCATAGGCCCTATAGGGCCTATAGGGCCTATAGGGCTCATAGGGCCTATACGATGCTTCGCTTTGGCACGTTCACGTTCAATAAAACAGCGAGAGAGCTTCGCCGCGACGGCGCGCTGATCGCGCTGTCGCCGAAGGCGTTTCGTCTGCTCGAGCTGCTCGTCGACGCGCGGCCGAATCCGGTCGCACATGATGCGCTCTATCGCGAACTCTGGCCGGACGTCGTCGTCGAGCCGGGGAATCTGCACGGGCTGGTCTCCGAAGTCCGCACCGCGACCGGCGATCGCGACATGATCCGCACCGTGCATCGCGTCGGCTACGCCTTCACTCCGATCGCGACCGCGCAGGAGAGTGCACGCTACTCGATCGTGTTAGGCGGCGAAGAGATTCCGCTGCGCAGCGGCGAGAACGTGATCGGCCGCGATCCGCACGATGCGGTCACGATCCACGCGCCGGAAATCTCGCGCCATCACGCGCGCATCGTCATCGAAGGCGATCGCGTGACGCTCGAAGACCTCGGCAGCAAGAACGGAACATTCCGAGGGACGCAGCGCGTTACGTCGCGGGTCGAAGTGCAGCCGGGCGACGAGATCCTCGTCGGCACCATCCGACTGTGCCTCGTTCGCGTCGACGCGCTCGCCACGACGGCAACCGCGCCGCGGTAATAAGCCGCCCGTTTCCGCGTCTCTAGGAACGGTCATGAAATGTCTGGTCCCGCTCGCGATCGCACTCTCTCTGTCCGTCGGCGTTTCCGCCGATCCGTGTCCGAACGTCAACTTCACGCTCGAACAGACGCTCACCGGAAGCTACGGCGGGTGGGTCGATCATCTGCAGACCATCGACTACGACCACGACGGCAAGCTCGATCTCGTCGGAACCATCGATGAGGCGAGCGGCTGGGCGAGCCTCTACTCGTGGCGCGGAAACGGCGACGGAACGTTTCAGGCGGCGGTCGCTCTCAACGAGACGCAGGTCATGGATCTGCAGGTCATCAACGTCAACAACGACGCCTATCTCGACCTCGTCGGCTCCAACTATTACGACGTCTGGGTCCGGCTCGGCAACGCCAGCGGATTCAACACGCCGATCTACACCTACACGAACTATCCGGCCTACGACATTCAACTCGGAAACTTCAACGAGGGAACGGGCAACATCGATCTCGTCGTGTCGTCGCTGGTCGGCTCCTCGAGCACCTCGCGTTTCGTCGTGTACGAAGGCAACGGCGACGGCACGTTCACCGAAACGCGCCGCGTGACGACCGGAACGGACAACAACTGGCAGACCGACGTCGCCGTCGCGGACTTCGACAACGACGGCCGCTACGACGTCGCGGTCTCGCGCCGCATGTCCGAACAGGTGCAGGTCTACTTCCGCAACGTCGACGGAACGTTCGCGTCCGCGGTCAATCTCGCGGCGGGCGTCTGGCCCGATCAAATGAAAGCGGGAGACTTCAATGAAGACGGCCTCGCCGATCTCGTCTCCGTGAACTGGGAAGACGGCACGATCGAGTACTTCGAAAACAATGGCAGCCGCGCGTTCGCACCGTCTGCGGTTTTGGATGGCTCGTATCCGGGCGACGGTGGTGGTCTGTTCTCGCTGCACGTCGTCGACATCAACGCCGACTCCAACCTCGACATCCTCGCCGGCTCGGTCAACGGCAACTGGCTCACGATCTACCTCGGCAATGGCGACGGCACGTTCAAATCGCCGACGTGGTTCGTCAACGAAGATGCGATCTCCATCGCCACCGGAAACTTCGATGGCGACGCCGATCTCGAGGTCGCGCTCGGCGACTGGCAAGTCCTCTACACCGCCGACTATGTCTGTACGCCGCAGGTCGTGTTGTACTCGAAGGCTCCGGTGATCTCCGTCGGACAGACGGCGAAGTTACGCGCCAACGTCTCCGGCATCTCGGAGAGCACACCGTTGCCGCGCGGGACCGTGACCTTCAAAGAAGGTGCGACGACACTCGGCATCTCAAACGTCGACACGAACGGCGAAGCGATCCTCGATTTGACCGGTCTCGGCGTGGGCGATCACGTGATTACCGCGGAATTCAGCGGGAACTCGACGGTCAGCGCCGCTACGTCGCCGAGCATCACCCAGAAGGTGATCCTCGAGACGTCGTCGATCTCGCTCAGCATCGGGTCGTCGACGCATGGGGAGCCATTCAATTCCATCGTCTACATCACGAATCGATACGGCAGTCCCGACAACGGCTATTACACGCTGACCCTCGATGGCGTCACGTACACCGAACCTCGCTGGAGCGGCGCCGCCCTGACGTTGACGCTGAGCGCAGGCGCTCACACGATCTCCGCCGAGTTCGAGGGAGACACCTACGACCCGCCGAGCACCTCACCCACTTATAACTTCACGACCGCGAGACACGCGGTGACGCTGACGAAGAGCGGTGATACGACCGTTCGCGTCGGAACCGCACACGCGCTGCAAATCACCGTCGCCGCCACGACTTCGCCCACACCGACCGGCACCGTCGAGTTGTTCCGCGGATCAACCTCACTCGGCAGCGCGTCGGTCAGCGGCGGTGTCGCGACATTCAACGTCACGCTTCCACGGGGCTCGTACGAGTACAGCGCGACCTATTGGGGCGACACGAACTACCTGACCGGATCCACGCAATTCACGCTCAACGTTCTCGCGAATGCATCCGTCGCGATCGATGCGCTCGCCCTCGAGTCGATGGTCTACATTCCCGCCGTCGTTCCGAATGGCACGACATCCGCCGTGATGTATCGACGCATCCACGGAACCGTGCCCTGGTCGGCCGTCTCGAGCTGGTCGCTCGCATCGCCGTACGACGACGGCACGGGAATGACGCGCGGCGTTCTGTACGACTACCGCCTCGACGCGACCGTGTCCGCTGTCATCCAGCAATCGAACGTCGACTCCGCGCTCCTCTTCACCGATCCGACGCTCACCGCAAACAGCACGAACGTGAAGCTCGTGCATTTCGCGGAGCTGCGCGACTCGATCAACGCTCTGCGCACGATGGCCGGTCTCTCGCCGTTCGCATTCGACGGAACGTTCGGCTCCGGCCTCGCGGTTCGCGCATCGCACCTCGCCGGACTGCGCACCGCGCTCAACCAGGCGCGCAGCACCCTCGGCATGGTCGCGGCGACCTACACCGATGCGGCTTCGGCAGGCGTGATCATCAAGAAGGCGCACGTTACGGAGCTGCGCTCGGCAAGCCGATAGGACGTCGTACGACGTCCTAGGACGTCCTAGGACGTCCTAAGAGTCCTAGCGAAAATCTCGAATCAGCACCGCATCGCGCGTCGACTGGCCGCGCGAGAGCGCGATGCGTTTGCCATCGGGGGCGATGCCGAATGAATAGATCTCGCCGGAATCGAAGAAGGTCAACTGGCGAGGCGCGCCGCCGTCGATCTTCTGCATCCAGAGATTGGCGACGCCGTCTTTGAAGTCGACGAACAGAAACGCGTCGCCGTCCGGATGCCACCGGAACGTCGGCGGCCCGCCGTAGTGAGGAAGATCGAAGTGCCGCGGCGCACCGGCGCGATCGAACGGCATCACCGTCGTGCGCCACAGCGGCACCTTCGGATCCGTCGAGCGCATGCGGCACAACAGCCACTTGCCGTCGGGCGAAACGTAGGGCCGGTTCGTCGGAAGGTTCGTCACGCGCACCGGCTCGCCGCCATCGACCGGCACGCGCCACGCGTTCTGCGCTTCGTCGCTGCGCATGAACACGATCCACTTTCCGTCGGGTGTGAACGACGGAAACCCGTTGTTGCCCACGCGCGTGACCTGCCGCAGATTCGCGCCGCTCGCGTCCGCGACCCAGATCTGATTCGCGCCCGAATGGTCGGACACGAACGCGATCTTCGATCCGTCGCGGGACACCGCGGCTTGCCACGTCGACAAATTGTGGATGATCCGTCGCGGTGTGCCGTTGTTCGCATCGACCGCGTAATACGCATTCATTCCGTTGACGGGCGCGCTGTACAGAACCTCGCGATCGTTCAACCACACCACGCCGCCGACGAGATTGCCCGTACCGGTCGTGATCGCGCGAAGCTGTCCATCCGCGCCGATCATGTAGATGTTCGACTCCGTCGATTCGCGCACTGCGGAGAACGATTTCGAGTCCGCCGTCGGACGCACGCCGAAATACGCGCTCACCTCCGACGTGACTTTGCGCGGTGCCGTATCGCCCGTCGGCACGAACCAGATCTGCGGCGGCTGTTCTTTGTCGTACACCGTCGCCAGCGCGCCGCTTCCATCGGGTAGCCACGCGTACGAGCCCACACCGGGGAACGACGGCGTCGCGACCTGCGTCACCTCTGCGGTTTCGGGCAACATGCGAAACAGCCCGCCACTGTGTCGCTCCATAACCGATCCGCTGACGAACGTGATCGCGCCGTCGGGCGCCCACACCGGCGTGCCGATGTACTGCGGATGGCTGCGACGCAGAACGACCTGCTCGCCGCTTCCATCGACCGCCGCGATCGTCAGGCGGTGCTCGCGAGTGAACGCGTTGAAGCGGCGGAACACGACACGCGTTCCGTCGGGCGAGATCGAGTACCAATCCTCAGTGTCCGCCGCGATCTTGCGCGGAGCGCCGCCGAGGAGCGGAAGCTGGTAGAGATCGTAGACGTTGGGCTCCGCGCGCATGGCCATGATGTAGTAGGCGTAGTTCCCATCCGGCGAGACCTGCAGATTGAAGTAGTACACCGGCGCCGCCTCGGCGATGCGCGTCAGCGTTCCGGTCGCGATCTGCTTCACGTACAGCGCCTGATCCCCGCGCTCCTCCACCGCGTGCACGAGATAGTTGCCGTCCGGCGAGATCGCCGCGGTCGTCACTTGCCCGTTGTTCGTTAGGCGGGTCATGGTCATGCCGCGCTGCTCGGTCACCGTCTGCGTCTTGCGCGACGCGACGAACCACGTGATGCCGGCGATCGCCAGAACCATCGCGACCGCGAGCGCGGTCCATCGACGCCACGGACGCCGCGGCGCGGTCTCCACCGCGGCCTCGCGAAGATCGAGCGCGATGTCGCGCATCGAGTCGTACCGCTGCTCCACGTCCTTCCGCAGACACCGCCTAACAATGCGGCGCAGCTCGCGCGGAACGCGATCCATCGTCGGATCGAGATGCACGACGTTGTGGATCGTGTCCGCATACTGCGGCGCGGCGAACGGATTCGCGCCGGTGAGCAACTCGTACAGCACGGACCCGAACGCGAAGACATCCGTGCGGCGATCGATCGTCTTCCCCTCGACCTGCTCCGGCGCCATGTACGCGGTCGTGCCGACGCGCGAGGTCGGCGTCGTGACGCCGCTCAGCGCCGTGCGCTCGCCTAACCGCTCGGTCAACTTCGCGACACCGAAGTCGACGATCTTCGCGCGCCCGTCTCGCGTCACCATGATGTTGTCCGGCTTGAGATCGCGATGCACGATGCCCGCGTCGTGCGCCTTCGCCAGTCCCTCTGCGACCTGCGCCATGACTTCGACGCGATTCGCGAGGCTGCGGCGCTTGCGCATCCAGTCCGTCAGCGACTCGCCGTCGATGAGCTCCATCGCCAGAAAGTGCACGTCGCCCTCGGAGCCCGCATCGTGCACGGCCACGATCGACGGATGATTCAGCGTCGACGACGCCTGCGCCTCGCGCACGAATCGCGCCACGCGCTCGGGATCGGACGTGCGATTCCTCGGGAGGATCTTCAGCGCGACGCGGCGTCCGAGGTTGCGGTCGTGAGCGGTGTAGACCTCACCCATCCCGCCTTGCCGGAGGAGCGAAACGATCTCGTATCGTCCGACGCGCGTCCCCGCCGGAACGGAACCCGTGGCGGCCATGGTCATCTCTATCTACGACCCAGCCGCCGAAAAGTTGGAATGGGGTCAGAGCTTCGCTTTTCGGTTTCTCCGCTCGAAGTAGAACTTTTTCTACTCGATGTGCTGAAAGCGCGCTGCGGCGAGTTGCGGGTTCGGTTTCTCCACTCGAAGTAGAACTTTTTCTACTCGACGTGCAGAAACCGAAAAGCGAAGCTCTGACCCCACTCTATAATTGCGCCTCACGCCTCAGAGTGGAGGAACGTTCATGTCCCGAATCGTGAAGTGCGGTCTCATCCAGACGTCGCTCGCCGCCGATACGAGCGAGTCGATCGAAACGATCCGCAACGCACAGGTCGAGCGCACGCTGCGCTACATCGACCAGGCCGGCCAGGAAGGCGTGCAGATCATCTGCATGCAGGAGATCTTCACCGGTCCGTACTTCTGCGCGGAACAGAATCCGCGCTGGTACGACTCCGTCGAGAAAATCCCCGACGGCCCGACGACACAGCTCATGCAGGAGTACGCAAAAAAGTACAGCATGGTCATCGTCGTGCCGCTGTACGAGGAAGAGGGCGCGGGCGTGTACTACAACACCGCCGCCGTCATCGACGCCGACGGCACGTACCTCGGCAAGTACCGCAAGAATCACATCCCGCACACCGCGCCCGGCTTCTGGGAGAAGTACTACTTCCGCCCGGGCAACCTCGGCTATCCGGTATTCGACACCGCGTACGCGAAGGTCGGCGTGTACATCTGCTACGACCGCCATTTCCCCGAGGGGGCGCGTGAGCTCGGGTTAGGCGGAGCGGAGATCGTGATGAACCCGTCGGCGACCGTCGCCGGACTCTCCGAGTATCTGTGGAAGCTCGAGCAGCCCGCGCACGCCGTCGCGAACGGATACTTCGTCGGCGCCATCAACCGCGTCGGCTACGAAGGCCCGTGGAACATCGGCGAGTTCTACGGACAGAGTTACTTCTGCGACCCCCGCGGCCAGATCGTCGCGATTGCGGACCGCGACAAAGACGCCCTCGTCACCGCGGAGCTCGACTTCGACAAGATCCGCGAAGTCCGCCACACCTGGCAGTTCTATCGCGACCGCCGACCCGAGACGTACAACGGTCTCTGCCGCTTGTGATCTCGAGGGACGTCGCGGGCATCGCGCTTGCGACGTTCCCTCGCATGAGCAACCAACACAACCGCGGCGGCGATGACGCCGCATCCAGCAATCAGCCCGCCGAGCCCGAGCGTCGCCACGAAAGCGGCGGCAACATGGGCGCCGGCAAATCCGGCGGCAAGAGCTTCGGTACGGAGAAGCCGGAAAAGCGCGACGACTACGGCAGCCGCGAGAGCGGCCATACCTGGGACGAATGACGTGAGCTACCATCGCGGGTCGTATGAAACGACCCGCGATGGCGATGCGCACGCTCACCGCGAGCGACTTCGATCGCGTCTACACCGCATTCGTCGAAGCCTTCAGCGACTACGTCGTGAAGCTCTCGCCGACGTACGAGCAGCTCGCCGAAATGACCACGCGCCGCGGCTACGTCCCCGAAGCCTCGGTCGCGATGTTCGAGGACGAGCGCATCGTCGCGTTCACGCTCAACGGCGTCGACGGCACCTCCGCCTACGACACCGGCACCGGCGTGATCCCTTCGCATCGCCGCCGCGGCCTCGGCCGCGCGATGATGGACTTCATCGAACCGCACCTGCGCGATCGCGGCTGCACGCAGTACGTGCTCGAAGTGCTCGAGAACAATTCCGCGGCACACGCGCTGTATCTCCAATGTGGATTCGTCGAGACCCGAAGACTCCAGTCCTGGACATGGAGCGCAGGCTTCCAGCCTGCCGGTCCGCAGGCCTCCGGCCTGCGCGTCGCTCCGGAATGGTCGGACATCGAGCCCTCCTGGCAAAACTCCACGCACTCGATTCAACGCGCCCGCGACCGCCACGTCCTCCTCGGCGACGACGACTCCTACGCGATCCTCTTCCCGTCGAACGGCGATCTCGCGCAGCTCGCCGTGCGCCCCGAAGCGCGGCGCCGCGGCATCGGCACGCGCCTGCTGCGCGAAGCGTGCGCCATCGCGGGAAAGCCGCTGCGCATCATGAACGTCGACGATCGCGACGAAGGCATCGCCCGATTCCTCGAGCGCGCGGGTGCAAAGCGCATGGTGCGTCAGATCGAGATGGTGAAGACGCTGTGACCGAGGTCAAGATCTGCTGCATCAGCAGCCACGATGAAGCGCGCATGGCCATCGACGCGGGCGCGAACATTCTCGGACTCGTGTCCGCGATGCCGAGCGGCCCGGGCGTCATCGATGAAGAGCTCATCGCATCGATCGCATCGTCGGTCGATGCACAAACGTTTCTTCTCACCTCGCTGTGCGATGCGGAAGCGGTCATTGCACAACATCGACGCTGCGGCACGACCGGCATCCAGCTCTGCGACGCGCTTCCGATGGGAAGCCACGCGCGTCTTCGCGAGGCGCTGCCGTCCGTGAGGCTCGTGCAGGTGATTCACGTCGGCGGCGAAGCGTCGTACGACGAAGCGATGCAGGCCGCGAAGCATGTCGACGCGCTCCTTCTCGATTCGGGCAATCCGTCGCTCGCGATCAAAGAGCTCGGAGGAACGGGTCGCGTGCACGACTGGTCGATCAGCCGGCGCATCTGTTCCGACGCCGGCGTGCCGGTATTTCTCGCCGGAGGTCTGCGGCCGGAGAACGTCGCCGACGCGCTCGCCAAAACCGGCGCGACCGGCGTCGACATCTGCAGCGGCGTGCGCACCGACGGTCGTCTCGACGCGGAGAAACTCCGGCGGTTCGTCGCCGCGGTGGCCGGATTCGTGCTTCGGTGAGCCGTGAGGCTCACCGGCGATGCCGCTCGGGAACGTATTGGTGGTGGAGGATGACGAAACGATCCGGCGGTTGCTCGTCGAGTATCTGAAAGAACAATCGCTGATCGTCGACGGCGCGCGCGACGGCGTCGAAGCACTCCATCGGATCTCGTCGAAGCCGTACTCCGTCATCGTCCTCGACGTGATGATGCCGCACATGAGCGGCATCGATCTGCTCGACTCGCTGCAGGCGCTCTCGTCGGATCCCTCACTCGAGACCCGCATCGCCCCGCCGGCGGTTCTCGTCGTCACGAGCATCTCGCCGCAGGAACTGCCGAGCCACGATCTCGAAACGCGATTCCCCTCGATCGTGCGCGACGTGCTGCGCAAACCGGTCGACGCGTGCGCGCTCATGAAGCGCGTGGAAGCGCTGCTGCACTGAAACGCGACTTCCATCCGTCCCGCCATATGGCCTCAGGTCGGCCCGTTCGCCGCTAATGTACGCCCCCTGTGCCTAGGCAAAGACTGACGCTGGACGCGGCGATGACGCAGTTCCTCGCGGGCTACTTCGCCACGCACGAGCGCAGTCCGAAGACGCTCACCGCGTACACGCTCGACCTGCGGCAGTTTCGATCCTTTCTCCCGCGACGCGCGTCGCTGCGGTCGCTGCGCTCCGAGCAGATCGAAGAATGGTCGGCGCGACTCAAAGAGGATGGCTACGCGACGGCATCGATCCGCCGCAAGCTCGCATCGGTGCGCAGCTTCTTCGCCTACTGGGTGCGGAAGCGCGTGATTCCGTACAGCCCGATGTCCGGAATCAAGATCGAGCTCGCCGCGTCGCGCACACTCCCGAACTTCCTCACCCTCGACGAAGTCGCGGCGATCCTCGACGTCGCCCATCGCGCCTGGCTCGAGCGCCGCGGCCTCGGCGACCGCACCGAGCTCCTCGCGCTACGCAACCTCGCCATCATCGAAGTCATGTTCGCGACGGGCTTGCGCGTCGGCGAGCTCGTCTCCATCCGCCTCACCGACTTCCGCCCGCTCGAACGATCCCTGCTCATCCGAGGAAAAGGCCGCCGCGAACGCCTCGCCTTCTTCGTCGAACCGAACAGCTTCGAGCGCATCCAGACCTGGGTCGCCACCCGCCACCAAACCCCCGCCCAAACCGACGCCCTCTTCGTCAACGCCTACGGCAACGCGCTGTCCACGCAAACCGTCGCCAACGTCATCCGCACCCTCTGCACCCACGCCGGCCTCACCAAACGCGTCACGCCTCACACCTTCCGCCACACCGTGGCCACCCTCCTCCTCCGCAACGGCGCCGACCTCCGCGTCGTCCAGGAAATCCTCGGCCACGCATCGATCACGATGACGCAGAGGTACACCCACGTGGCGAAGGAGCATGTGCGCGGGGCTTTGGAGAAGCATCATCCGAGGAGGGGGATGTAGGGGGCTGGCAATCCCACACGCGATCACTAGGGCGGATAACTAGAAATTATTCGCCG
>Ga0075428_100001506_pt1 | contig 24931 bp, 23 predicted proteins | sample RhiMetdeltSRZDD2_FD_75291 | JGI IMG/M metagenome (GOLD analysis project Ga0075428, IMG submission 75291) | Populus rhizosphere microbial communities from Tennessee, USA - Rhizosphere MetaG P. deltoides SRZDD2 | ecosystem: Host-associated > Plants > Roots > Rhizosphere > Soil | place: USA... | reverse complement strand
TGAACCGCACGGTCGGCTCGGCGGGTCGGGTCGGGACCGGGGTCAACAAGGCCTGCTTCGTGCTGAGCACCACGACCACGCCCAGCGCCGCGGTGCTCAGCGCGCTCTGTCCCGACGCTCCACCGGGCGGCGGAGGAGGCAAGGTGCCGATAGAGATCGAGTGAATCCGCCGGCTGGCGACTCGCGGAGTCGGACGCGACCGGCGGAGGAAGCTACTCGACGGTGACGGACTTCGCCAGGTTGCGCGGCTGATCGACGTCACAGCCGCGGCGCAGGGCGATGTGGTAGGCGAGGAGTTGCAGGGGCACCGAGGCCAGGATCGGCGTCAGCAGGTCCAGGGTCACGGGGATCGTGAAGGTCCCCGAGGCGCGCCGGCCGATCTCCTCGCGCCCTTCGTGCGTGATCAGGATGACCGCGCCGTCGCGGGCCTGGGCCTCCTCGACGTTCGACATCATCTTCTCGAACAGGGCGTCGCCGAACACCAGCGCCACGATCGGCAGGTTCCGGTCGATGAGGGCGATCGGCCCGTGCTTCATCTCTCCGGCCGGATACCCTTCGGCGTGGATGTAGGAGATCTCCTTCAGCTTCAGCGCACCTTCGAGTGCTATCGGATAGTTGATGCCGCGCCCGAGGTAGAGGAAGTCGGAAGCCCGGAAGAACTCCTTGGCGATGTCCTCGACCTGGGCGTCCTTGGCGAGGATCTGCTCGATCTGGGTGGGGATGTGCAGCACGGCGCGGATCAGCTCCTTGGTCTGGTCCGGTGACAGCGTGCCGCGCTCCTGGGCCAGGTAGAGGGCGAACAGGTACAGCGCCGCGATCTGGGCCGTGAAGGCCTTGGTCGAGGCCACGCCGATCTCCGGCCCGGCGTGGGTGTAGAGGACGCCCTGCGCCTCGCGCGTCACCATCGAGCCCACGACGTTGCAGATGGCGAGCGTCTTGAGGCCGCGCGCCCTCGCCTCGCGTTGAGCGGCCAGCGTGTCCGCCGTCTCCCCGGACTGGCTGATCACCATCAGGAGGTGATCCTTCTCCAGGATCGGGTTGCGGTAGCGGAACTCCGAGGCGATGTCGACCTCCACGGGGAGGCGCGCCAGCCGCTCGATCATGAACTTGCCGACGAGCGCCGCGTGCCAGGAGGTGCCGCAGGCCACGATGTGCAGCTTCCGGCAGTCGCGGAACTCCTCCGGCGAGATCTCCATCTCGTCCAGGAAGATGCGGCCCGAGTCCTGCGACACGCGGCCCAGCAGCGTGTCGCGGATGGCGCGCGGCTGCTCGTAGATCTCCTTCAGCATGAAGTGTTTGAACCCGGCCTTCTCGGCCATGATCGGGTCCCAGGTGATGCGCTGGACGTTCTTGCTCAATACGCGCCCGGCCTGGTCGCTGATGACGACACCGCCGTCGGTGACGACCGCCATCTCGCGATCGTCGAGGAAGAAGACGTCGCGCGTGTGGTGCAGGATGGCGGGGACGTCGGAGGCGACGAAGTACTCGTCCTTGCCGAGGCCGATCACGAGGGGCGGCCCGTTGCGCGTCGCGACGATCTTCTGTGGATCGGTCGACGACACCGCCGCGAAGGCGTACGAGCCCGACAGCCGCGGCACGGCGCCCCGCACGCCGTCCTCGAGCGACATGCCGGGCCGGCCCTTGCGAGCCTCCTCGATCAGGTGCGCGATCACCTCGGTGTCGGTCTCGGTCGCGAACTTGTGGCCGGCCGCCTGCAGCTCCCGCTTCAGGTCCTTGTAGTTCTCGATGATGCCGTTGTGCACCACCACCATCGATCCGGAGCAGTCGCGGTGCGGGTGGGCGTTCTCCTCGGTCGGGCGGCCATGCGTGGCCCAGCGCGTATGGCCGAGCCCGAAGGTCCCGTCGAGCTGCATGAGGCGCAGGTTCTCCTCCAGCTCGCGCAGCTTGCCCGCGCTGCGGACCACCTGGATGTCCTTGCCGTTGATGACCGCGATGCCTGCCGAATCGTAGCCGCGGTATTCCAGCCGGCGCAGCCCGTCGAGGATGACGCTGCTGACCTTTCTAGGCCCGATGTAACCGACGATTCCGCACATGGTGGCGGTCAATATACGCCTGCGAATCCATCCGCGGCAAGGTCCGGAGGACCTAGCCGCCTTCGCGGCTCGGGCCGTTGCGGCGGGCGGCGGGGCCGAAGCGGCGGGCCCAGCCCTCCTTGGTCTCCTGCCGGGCCCGCGACAGGGCGAGGGCGTGCGAGGGGACGTCCTTGGTGATGGTGGACCCGGCGCCGACGAACGCGCCGCGCTTCACCCGAACCGGCGCCACGAGCTGCGTGTCGCTGCCGATGAACACGTCGTCCTCGATGATCGTGCGGTGCTTGGCGACGCCGTCGTAGTTGCAGGTGATGGTCCCCGCGCCGATGTTGACGTCGCGGCCGATCTCGGCGTCCCCGAGGTAGGCGAGGTGGTTCGCCTTGCTGCCGCGGCCCAGCCGCGACTTCTTGGTTTCGACGAAGTTGCCGATGCGGGCGCCCTCGTCGAGCGTCGTGTCCGGCCGCAGGTGCGCGAAGGGGCCGATCCGGCAGCCTCGCCCGACGCGCGACGAGGCGATGACGCTGTAGGGCAGGATCTCGGTGCCGTCGCCGATCTGGCAGTCGAACAGGCGGGATCCGCAACCGATGCGCACCTCCGCCCCGATCCGGGTGTCCCCCTGGATCATCACGCCCGGCTCGATGGTGCTGTCGCGGCCGATGGTCACCTGGGTGTCGATGTAGGTGGAGCCCGGGTCGATCAGGCTGACGCCCGACAGCATCAGCGCGTCGGCCTTGCGCTTGTAGAGGGCGAGCGCCGCGGCCGCCAGCTCGCGCCGATCGTTGACGCCGAGCACCTCGCGCGACTCAGGATGGCGGTAGGCGGCGATCTTGCGACCCTCCTTGCGCAGGATCTCGACCAGGTCGGTGAGGTAGATCTCCCCCTGGGCGTTGTCGCGCGTCGCCTGCCGGAGCGGCCGGAACAGGGCCTGCGAATCGACGCAGTAGATGCCGCAGTTGATCTCCTGCGTGGCCCGCTCCTCCGGCGTGGCGTCCGTCTCCTCGACGATCCTGGAGACGTCGCCGCCGTAGTTCCGGATGACCCGGCCGTAGCCGTGCGGCTCCGGGATCACCGTGGTCAGCAGGCTGAGCGGCGCGCCGTGCGACCGATGGAAGGCGACGAAAGTCTGCAGCGTCTCGGGCCGCAGCGAAGGCAGGTCGCCGTTCAGGATGAGCACGTCCCCCTGGTGTCCCTGGAGCTGGCGTTCGGCGCACAGGACGGCGTGCCCGGTGCCGAGCTGGTCCTTCTGGAAGGCGAAGGCGATCCGCTTGTCGTGGTCGCCGATGGCGCCGCGGACCTCGTCCGCCTGGCTGCCGATGACTACGACCGTGCGGGCCACGCCCGCCCCCTTGGTCGCCTCGATGACGTGGCGCACCATGGGGCGCCCCGCGACTTCGTGCAGCAGCTTCGACGTCCTCGACTGCATGCGCTTGCCGAGGCCTGCGGCCAGGATGAGGGAGAGCAGCTCGCGCTTGCGATCCGAAGCCGGGCCCTTGCGTCCGGTCGGATCGTGGTGCGCCACCTCCGACACGGCCCCCATGGGCCGCAGGGGATAGACGCTGTTGCCGGGAGCAGCCTGCGAGGCGCCCGCGCCCGCGGCGGGCTTCGTCCCCGGGGGCGCGGGAAGGCCGACGCCCGCCGGCCGCGGCGGCGTCAGCACCGGGTGCGCGATGCGTGTGACGGGTGGCGGGGATGCCGGGGGAGGCGTGGCCGGCGCGCTGCGGCGGGGCAGCGACGACCGGGATCCTCGCGGACGCACCGCGCGCCGTTTCGTGCGCGACGGGGGCTTCTTCCTGCGAGTCTTCCTCACGGCACGACCGGACGCCCGTCTACTCCTCGGGGTAGATCAGGCTCTGGAAGCCGTCATCCCCGCGGATCGGCTCGAAATCGGGATCGTTCTGGGCGAAGACGCGGTTCGTGGTGTTGATCCCGATCGCCTCCTGCAGGTGCTTCAGGGCCTGATCCCGATCTCCCTTGAGGGCGCGGGTCGACGCCATGACGTAGTGCGCCCTGTCGTCCCTGGGATTCGCCTGCAGAGCCCGATCCAGGAACTCCACAGCCTCGTCGTAGTTGGCCTCGTTCGCCTTCAGCACGCCGAGGTAGAACATCTCCTCCGGTGCGCGGTGCGAGGCAGCCTTCTTCTCCTGCATCAGGTTCCGGCAGACGCGGACGTACATCTGGGCCCGGTCGAGAAGCTCCTTCTCCTGGGGGAACCCATCGAGGATCGCCTGGAAGTGTCCCAGTGCGTCGCCGTAGCTCTGCTTGTGCAGGTTCTGGAGTCCGCGTTCCATCTCCTTGATCGCCTTCTCCTGGATGTTCCAGGAGTTGGCGGTGCCGGTGGCCGGCTTGGGCTTCACGACTTTTTTGGCTGCCTTCTTCATCGGTCTCCGTTCATCGCCGTGCGGGCCAAAGCACCGGACGGGTCGGGGTGGGGCCGCGGACCGGCGGGTTACCCAAGGTCAGAGGATGGTTTGCAAGCCCAGGATGGTAGCAAATGCTATCTTTCACTGTCAACGCGGGCGGGCCGGAGGGCCGGAAAGCCGCCCGTGGCGCCATTCCCTGGACCTCGGGAGGGGGGATGCCGGTCGCCTACATCGGTCTGGGGTCGAACCTTGGGGACCGGCTCCAGGCCTTGCGTCTGGGGGCTGAAGCCCTTGAGAAGGCAGGAGTTAGGGTCCTCAAGCGGTCCTCCCTGTATCGCACAGATCCAGTGGAAGTCGTTGACCAGGGAGAGTTTGTAAACCAGGTCCTGGGCTGTTCGGCCGATCTCCCCCCGGATGAGATCCTGGCCATCGGTCTGGGGATCGAGCGCTCGCTGGGACGCACCAGGACCCGCGACAAGGGTCCCCGGACGCTGGACATCGACCTGCTCCTGCACGCCGACACCATCCTCAGGACGGCCGGGCTCGAGGTCCCGCATCCCCGGATGCACCTGAGAGCCTTCGTGCTGGTGCCGCTGGTCGAGATCGCCCCCGACGCCAGGCATCCCGTCCTGCGGCTGACGGCCCGGGAGCTTCTGGAGCGCTGTCCCGACCGCTCCAGGGTCGAGCGTATCGCCGAGGGCTGAGGGGCGTCCCGGCGCGATGGTGCGGCGCCGACTCTTCGGCGCTGATCGCCCGTCGTCGACAGTCGAGCGACTCCATGACGCTGATTGCGCCTCGTGAGGGCGGCGGCTATAATGCGCCGACTTTGGCGCGGTCAATCCCGGATGAACTTCAAATCGATTGCCGTTGAGGGCCCGATCGGAGTCGGCAAGACCAGCCTCGTCGACTTCCTCGCCGAGCGCCTCGAGGCGCGCAAGGTGCTGGAGCCCACCGACAACCCCTTCCTGAACGATTTCTACCAGGACCGTCAGGGGGCGTCCTTCCAGTGCCAGCTCTTCTTCCTGCTGAACCGCTACCGCCAGCAGCAGGAGCTGGCCCAGGGGCACCTGTTCCGGCAGGCCCAGGTCAGCGACTACATCTTCGCCAAGGACAAGATCTTCGCCTACTTGAATCTCAACGACTCGGAGCTGATGTTGTACGAGAAGCTGTACGGCGTCCTGGAGGAGCAGGTCCCCCACCCGGACCTGGTCATCTACCTGCAGGCGCGCGATGCCGTACTGATGGAGCGCATCAAGAGCCGGGAGCGGGATTACGAGAAGGAGATCTCGGGCAAATACGTGGCCGAGCTCAACCGCGCCTACAACTATTTCTTTTTCCACTATAATCGGACTCCTCTCCTGGTGATCGACACGTCGGACATCGACTTCGTCAAGAGCCGGGAGGATCTCGAAGAGGTGCTGCGGCAGATCCAGTCGATGCAGCGGGGCGTTCAGTACTACATCCCACTCGGATCCAAAGGACCGGGATGGGCCAGGGCGTAGAGACGCCCCCCGCAGCGAAGCGTTGAACCCGTCCCTCTACCGCCGTGCCCTGTCGGGCGGCGGAGGGGAGAAGGAGGTCCCATGAATCCCGCCCAGAGGGGCGCCGGATCCGCATCCGGGCCGCCCGAACGTCCCCCCAGTCGATCCGTGACCGTCCCCGAGGTCCGCGCCGCCAAGGGATCCGGCCGCCGCCTCGTCATGCTGACGGCCTACGACTGCCCGACCGCGAGGCTCCTCGACGCCGCGGGCGTCGACCTGATCCTCGTCGGCGACAGCGTCGGCAACAACGTGCTCGGCTACGACAGCACGCTGCCCGTCACCATGGACGAGATGGTGCACCACACGAAGGCGGTGGTCCGGGGCACGCGGCGCGCCCTGGTCGTCGCCGACATGCCGTACCTGTCGTACCAGACCGGCCGCCGCGACGCGGTCCGCAACGCCGGACGGTTTCTGAAGGAGGCCGGCGCCGCCGCCGTGAAGATCGAAGGCGGGGCGCGACGGGCCGGGCTGGTGCGCGCCCTGGTCGAGGCGGAGATCCCGGTCATGGGCCACGTGGGCCTGACGCCCCAGTCGGTGCACCTCATGGGGGGCTACCGGGTGCAGGGGAAGCGCGTCGACGAGGCGCGCGCCCTGGTCGAGGACGCCCGGGCCCTCGAGGACGCCGGGATCTTCTCTCTGGTCCTCGAAGGGATGCCGGAGGCCGTCGGCCGGATGATCACCGATGCGACGGGCATCCCGACCATCGGCATCGGCGCCGGACGCCACTGCGACGGGCAGGTCCTCGTCTTCCACGACCTGTTCGGCCTGAACCCGGGGCCCCTGCCGCGCTTCGCCCGGCGCTACGCCGATCTCGCGGGGACCATCACGGAGGCGACGGAGCGCTTCATAGCCGACGTACGGGGCGGCGCGTTTCCCGCGGAAGCGGAGACCTATTCGAGCCCGTCGCCGGTCGCGGGCGGCGGCCGACCCGATCGCTGAGCGGGTCCTGACATGCAGATCGTGACTTCGGCCGCCCGCATGACGGAGCAGTCGGAGGCGGCGCGCTCCCGGCGAAGACGCGTCGGGTTCGTCCCGACCATGGGGGCGCTGCACGAGGGACACCTGTCGCTCGTGTCGCGGGCCCGCGCCGCCTGCGACGAGGTGGTGCTGTCGATCTACGTCAACCCCCTGCAGTTCGGGCCCCAGGAAGATTTCGCCGCCTATCCACGGGATCTCGAGAGCGACGCGGCCCTGTCGCGGCGGGCCGGGGTGACGATCCTGTTCGCTCCGGCGGACGGGGAGATCCACGTGCGGGGGAGCCGCACCCTCGTCGAGGTGGCCGGCCTCCAGGACTCGCTCTGCGGCCGCAGCCGGCCCGGTCACTTCCGCGGCGTGACCACCGTCGTCGCGAAGCTGTTCGCCATCGTGCGGCCGCACGCGGCGTATTTCGGCGAGAAGGACGCGCAGCAGCTCCGGCTCATCCGCCGGATGGCCCGGGACCTCCACCTCCCGATCGACATCGTCGGCTGCCCCATCGTGCGCGCCGCGGACGGGCTCGCGCTCTCGTCGCGCAACGCGTATCTGGGCGAGGACGAGCGCCGGGCGGCGCCGGCGCTCCACCAGGCCCTGAGCGCCGCCGCCGAGCGCGCCGCGGCCGGCGAGACCGACACCGCGAGCCTCGTGGCCCTGGTGACCGAGCGGATTGCCGCCGAGCCCTTGGCGCGCATCGATTACGTCGAGGCGGTGGACGACGAGACGCTCGAGCCGGTCGCCACCGTCAGGGGGCGCGTGCTCCTCGCCGCCGCCGTCCACTTCGGCCGGGCGCGGCTCATCGACAACGTCGTTCTCGTCGGTCGGGATCCCTAGAAAAAAACGCGCTAAGGCCGCTCGTCCGCCAGCGCCACCAGGTCGTGCTGCAGGTGGCGGTAGATCGCCCGCGCGCGGGCCGAGGTGGCTTCGAAGCCGTCGCTCGTGTCGATGGCGTAGTGCGCCAGCTTCATCTTCTCCGCCGTCGGCATCTGCGTGGCGATGCGGGCCAGGGCGTCCTCGCGGCTGAGGTGGTCGCGCTGCTCGAGACGCTGCACCTGGATCGCCTCCGCGCAATGGACCACCACGAGACGATGGTAGTCGCGCCAGTAGCCGGCTTCGATGAGGAGCGCGGCGTTCACGACGGCGATGCGGCTCGCGCCGTCGTCCCCGGGGAGGCGGGCGATGATGGCGCTCTCCTCCGCGTGAATGAGCGGGTGCAGGATCGACTCGAGCAGGACGCGGCGGGACCGATCGGCGAACACGAGGTGCCCGAGCCGCGCGCGGTCGAGCGTGCCGTCTGGCCGGGCGACCACCGCCCCGAACTCGCGCGCCACCGCGTCGTAGGCGGCACCGCCCGGCTCGATCAGCTGGTGCGCGATGGCGTCGGCGTCGATGACGGTGGCGCCGTGCTCGGCGAAGTGGCGCGCCACGGTCGACTTGCCGCAGGCGATCCCGCCCGTCAGGCCGACTCTCAGCACGAAACTGCGCCGGGCGTGGACATGGCCCGCGGCCCGATCCCGCGGGGAGTCCAGGCCGGGCGTCTCGCGGGTGGCGGGGTCCGGCGGGCCGCTCATGCCCAGGCGGTCGGCCCCCGCCGCATCCGCGCGGCGCGCACCGTGTTGCGCAGCAGGCACGCGATCGTCAACGGGCCGATGCCGCCCGGGACCGGGGTGAGCCAGGAGGCGCGATCGAGCGCCTCGCGATAGTGCACGTCGCCGAGGAGCGCGAAGCCGCGCTCTTTCGCCTTGGCGAGGCGCGGGGAGTCCTCGCCGAGCACCTCCTTCACCAGGTCGAGGTCGGTCACGCGGTTGATGCCGACGTCGATCACGATGGCCCCGGTCCGGATGTGCTCGCCGCGCACGAACGCCGGATGCCCGATGGCGGCGATGAGGAGATCCGCCTGTCGTGCGATGCCGGGCAGGTCCCGCGTCTTGGAGTGGCAGACGGTGACGGTCGCGTCGCGGTGCATCAGGAGCGTCGCCAGCGGGCGGCCGACGATCTCGCTGCGCCCGATGATGACCGCCCGCTGGCCGGAGATCGGCAGCCCCGTCCGATCGAGGAGCTCGATCACCCCGGCCGGGGTGCAGGGGACGAGGGCCTCGAGACGCATCGCCAGGCGGCCGGCGTTGATGACGTGCAGGCCGTCCACGTCCTTGCGGGGGTCGATCGACAGCAGCACGGCGAACCGATCGATTTGCTGCGGCAGCGGCAGCTGCACCAGGATGCCGTCGACGTCGGGATCCTCGTTGAGCTGGCGCACCGCCGCCAGGACCTCCCGCTGCTTGGCGTCGCCCGCGATCCGGATCTCGACCGAGCGCACCCCCGCCTCCCGGCACGCCTCGATCTTGTTGCGCACGTAGACGCGCGATGCCGGGTCGTCGCCCACCAGGACGGCCGCCAGCTTCGGCGCCAGGCCCGTCTTCTCGGCCTGCTCCCGTGCCTGCCGGCGGACGTCCTCCAGAATCGCCTCGGCTACGGCCTTGCCGTCCAGGAGCTGCGCCGCCATGGTCAGTTCCCGAGCGGTTCCTTGCGGAAGGTGAACGAGGCCGAGTGCGTCTCCGTGCCGACCTGCAGGAAGGAGAAGTGGACCTGGAACTGCTTCCACTTCCCCTCCAGAGGACGGAACGCCAGGAGCCGCGACTTGCTGGCGCCGCTCGGGATCGAGGTGCTGCTGTCGAACAGGATCGTGGTCGCCCGGTCGACGACGCGCTGCAGATCCTCGACCCCGGCCCGCTCGGCGCTCAGGTACAGGTCGGTCAGGTCGAGCGGGAAGTCCCGGTCGCCCCGGTCGGTCAGGATCGCCACGTTCCCCGGCTGGAAGACGGCGTCGCGCGGCGACTGGTTGTCGAACGTGACGACGAACGTCAGCGCGCCCTCCGGGCGGCCCGGCGGCGTCGCGAAGGGATCGGAGACCGCGGGCACGAGCGTCTTCAGGTACTCGCCGCGCCGCCGCGCGTCGGCGTATTCGATGACGATGCCGAGGCCCTTGATGTTGGTGCGCGCGAGCGTCGTCCCTGGGGGAGCGTCGGGCGCTTTCTTCTTGACCACGGGACCGACGACGATACGGTAGGGCGGCTCCGGCTTCGCCGCGGCGGACGGAAGGGCTGAGGACAGCGCGACGGCGAGCGCCGCGGGCGCCAGCACGACCGCCGCGCGGCGTACGGCGGTGGGGCGCACGTTCAGTGGTTCGTGGCGAGGATCTTCGGCGAGGCCTTGATGATGAAAACCTCTTCCGAGCCGTCGGGATTGACCTTGGTGACCCGGTGCAGCACCACCTGCTTGTTGTCGCGCGTGGCGACAATAGTGCTGACGAAAATGTCGTCCGCCAGCGGCTCGTCTTCCTGCAGCGCCGGCATCCTCGGCTTGAGCGGCTTCAACTTCCAGTCCTGGAGTTTCATCCTGACCTCCGACCCACTCCATATACGCCAGAACGCGCGCCACGTCAAGCGAAACCCCAGGCTGGCAACCCGTTTCGCATGAGTGATTTGGTGGTAGACTGCGGCCACTCCCGGGCAGGAGGAATCGATGAAGAATGCGGTGATCGTCGGGGCCTGCAGGACGGCCGTCGGGAAGTTCCTCGGATCCCTCAAGGGGCTGCCGGCCACGGAGCTGGGTGCCCTGGTCGTGAAGGAGACTCTGAAGCGGAGCGGGGTGCGGCCCGAGGACGTCGAGGACGTGATCATGGGCAACGTCATCTCGGCCGGGCTGGGGCAGAACCCGGCGCGCCAGGCGGCCCTCAAGGGGGGGCTTCCGGTGACCGTGCCGGCCCTCACCATCAACAAGGTATGCGGCTCGGGTCTCAAAGCGGTCGCCCTGGCCGCCCAGGCGGTCAAGGCAGGCGACCACGATGTGATCGTGGCCGGCGGCATGGAATCGATGAGCAACGCGCCGTACCTCCTGCTCGGAGCGCGCGAGGGGATCCGCCTGGGGAACGGGGAGCTGGTGGATTCGATGATCCGCGACGGCCTGTGGGACGTCTACGAGAACTTCCACATGGGGTGCTGCGGTGAGGCGGTGGCGGAGAAATACGGCATCTCCCGCCAGGCGCAGGACGAATACGCCCTCTCGAGCCACCGGAAGGCGATCGCGGCGATCGAGGCCGGCCGCTTCAAGGCCGAGATCGTGCCCGTGACCCTGCCGCAGAAAAAGGGCCCGGCCCTCGTGTTCGACACGGACGAATCGCCGCGCCGCGAGACGTCGATGGAGGCCCTCGCGAAGCTCAAGCCGGCCTTCAAGGACGGCGGCACGGTGACGGCCGGGAACGCGCCGGGGGTGAACGACGGCGCCGCGGCGATGGTCGTGGTGTCGGAGGAGCGCGCGGCGAGGGCCGGCCTGAAGCCGCAGGCGACGATCGTCGCCTACGCCAGCAGCGGCATCGAGCCGAAGATGGTCATGATGGCGCCGGTCGAGGCGGTCCGGAAGGTGCTCGCCAAGGCGGGCTGGAGCGCCGACGAGGTCGATCTGTTCGAGCTGAACGAGGCCTTCTCCGTGCAAGCTGTGGCGCTGACCAGCGAGCTGCGGCTGCGGCCGGAGCGGATCAATGTCAACGGCGGGGCCGTGGCGCTGGGCCACCCGATCGGCTGCAGCGGGGCGCGCGTCCTGACGACACTGCTCCACGCCATGGCCGATCGCAAGGCGAAGAAGGGCGTCGCGGCACTCTGCCTCGGCGGAGGGAACGGGATCGCCATGGCGGTCAAGACGCCGTGACCCGTCCCGATCGAATCCGCAGCATCGGCGTGGTGGGCGCGGGCCAGATGGGGGCCGGCATCGCGCAGGTGGCCGCCGCCTCGGGGCTGCCGGTCGTCCTGACCGATCGCGAGCAGCGCTTCCTCGATCGGGCGCTGGCCGGGATCGAGAAGAGCCTGACGCGGCTCCAGGAGAAGGGGTCGATCACCGCCGACGCGCGCGGGGCGGCCCTCGCCCGCATCCGCACCGCCGCCGACCTCGACGCCCTCGCTCCCTGCGACTTCGTGGTCGAGGCGGTCAACGAGAATCTCGATCTGAAGTCAGGGCTCTTCCAGAGCCTCGACCGGCTGTGCCGTCCCGACGTCATCCTGGCGAGCAACACCTCGTCGCTGTCGATCACGCGGATCGGCGCCGTGACCCGTCGTCCCTCGCGCGTCATCGGCATGCACTTCATGAACCCGGTGCCGATCATGCAGCTGGTCGAGATCATCCCCGGCCAGGTGACTTCGACCGAGACCACGGAGGAGACTCGCGCCCTGGCGCTGCGGCTCGGCAAGACGCCGGTGGTGTCGCAGGACCTGCCCGGGTTCATCTCGAACCGGATCCTGATGCCGCTCATCAACGAGGCGGCCTTCGCGCTCTACGAGGGGGTCGGGACGCGCGAGGACATCGACACGGTCCTGACGCTCGGCATGCGCCATCCGATGGGCCCGCTGCGGCTGGCGGACTTCATCGGCCTCGACACCTGCCTCGCCATCATGGACATCCTGCACCAGGGTTTCGGCGATCCCAAGTACCGCCCCTGTCCGCTGCTGCGCCGCCTGGTCGACGCCGGACACCTCGGCCGCAAGTCGGGCCGCGGCTTCTACGACTACACGGACGAGGCCAAGTTGTGAACCTGGAGCGCGTCGCCGGCCGCCGCCACCGAGGGCCGGGCGCGTCCCAGGTCGGCGAGCCGCCCGTCGTGCGCGACCTCTTCGAGCCGCCGAGGAGGCCCTCCGAGCCGCCGGCGGAAGCCTCGATGATCGAGTTCATCGCGCGCCTCAAGCACTCCGAGAGGCTGGGCGGCGAGATCGTCCACGTGGCGACCATCCCCGCCCGGGAAGCCGCCTTCGCGGACCTGGCCGACCCGCTGCCGGAACCGCTCCAGGGCGCCCTGCGCGATCTCGGCATCGCCAGGCCGTACTCGCACCAGGCGGAGGCGATCGACCGCGTCCGCCGGGGAGAGGACGTGCTGACCGTCACGCCGACGGCCAGCGGCAAGAGCCTCGTCTACCTCGTGCCGACGTTCGAGTCGGCGCTCCGCGGGCGGCAGAGCCGGTCGCTCTACCTCTTCCCGTTCAAGGCACTCGCTCAGGATCAGCGGCAGGGGATCGAGGAGCTGGCGGACGCCTGCGCGCGCCGCGGCGGCGTGGTGCCCGAGGGGGAGGGGCTGCCGGGGCACGGCCGCCCCGTGAGTGCCGCCGTGTACGACGGCGACACCTCCGACACCCGGCGCCGGGCGATCCGGGCCGAGCCACCCGACATCCTGATCACCAATCCCGACATGCTCCACCTCGGCCTGCTGCCGCACCACGAGTCCTGGCGCCCGCTGTTCTCGAACCTCGACTTCGTGGTGGTGGACGAGCTGCACGTCTATCGCGGCATCTTCGGCTCGCACCTGCACCACATCCTGAAGCGCCTGCAGCGGGTCGCCGCTCTGTACGGCCGGAAACCCCGGTTCATCGCCTCGTCGGCGACGGTCGCCCGGCCGGGTCGGTTCGGCGAGGCGCTCGTCGGCCGGCCGTTCTCGGTCGTCGAGAACAGCGGCGCGCCGCGCGCCGCCCGACACCTGATGCTCCTGAATCCGAGCGCCAGCCCGTACACGGCGGCCACCGCGATCGTCTCCTGGTCGCTCGACGCGGGGTTCCGCACCATCGCGTTCACCAAAGCGCGCAAGATCACGGAGCTCCTGCACTCCTGGCTGGTGCAGTCGGCGCCGCGCTGGCGGGGGTTGATCAGCGCCTACCGCTCCGGCTATCTCCCGGAGGAGCGGCGCGCCATCGAAGAGCGCCTGTTCCGCGGCGACCTGCGGGGCGTCATCTCCACGAGCGCTCTGGAGCTGGGCGTCGACATCGGCGGGCTCGACGTCTGCGTCCTCGTCGGCTACCCGGGGAGCATCATGTCGATGTGGCAGAGGATCGGCCGTGTCGGCCGGGAGGACCGGGAGTCGCTCACGGTGCTCGTCGCCATGCCCGACGCCCTCGACCAGTACTTCATGACCCATCCCGGGGAGATCCTGTCGCGCGGCTGCGAGGAGATCGTCTTCGACCCGGCCAACCCGGTCGTGGCGCGGGCGCACCTGGTCTGCGCCGGCGCCGAGGCGCCTCTCGAGGAGAAGGACCGGGCCCTCTACGGCGAGGCCGTCTTCTCCCACGTCGCCGCGCTGGAGCGCTCCGGCGTGCTGGCGCGGGACGCCGAGGGGACCCGCTGGTACACGCTGCGCCGCCGGACGCAGCGAGACATCAACCTGCGCTCGAGCGGCAGCACGTACGCCATCCACGACGAGACAAAGCACCGCGTCATCGGCAGCATCGACGGCGTGCGCGCTTTCCACGAGACGCACCCCGGTGCCATCTACCTGCACCACGGCCAGCAGTACCTGGTGCGGACGCTCGACATCGGCGCCCGGCGGGTCGGCGTGGAGCCGATCGACGCCGACTACTACACGCAGGTCCGCGGCGAGAAGGAGACGGCCATCCTGGAGACGCTCCAGGAGAAGCAGACCGGGCCGCTCGCCGTCAGCCTCGGGCGCATCCAGGTTACAGAGCGGATCACCGGCTACGAGAAGCGGCGCCTCAACGGCCGCGACCGGCTGGGTCTCCACGACCTGGAACTGCCGCCCCTGACCTTCGAGACGGTCGGCCTGTGGCTGACGCTTCCCGACGGGCTCCATGAAATGGTGCGCCGGCGCGCCGGGCACTTCATGGGCGGAATCCACGCCGCCGAGCACGCCATGATCTCGCTTTTTCCGCTGCTCGCGCTCTGCGATCGCGGCGACATCGGCGGCATCTCGTACCCGCTCCATCCCCAGATCGGACGATCCGCCATCTTCATCTACGACGGCCATCCCGGGGGGATCGGCCTCTCGGCCAAGGGGTTCGAGTCGATCGACGATCTGGTCGGCCGCACCGCAGACCTGCTGCGCGCCTGCCCGTGCGAGTCGGGCTGCCCCTCCTGCGTGCAGTCGCCGAAGTGCGGCAACGGCAACAACCCGCTGGACAAGGAGGCGGCGGCCCTCGTCCTGGAGACGATCCTCGGCCGCCATGCGCTCGAGGGGGCGGAGGACGCGCCGCCGCGCTCCATCCAGGTCATGGGACGGGGCGAGGAAGGGGAGCCGGTGCCGGGCCCGCGCCGCCGCGCGGGGGAGTCCCAGCCGGCGCGCATCACGACGCTGTTCTTCGACGTCGAGACGCAGAAGAGCGCCGAGGAGGTGGGGGGCTGGGAGAACATCGCGGCGATGAAGCTGGCGCTGGCGGTCACCTTCAACGACGTCAGCAGCCAGTTCCGGACCTTCCACGAGAAGGACGTCAACGAGCTGCTGCTCGACCTCCTGACGGCCGACCGCGTCGTCGGCTACAACATCGATCGGTTCGACATCACGGTGCTGAAGGGGTACACCGACCGCGACCTGTCCCGCATCCGCACCCTCGACATGATGGCCGACGTCTACCGCAAGCTCGGGTTCCGCCTGCGCCTGGCCGACCTGGCGGAGGCGACCCTCGGCGTCGGCAAGATCGCCGACGGCCTGCAGTCGCTCCAGTGGTGGAAGGAGGGACGGCTCGACCTCATCGAGCAGTACTGCCGGCGCGACGTCGAGGTGACGCGCGACCTCTACCTGTTCGGCCGCAACAACGGCTACATCCTGTACCGCGATCGCGAAGGCCGCACCATGCGCCTGCCCGTCGACTGGAAGTGAGCCCGGCCGTGCGGTCCGGCCCTTGATCGCGGCGCGCGGAACGTGTTACAAAGGCCGCGCCTCAAGAGCAACGATCGAGCGAGAGCCGACCGCTTCGGATCGGGAGGGTCCAGCATGACGCGCACGGAATTGATCGACGCCATCGCCGCAGAGGTGGAAGGCGACAAGAAGGCGGCGAAGTCCTTTCTCGAGACCTTTACGCGCATCGTCGAGAACGAGATGAAGAAGGAAGGCGAGGTGCCCCTGGCGGGCCTCGGCAAGTTCAAGGTGTCGAAGCGCCAGGCGCGCACCGGCCGCAACCCCGCGACCGGCGAGACCATCCAGATCCCCGCCAAGACCGTGGTGAAGTTCACGGTCGCCAAGGCGCTCAAAGACCTGATCCGGACCTAGCCCGAATCCGGGCCAAGGCCGGTCGCCGCGGCGCCGGCGGACCTCCGCGCCCAGTCCAACCAGGCGGCCGCCGGATCGGATGATGCGTCCCACAAGCGGCGAGTGCCGCACGCTGCTCCAGGAGATCTACCTCCAGGACTTCACGTCCGGCATCTACGCCTTTTACCTGAAGGCGCTTCGTGACGCCACGGGGCGGCGCCTCCTCGAGGACTACCTGCACGCGGAGGCGGAGCGGCGCGGGCGGATCGAGGATCACCTGGGCCGCGCCGGCTTCTCGGTGCAGCCGCTGCCCGGCCGGCTGCTGCGCGCCGCCGGCGGGCTCTACGGACGTCTGACGTCGCTTCTGGGTTCGCGCGTGATGCTGCGCATCGTGCTCTCGGCCAGCCGGCGCGCCTCGCGCCGGGCCTGCGCGCACCTCGGCCCCGAGGATCGTCCGGACCTCGTCTACCTGGGGATGCTCCGCGCCAAGAGCGTCGGAGACCTGTACTCTGCCCTGCAGCAGCACCTCATCGACACCCGGCCGCGCCGCTAGATCCGGCCGCGGAGGCGGAACACTCAGGCGACGCGGGCCAGCGTGTTGGCGTCCGTCGCCTCGGTCACGCGCGCGGCCACCATCCGGTTGAAGAGATCTCCGGCCGGGCGGCCGCCGGCGTCGAGGACGACGTCGATGTAGTTGTCGGAGAGGGCGCGCAGCCGCCCGTCGGGACGCACCTCGCGCAGCACGAGCACGGACAGGTCGCGGCCGACGAACGAGCGGCGGAAGCGCAGAGACAACGCCCGCGCCAGCGTCCGCAGGCGGGCGCTCCGCTCGCGCACGACCGGGGGCGGCACGGCGTCCGGCAGCGCCGCGGCCGGTGTGCCGGGGCGCGCCGAGTAGGAGAACACGTGCAGGTAGTCGAGCGGCGAGGCCTCGATGAAGCGGCAGGTCGTCTCGAACTCGGCGTCGGTCTCGCCGGGGAACCCGACGATGACGTCGGCGCCAAGGCCGAGGTCGGGTATGGCGGCCCGCAGCCGGCCGGCCACGCGCGCGTAGTCGGCCGTCCGGTAGTTGCGCCGCATCCGCTGCAGGACGGCATCGCAACCGCTCTGCAGCGGCACCTGCAGGTGGCGCGCCAGGCGCCCGCCGCCCGCGGCCAGCAGATCGATCGTCTCCTGCGTGATGGTGCGCGGCTCGAGCGAATTGAGGCGCAGCCGTCCCAGGCCAGGGAGCCGGAGCGCGCGCTCGAGGAGATCGTGGAGCCGCAGCGAGGGCGCGAGGTCCTTGCCGTAGTCGCCGGTGTTCACGCCGGTGAAGACGATCTCCCGGTAGCCGGCCTCCGAGAGAGCCTCGATGCGGCGCAGCACCTCGTCCGGCGGCAGGCTGCGGCTCGCCCCGCGCACGGAGGGGATGACGCAGTAGGAGCATCGCAGGTCGCAGCCGTCCTGGACCTTGAGGTAGGCGCGCGTGCGATCGCCCGCCGCCGGGTCGCACGCGGTCGTGGCGCCGAATCGTCCGAGGTCCAGGCCCGCTTCACCCACGAAGGAGGGCGCCGATCCGCCGTGCGCCTCGATCGCGAAGGCGGCGCGCGCCAGGGCCTCGAGCCGTCCCGCCTGGTCGCGCATCCCGACGACGTGGTCGACGCCCGGGAGGGAGGCGAGCGCCGTGCCGTCCCGCTCCGCGTAGCAGCCCGTGACGATCAGGGTGGCGCGGGGGTTGGCGCGCCTCAGGCGGCGGGCGATCTGCCGCGCCTCGCGATCGGCGTTGCCCGTCACGGTGCAGGTGTTGAGGACGACGAGATCGGCGGGCCCTCCCGCGGGCGCCGGGTCCCCCGCGAGATCGCCGGCCGTCGGTTCGTCCGCGGCGCGGGAAAGGCCGAGCGCCCGCAGCCTCGCCTCGAGGGCGGAGGAGTCGGCCTGGTTCAGCTTGCAGCCGAGGGTGACGATGCGATAGGTCGGCACGGAGGCGCGTCCCGCCGCGTCAGGGTCGCGGCACGCTCTTGAGGGCGCGGTTCTTCTCGGCCACCTTGCGGGCCATCTGATCCTTGTGGTCCCGCAGGCGCGCGCGCAAGGCCGGGTCGCCGATCGCCAGGATCTGGGCCGCCAGGATGGCCGCGTTCTGCGCTCCCGATCGCCCGATGGCGACGGTGGCGACAGGGACGCCGCCCGGCATCTGCACCGTGGACAGGAGCGCATCGAGGCCCTGCAGCGACGACGACGGCAACGGCACTCCGATGACCGGAAGGGTCGTGTGGGCGGCGACCACCCCGGCGAGGTGCGCGGCGTGCCCAGCCCCCAGGATGGCGACGCCGAAGCCGTTCGCCTCGAGCCCGGATGCCAATAGCGCCGCATCGTGCGGCGTGCGGTGGGCGCTCGTGATGTCGACCTCGTACGGGATGCCGAAGGCGTGCAGCGTTTTCGTCGCCTCCTCCATCACCGGCAGGTCGCTGTCGCTTCCCATCGCCACCCAGACCTTGAGCGGCGTCCTGCCGGCCGGGCCGGATCCAACGGCGCCCGCGTCCGCGCGCGCGTCGCCGGCATCGGAGCCCGGGGCGCCGGAGCGGGCGGAGCCGGGGCGCGTGGTGCGATTGTCGGAAGAGGGTCTCTGCTTCGGGCGACGTGCCACTGGATCCTCCCTGAGGGAAGCGGGATTCTAGCAGAGTGCGCCCGGTAGGCGACCCGGCGGCTATCGAACCGGCGCAGGCCCGACCCGTGGCGGTGAATCAGAGACGGCGGAGGGTCAGGCGGTGCGCGGCGCCTGGCGCCGCAGCGGCTCCTCGCACTGGCAGCGCTCGAGAAGTCGGTTGCAGGCGAAGCAGTAGCCGTTCTGGGCGAAGAAGTCGGCCATCTCCTCCTGCCAGGCGTCGATGAAACCGATCTTCTCGTAGTCGCTCATGGCGCTCATGCTGATGAGGAGACGGATGTTCTCACGGGACTGATGATAGGCACGCAGCAGCTCGAAAATGCGGCGTCGGGAATGAGATGAGGGCTTCATCGAGTCATCCTCTTTATAATGTCCAGCCGGATGAATCGTAGCATCAGAACCGCCTGCGGACAAAGGGGTTGCAGTCGGGGGCGCGGGGCTGGCACAGCACGTCAGGAGGGCCCGGTTCCCCGCGTCTCGGATTCGATGGCCACGCGGGCGATGTCGGTGCGGACCTGGCGTCCGGAAAAGCGGATCACGCCGACGGCGTCGTAGCACCGGCGGGCCGCTTCGGAGAAGCTGGCACCCCTCGCCGTGACCGTCAGCACGCGGCCACCGGCTGTGCGCAGCACGCCCCCGTCCTCGCGGGTCGCGGCGTGGAAGACCTGGGTTCCCGGCATCCCGGAAGCCTGGTCGCATCCCGAGATCGGATCCCCGGTCCGGGGCGTCCCTGGATAGCCGGACGCCGCCAGGACGGCGCACACGCTGGCGCCTTCGTGCCAGGTCAGGCGCGCGTCCTCGAGGCGCCCGGCCAGCGTCGCCTGCATCGCGGACACGAGGTCGCTCTCCATCCGGACCGCGATCAGCTCCGCCTCCGGGTCCCCGAAGCGCGCGTTGTACTCCAGGACCCGCGGCCCCGAGGCGGTCAGCATCAGGCCGACGTAGAGGACGCCGCGGTAGGCGCGTCCCTCCGCCAGGAGCCCCCGCACGGTGGGCGCGACCACAGCTTCCATGATCGGCGCCTCGGTGCCGATCAGGACCGACGGCGAGTAGCCCCCCATGCCGCCCGTGTTCGGCCCGCGGTCGCCGTCCAGAAGGCGCTTGTAGTCCTGGCAGGTCGTGAGAGCCACGGCCCGCTCGCCGTCGCACAGGGCGAAGAAGGAAGCCTCCTGCCCCTCGAGCCGGTCCTCGATCACCACGTGCTCCGCCGCCGCGCCGAAGCGCTTCTCCACCAGCAGCGCCTCGACCGCCCGCTCCGCCTCGCTCCGGTCGCCGCAGACGAGCACCCCCTTGCCGGCCGCAAGGCCGTCCGCCTTCAGCACCACGGGCCCGCCGCCCCGCCGGTCCAGGATGGCCCGCGCCTCTCCGGCGCTCCCCGCGACCTCGTGCGCGGCGGTCGGAATGCCGTGCCGCCGCATGAACTCCTTGGCGAAGACTTTGCTGGACTCGATCTCGACCGCGGCCCGCGTGGCCCCGAAGATCGGCAGGCCGCGGCGATCGAACTCGTCCACGATGCCGGCGGCGAGCGCCACCTCGGGGCCGACGATCGTCAGGCCGCAGCGGCGCTCCTGAGCGAAGTCGGCGAGCGCGCCGATCGAGGCGGGATCGATCGGGACACAGTCGGCCACCTGCGCGATGCCGGCGTTCCCGGGAGCGCAGAACACCTGCCGCACGACGGGGCTCTGCCGGACCTTCCAGGCAAGGGCGTGCTCGCGCGCGCCGCCGCCGACCACCAGGACGTCGAGGTCGCTGTGCTGTGCCGCCATCAGTCCCCGTCGGGGATGATCACCCAGCACAGGAGATAGATCAGGATCCCGGGAAAGGCGACCGAGACGATCGACACGATCACGTAGATGATGCGCGCGATGGACCGGTCGAGTCCGAACCGATCGGCGAGGCCGGCGACGACGCCGGCGATCATCCGCCCCGAGCGGGGACGACGAAGACTGCCTCTCGTTGCCATCGTGATCCCTCCTCCGCGACCTGCCGGATTCTCCCATAGAATGCCCGGGGCGGGGCGCCGCGGCGCCGCCCCGTCGGAGCGTGACGTGGATCGAAGGACGTTGTGCTGGCTCGGGGCGCTTCTGCTGCTGGCGGCGTGTTCAACGCCCGTGGTCGGTGCGGCGGCGGGCGCTGCGGAGCCCGGCGTCGCGGAGCCCGGCGCCGCGACTCCCGAGTTGATGCCGGACCCGCTCGGACCGGTCCCGCCGGACGACGCGAGAACGGAGGCGTACGCGCACGGCGGCTACGCTCTTTTCTTCATCGGGACCCTCTGGTCGCTCGCGGTGCTGCTCGTCGTCGTCGCGAGCGGCTTCGGGGCCAGGCTCCAGCAGGTGTCCGAACGGGTGACCCCTCGGCCTTATCTCAAGGTGGCGGTGTACGCGGTCCTCTTCTCTCTCCTCAACGTCGCGGCCTCCTTTCCGCTCGACGTCTATTCCGGCTTCGTGCGCGAGAAACGCTACGGCTTCCTCAACCAGGATCTCGGCGGCTGGCTGGGGGACCAGGCGAAGGCCCTCGCCGTCGGGCTCGTCCTGCAGGCGATCCTGCTGCCGATCCTCTACTGGGCCATCCGCCGGCTGGGGAGCGCCTGGTGGCTGCCCGGAGCGGCGCTCACCATCGTCTTCGTCGTCCTGGTGCAGGCGATCTTCCCGATCTTCATCGCGCCGCTCTTCAATTCGTTCGAGCCGCTCCGCGACGAGTCGCTGAAGCGGGACATTCTGGAACTGGCCCACGCCCAGGGCATCCCCGCCGACCAGGTGTACGAGGTCGACGCCAGCCGCCAGTCGGAGCACAACAACGCCTACGTCGCCGGGATCCTGGGAACGCAGCGCATCGTGCTCTACGACACGCTGCTGCGGCGCTTCACGCCGCGCGAGATCCGCTCCATCATGGGACACGAGATGGGGCACTACGTCCTGAAGCACATCTGGAAGAGCGTCGCCTTCGCGTCGGTGCTCGTCGTCATCGCGTTCCTGCTCGTCGACCGCGCGGGACGCCGCATCATCCGCACACGCCCCGGACTCGGCATCAACGGGCTCGAAGAGCCCGCCTCGCTGCCGCTCATCATGCTGCTCCTCGGCGTCTTCCTGCTCCTGGCCCGCCCGCTCATCTCGATCTACAGCCAGGCCCAGGAGAGCGGCGCCGATCGCTTCGGCCTCGATGTCGTGCAGGATCCCGAGGCGGCCGCGTCGTCGTTCCTGAAATTCGGCCGCTACGACCTGAACGAGCGCCACGTGCATCCGATTATCGAAAAAATACTCCTGACGCATCCCAGCGTCACCCACCGGGTCGAGACCGCGCGCGCCTGGGCGCGAGCGCACCCGCCGCAACCAGTCATGCCCGACGCGGAGCAGCCGGTCGAGACCCCCGCGAAAAATTGAGGTGGCGCCCCGGCCGGATCGGGGGTACATGGTCTCGTACCCTGACAGGCCCGGATCCCGCCGGGTCGGATACTGCCTTCACACGCCAGGGTGAAAGGAGACCCTCATGCAACGGCTCTACGCCGTCGTGAGGCTGGCTTTGGCCGCCGGTACCGCGCTTCTCCTCGGCGCCGTCGCCGCCACCGCCGCCCCGCCCGGCGAGGTCACCAACGTGATGTTCGCCAGCTCCTCGCAGATCAGCTGGTCCCCCGTTGCCGGAAGCAATGACTACAACGTCTACCGCGGCCTGCTCTCGTGGTTCCGTGCGGGGGACGGGGCCGAGTGCCACGGCGACGAGATCGCCGGCACGACCTTCACCAGCCTGCCCACGCCCGCCGTAGGCGAATGCTTCATCTACTGGGTCACCGCGGAGTCGAACGTCGACGGCGAGGGAACCGCAGGCACCGGAACGGGCGCCATCGCGCGGCCGCTGCGTGGCTCCTGCGACCGGGTCGTGCGGCACCACTACCAGGACCGCCTGGGGTTCGGGAGCGACGAGTGGACCCGCGGCCGCGTCGCGACCCTCGGGCTGCAGGCCTATCTCAACGAGCAGCTCGACCCCGCCACCATCGACGAGTCGACCAACACCGAGCTGATCAACCGGCGCGTGGCGCTGGTGCCGCCGGACACCATCGCCGAGCTGCAGGGGTTCGACATCGTCAACGCCGTCTACGCGCGCCGCCAGCTCGAGCAGCAGGCGACGATGTTCTGGGACAACCACTTCAACACCGACCACCAGGAGAGCTTCGACTTCTTCGGCTTCTACTCGGCGCTGTTCCCGGCGACGCAGGCCCTGGAGGCCGCGCGCCTGCACTACGACGCCCAGAACCTGTTCCGCAACCTGGCGTTCAACGGCACCTTCCGCGACATCCTGGAGGCGAGCGGCCTGGGCCCGGCGATGATCATCTACCTCGACACCGATTCGAACATCAACACGGCGCCGAACGAGAACTACGCGCGTGAGCTCCTGGAGCTGCACACCATGGGCGTCGACGGAGGCTACACGCAGCAGGACGTCGTGCAGCTCGCCAAGGTGTTCACCGGCTGGAACGTCTGCAAGAAGGACGCGGCCGTCGCTTCGGATCCGCTCGCCGTCTGCATCGCGAGCAACCTCTACGGCACCGCCTCCGAACCGCCAGGCTTGTGGGTGAGCAACTTCCGCTCCAACCGGCACGACACGTCGCAGAAGATCCTGTTCGCGGGGACGCCGTACCAGGCGACCATTCCGTCGACGGCCGGCAACCCGCCTGCCGGCATCAACGACGCCGATCTCGCCTTCAACGCCATCGTGGCGCACCCGTCGACGGCGCGCTTCGTCTCCACGAAGCTCCTGCAGCGCTTCGTGATCGAGCAGCCGACCACGGCCATGGTCGACGCCGTGGTGGCGGTCTGGAACAACCCGGGGAACCCGCACGGTGTTGGCGACCTGCGCGAGGTGCTGCGCGCGGTCCTGGCGCAGGCGGCCTTCCGCGATCCGGATCGCATCGGCGGCAAGATCAAGACGCCCTTCGAGCACGTCGTGTCGGCGCTGCGCTCGGTGCGCGGCAAGACCGACGGGCTGACCTCGGTGCGCACCTACCTGTCGCGCCTGGTGGAGCTGTTCCACGTCAATGCCGTGCCGACCGGCTACTCCGAGATCGGCGGCGACTGGCTGAACACCAACCAGCTGCTCGACCGGCAGAACTTCGGCCTCGACATGGCGACCCGCACCGCGACGGCCTTCGGCGCGGACGTCATCGGGCTCCTGAACGCCAACGGGGTCAGCACCGCCCCGAGCCCGGACAACTCACCGGCGATCGTCGACTTCCTGAGCGACGTGCTGTACGGCGGCGCGCTCACGTCCGCCGAGAGGCAGCGGGCGATCACCTACCTGCAGACCAACGACAGCGGGACTCCGGCCGCCTACACCGACGCCCGGATCCGCGAGACGGCGGGCTTCATGATGGGCTTCGCCCAGTTCCTCGAGCAGTAGGAGGCGACCATGAGCGACCACGACAACTGCGACTGCTCCCGGCGCTCCTTCCTGCGCGGCGCGGGACTGACTTTGGCCGGGTTCTCCTTGCACTCGCTGCTCCCCGGCCCTTTCCTGAGCCAGGCCCTGGCCGCCGGACCGTTCAGCAACAAGCGGCTGCTGTTCATCTTCCTGAGGGGCGGGAACGACGGCCTCAACACCGTCATCCCCGCGGGCGATCCCGACTACAACCTGGTCAACCGGCCCACGCTCTACATCCCGAACGCTTCGTCCCTCGACCTCGGGAACGGGTTCGCACGCCTGCACCCGGCCCTCGCCGACCTCCTGCCGGTCTTCTCCTCCGGCGATCTGGCGGTCGTGCACCGGGTTGGCTACAACAACAACACCAAGTCCCACTTCGACGATCAGCGCGTGTGGGAGAACGGCGACCCCACGCAGACCAAGCTGTTCGAGGGCTGGCTGTACCGCTACATCCAGGAGAACGCCGTCTCCGCCGGCGTCTTCCTGCCGGCGTTGTCGGTGCAGGCCAACCAGCCGGTGCTGCTGCGCGGCGAGGAGCCGTTCGTCAACATCGCGAACCCCAACTCCTTCGACTACATCTACGCCGATCCGAAGCGCACCAAGATCACCACGACCTACGACGCTCAGTACACCAACCTGTCCGGCCTCGAGCCGTACCGGCCGCTCCTGACGCAGACCAGCATCAAGCTGGTCGACACGCTCGACGAGTATCGCTCCTGGAGCCAGGCGACCTGGGACCCGAAGGATCCGATCACCGGGTACTCGCTCTTCCCGGTCAGCGACGCCACCAATCCCAACTTCCCGCCGGGCCAGTTCTCGAACCAGTCGTATGGCTTCTTCCGGGCGCTGAAGGTCTGCGCCCTGTCGCTCCTGGAGTCGGACGCGATCAACAACAACGGCACGCGCGTCGCCGGCTGCGAGCTGGGCGGTTTCGACACGCACAA
>Ga0075428_100001504_pt1 | contig 24952 bp, 29 predicted proteins | sample RhiMetdeltSRZDD2_FD_75291 | JGI IMG/M metagenome (GOLD analysis project Ga0075428, IMG submission 75291) | Populus rhizosphere microbial communities from Tennessee, USA - Rhizosphere MetaG P. deltoides SRZDD2 | ecosystem: Host-associated > Plants > Roots > Rhizosphere > Soil | place: USA... | reverse complement strand
CTGTCGCCGCACACGGTCGCCGCCTACCGACGCGACCTCGAGCGCTACGCGACGTTCCTGCGGGAACGGGGGATCACGGACGGCCGCAGGGTCGACGAGCCGACGGTGGCCGCGCACGTCGCCCGGGTCTCGGCATCGACGCACGGCGACGGCAAGCCGTACCGCGCGACCTCGGTGGTCCGCGCGCTCTCGTCGGTCCGTGCGTTCCATCGCTTCCTCCTGCGCGAGGGCCAGGTGCGCACCGACCCGACCGCTCCCGTCGTGCGACCCAAGCTGCCGCGCTCGCTGCCGAAGCCGCTCTCCGTCGACCAGGTCGCCCGCGTGCTCGCGACGCCCGACGGCTCGGCGAAGGGGCTGCGCGACCGCGCCGTCCTCGAGACCCTGTACGGGGCCGGGCTCCGGATCTCCGAGCTCGTGGGGCTCGACGTCGACGACGTGGACCTCGAGGAGGGAAGCGTCCGGGTCCTCGGCAAGGGCGGGAAGGAGCGCGACGCGCCGCTCGGCCGGTTCGCGCGCAACGCGGTCTCGGCCTACCTGACGCGGGTCCGCCCGCAGTTCGCCACGGCGCGATCGCGGTCCGCGCTGTTCCTCAACCAGCGCGGCGGCCGGCTCACGCGGCAGGGATGCGCGGGGATCCTCGCGGCCCGCGCCAGGGAGGCCGGCATCGAGAAGAAGGTGAGCCCGCACACGTTGCGGCACTCGTTCGCCACCCACCTGCTCGAGGGCGGGGCCGACATCCGTGTCGTGCAGGAGCTGCTCGGGCACGCGAGCGTCGCCACGACGCAGGTCTATACGCTGGTGACGAAGGAGCATCTGCGGGAGGTCTACTTCACGTCCCACCCGCGGGCCCGCGGCGGGAGGAGGGTCACCGCATGATCGAGGCAGCCAAGCTCGCCGAGCTGCGCGAGGCGCTCGAGGAGCAACGGGAGAACCTCCGCAAGGAGATCGTCGAGCAGGGCGGGGACCCGGACTCGGACGACGCGGCCATCGACGTCGAGCGCGGGTTCGCGGACAGCGCGCATTCCACGGCCGAACGCGCGCGGCTCCTCTCGGTGATGAAGGCGCTCCGCGCGAACCTGCGGTGGGTGAACCGCGCGCTCACGAAGATGGAGCTGGGGACCTACGGCGCGTGCGAGCGCTGTGGGAACCCGATCTCGATCGAACGCCTCGACGCCCTGCCCTGGGCGATCCTCTGCATCGACTGCGCGAACCTCGGCGAGGGTCGCTAGGTGGCGGAACCCGGCCCGGCGAAGGTCCCTCGAGTCCTCCTGCTCGTCTGCGATTCGTTCGGGGTTGGCGACGCGCCCGACGCGGAGGCCTACGGCGACGCCGGCTCCGACACCCTCGGGAACACCGCGACCGCCGTCGGCGGGATCCACGCGCCGAACCTCGGGGCGCTCGGGCTCGGGACGCTCACCGAGATCGAGGGCGTACCCCCGGGGGCCGAGCCCGGGTCGGCGCACGGGCGCTGCACGGAGCGTTCGGCGGGCAAGGACACGACGACCGGCCACTGGGAGATGGCCGGCATCGTGCTCGGCGAGCCGTTCCCGTTGTACCCGGACGGCTTCCCGCCGGAGATCGTCCAGCCGTTCGAGGCGCAGATAGGCCGCGAGGTGCTCGGGAACGTCCCGGCCTCGGGGACCGAGATCATCGCCGAGCTCGGCCAGGAGCAGCTTCGGACCGGCAGGCCGATCGTCTACACGAGCGGCGACTCCGTGTTCCAGATCGCGACGCACGTCGACGTGGTACCGCTCCAGACGTTGTACGAGTGGTGTCGCACGGCGCGCCGCCTGCTGACGGGCCCACACAACGTCGGGCGCGTGATCGCGCGGCCGTTCGACGGCGAGCCCGGCGCGTTCGTCCGCCGTCCGGAGCGGCGCGACTTCTCGGTCCCGCCGCCGGGGCCGACGCTCCTCGAACGATGCCAGGAGCACGGTGTCGCCGTGTACGGCGTCGGGAAGATCCGGGACATCTTCGCGCAGCAGGGACTCACGGAGGCCCGGTACTCGGACTCGAACGATCACGGCATCGACCTGACGATCGACTACCTGCGCCGCCCGGGCCCCGCGCTCGTGTTCAGCAACCTCGTGGACTTCGACAGCAAGTACGGACACCGCAACGACCCGGAGGGGTACGCCCACGCGATCGAGGCGCTCGACGCCCGGATCCCCGACCTCGTGGGCGCCCTCGGCGGGGGCGTGCTGTTCCTCACGGGCGACCACGGGTGCGACCCCACGACCCCGTCGACCGACCATTCGCGCGAACGCACGCCGTTGCTTGCCGCCGGCCTCGACGGGGGACCGTTCGACGTCGGGGCTCGGTCGACGTTCGCCGATCTCGGCGCGACGGCCGCGGAGCTCCTCGGCGTCCCGTGGGGTCTGGAAGGGTCGAGCCTCGCCGCCGAGGTCGGCCGGTGAGCCGTCTCGACCCGCGCGATGTGATCGCGGCCAAGCGCGACGGCCGCCGGCTCGATCCCGAGCAGCTCCAGTGGTTCGTCCACGAGCACGCCAGCGGCGACGTCCCCGACTACCAGGCGGCGGCCTTCCTGATGGCGGCGTTCGTGAACGGTCTCGACGAGGTCGAGACGCTCGCGCTCACCCGGGCGCTGGTGGAGTCCGGCGACACGCTGCCGCTCGAGGGGATCTCGCGGCCGAAGGTGGACAAGCACTCGACCGGCGGCGTGGCCGACGGCGTGACGATGGTGTTCGCGCCGCTCGCGGCCTCGCTCGGCCTCGCGGTTGCGAAGCTCTCGGGGCGGGGGCTCGGCCATACGGGGGGGACGCTCGACAAGCTCGAGTCGATCCCCGGCCTGCGCACGGATCTCGAGCCCGACGCGTTCGAGCGGCAGGTCGAGGAGGTGGGATGCGCCGTCGCCGCGCAGACCGCGAACCTCGTCCCCGCCGACGGCGCCCTCTACGCGCTCCGAGACGCGACCGCGACGGTTCCGTCGATCCCGCTGATCGCGGCGAGCGTGATGTCGAAGAAGCTCGCCGTGGGGACGGACCTCGTGCTGCTCGACGTGAAGGCCGGCAGTGGTGCGTTCATGAAGACGCCGCAGGACGCCGAGGCGCTGGCCTCCGCGTGCACGGCGCTCGCGCACGACTGGGGGCGCCCGACGCGCGCGGCGGTGACCGACATGTCGCAGCCGCTCGGCGACGCGATCGGCAACGCGCTCGACGTCCTCGAGGCCGTGCGGCTACTTCGGGGCGAGCAGCACGGCCGGCTGCGAGACGCGATCGTGATGTTCGCGGGCGAGGCGGTCTCGCGGCTCTCGGGCGACGCGATGGGGGAGGGGAGGGCGCGGGCCGCGGGAGCGATCGACGGCGGCGACGCTCTCGAGGCCTTCCGGCGCATGATCGAGTCCCAGGGCGGGGACCCTCGGGTCGTCGACGATCCCGTGGGCGTGCTCCCGACGGCGCCGGTCCGCCAGACGATCGAGGCCACCGCGTCCGGCTCGCTCGCGGGCGTCGACGCCGAGGCCCTGGGGCGCGCGAGCGCAGACCTCGGGGCCGGACGCAGGAAGAAGGGCGATCCGATCGACCCCGCGGTGGGGATCGTCATCCATCCGAAGGTCGGCGACCGGATCGAGGCGGGACAGGCGATGGGCGAGGTCCACGCCCGCAGCGACGCCGACGCGGAGGCGTGCCTCGCGAGTATCCAGGCGGCACTCACGTTCGTGGACCACGACGTCGAGCCCCCGCCGCTCGTCTACGGTTGGTTCGGCTGATGCAGAACCTGAAGTTCGCCGTGTACCTCGCGATCGCGCTCGTGCCCGCGCTCGTCCTGCACGAGTACGCGCACGCGTTCGTTGCGACGCGCTTCGGAGACCAGAATCCTCGGCGTTGGGGAAGACTCACGCTGAACCCGAAGCCGCTGATCGATCCGTTCGGGTCGCTGATCCTGCCGGCGCTCGCCCTGATCCTGGTGGCGGCACGCGGCTCGATGCTGTTGCCGGTGTTCGCCTACGCGAAGCCGATGCCGGTGGACCCGACGTCGTTCCGGAACCCGCGTCGGGACATGGCGTGGGTCGTGTTGGCCGGCCTGGGCGCGAACATCGGCCTCGCGATCCCGGCGGGCCTCGTGATCAGGGCCGGCGTCTCGGGGGAACTCCTGTTGTTCGCGGTGGCCTGGCTGCTGGTCAACGCGTTCATGTTCGGCCTCCAGCTGATGCCGGTGCCCGGACTGGACGGGTCGAAGCTCCTGGCACCCTTCCTGCCGCCCAGGGCGCGGGAGCTGTACGCGAACCTGGACCAGTACCTGGTGCTGTTCATCCTGGTCATCTTCTTCCTGCTCGCCGGGCCGCTACTCGCGATCGTGAGGGTCTTCGCGGACCTGGCCTGCAACCTGGCGGCGGGCATCGACTGTCCGGTCTGAGCGCTCCCGGGCCACGCGGGTGCGGACGATATCATCGGCCGCATCGTGAGCAACGCCGCGAACGAGTCGGGCGGGCCGATCCGGATCTTCTCGGGGATCCAGCCGACGGGCGCCAAGCACCTCGGCAACCTGATCGGGGCGGTTCGGCAGTACGTGGAGGGGCAGGACCGGGGGGAGAGCATCTACTGCCTGGTCGACCTCCACGCCCTCACGGTTGACCACGATCCGGCCGGCCTTCGTCGCCAGGTCCGCGACACCGTCGCGATCCTCATGGCCGCCGGGCTCGACCCGGCGCGGTGCATCCTGTTCCGCCAGAGCGACGTCTGGGAGCACCCCTACCTGTGCTGGCTGCTCGCGAACGTCACGTCGTTCGGACAGCTCAGCCGGATGACCCAGTTCAAGGAGAAGTCCGAGCAGCAGAAGGCGTTCGTGTCCGCCGGGCTGTTCTTCTACCCGGTGCTGCAGGCGGCGGACATCCTCGCGTACCGGACGGACGAGGTCCCCGTGGGCGAGGACCAGAAGCAGCACATCGAGCTCGCGCGTGAGGTCGCCGAACGGTTCAACTCGCGGTTCGGCGAGGTGTTCACGCTGCCGCGGCACCGGATCCCGGAGGTGGGCGCGAGGATCCTCGACCTCCAGGACCCCGACAGGAAGATGTCGACCACCGGCGGATCCGAGCTAGGCACGGTGTACATCCTGGATCCACCCGAGGCGATCGCGAAGAAGTTCAAGTCGGCCGTGACGGACTCGGGCAGGGACGTCCGGCGCGAACCCGACAAGCGCGGCGTCTCGAACCTGATCGAGATCATGGCGGTGGCGCGCGGCGTGTCGCCCGAGGCCGTCGAGGCCGAGTACGCGGACGGGTCCGGGTACGCGCGGTTCAAGGAGGATGCCGGGAGCGCGGTGGCCGAGTACCTCGGGCCGATCCGGGAGCGGTACGAGGCGATCCGGCCCGACGAGACGCAGCTCGAATCGGTCCTGCGCGCGGGGGCCGAGAAGGCCCGGGCGATCTCATCGAAGACGGTCGAGATCGCGGCCGACCGCATGGGCCTCGGGCCGGGCTCGGAGGCTCCGTGACGCCGTCGGCAGGGTCGGACGACCGACCGGAGGAGCGCGCGGCGTTCGCCGTCGAGCTGCCGGTCTTCAGCGGGCCATTCACCGTGCTCGCCGACCTGCTCCTGGATCAGAAGATCGACGTCTGCGACGTCCCGATCGCGACGGTGACCGACCGGTTCATCGCCTACGGCAAGGAGACCGAGGAGTGGTCGCTCGAGGAGGCGACTTGGTTCCTGGCGGTCTGCGCGATCCTCCTCGAGCTGAAGGTGGGGCGTCTGATGCCGCGTCACGAGGTCGTCGACGAGGAGGACCTGCTCGGCGTCTCGCCGGACCTCGTGTACGCGCGGTCGATCGAGCTGTCGGCGTTCCGGATCGTGGCGGTCGAGCTCGGCCGCCTGCTCGAGGAGGAGTCCCTGCGCTTCCCCCGGGAGGCCGGGCCTCCGCCCGAGCTCGCGCACCTGTACCCCGACGTGCTCGAGATGATCCAGGCGGAGGACCTCGCGCGGATCGCCGCGGCCGTGCTGCGACCGCCGGCGCTGCTCGACCTCTCGCACGTCACGCCGATCCGATACACGATGGCGGAGGCCGTCGAGGCGGTCCGGGGACACTTGGACCGGCTCGGTCAGGCGAGCTTCCGCGACCTCGTCGCCGACTGCGACGAACGGATCCAGATCGTGGTGCGCTTCCTCGCGCTGCTCGAGCTCTACCGCGAGGGGAAGGTGGATCTCGAGCAGGCGGAGACGTTCGGCGAGATCGAGGTGCGGTGGGAGGGGGAGGCGGCGTGAGCTCGGTGCGCGAGGTCGAGGCCCTGCTGTTCGTGTCCGACGAGCCGGTCGCCTCGGTCGCGCTCGCGCAGGCGCTCGGGACCTCGCGGCAGGAGGTCGACCGGCTGTGCGAGGAGCTCGCTGCGGCGTACGAGGAGCGGGGCGCCGGGATCACGCTCCGCAACGTCGCCGGCGGCTGGCGGCTCACGACCCATCCCGACGCGGCCGAGGCGGTCGAACGCTACGTGCTCGCCTCCCGCCACACGCGCCTGACGAAGGCGGCGCTCGAGACGCTCGCGATCGTCGCGTACAAGCAGCCGGTGACCCGCCATCAGATCTCGAGCGTCCGCGGTGTGAACTCGGACGGCGTGTTGCGCGCGCTCGTCGACCGCGGGTTCGTCGCCGAGGTCGGCCGCGAGGAGACCCCCGGACGCCCCGTGCTCTACGGCACGACGCCCGAGTTCCTCGAGCGGCTCGGGCTGCCCTCGCTCTCGGGGCTTCCCTCGCTCGCGCCGCTGCTCTCGCGAAGCGCCGAGGACGCGCCGGCGGAAGACTGACCCTCCGTGCCGGTCGAGCGGCTCCAGCGCTCCTTGGCAAGGGCGGGGCTCGGCTCGCGGCGCACGTCAGAGGAGCTGATCTCCGCCGGGCGCGTCCAGGTGAACGGGGAGACCGCGACCCTCGGCGACCGCGTCGATCCCGCGCGCGACGAGGTCCGGGTGGACGGACGCCGGATCAGCGTGGACCCGGGCCTGCGCTACCTCGCCCTCAACAAGCCGCGAGGCGTGACGACCACGATGCGCGACCCGCACGCGGCCCGGGACCTCAGGCGCCTCCTCCCGTCGGGTCCCCGCGTGTTCCCGGTCGGCCGGCTGGATCGCGACACGGAGGGGCTCCTGCTGCTCACGAACGACGGCGACCTCGCCCATCGCCTGACGCATCCGCGCTACGGGGTCGAGAAGGAGTACCTGGCGGAGGTGGAGGGGGCTCCCTCCGGCCGCCGGTTGGCACGGCTGCGGCGCGGGGTGGAGCTGTCCGACGGCGTGGCCCGCGCGGTGGACGCCCGGCCGGCCGGGGGAGCTCGCGGGCGCGGGAGCGTGCGCGTCGTAATGGTCGAGGGGCGCAAGCGCGAGGTCCGGCGGATGCTCGAGGCGGTGGAGCTGCCCGTGCGGCGCCTGGTTCGGGTGCGGGTGGGGTCCGTCCGGCTCGGGCGGATGAGGCCGGGCGAGGTCCGCGATCTCGAGCCGGAGGAGGTCCGCGCGCTCTACCGCGCCGCCGGGCTCTAGCCGTATAGCCTTTCGCCGGGATGAGGGTGCGAGCGGCGCGCGGCGCGATCCGCGTGAGCGAGGACACGGCCGAGACCGTGCTGGCGTCCACCACGAGGCTCCTCGAGGCGATCTTGCAGCGCAACGAGATCGAGCACGACGACCTCGTGAGCGCGTTCTTCACCGTGACCGAGGACCTCCGGTCGGCGTTCCCGGCCGAGGCCGCCCGGCGGATGGGACTCGGGCGGCTGCCGCTGCTGTGCGCGCAGGAGATCCCCGTCGAGGGCTCGATGACCGGCGTCGTCCGCATCCTCGTGCACTTCCACACTGAGCGCGCGCCCGAGGACGTCGCGCACGTGTACCTGGATGGCGCGGAGTCGCTGCGCGATGACCTCGGCTGACCGCGTCGCCGTCGTCGGCACCGGGCTGATCGGGACCTCGGTCGCGATGGCCGCCGGACGCGTAGGCGACGCCGTGCGGGGGTTCGACACCGACGCCGACGCGCTCGCCCGTGCCACCGAACGGAGCGGGCTGACGCCGTCCGGCACGCTGGAGGAGTGCGTCGCCGGCGCCACGGTGGTCGTCGTGAGCACCCCGATCCCGGCCGTGCCCGGCGCCGTGGCAGAGGCGCTTCGATCGGCGCCGTACGCGGTCGTCACCGATGTGGCCAGCGTGAAGTCGCACGTCGCGTCCGAGCTCCGAGGGGTCGCGGGTGCCGGCGACCTGTCCCGCTACGTCGGCGGCCACCCGATGGGAGGATCGGAGCGCTCGGGGCCCGATCACGCGTCTGCATCCGTCCTCGACGGCATCGTGTGGGCGCTCGACGAAGGCGCCGACGCGCGGGCGCTCGAGCGCGTGGAGGCGTTCGTCGCGAAGATCGGTGCCCGGCCGGTCCGTCTCGACGCCGAGCGGCACGACCGGCTCGTCGCGATGGTCAGCCACCTTCCGCAGGTCGCCTCGACCGCGCTCATGGGGGTCGCGGCGACCGAGGAGGCGGGCGAACCCGAGCTGCTGCTGCTCGCGGCGGGGGGGTTCCGCGACCTCACGCGGCTTGCGGCGTCGAGCCCGCACCTGTGGAGCGATATCCTCGTCGCGAACGGCGACGCGATCGGGCGCGCGATCTCCCTGTACGTGGAGCGGCTCACTCGGCTCCGCGAGATGGTCGAGGCCGGCGACGCCGGCGAGGTCGAGCGGGCGTTCGGCGAGGCGAAGGACGCGCGCCTGTCGCTTGCGGCCAAGCCGCAGGTGAAGGCGGGGGTGGCCGTGCTCCAGGTCCCGGTCCCGGACCGCCCCGGGGTGCTCGCCGAGGTCACGGCGGCGATGAGCCAGGCCGGCGTGAACATCGAGGACCTCCAGATCGTGCACTCGCCCGAGGGGGGTCGCGGGACCGTCCACCTCACCGTGGCCGCCGGTGCCTCGCCCGATGCCGAACGCGCCCTGCGAGATCGCTGGTTCGAGCCGATCCGGCTCGCGTGATGCGCGCGGTCGTGCATCCCGGGGGGCTCGGCGGGGGAGCGGCACGCGTTCCCGGCGACAAGTCGATCGCCCACCGCTGGCTGCTGCTCGCGGCGACGGCGGAGGGCCGGAGCGAGCTCCGCGGCCTGCCGGAGGGGCTCGACGTGAAGGCCACGGCGAGCTGCCTGGCGGAGCTCGTGCCCGAAGAGGCTCGAGGTGCACTGGACGGTTGGGCCTGCAGCCCCGCGGCCGAGGCAGACCGTGACCGTTCCACGACGAACGACCCTCGACCTCGAGCGCCCGACCTCGTGCTCGAGACGCACGGTCGAGCGGCGCTCGAGGCTCCCGCTCGGGCACTGGACTGCGCGAACTCGGGCACGTCGATGCGACTGCTGGCCGGGGTGCTCGCCGGGCTCCCGTTCGAGGCCACGCTCGTGGGCGACGACAGCCTCTCGGGTCGCCCGATGGAGCGGGTGGCCGAACCCCTGCGAGCGATGGGTGCCGCGGTGCGCACCGCGAACGGCCACGCGCCGGTGGTCGTGCGCGGGGGCGGCCTCCGGGGGATCGAGCACCGGGTGCCGGTCCCGAGCGCCCAGGTGAAGAGCGCCGTGCTGCTCGCGGGTCTCGCCGCCGAGGGGGAGACCACGGTGCTCGAGCCGGCGCCGACGCGGGACCACACCGAGCGCTCGCTCGCTCACCTCGGCGCCCCGGTGACGTTCGAGCCCGGCCGGGCGGCGGTCCGGGCCTTCCAGCACGGCGGGTTCTCGGCCCGGGTGCCCGGCGACGTCTCGTCGGCCGCCTTCCTCGTCGCGGCTGCCGTCCTCGCGGGCTCGGCGCTGGAGATCCGCGACGTCGGGCTCAACCCGACGCGCACCCGCTTCCTCGAGGTGCTCGAACGCATGGGGGCGGACGTCCGCGCGTCCGTCGAGCGCGAGGAGCTGGGCGAGCCGGCCGGGACGCTGATCGTCGCTCCCGGCGGGCTCCTGAACGGGACGACGGTCGAGGCCGTAGAGCTGCCGCTCGTGATCGACGAGATCCCGGTGCTCGCGCTCGCGGCCGCGTTCGCCGACGGCGAGACCCGGTTCGCGGGGGCGGGGGAGCTGAAGGTGAAGGAGAGCGACCGTCTCCGTGCGCTCGAGGGCGCGATCGTCGCGCTCGGGGGCGACGCGCACGTCGAGGGCGACGACCTCGTCGTCGCTGGCGGCGGACTGCGGGGCGGCGAGGCCCCGGCCAGTGCCGATCACCGCATCGTCATGGCCACCGCCGTCGCGGCGCTCGTGGCCCGGGAACCGACCACGATCGGGGGGATCGAGGCGGCGGACGTCTCGTTCCCGGGCTTCCTCGAAGCGCTCCGGGCGCTCGGCGCGAGGGTGGACGCCTGATGGCGCCGGTGATCGCGATCGACGGCGCGGCCGGTTCGGGCAAGAGCACGCTGGCGCGAATGCTCGCCCTCGAGCTCGGGCTCCCGTACGTGAACACCGGCCTGATGTATCGGGCGCTTGCGCTGCGGGCGCATCGCGACGGCGTGGTGCCGGACGACGCCGACGCGCTCGAGCGGCTGGCGCGAGGGATGCGCTTCGAGCTCGACCGGAGCGTTCGGCCGCCCGAGCTCACGATCGACGGTGAACCTCCGAGCGAGACCCTCACGTCCCCCGAGGTCGAGTCGAGCGTCTCGGTGGTTGCCCGTCACCCCGAGGTTCGGGCGGTGCTTCGCGCGGAGCAGCGACGGCTCGCAGCCGACGGTGCGGTGATGGAGGGTCGCGACATCGGGACGGTGGTCGCGCCGGGCGCGCCGCTCAAGATCTTCCTCGAGGCGAACCCGGTGGAGCGGGCGGACCGGCGCGCGCTCGAACGTGAGGACGACCCTTCGCGGATCGCGGAGGCGCTCGGGACCCGGGACGAGCTCGACGCGCGGACGAACCCGCTCGAGCCGGCGCCGGACGCGGTCGTGCTCGATACGACCGGGCTCGCCGCCGCAGACGTCGTCCGGCGGGCGCTCGAGCTCGTCCGCGAGCGGGGGATCTCGGCGTGAGCGGGCCGGCCGTGGCCGTGGTCGGGCGTCAGAACGTGGGCAAGTCGACCCTGGTGAACCGCCTGTTCGGGCGGCGAGAGGCGATCGCCGACGAGATGCCCGGCGTCACGCGCGACCGGGTCGAGCTCGAGGCGACGTGGAGGGGCCGAACCTTCAGGCTCGTGGACACCGGCGGATACCGCCAGGGCGCGACCGGGATCGAGGAGCTCGTCTCGCGCCAGGCGGAGCGCGCGGCCGAGGCGGCGGACGTCGTCCTGTTCGTCGTCGACGGGCGGACCGGGCTCGTGGAGGAGGACGCCACGCTCGGGCGCCGGCTGCGGCGCGCCGAGGTGCCGGTGCTCGTCGTCGTGAACAAGATCGACTCGGAGGCCGACGAGAGCGACGTGGCGTCGTTCCACGCGCTCGGACTCGGTGACCCGATGGGCGTCTCGGCGTTGCACGGCAGGGGTTCCGGCGACCTGCTCGATCGGATCGTCGCGGTGCTCCCCGAGGAGGCAGAGGACGCCGACGAGAGCGACCCCGAGCCGCGGTTCGCGATCGTCGGCCGGCCCAACGTCGGCAAGTCGAGCCTGTTCAATCGGCTCGTCGGCGAGGAGCGCTCGGTCGTGTACGAGGAGGCCGGCACGACGCGGGACGCGGTCGACGCCCTCGTGAGCTGGTCGGGGGAGCAGGTCCGGTTCGTCGACACGGCAGGATTCCGCCGCCCGACCCGCGTGAAGGGCGTCGACTACTACAGCTTCCTGCGGGCCGAGCGCGCGATCGAACGCGCGCACGTCGCGCTCCTCGTGCTCGACGCGTCCGAGGGGTTCGCGGGTGAGGACAAGCGGATCGCGGCTCGGGTGATGGAGATCGGGCGCGGCCTCGTCGTCGTCGCGAATAAGTGGGACCTGGTCGAGGAGCGCGACCGCGCGTTCCGTGAGCTCACCGAGCTGCTCGAGCCGTACGCGAAGGCGCCGGTCCTGCGCACGTCGGCGAAGACCGGGACCGGCGTCCACCGGCTCCCACCCGCGCTCGCGACGGTGCACGAGCGCTGGTCCGAGCGGCACCCCACCGCCCAGGTCAACGAGGTCGTCCAGGGCGCGCAGGCGGAACGGTCGGCGCCGGGTGGGGTCCGGTACCGATACGGGACCCAGGTGACGAGCGCGCCGCCTCGGTTCGTGCTGTTCGGGGGCCTGCCGCCGCCGGCCTCGTATCAACGTTTCCTCGAGGGTCGCCTGCGGCGGGCCTTCAGGCTCGACGGCGTGCCGGTCCGTCTTCGCTTCCGCAAGGGGCGGCGGCGCTAAAGCGCGTTCGGGTAGCATCGGTCCCACGGGCCGTGGCGCAGCTTGGTTAGCGCGTCTGACTGGGGGTCAGAAGGTCGCCGGTTCGAATCCGGCCGGCCCGACGAGGAAGTGCTGGACGATGCCCCTCAGCCCCTGGTCGACTTCCGCCCCACCCGACCGTCACGTCAGGCTGATCACGAACTCGGCTCCCGTTGCGCCGTCGATGAGCGTCGCGTCGCCCCTCGCGCTCGCGAACGCCTCAGTACTTCCGACAACTGCGAAGGTGTGGATACCGGGGCCATGAGGATCGAGACCTTCGAGGATGAGGTCACCCTCCGCAAGCTGGAACAGGTAACTGCACCGATACACGCCCCCGGGGCCTGCCGGTTCGTCGCTGATGGCCCTCACGACGAAGCAGTCCATCGAGAAGGAGCCGACCTCTGTTTCCTGGGTCTCATCCAGCAGCGCGCCTCGGGCCACCAACCGATCGCCGAGTCGGAGCCCCGGTCGCCCGAAGTCGAAGAACTTGTGGGTACCGGGGGGACCTGTGAAGACATGCACGTCTCCCTGCGCGCGTGCAGGCCGAACAAGGAGCAGAGAAACAAGCGCCACAACGAGGACAACCACCGCGATCAGGCCGGTTCGGCCCCACCCCTGCACGTCTGATCGCCTCGAACGACATGATGCCCCCTCCGCGTTAGGACGAGGAGCATCCTAGGAGTGATCCGCACGGTGGTCGAACCTTCCGGATCGAGCAACCCGGCCGCTCGCGTAGCATCGCCGAGCGTGCGCCGTTCTCGAACCGTGGTCGGCGCAGGGCCTGCCACGGGCGGTCCAAGTGCGCCTTCGGTGATCGAACCTTAACCAGAGGCAACGCCCGCCTTTACTCGGGGTTACCGGCCACCTCCATACGGTGGATCCATACCCCGACACGAGGAGGGCGACATGAGGAAGATGGGCATCGCGCTCGCGCTGGCGACGGGCTTGGCGCTCCTGGTTCCCGCGGGGGGTGCTATCGCCGGCGACCGCGACGTGATCCGAGAGGGGGCGTGCACGCGGTCCAGCGACTGGAAGCTGAAGCTCTCGCCCGAAGACGGAGGGCTCGAGGTCGAGTTCGAGGTCGATCAGAACGTGACGGGCGATCGCTGGCGGGTGAGGATCCGCCACGACGGTGATCTCGTCTTCCGCGGCTTACGGACGACCCGCGGAGCCAGCGGTTCGTTCGAGGTTCGGATCGCCGAGAGCAACCGCGCGGGCGCCGACCGGTTCAGGGGCAAGGCCGTGAACCTGGCGACCGGCGAGCGCTGCGTCGGAACCGGGACGTTCTGACCGGACGCGACGACTCGACCAGGGGAGGGCCGCTATGCGGTCTTCCCCTCGGTCTTCCGGTAGAGGCCGAACCTCGACAGCGCCCCCACGAGCTGCGGGGACGTGACGCCGTGTACGCCGAACGCGGCGACACGGTCGTCTCGACGATCAGGCCGGCCGTGGGGTCGCTGGCGAGGAGGCCGATCCCGAACAGCAACACGGCGAACGGGTTCGTACCGCGATCCGTGCTCGGCTCGATGCCGCCGATCCGGTCGCGGGGGATCACCACTTTTCGCTCGTCCTGCTTCGTTCCCCACACGCACTGGATGCCCCAGGAGGACAGGAACAGCCTCCCTCGGAGGGGCTCCGGAGCCTCGAAGCCGCCGTAGTACGTGGCCGGCGCTCGTGCGAAGTCGGCAGGTGCGGCGCTCACGTCTCGGGGTCAGTGTATGCCGCGCGACCAACTGCAAGGCATCATGTTGAGAAGGATCGGCCCTCGCGCGGTCCGTTTGCACGCGAGCGGTCGCGGGTAGCCCGAACCTGCAGGAACGTTCGTATCGAGAGGGAGCGACCATGACCATCCGATCCACGTTCCGAACGATGCCGCTCGTCGCGGTGCTGGTCGTCTTCGCGGCCATGTTCCCCCTCGCAACGGCGACGGCCGGCGGCGGATGCACGATCACCGGCACGCAGGGCAACGACCGACTCATCGGCACGAACGGTTCCGACGTCATCTGCGGGCTGGGCGGGAGGGACACGATCCGTGGCCGCGGCGGAGGCGACGTGATCCGCGGTGGCCCGGGCTCCGACACCATCTCCGGCAACGACGGAGCGGACGCGATCATCGGTGGGGGCGGGATCGACTTCATGTCTCCCGGCCGTGGGCGCGACCTCGTGCGCGGTGGCCTCGGGCAGGACTTCAGCAGCATCCAGTCGAAGGGCTCCGACACCCTGCATGGGGGCCCGGGCTCCGACGGCCTGACCGACTTCCGGGGCGCGGACCACGTGTTCGGCGGCGCCGGTGGTGACCGGTGCTTGGCCACGCAGGACGGCGTCGGCGACGACACGATCCGGGGCGGCCCGGGCAGGGATATCGGCGACGCGGACGCCGGTGACCTGGTTGTAAGCGTGGAGGTCCAGGGGGTTACCTGCTTCGCGGACTGACCCCGTCTGACCACGCGCCCAGCTGACGCACGCAGGCCACGGGACGGGTCCCCGGGGCGCCCGACCGGGGCGGTACTGTGCGGGGCGATGAGCCAGGTCGCGAGCGATCGCATCCTCACGGTCCCCAACCTCATCTCGTTCCTCCGTATCGCGCTGATCCCGGTCTTCGTCGTCCTGATCGTCGACGACGACACGACGTTCGCCGGGTTGGTGCTGTTCGGCGCGGTGGTGGCGACCGACTGGGTCGACGGCGTGATCGCCCGCGCCACCGGGCAGGTCTCCGAGCTCGGCAAGGTCCTCGATCCGGTCGCCGACCGGCTGGCGATCGCGGCCGGGCTCATCGCGCTCGTCGCCCGCGGTGCGTTCCCGCTGTGGGCGGCGCTCCTGATCCTCGTGCGCGACGTCGCGATCCTGATGGCCGGCCTCGTGCTTCTGTGGACGCGCCGCATCCGGATCGAGGTCCGATACCTCGGCAAGGTCGCGACGTTCACCCTGATGACGGCGATCGGGTTCATCGCCTGGGGAACCCTCGGGTACCCGCTCGCCGAGGCGGCCCTCGCGTGCGGCTGGGCCTTCTTCGCCGCGGGGATCGTCGAGTACTACGTTGCGACGGCGTACTACGTCGGCGACGTCCGTCGCGCTTGGGTATAGGGTGCAGCCTGCATGGACTTCCCCGACGACCTGCGCTACACGAAGGAACACGAGTGGGTCCGCGACGAGGGCTCGGGCCGCGCCCGGGTCGGCATCACCGACTACGCGCAGGACGCGCTCGGCGACGTGGTCTACGTCGACGTTCCGCAGACCGGGATCGAGGTCACGGCGGGCCGGCCGTTCAGCGAGGTCGAGTCCACGAAGTCCGTGTCCGACGTGTACGCGCCGGTCTCCGGCACGGTCGTGGACCGCAACGGGCAGCTCGAGGATCGCTCCGAGCTCGTGAATGAGCAGCCCTACGGCGACGGCTGGCTCATCCTGGTCGAGATGACGGAGCCCGCCCAGCTCGAGGGTCTGATGGACGCCGCGGCCTATCGAGCGTTCGTCGAGCAGCAGGCCGACTGACCCGCAGCTCGATACCGCGCCTCCAAGGCTCAACGTCGCCGACGGTCGACCCTGTCCATGCGCTCGAGCCATCCCTCGACCCTGCCCGGCCTCCGCCCTCGGTTGACCCTTCAGCCACCTGAGCGGTAGGTTCCTCCGGCGTGTCGAGTCGAGGTTGAGGCTTTGTTGGCTCTCACCCTCGAGCCGAGATCGTCGAACCGAGGGGTCGACCGTGTACTGCACCCGCTGTGGACATCCCAACAAGGACGAGGCGCGCTACTGCGCGAACTGCGGAGCTGCCCTGCAGGAGGAGACCACCCTCGGCATCACGCCGATCGAGGTCGAAGGTGAGGGAGGTGACGAGTTCCCGTTCCCGGAGGACGAGCTCGATCCCGGTCAGGCTCTCCTTCTCGTCAAGCATGGCCCGAACGCGGGGTCGACGTTCCTGATCGAGAACGACGTCACGAGCGCGGGCCGCAACCCCGAGAGCGACGTGTTCCTGGACGACATCACGGTGAGCCGCAAGCACGCCGAGATCCGCCGCCAGGAGGACGGGTTCTCGATCCACGACCTCGGCAGCATGAACGGCACCTACGTGAACCGTGAGCGCGTGGATCAGACCAAGCTCGCCGCGGGCGACGAGGTCCAGATCGGGAAGTTCCGTCTCGTGTTCTTCGTGAGGGAGTGAGGGTGCCCGCGCGCAACTACCAGTCGATCGGCGAGGTCCTCGTGTCCGTGAAGACCGAGTTCCCCGACATCACGATCAGCAAGATCCGGTTCCTCGAGTCCGAGGGGCTGATCGATCCCGAACGCACGCCGTCGGGGTACCGCAAGTTCTACGACAAGGACGTCGATCGCCTGCGGTCGATCCTGCGGATGCAGCGCGACGAGTACCTGCCGCTCAAGGTGATCAAGGAGCGGCTCCTCCAGACCGAGGCATCCGACGGCGACGGCGCGGCCGCGCCGGTCGAGGTCCCCGAGGTGGAGGAGGAGCTCGCCGAGCCGCCGACCGGCCTGCAGATGTCGATCGAGGAGATGAGCGCGGCCACGGGCATCGAGCGGGACCGGATCTCCGAGCTCGAGTCCTTCGGGCTCGTCTGCTCGCACGGCCCCGAGGGCGCCACGTACTACGACGGTGACGACTACATCGTGCTCTCGATCGTCAAGGACTTCTTCCGGTTCGGCGTCGAGCCTCGGCACCTCACGATGTACAAGCACTTCGAGGAGCGAGAGGCCGCGTTCTTCGAGTCGATCGTCCTGCCGCAGCTGCGCCAGCGGAACCCCGACGCCCGCCGGACGGCGACGAACTCGCTCACCGAGCTCGCGAAGGCGTCGCGAAAGCTGAAACAGGCCCTCCTGCGGACGAACCTCCGCCGCCACCTGTAGCGGCGTGCGCCGGGCCATCGTCGCTCTCGGCGCCGTCGGCGTCACGCTCCTCGCGTACCTCCTGCCTGTCGGCGCGCAGACGACCACCCAGCCGGAGCCGCCCCCGCCGACGCCGGTCCTGCAGCCGAACGGTCAGCTCTCGCCGTCCCCGTTCCCGCAGGCGCTGCGGACGCCCGCGCCCTCCGCCGTGCCGCCGCAGGTCGACGCGGCGGCCGCCGTCCTCGCAGACCTCGACACCGGGCGGGTGCTGTTCGACCTGAACGGCAACGAGCGTCGCCCGATCGCGAGCATCACGAAGATCATGACCGCGCTCCTCGTGATCGAGGAGACGGTGCCCACCGAGATCGTCACCACGAGCGCGAACGCCGCAGCCGGGGGCGGGTTCGGGATCTCGGGCCTCGGGCTCGAGACGGGGGAGCGGATGCGGGTGCAGGAGCTCCTGTACGCGCTCATGCTCCAGTCGGCCAACGACGCCGCGGTCGCCCTCGCCGAGCACGTCTCGGACACGGTGGACGACTTCGTCCAGCGGATGAACCGGCGAGCCCGGAACCTGAGGATGGGCAGGACGCGTTTCGCCTCGCCGAACGGGCTCGACGACGACGGCTACTCCTCGGCCAGGGACCTCGCCCGGCTCACGCGGACCGCGTTCGAGGCCAGGGGGTTCGCGAGCATCGTGGCCACGCGGTTCCACACGGTCCGCTCGCTCGACGCCGAACCGCGGATGGTGCAGAACCGCAACGCCCTGCTGTGGCTGTATCCGGACGCGACCGGCGTCAAGACGGGGTTCACCACGCCGGCGGGGTTCTGCATCGTCGCCGCGGCCGAGCGCGACGATCGCCGGCTCGTCGCGGTGGTGCTCGGGGAGTCCGGGGAGCCGTTCTCCGACGCGGCCGCCCTCCTCAACTACGGCTTCGAGGGGTTCGAGCAGCGGATGCTCGTGCGGAGCGGCACGTCGCTCGATGCGGTCGAGGTCGCCGGGCGCGAGGTGGTCGTGACGGTGGCGGGCTCGCTCGAGCGCCTCGTACCCGTCGACGCCCCCGTCTCACGGACGGTGGTGCTTGACGACCACGTCCCGTACCCGCCGCCCCGCGGGTCCTCGGTCGGCGTCCTGCGGGTCACGGTGGGGGACCTGGTGGTCGGGGTCCTGCCGCTGCTCGTGGCCGGCGTCCCCCCGCCGCCCGAGCCCGAGCCGGGCTCGTGGTGGTCCCGCTCCGTGGGGTCGGTCTTCGAGGCGGTCGGGGCGGTCGTGGACGACCTCTTCGGCTAGCCCGTACCATCAGCGCGGTGTCGGACGTCGCCAGCGTCGAGTTCGGGCGCGAGGACATCCGCCGGCGGATCGAGGAGCTCGGCCGCACCATCACCGGGGACTATGAGGGGCGCGAGCCCGTCTTGATCTCGGTCCTGAAGGGCGGCTCGGTGTTCCTCGCAGACCTGATCCGTGAGATCGCGCTCCCGCTCGCGATCGATTACATGTCGATCTCCCGCTACGGCGGCGCGACCGAGTCGCGGGGGCGGGTCCGCATCGTGAAGGACCTCGACCAGGACATCGGCGGGCGCGACGTCATCGTCGTCGAGGACATCGTGGACACGGGCCTCACGCTCTCGTACCTGCTCTCGACGCTCGAGTCGCGGGAGCCGGCGTCGATGGCGGTCTGCGCGCTGCTCGACAAGAGCGTCCGGCGCATCGTCCCGCTCGAGGTGCGCTACCGGGGTTTCGAGTGCCCGGACCTGTTCGTCGTGGGGTACGGGCTCGACTTCCAGGAGCGCTTTCGAAACCTGCGCGACATCGTCGCCGTGCACGCTCTCGACGCCCTGCGAGCGGACCCCGACCTGTTGTTGCCGTTCCTGCACGAGGGTGTCTCTACCGGCTCGGGCTAGGTTGCCCGACCGGGGGGCCGGGTGTAGCGTCGGAAGGAACCATGATCGAGATGACGGTGGCCGGCGTCCGCATCGAATTCCCGTCGAACTCGCCGATCGTGCTGCTCCGCGAGGCCGAGGGAGAGCGGTTCCTCCCGATCTGGATCGGTCAGTCCGAGGCGCAGGCCATCGCGATCGGGCAACAGGGACTCGCCACGCCGCGCCCGATGACGCACGACCTCCTGAAGAACATCCTCGACGAGATGGCCGTGCAGGTCACGAGCATCACGATCACCGAGCTGCGCGACGGCGTGTTCCACGCCGTGATCGGCTTGCAGCGCAACGGTTCCTCGTACGAGATCTCGTCGCGCCCGTCGGACGCGATCGCGCTCGCCGTACGGCTCGACTGCAAGATCTTCGCGAACGAGGACGTGCTCGAGGAGGCGTCGATACTCATCCCGCCCGACGGCGAGGGGGAGCCGGAGGAGGAGAAGGAGAAGCAGGTCCAAGAGTTCCGCGAGTTCCTGGAGAACGTGACGCCGGACGACTTCGAGTAGCCGCTACCCGTAGAACAGCTCGGTCGACCAGATCGAGCCTCGCCCGCAGATGTTCCTCGAACGATCCGTGATCACGCCGATGCCGATCCGCCGCAGCCTGGGCTCGAGCATGATGTCGCGGTGAGCAGCGTGACGCATCCACGCGCGGTGAACGCCCCGCACCGTACCGGCGCATCCGGACACGCTTGCGCCGATCCGCTCCCACGGTTCATCGGACAGGATCGCGTCGAGGTTCGCGGGGTCGAACACCTCGTTCGCTTCGACCATCCGGCGAGTGTGGCGCACCGCGTCGCGCGAAAGCGACCGGTCGATCCGGAGCTCTCGGAGATCGTTCCGCTCGCGAACGTTGTTGATCATCTTGAGCAGCTTCCCGCGAGCGCCGATCGCGTTCGCGGTCTGGGGCGAGGCAGTCTCGAGGAAGATCATGAGCGCGGTGGCGATCACGATCGCGATCGCGACGCGGCGCTTCCCGATGGCTGCGGGCATACGCAACCCCCTCTCGCGTTGGGGTAGGCGGCGCACAGTACCCGGCTCGTTGCCAGTCGTCATGTCCCCTGGTGAACCTAGGTCAAACCTCGGAGGGGTGTGGGGATCGGCGGGTGATTGACACCGTCCCGGGGGGAGCCTAGGCTCCCGACGCCCGCGTAATTACGGAGTTGTGATGGCTAAGCAGGGATATCGGGTCCCCGAGGTCTGCGCCATCGTGGGGATCACCTACCGGCAACTCGACTACTGGGCACGCACGGGCCTGGTGAGGCCGTCCGTGAAGGACGCGAAGGGGTCCGGTTCCCAGCGGCTGTACTCGTTCCAGGACCTCGCCCTGCTCAAGCTCATCAAGCGGATGCTCGACAGCGGGGTCAACCTTCAGCAGGTGCGGAAGGCCATGAAGACCCTGAAGGGCCTGGATGAGCCGGCGCTGGGGGCGACCCTGGTGGTCGACGGCAACCGTATCTACTCCGTGGAGACCCCCGAGGCCGTGGTGGACCTCGTCAAGGGCGGTCAGGCGGTCTTCGCGATCGCGTTGGACAAGGTATGGACGGAACTCGAGGGGTCCCTGGCCAAGACGACCGGGAAGCGCGGTCAGAAGGCCCGCATGGCCGGAGGCGAGTGAACGCCGCTTCACCCGCCCTCAAGAGCGATTCCGTGCCTTTCGCTCATGCGAGCGAACGTCAATTCGCCCAGCTGCTCGACTTCTACGAGATCGAGTGGGAGTACGAGCCGACCTCCTTCGACCTCGAGTGGGACAAGGACGGCAACGTCGTCCAGCGGTTCACCCCCGACTTCTTCCTTCCCCAGTACGACCTCTACATCGAGATCACGACGCTGAACCAGAAGCTCGTCACCCGGAAGAACCGGAAGGTGAGACGGCTCCGCGAGCTGTACCCGGGCGTGAACTGCAAGATCTTCTACCAGCGCGACTACCTGTCGCTGGTCTCCAAGTACGGCCTCGAGGACGTCTCCGGGTAGACTCAGCACCCGGCCATGAGGTTCGCGCCGCATACGGACGACGACGTCGCACGCATGCTCGAGGCCATCGGCCTCCCGAGCGTGGACCGGCTCTTCGAGCAGATCCCCGAAGCCGTCCGCCTGCGGGGCGAGCTCGACCTCCCCGAGGGGGTCTCCGAGATGGAGATCCTGGCCGACCTGAAGGCGCTTGCCGCCAGGAACCGGAGCACCGAGGACCTCGTGTGCTTCGCTGGGGGCGGGGCCTACGACCACTACGTCCCGGCCGTCGTGTGGGCGCTCGCGGGCCGATCCGAGTTCTACACGTCGTACACGCCCTACCAGCCCGAGCTGTCGCAGGGCGTGCTGCAGGCCCTGTTCGAGTACCAGTCGATGATCTGCGACCTCACGGGGCTCGAGGTCTCGAACGCGTCCCTGTACGACGGCGCGACCGCGCTCGCCGAGGCGGTGAACCTCGCGCGCTCGACGCCGGGGCGCGACCGGGTGCTCGTAAGCGCGGGGGTGGATCCGCGCTACGTCGAGACGCTCGAGACGTACGGCAGGGGAGCGGGGTACCGGCCGGAGACGTTCGCGGTGGCCGACGGCCGGGGGGGCGAGCCCGACGTCGGCGACGACGTGGCCTGCGTGATCGTCCAGCACCCGAACGCGTACGGGCTGCTCGAGCCCGCGCGCGAGCTATTCGGGATCGCCCAGGACGGCGGCGCGCGCACGATCCAGGTGTTCGACCCGCTCTCGCTCGGGGTGCTCGCGCCGCCCAGGGACCTGCGCACCGACATCGCGGTCGCCGAGGGCCAGGTGCTCGGCAACCACCTGAACCACGGCGGCCCGTACCTCGGCGTGATCGCCACACGCCTGGACGACGTGCGGCGGCTCCCGGGACGGATCGTGGGGGAGACCCTGGACGTCGACGGACGGACCGGCTACGTGCTCACGCTGCAGGCGCGCGAACAGCACATCCGCCGCGAGAAGGCGACGTCGAACATCTGCACGAACCAGACGCTGATGGCGATCGCGGCGACCGTGTACCTCGGGTGGCTCGGGCCCGAGGGGCTCGAGGAGCTGGGGCGGCAGTGCGCGTCGAAGGCCGCGTACGCTGCGGAGCGGCTCACGGAGGTCTCGGGCGTCGAGCTGCTGTTCGGGGACGCGCCGTTCTTCAAGGAGTTTCCGCTCCGGTTGCCGAGGCCCGCCGCGGACGCGCGCGACGCGTTGATCGAGCGCGGGTTCCTGCCCGGGATCGCGCTCCCCGACGCGGACGGCCACGCCCTGCTCGTCGCCGTGACCGAACGACGCACGCGCGAGGAGATCGACGGTCTCGCGATGGCGCTGAAGGAGGTGCTCGCGTGAGCGACGAGAGGGCCGGGGCCCCGACGGGCCGCGTGGGCGCACCCGTCCGGACGCAGGGGCCGGATCGCGACTCCGCCACGCTGAAGGACCGGTCGCGGCCGGGGCGTCGTTCGTACAGCCTCCCGCCGCTCGACGTGCCCGAGGCGAGCGTGCCGGCCGAGCACGCCCGGGCCCAGCGCGCGGGCCTCCCCGAGGTGGCCGAGCGGGATCTCGTGACCCACTACACGCGCCTGTCGCAACGCAACTACGGCGTGGACACCGGCTTCTACCCGCTCGGGTCGTGCTCGATGAAGTACAACCCGAAGGTCGCCGAGAACGCGGCGCAGCTCGCCGGGTTCCAACGCGCGCACCCGAACCAGCCGGACCACACGGTCCAGGGCTCGCTCGAGCTGCTGTGGCGCCTCGAGCGCGCGCTCTGCGAGGTCACGGGGATGTCACGGGCCACGCTCCAGCCGCCGGCGGGCGCGTGCGGCGAGCTCACCGGGTTGCTCATCATGCGCGCGCATCACGAGCGGCAGGGGCGCCAGCGGCGGCGCGTCGCGATCCCCGACTCGTCGCACGGCACGAACCCGGCGAGCGTCCGGCTCGCCGGGTTCGAGGCGATGAAGGTGCCCTCGGACGCCCGGGGACTCGTCGATGTCGGCGCGCTCGAGAAGCTCGTCGGCGAGGACGTCGTCGGCCTGATGCTCACGAACCCGAACACGCTCGGCCTGTTCGAGGAGGAGATCCAGCGGATCACCGAGGTCGTGCACGAGATCGGCGGCCTCGTCTACTACGACGGCGCCAACCTGAACGCGATCCTCGGCCGCTGCCGGCCCGGCGACATGGGGTTCGACATCGTGCACATCAACACGCACAAGACGTTCGCGACCCCGCACGGTGGGGGAGGGCCCGGCGCCGGCCCGGTCGGCGTCACGGAGGAGCTCGTGCCGTACCTGCCGGTCCCGCGTGTCGAACGGGCCGACGACGGCACGTTCCGGCTCGAGAGCGTTGCCCCCGACTCGATCGGCCGGATGCACGGGTTCCTCGGCAACTTCGGCGTGCTCGTGCGCGCGTACGCGTACGTGTTCCTGCACGGGCGGGACGGTCTGAAGGAGGTCGCGGAGCGGGCCGTACTGAACGCGAACTACCTCGCCGAGCGCGTGAAGGACGCGTTCCCGCTCGAGCATCCCGACGGGCGCCCGATGCACGAGTTCGTCGCGACGGCGCGACGGCTGAAGGAGGAGACCGGGATCCGCGCGATGGACGTCGCCAAGCGCGTGATCGACCTCGGGTACCACCCGTCGACGGTCTACTTCCCGCTCGTTGTCGAGGAGGCGATGATGGTTGAGCCCACCGAGACCGAGACGATGGAGTCGCTCGACGCGTTCGCCGAGGCGCTGCTCCGGGCCCATCGCGATGCGCACGAGGACCCCGAGCTCCTGCACGAGGCGCCCGTCACCACGCCGGTCCGCCGGCTGGACGAGGCGCGCGCAGCCCGGCGCCTCACGCTTCGTTGGTAGCGGGGAAACCCCGCGGATCGCGGTGGCTCGCACCTATGGCACGGTTCGACGCGAGGAGGCTCAACTTCGGCTGACCCGGCTCGCCGATCAGGCGCGGCGAGGCAGGGACCTCGAGGCTCCGGAAGCCTCATCACACGGACTCACTGGTCACTCCTGACTACCTCGGCCTCAAGTCGGCCTACGGAGGAACCGATACCCGGGTGGCAAGACAACCGGGAGGCCGGAGATGTCGGTTCCGAGCGGCAACACGAGGAAGACCCGCTGGATCGTCACGATCGCCCTCACGGGCCTCCTGGCGTTGGGGCCCGGAGGCGGCACCGCAGTGGGGGAGGAGCGCGTCGGTCCCAGGCGGCACATGCTGGCCCTCACGAACACGGACCGGGCCAACCACGACCGCCATGCGCTCACCTTCAACGAGCGGCTCTCGCACTACGCCAAGGCGCACAGCCAGGCCATGGCCGACCGCGGTTACCTCTTCCACTCGACGGGGGACCAGCTCTTGGCCGCGCTCGCCGGGTACGACTGGGAGCTCGGCGGCGAGAACATCGGCGTCGGCGGCTCGCTCGAGGGGCTCGAGGAGGCGTTCATGGCGAGCCCACCCCATCGCGAGAACCTGCTGCGCAGGGTCTACGAGCACGCCGCGTTCGGGATCGTCCGTCAGGACGACCGGACGTGGATCACGGTGATCTTCTACGGCTGAGGCGGAGGGCTCCGCGGAAAGGAGAACGGCCCCGGCGATCCCGGGGCCGTTCTCTGTTTACCCTCCCGACCTACGCTCGCGTTAGTCCTGGTCCTCCTCGCGGCGGCCGCGGCGGCTGCCCGCCCACAGGAGGCCAGAGCCGGTCGTCATCATCGTCAGGGCGATGACGCCGAGCGGGATCACGTTCTCGGGCCCGGTGAACGCCGTGCCCTTTGGCGGGGCCACGGTTGTCGGCTCCACCGTCTCGGAGTCATCCGGAGGCGGCGTGATCGTCGTCGGTGCGACGGTCGTGCTCGAGGTCGGAGGCGGCGTCGACGTGCTCGGCGGCGGAGTCGACGAGGTACTGGTCGAGCTTGTGCTCGTCGACGTCGACGTGCTGGTCGTCGTGGTGGGCTCCGTCGTCGTGGTGGGCTCCGTCGTCGTGGTGGGC
>Ga0075428_100001503_pt1 | contig 24961 bp, 24 predicted proteins | sample RhiMetdeltSRZDD2_FD_75291 | JGI IMG/M metagenome (GOLD analysis project Ga0075428, IMG submission 75291) | Populus rhizosphere microbial communities from Tennessee, USA - Rhizosphere MetaG P. deltoides SRZDD2 | ecosystem: Host-associated > Plants > Roots > Rhizosphere > Soil | place: USA... | reverse complement strand
CGCCCGGAGATTGGGAAGTTCTCCACCGCCCGCTGGGTCTGTGCGCGCCACAGCGCGGTGATGGGCACCCGGACCTCGCCCATGGTGTCGTGCTCGATGCGGTATTCGATGTTTTGGGAAGTGCTTGAGGCGACGCTCACGAAAAAATCCTCGCTAATGGTTGGGTCAGGGCAGCGGCTGGTAGGCGTTGCTGTCGCCGGTGAAATCGATGGCGGAGTATTCGTTGAGCTTGGACAACCGGTGGTATGCCTCGATCATGCGCACGGTGCCCGACTTGCTGCGCATGACGATCGACTGCGTGGTGCATCCGCCACCGTAGAAATGGACACCGTTGAGCAGGTCACCGTCAGTCACACCGGTAGCGGAGAAGAACACGTTGTCGCCGGACACCAACTCCTCGGTCGTGAGGATCTGGTCGAGGTCGTAGCCCCTGTCGATTGCCTTCTGGCGCTCTTCGTCGTCTTTCGGCCACAGCTTGGCCTGGATCGCGCCGCCCATGCAGCGGATGGCGGCAGCGGCGATGATGCCCTCCGGGGTGCCACCGATCCCGGCCAGCATGTCGGTGCTGGTGTTGGGCCGGCATGCCGAGATCGCGCCTGCCACGTCACCGTCGGAGATCAGTCGGCACCGCGCGCCGGTGTCGCGCACGTCGGCGATCAGCTGTTCGTGTCGCGGCCGATCCAGGATGCATACGGTCAGGTCGGAGACTGAGACGTTTTTGGCCTTGGCTACTCGGCGGATGTTCTCACCGATCGGCGCGGTGATGTCGATGACGTCGGCGGCGTCGGGCCCGACGGCGATCTTGTCCATGTAATAAACCGCCGACGGGTCGTACATGGTGCCGCGCTCGGACACCGCCAGCACCGAGATTGCGTTGGCCAGGCCCTTGGCCATCAACGTGGTGCCGTCGATCGGGTCGACGGCGAAGTCGCACTCGGGCCCGTCTCCGTTGCCGACGTCCTCGCCGTTGTAGAGCATCGGGGCGTTGTCCTTCTCGCCCTCGCCGATCACCACGACGCCGCGCATCGAAACCGAGTTGACCAGCTCACGCATCGCGTCGACCGCCGCGCCGTCGCCACCCTCTTTGTCGCCGCGACCTACCCAGCGGCCCGCCGCCATCGCGCCGGCCTCAGTCACCCTGACAAGTTCGAGGGCGAGGTTTCTGTCTGGGGCTTCACCACGCGCTGGGCTCATGGCGCGATTCTCCCATTAGCAGGTCGGCGTTTGGCAGCTGGGATACTGGCGGCTATGACGACGGAGCCCCTACCGGCCCCCAAGCCTCAAAAGCCGCGGATACTGCAGGACGGCCGGGACATGTTCTGGTCGCTCGCGCCGCTGGTGATCGCCTGCATTGTGCTGGCGGGGATGCTCGGCATGTGCTCGTTTCAGCCGAACGGACCTGGCAAGGGACCGGCCCCGTCCTACGACGCGCCCGCCGCGCTGCAGGCCGACGCCGACGCTCTGAAGATCCCGATCCGGCTGCCCAGGCTGCCCGACGGTTGGCAGGCCAACTCCGGTAGCCGCAAGGGCATTGACGGCGGCCGCACCGATCCCGCGTCCCGGCAGCCGGCGCGCGCCGTCAGCTCCACCGTCGGATACCTCGCGCCCACTGGGATGTATGTGAGCCTGACGCAGAGCAACGCCGATGAGGACAAGCTCGTCGAGTCCATCAACACCAACCTCTATCCAACTGGGACGCAGGAGGTCGACGGCGTGAAATGGGTGGTGTACGAGGGTGGCGGCCAGGATGGCAAGCCGGCCGAGCCGCTGTGGACCACTCGGCTGAACGGGCCTACCGGACCGGCGCAGATTGCCATATCGGGTGCCGCGGGTACGGACGAGTACCGTACGCTGGCTCAAGCGACGCAGACCCAGTCGCCATTGCCCGCCAAGTAGGAGAATCCATGACCGCGCCGGCAGCAGATCTGACCGGGTGGACCGTCGCGCCGTTTTCGGCGGCCGGCTACACCCACGACGTGTACCGCAAGGGCGAGGGGCCTGGTGTGGTACTGATCCCGGAGTTGCCAGGGATGAGTCCCGAGGTTATCGGGCTGGGTAATCACTTGGTGGACAACGGGTTCACCGTGGCGTGCCCGTCGCTGTTCGGCACTCCGGGTGCCGCGGCTGTCAGGCCGGGCGCGATACCAGTCATGGTGCGTGCCTGTATCTCAAGGGAATTCGCGGGCTTCGCACTCAACGCCGACCGTCCGGTGGCGCACTACCTGCGTGCGCTCGCCCGTGACCTCAACGAGAAGACGCCGGGCAAGGGCGTCGGCGTCATCGGGCAGTGCTTCACGGGCGGGTTCGCGCTTGCGGCCGCTGTGGACGACAGCGTGCTGGCACCTGTGCTGAGCCAGCCGTCGACGCCGATTTCGTTGACGCCCAAGATGAAGCGCGACCCTGGGCTGTCCGAAGGTGAACTCAAGGTCATCGAACAGCGCGCCGCCAACGAGGGATTGTGTGCGTTAGGCCTCCGGTTCAGCGAGGACCCACTGGCGCCGGGGGAGCGGTTCAAGACGCTGAAGGCTCGACTTGGTGACGCGTTCGAGGTCATCGAGATCGACTCGAAGAAGGGCAACGAACACAGTTTCGGCAAGAGGACGCACTCGGTGCTGACGCTCGAGGTCCGCGAGCGCGACGGACACCCGGCCTACGAGGCACGCAAGCGGGTCGTGCAGTTCCTCAAGGAGAGGTTGACTTAGCCGGAGCCTTTGCCGGCTTGTTCTTCCCGCTGCGACGGGCCCACCAGCCGAGAAGCCTGCGCTGCTTTGGCTTTTCGTCATCGTCGGGTTCTTCCATCGGCACGTCCTTGTACACCGCGAGGTAGACGCTGATCGTAGTGACGATGACGATCATCAGCACCGGGCCGATCACAATGCCCCATGCGCCGAACATGGCAATGCCCGCGAATACGGCGAGCAGCATCAGCGCCGAGTCGAGGCGAGCGGCCCGCGGTACCAGGATCGGCCGCAGGAAGTTGTCGATGTTCGTCACCACGATCAGGTGGAACAGGATGACGAACACACCGCCGAATACGTTGCCGAACAGGATCATTCCGATCCCGAACGGGATGGTCACGATGCCGCTGCCGAGCGGGATCACCGACAGCGCGGACAGCAGCACCGCGAAAAGGAAGAAACCCTGGTGGAACCCGGCGATGTAGATCGATGTAGCGCCCGCGACACCCTGACAGACGGCGATGACGAATTGGCCCATTACGGTGCCCTTCACCATCGCGCCCATCTTCGACATGTAGAGGTCGGTGATTTCCTCGCCGAGTGGGTTGAGCCGGCGGATGAGAAGGAGCACCTTGTCGCGGTTCGTCAGCAGCGAGAGGAACACGTAGAGAAACAGGATCGCGGCGGTCACCCCGCCGAACACGCTGCCGGCCGCTCCCTGCAGCAGGCCCAACAGCCACTCGCCGACCTTTTGCGCAGCCGTGGCCATCGAACCCCGCAGCGAATCCGGCGTGACCGTCACGTTGATGAACGGCACCCGGTGCAGCACATCGTTGACGAAGCGCAGCGCCTGATCGCCGAGCGCCGACAGGTCGGTGCGACCGACCCAGTCCGCCACTCGCTCGACCATGTTGGTGATCTGCACGACGGCGAGCATCACGAACAGACCCATCGGCACAACCACGGCAGCGATCGCCGCCAAGAGCGTCAGCGTCGCCGATAACCCGGTGCCGAACCGCTTGTTGAGGCGGTTGAACAGCGGCGTGAACAGGTAAGCAGCCACCGCCGCCACCACGATGAGAATGAAGTAGCCACGCAGGAAGTAAGCGCCGAACAGGATGGCGATCACCGTCGCGACGGCCAGCGCACGCTTCTGTGTCAGCGTGAACTCGGTGTCCATTGAGCGCTCCCTGGGGACTACAGTGTTGAGCCGTCGTGGCGACTGGGCGTGATGAACAGTATGTGGTCCTGAGTTTGTCGGTGCCGATTCGTAATGTTTGTGGCATGTCCGAGCGCTCGTTTGCCCGCACATCTGGGAGTGCGGTCGCTGTGCTCGCGCATCGCGGGGTGCTCGAAGTATCAGCGACGGGTTGTAGCTGGGCAAGCTGCGTGCCGACAGCTGTCGGAATGGATCAACGACGACCGCGGTGCACAGATTGTGGCGTGGGAATTCGTATTGGATCACCTGCGCCAGATCGTGTGGGTCGGTTCAACCGATGCGGCCGCGACGGTGGTTTGGGCATTCACGGGCCGCACCGCACCGGTGCTGTGACAAGAGGTATCGCACGTGCGTGGGTCGGTCGAGGTGTTCTGCTCCCTATCGCATGTCGCCACCGATTTAGGTGCGTCTCAGAGCTGAGGACACTTAGTTACATCAGGCGCCGGTTGAACGTGGGGGCACCGTGAGACGCGCGTACGTGTTCCGATTGCGCCCCACCGCGCGCCAACATGTTGTATTGGCGGCTTGCGCGGAATCGCATCGGGAGTTGTACAACGCGGCATTGCAGGAACGCCGCGATGCATGGGCGCACAAGACCCGCATAAGTTATGGCGATCAGTCCGCGCAGCTGACAGAGATGCGCTCAGTGCGCCCGGATCAGGCGGTGTGGTCGTTTTCGAGTCAACAGGCCACGCTTCGTCGGCTAGACAAGGCGTTTGCGGGGTTCTTCCGCCGCGTCAAGCGCGGTCAGAAGGCGGGTTATCCCCGATTTAAGGCCACGGCGCGGTTTGACAGTGTGGAGTGGCCCAAGGACGGTGACGGTGCCCGGTGGCTGCCCGAGCGACGGCGGGTGTATCTAAAGGGCGTTGGGGAAGTAAAGGTCAACCTGCATCGGCAAGTCGAAGGCCAGGTGAAGACGATCCAGATCAAGCGTCAGGGTCGGCACTGGCTGCTGGTGCTCTCGTGTGATGACGTGCCAACCCGTCCGCTGCCGGCTACCGGCCGTCAGGCTGGCGTCGATGTCGGGATCGTCAGTTTCGCTACCATGAGCGACGGTGAGCGCGTGGCAAATCCGCGCTGGGGCCGTGTCGCGGGGCGTGGGCTGGCCAGCGCGCAGCAGCGACTAGCCCGCGCAAACCGCGGTTCGAACAACCGCGAGCGCAAGAGGGAAACGGTGGCAGCCAGGCATCGCAAGATCTCCAACCAGCGCAAAGACTTTCACCACAAGCAGGCTCGCGCTCTCGTTGAACGCTATGACCTGCTAGTGGTGGAGGATTTGCAGATCGTCAACATGGTACGCCGGGCCAAACCCGTGCCCGACCCAGATAACCCCGGCCAGTATTTGGCTAATGGTGCCCGGGCGAAAACCGGGCTGTCCCGAAGTTTCAGTGACGCCGGCTGGGGCCGGTTCGTCTCGATTCTGCGCGCCAAAGCGGAAGAGGCTGGGCGCATCTGGATTGAGGTCGACCCCAGGCACACGTCTGACCGCTGCGAACATTGTGGACACGCAGACTCGCGAAATCGCGTCACGCAAGCGGTCTTCGAATGCCAGCGATGTTCGCATCGCGCTCACGCTGACGAACACGCCGCGCGTAATCTCTTACGGGCTGGACTGGCCCTTCACGCACAAGCCGCGTGAAAAGAAGCCGGCGGCCTCCAGTCGCCGGAGAAGTCACTGCTGTGACGCTAGCTCACCTCAGCTCAGCTGGGAACGTCCTGTGGCCTGGCTGGCGCGCTGCTTTTCGATGAAGCCGATCGACATGCGCTGCATCAGCGTGGGCGAAAGCCGGGCGAACAGCCATTGGGCATGTGCCAGCCGCGGTTTCACCAGGATCGCCTTGTTCTTCTCGATGGCGCGCAACGTATCCCGCGCCAGCCGGTCGGGGTCGTACGCGGTCTTCACGCCCTGGCCCTCGAGAAAGTAGTTGCGGCCGACGAATCCGCCGATCGCCCCCTTGTCGAGGATCGGGGTCTCGACGGCGGAGGGACACACCACCAAGACCCCGACCCCGCGGGAGATGGCCTCCGAACGCAACGCCAGGGACAGCCCGACAACGGCGTGCTTGGTCGTGACGTAACTGGTGATCTGTCCGGCCGCGGTCAGCCCCGCCATCGACGCGGTGTTGATGATGTGCCCGTGGCCTTGCCGCACCATCAGTGGATACGCCGCGGCGACGCCGTGCACGACGCCGCGGATGTTGACGTCGATGATCGCGTTCCATTGCTCCAACGTGAGCAGCTCGGTGTCGCCGCCCAAGACGATGCCCGCGTTGTTGAACATCAGGTCGAGTCGGCCCGCGCGGTCGACGACTTCGTCGACGGCCTGTTGTACCGCCGCGGCGTCGGTGACGTCGAGCCGCGCCGAACTGGCGGTGGTGCCCAGTGCCGCGGCGGTGCGTTCAGCGGCGTCGCCATCGATGTCGGTGCAGACCACCGTGGCGCCGGCGCTGACCAGCGCCCGGCACAGCGCCGCACCGATGCCAGAGCCCGCGCCGGTGACGATCGCCTGCTTGTCCGCGAAACTCATTGTGCCTCCGCCAGTTTCATCACATGGCCGAGGATGTCGGGGTAGCGCTTCAAGTGCGCGCCGCCGTTGAGGTCGAGCACCTCGCCGGTCAGCCACGACGCCCCAGGAGAGCAGAGGTACAGCACGGCGTTGGCGACGTCCTCGGGCCTGCCCGCGCGGCCGAGCGCCGTGTTCTCGAGGTATTCCTCGACCACGCCCGGAACAGCGGCCGCCGGCTCGGTGAGTGGTGTGTGGACGAAGCCGGGTGCGACGGCGTTGACGCGGATTCCCCGCGGGCCGAGCTCCAGCGCGGCGACCTGAGTGAGCATCGAAAGGCCGGCCTTGGCCGCGCAGTACGCGCTCATGCCCGCCGCGGGCTGGCGCGCATTCAGCGAGCTGATGGAGACCAGCACCCCGCCGGTGCGCAGGCTGCGGCCCGCGTGCTTCGCGACGATGAACGCCCCGGTGAGGCAGACGTCGACCACGTCGCGGAACTGATCGACAGGCATGTCGGTGATAAGGCCGATGTTGGAGAACCCCGCAGTGTTGACGACGACATCGACCGGGCCGGTCTGCTCGAAGAGCCGCTGCACCGAATTCTCGTCGGTGACGTTGACGGCCGCTGCGGTGTGCGGCCCGCCGAGTTCGCCGGCCCGAGCTTGCGCGCCGTCGGCGTTTCGGTCGGCGACGGTGACCTGGTCGCCCTGGGCGGCCAGCGCCTGGGCCGTCGCCCAGCCGATCCCGGACGCTCCGCCGACCACAACGGCGCTTCGCTGGTTACCGTTGCTCATACAGTTGGCCCTTCGACGATGAAGTAGAACGCGTTCCAACTTAGCCCTTTGACACACTCGACCCGTGACAGATCTGAAGTTGTCCGATTCGATTTCCGTGGCGGTGACACCGGACGAGCTGTATGCACTGGTGTCAGACGTGACCAGGACGGGCGAGTGGAGCCCGGTCTGCCGGGCCTGCTGGTGGGACGACGGCGACGGCCCGCGTGTCGGCGCGCGGTTCACCGGCCGCAACGAGCTTCCGGAGCGGACGTGGGAGACGCGCTCCCAGGTGGTGGCCGCGGAGCCCGGTCGCGAGTTCGCTTGGGAGGTCAACAACGGCTGGGTGCGCTGGGGCTACACCCTCGAACCCGAAGAGGGCGGCACCCGGCTCACCGAGTCGTGGGAGTTCCTGCCCGCCGGTGTCGCCGGTTTCCGCGAGCGATACGGCGAGCACGCCAATGCTCATATCGAGCATCGGACCAATATGGCCAGAACCGGCATCCCGGCGACGCTCGCGGCGATCAAGAAGGCCGCCGAAGCTTGACCCCGCGGTGCGCGAACGTTCCATACCGCTCGAAAAAGTGCCGAAATTTCGAGCCGTAAGGAACGTTCGGCCACAAGTCAGCGGCCTTCGATTGTGTTCCCGGCCACATCAACGGCGACCGATGTTTGTCGCCGGCGCCATCGACTGACAGGGGAACCCATCGAACGATGGAGCCACGACGATGTGGACCTGACTAGGCGAGAGGCGAGGTGACATCATCATGGCCGACGACGCACAGCGACGAATCGCGCGATTCATAGAACCTTTTCGAGTCGATCCGGGCTCGAAGGTGAACCTGGCGAAGGACTTCGATCCCGCGTTCGAAGCGGGCATCAAGACGAAAGACGACGGCGTCGAGCTGCTGAAGGACGGCGTCGAGCTCCTTGCGCAATACCAGGCGCGGCTCGCCGCTCAGGACACCCAAGGCGTCCTAGTTGTCCTGCAAGCCCTTGATGCCGCCGGCAAGGACGGCACGATCCGCCACGTGATGACTGGCGTCAACCCGCAGGGCGTGCGGGTCGAGAGCTTCAAGCAACCGTCCTCTCGCGAGCTCGACCAAGACTTCTTGCGCCGCTACCAGGAACGGTTGCCGTCGCGTGGGGAGATCGGCATCTTCAATCGGTCGCACTACGAGGAGGTGCTCGTCGTACGGGTGCACCCGGAAATCCTCCGACATCAGAAGCTCCCGGCCGAGACGCTCGAGCATCACGTGTGGAAACGCAGGTACGAAGCGATCAACGACTGGGAGCGGTATCTGTCGGAGAACGGGTTCCGGATCGTCAAACTCTTTCTGAACCTCTCGAAGGAGGAGCAGCGCCAGCGGTTCCTTCGGCGCATCGATCTCCCCGACCACAATTGGAAGTTCTCCTTGCACGATGTCGAGGAGCGCCAGTATTGGGATGCATACCAGAATGCGTTCTCCGAGATGTTCAGTCACACCAGCACCGAGTGGGCGCCGTGGTACGTAATCCCGGCCGACCGCAAGTGGTTTGCGCGCACTGCTGCCGCCGCGGTGATTGCTAATGCGCTGATCGACATCGACCCGCAGTACCCGACCCTCAGCGAGGACGCGCTCCATGACCTCAGTGCACGAAAGGTGGCACTGGAATCAGAGGCGCCCTCCGTGGCAGCGCCGACTGCGAACGGCGCCGCGGCCCGCACACCGATCAAGAAGGGTGCCTGAGCGATGACCGCCAAGTTCGTGGCAGCGATCGACCACGGTACGACCAGCACGCGCTGCATGCTCTTCGACGCAAAGGGTCAGCCGGTCGCGACTGGCCAACGCGCCCAAACCATGTACTACCCGCACCCCGGTTGGGTCGAGCTCGACATGGACGAGGTCTGGCGAGGCACCCAGGAGTGCATCCACGACGCGCTCGCCTCGGTGGGCGCCTCTTCGGCGGACGTGGCTGGGATCGGAATAACGAACGAACGCGAGACCGTCGTCCTTTGGGATCGACGGACAGGACATCCGGTTGCGCGGTCGATCACTTGGCAGGACACACGCACAGCCGACGCAGCCGACGCGCTGGCGGCCGACGGAGGGATCCACCGGTTCCAACACCAAACCGGCCTGCCGATCTCGACGTATTCCTCTGCGCTGAAACTTGCGTGGCTGCTCGACGAAGACCCGGCCAGGCGGGAGGCGGCCAGACGTGGGGACCTACTCTTCGGCACGCCGGACTCCTGGCTCCTCTGGAACCTGACCGGAGGTCCTGACGGAGGACTGCACGCGACCGATCCGACGAACGCAAGCCGGACACTCTTGATGAACCTGAAAACCCTCGAATGGGATGAAGACCTCCTCGACTTGATGGAGATCCCGCGGCAGGTGCTTCCGGAGATCCGCTCGTCCAGCGAGATCTACGGAATGGCGGTCGGTGATCTGGCCGGCGTGCCTGTCGCGGGCCTCATTGGCGACCAGCAGGCATCACTGTTCGGCCACACGTGTTTCGACCACGGCGACATGAAGAACACCTATGGCACCGGCGCGTTCATGCTCTTCACGCTCGGGAACGAACCGGTGATGTCCGAGCAGGGCCTGGTTACGACGGTCGCGTGGAAGCTCGGCAACGCGGACCCGGTCTACGCGCTGGAAGGCTCGGTCGCGGTCGCGGGCGCACTCGTCCAATGGCTGCGCGACAACCTCGGAATCATCCACGACGCCAGTGAGATCGAGTCCCTCGCACGCTCCGTCGACGGCTCAGAAGGCGTGGTCCTCGTTCCGGCGTTCTCCGGCTTGTTCGCGCCGTACTGGCGCGACGACGCGCGAGGTGTGCTCGTCGGCCTGACGCGCTTCTCCACCAAGGGACACATTGCGCGGGCAGCGCTCGAGGCCACCGCCTACCAGACATACGATCTGGCGCAGGCCATGCTCACCGACACCGGACTCGCGCAACTGGGGGAGTTGCACGTGGACGGCGGCATGACGCAAAACGATCTGCTGATGCAGTTTCAAGCGGACATTCTCGGCTCTACCGTCGCGGCCCCCGCCTCCACCCAGATGACCGCCACCGGCGCCGCATATGCCGCGGGGCTGGCAACCAAGTTCTGGTCAGATCTCGATGAGCTTCGCGCGAATTACGCGATCACACGCCGCTGGCGGCCTCAGATGGGCGACGACGAGCGCGCTCGCGGCGTCGCCGCCTGGCACGACGGTGTCGAGCGGACCCTCCACCTGGCGGAGAGGCAGCCGGTCGGACCGGCCCGGCCGGCTAGCGCTTGACGCACCGAAAGCCGATGTGGCTCATGCCGGTATCGACGGGCTGCGGTCGGCGTGCCGCGGGTCGATAGCGCAGGCAGTAGTTGTCGGCGCATAGGAACGAACCGCCCTTGACGACCTTGCGCGGCACGCGGAACTGCGGCTGGCGGGGGTCGTAACTGTCTGCCTCGCAACACGGATCACCGGCGCGGGTGTCGGCGTACCAGTCGGTGGTCCACTCCCACACGTTGCCCGCCATGTCGACCAGTCCGTAGCCGTTGGGCGGGAAGCTGCCGACGTCAGTAGTGCGCCCGTAGCCGCGGTCGGGTCGCCACGGAAAATCGCCGTGCCAATAATTGGCCAGCGGCTCGCCGGGCTGCTCGGGTTCGTCACCCCACGTGTACGCCGCACCGTTAAGCCCGCCACGGGCCGCCGTTTCCCATTCCGCCTCGGTCGGTAGCGAGAGCCCCGCCCACGCCGCGTACGCCTCGGCGTCTTCGAAGGCGACATGCACGACGGGATGATCGGCACGCTTGTCGATCGACGAGTGCGGGCCGACAGGATGCCGCCACGACGCCCCCGGCGTCCACGTCCACCACAGGTTCAGGTGCCGCAGGTCGACCGGGCCACTAGTGCGGGTGAACACCATCGAGCCGGGCTGCAGATTCTCGGCGGGCGCGTCGGGATAGTCAGCAGGGTTCAGCGGCCTCTCCGCCACAGTGAGATACCCAGTGGCAGTGACAAATTCGGCGAACTCGGTGTTGGTCACCTGATGCGTCTGGATCCAGAACCCGTCGACGCTGACGGGCCGCGCAGGCCCCTCCTCGGCATAGTGGTGCTCGGATCCCAGCACCGCGGTCTGCGGTGGAACCCGGACGAGTTCGTTAGTCACTGAAGACGGTCGTCCAGTCGTTGCGCATGCTGACGACGGTCCAGTCGTCCTTCGCGGCTTGCTCGAGTGATTTCTCCGCCCCTGCGACGTAATCGAATTCGCGATCCTTGTCGTCGTGCAGCACCAGTAGCCGCATGCCGCGGGTGAATTCCAGCATTTCGATGTCGCCGTTGGAGTTACCCACCGCCAGAATCGGCCTGCGCCCGATCCGGCTCCACAGTCGCACGGGTTTCATAGGCCCGTCGTCGAGGAACTCGGGTTGGTCCGTCGTGTACAGGTGTCCGTCGCGGTAGACGAGACCTACCGAACTGCCCACCACTCGCTCGGGGGGTACCCCGTACATCGGTCCGGTGACCGGCCGCATGAAATCCCGCCCGCCGCCGGACACGATGTAACAGATGAAGCCATTGGTCTCCAGATAGCGCAGCAACTCCACCATCGGCGCGTACCCACACGACGTATAGGCCCGGCCGAGCGTCGGATGCTTGGCTTCGGCGAAGAACGTGTTGATCCGGCCGGCGTGCTCTTCGACGGTGATCTCGTGGTGAGCCGTAAGTATCGCTCCCATAAGCGGTTTCAGATCTGTGTCATCGCCCTGGTAGTGCTTGCTGACCGCGTCGCCCAACCACTGCAGGTCGCCTGTATAGGCGGCTTTGTACGGCTGCTGGTCGCGCAGCGACGGATCCGCCTCGGCCTGTTCCTTGAATCGTCGGAGCAGAAAGTCGAGCTGGATGTACATCGGCTTCTCGCACCACAGCGTGCCGTCGTTGTCGAAAACCGCGACACGTGCTTGCGGCTCAACGTAATCCGGTCCGCCTTCACTGGTGACGCGTCCCACGAAGTCGAGGATCGCCGACTTCGTAGGTCCGTCAACCCATGATGCGAGTTCCGCCACGCTCAACCGCCCCGCGAGGCGAGGAACTTGTTGAGCTCCTCCACCGCGTGGTTGATGGTGAACGACGCCGGCTCCTGCCGTGGCGGGAACTCTTTGAAGGTCTGCAGGAACTGGGTCACGATCGCGGAGCCGTAGAACATGAGGTATAGGCGGTCAATCAACCAGTCCCAGTATGTGTTCGACGTGACGTCTGCGTGTTCGTACGGGTCGGTGCGAAGGTTGAACAACTTCGGCGCCCGCAGCGGAGTGAACGGTTCGAACCACACCTGCAGTGTGCCAGGACAGCGCTGCTCCATGAAAACGATCTTCCAATTCTCCGCGCGGATGCCGAGCACGTCGCAGTCGTCGGAGAAGTAGATCATCCCGCGCCGGGGGCTTTTCTCGACCTCGCCGGTCAGATAGGGCAGTAGGTTGTACCCGTCGATGTGGACCTTGTATTTCATATCGCCGGCCTCGTGGCCCTTCTTCAGCTTCTCGACGATGTCGGGCTCGCCTGCCGCCGCCAGGAACGTTGGCAGCCAATCATGATGCTGCACAATCTCGTTGGATACAGAGCGGGGCTTGATCTTTCCGGTCCAGCGGATCATCTCCGGTATCCGGAACGCGCCCTCCCAGTTGGTGGCTTTCTCGCTGCGGAAGGGGGTGGTGGCGCCGTCTGGCCAGCTATTGGCATGCGGGCCGTTGTCGGTGCTGTAGATGACGATCGTGTCCTCGGCGATGCCCAGTTCGTCGACCAGGTCGAGTAGCTGGCCGACGTTGCGGTCGTGGTCGATCATCGTGTCGTGGTACGGCGACTGCCAGCGGCCGGCCTGCCCCTTGCTCTCCGGCTTGGTGTGCGTCCGGAAATGCATGTGGGTCATGTTCATCCACACGAAGAAAGGGGTTTCGGCCTCATGCTGGCGTCTGATGAAATCGATACACGCCGAGGTGGTTTCGTCGTCGACGGTCTCCATCCGCTTCTTTGTCAGCGGCCCGGTGTCCTCGATGCGCTGCTTGCCGACCGGGCCGTACCGGTCGTCCACCTCACCGGTGTCCTCGTCGGTGGCCCAGGAATGGATCACGCCACGCGGCAGCAAGGCCTTGCGCAGCAGGGGCGCCTCCTCGGCGGTCGGGTAGTCCTCGTGTTCGGGTTCTTCTTCGGCGTTGAGGTGGTACAGGTTGCCAAAGAACTCGTCGAACCCATGCGCGGTCGGCAGGTACTTGTTCAGGTCGCCGAGGTGGTTCTTGCCGAACTGACCGGTGGCATACCCCAGTGGCTTGAGCAGTTCGGCGATGGTCGGGTCTTCCTTCTGCAGTCCGACATCCACGCCGGGCATCCCCACCTTGCTCATTCCGGTGCGGTACACGCTCTGACCGGTGATGAACGACGACCGGCCCGCGGTGCAGCTCTGCTCGCCGTAGGAATCGGTGAAAAGCATTCCCTCGTCGGCGATCCGGTCGATATTGGGCGTGAAGTAGCCCATCATCCCGCGGCTGTAACAACTCAGGTTCGAGATGCCGATATCGTCACCCCAGATGACGAGAATGTTCGGCTTCTTATCGGGCATTTTCTAATCCTTCGCTAGGAACTCGTGCAATTTCTCGACCGCCTGGTCGATGCTGAAGCTGGCGGGTGGGTGCCGCGGCGGGAACTCCTTGAACGTCTCGAGGAACTTGGTTGCCATCGCCGTCGCATAGAAGACGAAATAGTCCCGGTGCATGAACCAGTCGTAGTACGTGTTGGACGTGATGTCGGCGTACTCATACGGGTCGGTGCGCAGATTGAACAGCTTGGGTACCCGCAGCGGGGTGAACGGCTCGGCCCAGATTCTCAGCGTGCCCTGGCAGCGCTGCTCCGCGAACACCACCTTCCAGTTTTCGAAACGCATTGCGACCAGGTCGCCGTCGTCGGAGAAGTAGAAGAAGCCTCGCCGGGGGCTGTGTTCCACCTCGGCCATCAGGTAGGGGAGCAGATTGAAGCCGTCGATGTGGACCTTGTACTCCACGTCACCGATTTGGTAGCCCTTCTTGAGCTTGTCCATGACGTCTGGGTCGCCTGCCGCCGCCAGCAGCGTCGGCAGCCAGTCGTGATGCTGGATGATGTCATTGGATACGGTGCCCGCCTTGATCTTTCCCGGCCAGCGGATCAATTCCGGCACCCGGAATGCGCCCTCCCAGTTCGTGTTCTTCTCGCTGCGGAACGGGGTGGTACCCGCGTCCGGCCAGCTGTTGCGGTGTGGGCCGTTGTCAGTGGAGTAGATGACGATCGTGTCGTCGGCGATGCCGAGTTCGTCGAGCACATCCAAAACGGTGCCCACGTTCTTGTCGTGGTCGATCATCGCGTCGTGGTACTCCGATTGCCACAGTCCGGCCTGGCCGCGGCTCTCCGGCTTGACGTGGGTGTAGAGGTGCATGTGGGTGAAGTTGCACCACACGAAGAACGGATTGCCTGCCGCATGTTGGCGCTTGATGTAGTCAATGGTGGCGTCGGCGATATCGTCGTCGATGGTCTCCATCCGCTTCGTGGTCAGCGGCCCGGTGTCCTCGATGGTCTGCTTGCCGACCGGTCCGTACTTTGGGTCGTCGGCTTCGGACGACACCTCGTCGGTGGCCTTGCATTTCAACACTCCGCGCGGGTGCGCCAGTTCGTAGAGCAATGGGAACTGGTCCTTGTGCGGGTAGTCGAACTGTTCGGGCTCTTCCTCGGCATTGAGGTGATAGAGGTTGCCGAAGAACTCGTCGAATCCGTGCACGGTCGGTAGGTACTTGTTCATGTCGCCGAAGTGGTTCTTGCCGAACTGGCCGGTGGCATAGCCCAGGGGCTTGAGCAGTTCGGCGATCGTTGGGTCCTCGGCGGCCCAACCAACATCCGCGCCGGGAATGCCGACCTTGCTCATTCCGGTGCGGTACACGCTCTGCCCGCTGATGAACGCCGCACGCCCGGCGGTGCAGCTCTGCTCGCCGTAGGAGTCGGTAAAACGCATTCCTTCGTTGGCGATCCGGTCGATGTTGGGGGTGCGATAGCCCATCAGGCCGTCGCTGTAGCAACTCAGGTTGCTGATGCCGATGTCGTCTCCCCAGATGACCAGAATGTTGGGCTTACCGTTTGGCATCGGAAGCCTCCTTTTCAATTGACGTCCAGTCGGAGCCTAGGGGCGCAACGTCGTTGCGACCCCGCATTTGGCCAACGATTCAGCGGCAATACATCTGGTGCCTAGCCCTCGCTGGGAGCACTCTGGTAACCGGAGGGTGATGGCGATGTACGACAAGGATCTAAGCAACAAGTGGCGGGTCGAAATCGACTTCGACGAAGACGAGACCCACACACATGCGACGGTGCGCGCCCAGTGCGGCGACGCCGAGACCGTGACGGCGCTGGGCGACGCCTACCGCAACCCGAAAGACTCCAGCCAGCCAATGGTTGGCGAGGAGATCGCCGCGGCACGCGGGCTCATCGCGCTGGGCACGGAGCTGCTGCAACGCGCGTCGTCGCAGATCGAGCAGGCCACGCAACAGCCGGTCCACTTGTATCGCTGACTCGTGGCCCTGGCCGTCTGCCTGCTGTTCGACCCGAAATCCGAGCGGGCGGTCCGCGCCTTGTGGGACAGGGTCGAAGAGCAGGGTGTCGGCAGCCTGCGCTCGCACACTCACGGCAGTCATGTGCCGCATGTGTCCTACGCGGTGCTGCGCAAGTGGGACCAAGAGGCGGTGACGGATGCGCTGGCCGGCCTCGACCCCGGCGAACCCGTGAACCTCAGCTTCGACGGCGTCGGGCTGTTCCGACGCGGCCGCACCTGGCTGGTCGCCGGTGTCACCGCGGACTTCGTGGCCCGCCAGCAGCGGGTCGTCGAGGCGGTCACCGCCACTGGCGCCGAACTGCACAAGCACTACCGGCCGGGAATCTGGTTGCCGCACTGCTCGCTGGCGCCCCGGGCCACACTGGCTCAGTTGCCGCAGCTGGTGGCTGCGGTGATGGATGTGCTGCCGCTGCCGGCCCGACTGGACCGGGCCGCATTGGTCAACAGCGCGACGGGGGAGATCAACCCTCTAGCGGAGATGCCGTAACCACGCTGACCGCCGGCTCGTGGGCCTCGCTCTTCATCTGGTGAAAGAGGTCGACGTAGTACGGAAGACAGTCGGCCATCGCCTGTTCGGTGGTGAACAGCGGCTGGTAACCGAGATCGCGCTGCGCCTTGGCGATCGAGAAGTAGTTGTCGAGGTAAAGCCGTTCCACCCCAAGGGGTTCCAGCAACGGCTTGGGTAGGCCGAAGCGAAAGTGGAACCACTGCCACACCATCATCACGACTTTCACCAGCCGCCCCGGCACCCAGAGCTTCGGCCACGGCTGCCCGCACGCCTCGACCACCGGTTGGGAGAACTCGAACATGTTGATCGGTTCGCCGTCGTTGATGAAGTACGCCTGGCCGGGTGCCGTTCCACCGGGCACCAGATGCTCCGCGGCCAGGATGAATCCGTGAATCAGGTTGTGTACGTAGGAGTTATCGAGCTTGACCTTCTTGCTGCCGACCAGCACCTTGACGTGGCCGGCGAGCACGTTCTCGAACACCTTGCGGAACATGGTCTGATCGCCGCGGCCCCAGATCCCGCTCGGTCGAATGGAGCACGTCAGTAGGTCATCAATCCCGTTCTGCGACAAGACAAACTGCTCGGCGACGACCTTGGTCTCGGTGTAGAGGTCGTTGAAGCGTTCGGTGTAGGGCAGGGTCTCATCCCCGCCGGAGATGCGCTTGCCGCCCATCACCACACTGTTGGATGCGGTGTAGACGAACCGCTTTGTGCCGGCCGCCTGCGCGGCGTGCACGAGGTTCTTGGTGCCCTCGACGTTGACCGCGAAGCTGCGCTGCCGGTACTCCTCGGTCACTGACGCGCCGCCCATCAGGTCGATGATCGCCGCGGTGTGGAAGATCGTGTCGATGCCCTCGACGGCGGCGGCCACGGTCTGCTGGTCGCAGATGTCGCCCGTAAGCACCTCGAGCCGCGGATGCCCGGCGAGTGGCGACGGGGCCCGGTCGAAGGAGCGGACCTGGTGGCCGCGGTCCAGCAGTTCGGTCACCAGGTTGGCGCCGACGAAGCCGGAGCCTCCGGTAACCAGCACGCGGGCCAACTCGGTGGTCAACGTTGAATCACCCATGCCGCAGAGCATAAATGAAACGTGTTACAGTTTCGAGCCCCTATGCGGAAAATGGTTCCGAACTCAACTATCGTCGTCGTCTTTGGAGGCCAGCGCATCCTCGACGCGCTTGCGTGCTCCAGCTAAGTGTTCTTCGCAGCGTTTAGCCAGTTCCTCACCGCGTTCCCAGAGTTTGAGCGACGCATCCAGGTCCAGACCGCCCTGCTCCAGCTGCTGCACGACATCGATCAGTTCGTCGCGGGCTTCTTCGTACCCCAGCTGACTAATAGGCTTCATTCCTTGCCCTTGCTTACGGCGGTAACGGCCCCGTCGGCGACCCGAACCCGCAACCGTGTGCCTGACGGAGCGTCGGCCGTCGTGCGCAGAATTGCGCCGGAAGCCGTCTGGACGACGGCGTAGCCCCGGTCCAGGGTGGCCGCCGGTCCCAGTGTGGTGAGCCGGGCCGACAAGTGCCCGATCCGGTCGGATTCGGCGGCCACCAACCGGGCGATGTCACGTCGAACGCAGGCGCGCGCTCGGTGGATCTCGTCGGCCCGCGCGGTGAGCGCGGCCAGCGGCTGGGCCAGCACCGGCCTGCTCCGCAGTTGCGCCAACGTGTGCTGCTCGCGGTGCACCCAGTTGCGCAGCGCCCGTGCGCAGCGCCGCCGCAGATCGGTGATCAACGCCTGCTCGGCCGCGGCGTCGGGCACGATCCGCTTGGCCGCATCGGTCGGGGTGGCCGCGCGGACGTCGGCGACGAGGTCGCACAGCGGGTTATCGGGTTCGTGGCCGACCGCGCTGACGACCGGTGTGGTGCATGCGGCGATAGCGCGGCACAACGTCTCGTCGGAAAACGGCAGCAGGTCCTCGACGCTGCCACCGCCGCGGGCGATGACGATGACGTCGACGGCGGCATCACCATCAAGCTCGCGCAGCGCGTCGACGATCTGCGGCACCGCGTTGGGGCCCTGCACCACGGTGTTGCGCACCGCGAAGCGCACCGCGGGCCAGCGACCGGTGGCGACGGTCATCACATCACGCTCGGCCGCCGAGGCGCGGCCGGTGATCAACCCGATGGTCCCGGGCAGGAAGGGAAGCGGCCGCTTGAGCCGCGGATCGAATAGCCCCTCCGCGTACAGCAGCTGGCGCAGCCGTTCGATGCGGGCCAGCAGTTCGCCGACGCCGACGGCGCGAATCTCGCTGACTCGCAACCAGAATGAGCCACGGCCGGTGTGGAAGTAAGGCTTGGCGCACACCACCACCTGGGTGCCCTCGGACAGCTTGACCGGCGCGTTGTGCACCAGATCGCGCGGACAGGTCAGCGAGAGTGACATATCGGCGGCCGGATCCCGCAACACCATGAACACGGTCTTCGAATCCGCCCGCACCTTGAGTTCAGTCAGCTGGCCCTCAACCCACACCGCGCCGAGTCGGTCGATCCACTTGGCGACCCGCGTGGCCACCGCGCGCACCGGCCACGGGTTCTCCGGGGACTGGCCTGGCTCGGGAGCGGTCACTTGGCGGTCGCGCGGGTGATCCTGTTGGACAGCAGGGTCTGGAACGGGGCGCGCGCCTTGGTGGCGTCTTCGTAGGCCAGCAGTGCCTCGAGGTCGGCGACGCGCAGCGACGTCAACCGAGCCCGCAGCTGGGCCAGCGTGAGCGACTCGTAATCGAGTTCGGCGACGACGTCAGGCGAGTCGGCGGCCGTCGACGCGTTAGACGGCTTGGCGTCAGCGCCGTCGGGTTCCCCGTCGGTGAACAGCGCAAATCGGCCCTCGGTCAGGCGTTCGCCGTCACTGCTCGGCGTGGCCAGCCCGTTGTCGTCGAGGTCCTCGTCGAACGTGGCCCACTCCGGTTGCTCGTCTTTGGGCGGAAACAGTTGATCAAGCGCCTCGTCACCCCTGATGACCAGGTCGGCGACGTCCTGCTGCACCTTCATCACGAGGTGGGCGATCTGGCTGGCGACGGTCATCGGGTACATCAGGATGGTCTGCGGAAGCTTTCGGGTTTCCTCGAAGGCGGTCACCGCCGCACCTACCAGCAGACGGACCCCATACGGTGCAGTTGCCATGGCCCCAAGACTACGGGCGATCGTCTGGCTGGCCTCGGTAGGTCGAGCATCAGTACGCTTGGCCCCATGCCGCCGACGATAAATATGGGGATTCCGGGTGCCTCGAGCTCGGTGACCGGTGGCGTTACCGGCAAGCGGGTGCTGCTTGCCGAGCCTCGCGGGTATTGCGCGGGCGTCGATCGCGCCGTCGAGACCGTGGGGCGCGCGCTGGAGAAGCACGGCGCCCCCGTGTACGTGCGCCACGAGATCGTGCACAACCGCCACGTCGTCGACACGCTGGCCAAGGCCGGCGCGGTGTTCGTCGACGAGACCGACGAGGTGCCCGAGGGTGCGATCGTGGTGTTCTCCGCCCACGGGGTGGCGCCGACGGTGCACGTCAACGCCAAAGAGCGCAGCCTGCAGGTCATCGACGCCACCTGCCCGCTGGTCACCAAGGTGCACAACGAGGCCAAACGCTTCGCCCGCGACGACTACGACATCCTGCTGATCGGCCACGAGGGGCACGAGGAGGTCATCGGCACCGCAGGCGAGGCCCCCGACCACGTGCAGCTGGTCGACGGGCCGGACGCCGTCGACAACGTGACCGTGCGCGACGAGGACAAGGTGATCTGGCTGTCGCAGACCACGTTGTCCGTCGACGAGACGATGGAGACCGTGCAGCGGTTGCGGCAGCGCTTCCCCAAGCTGCAGGACCCGCCCAGCGACGACATCTGCTACGCGACGCAGAACCGTCAGGTCGCGGTCAAGGCGATGGCCCCCGAGTGCCAGCTGGTGATCGTGGTCGGCTCGCGCAACTCGTCGAATTCGGTGCGGCTGGTTGAGGTGGCGCTTGGCGCCGGTTCGGACGCCGCCCATCTGGTCGACTACGCCGACGACATCGACCCGGCCTGGCTTTCGGGGGTGACGACGGTCGGTGTGACGTCGGGAGCGTCGGTGCCCGAGATCTTGGTGCGCGGTGTGCTCGAGCGGCTGGCCGACTACGGCTACGACGTCGTGCAGCCGGTTACCACCGCGAACGAGACGCTGGTGTTCGCGCTGCCCCGGGAGATCCGCCCGGCGCGCGCGTGACGTTTCCCGCGCGACCAGACGCAAAAGTGCCCAAAATCCGCGTCAGAAGGGCACTTTTGTGTCTGCTCACGCTTGTCTTGGTGCTGGCTGGTTGCGGCGACGACGCGACGGATCGGCTCAACGCCGTGGTGCATACGTTCGCCGACTCCCTCAACAACGGTGACGCGCAGGCGGCCGCCGCCGTCACGACCGATCCCGCGCAAGCATCCGACACCCTCGGAAAACTGTTCGACAGCCTCGGCCGCAACGCCCACTTCGAAGTCTCGACCGTCGACCGCAAAGACAACGACGCGACGTTCGGCCTTTCGGCCACATGGAAATTCGGCAAGGACGGCCGCAACCAGTGGACCTACACCACCACCGGCAGCGCGGGCCAGAGCGGCGATCAGTGGAAGATCCAGTGGAATCCGGCGACCGTCGCGCCGGGCCTCGGCACCGGCCCGCTGTCGTACAGCGCGCTGACCCCCGACCCCGCCGCCAGGGTACTGGACCGCGCGGGCGCCGAGCTGCTGACCCAGCAGGTTGTCACGCTGGTCAACCTGTCACCCGGTGCCGACGTGAATGCCGTTGCGGCGCTGCTCAATCCGATCGACGCGGGCATCACCGCGGAGTCGCTGCAGACGCAATTGAACGCGGCCAACGGTCAGCAGGTCACCGCAGTCACGCTGCGGGCGGAGGATCTGGCACCCATCGAGGAGGGGCTGTCGGCCCTGCCGAACGTGACGCTGGCGCCGCAGACGCGGCTTTTGAGCACCGACAAGGCGCTGACATCACCGACGCTGTCCGGGCTGACCGACCTGTGGCAACGCGCCACCGATGACGCCGGCGGATGGGCGGTGAGCACCCAGACCGCTAGCGGGAGCCAGCGCGTCGGCGGGCAGGACCCCAAACCTGTCTCCGACATCGCCAGCACGCTCGACATCGGCATGACGCGCGCCGCCAGGGATGCGTTAGCCCCGATCTCCACCCCTGCCGCGATGGTGGTCATCCAACCCTCCACCGGCGACGTGTTGGCCATCGGCCAGAACGCCGCCGCGGATGCTCAGGGTCCGATCGCGCTGACGGGGCTGTATCCGCCGGGCTCGACCTTCAAGACGGTGACGGTCTCGGCCGCCCTTCAGGCCGGCCAGGTGACACCGGACAGCATCGTGGCGTGCCCGGGCACGGAGAACATCGAGGGCCGCCAGATCCCCAACGACGACAACTTCGACCTCGGCCAAGTGCCGCTGCACACCGCGTTCGCGCGGTCATGCAACACCACGATGGGCCGGCTGGCGGTCAATCTGCCGCCCGACGGCCTCACCAAGGCCGCCGCCCAACTGGGTCTGGGCATCGACTACACCGCACCCGGCATGACCACCGTCACCGGCAAGGTGCCCGTCGCCGACACCTCGGCGCTGCGCGTCGAGGAGGGCATCGGCCAGGGCCAGGTCACCGCATCGCCGTTCGGCATGGCGCTGGTAGCCGCCGCGCTGGCGCACGGGTCGGTGCCGTCGCCGACGATCGTCGCCGGCCAGCCCGGCAAGCCCGACCATACCCCTGATCCGCTGCCGGCAAGCATCGATGATCAAGTGAAATCGATGATGCGCGAGACCATTACGAGTGGCACCGCCACCCAGCTCCAAGACATTCCCGGCGTGCTCGGCAAGACCGGCACGGCCGAGTACATCGACAACACTCACGCACACGGCTGGTTTGTCGGCATCGACGGCGATCTCGCCCTGGCGGTATTCGTCAGTGACGCGGGCAGTTCCGGCCCGGCGGCGGACGCCGCGGGTCGATTCCTGCGCGCGCAGCATCCGTGAGTTTGCAAATCAACATCAAAGTCCGCTACCCGCCTGGTCTTTGCAGATACGATCGCGTTGACGGGAGGGGAGGCCGAAAGTGGGGTCTCCGAGCAGTGTGGACACACCGCCGTCGGCGGCTTCTGAGTCGTGGATGCGACGGCTTGCCCGTACGACGCCTGGCGTCATCGGCATCATCGCGCTCGCTGTCGCGGCAATTTGCGTGATTGCCGGCGTGGTGTGCGGGGGTCAGCTCGATGGGCGGATCGACGAACGCAACGCGGTTCTGACGAGCTCTGAACCGTTCGCCTATGCGGCGCAGAACCTCTACGCCGCCCTTTCGGCCGCCGACGCCGCTGCAGCGTCCGCGTTCCTTTCTGGCGGAATCGAAACGGCAGAGATGCGTGCGAAGTATCAGCGTGCGTTGGCTGACGCGGCATCGGCATTGGCCGACACCACCGCGGGGACTACTGATCCGGCAACCCGAACCTCGCTCGCGGACATATCGGCGGGATTGTCTGCCTACACCGCCCTTATCGAGTCGGCGCGGGCGAACAACCGGCAGGGCTTCGTGATCGGCTCCGCCTACTTGCGCGAAGCCTCGACGTTGATGCAGACATCGCTGCTTCCCGGCGCCGAGAAGATCTTCACCGCCAATCTCGCCACGGTCGACAAAGACCAACGCGCCGTCGGTTCATTGCCCATCGCCAGCCTCGTGCTCCTGACGCTGGCGCTCGTCGCGATCGGTGTCGCTTCGATGATCATGTACGGCCGCACCAACCGGCAGTTCAACATCGGGCTCGTGATCGCCGCGGCCACCGTGGTGCTGGTGATTGGCTGGGTCGTCGTGGCCACTCAGTTGGCGGCGGGCGAGATCGAGCACAGCCGAGCCGAAGGCACCGCGAGGTTCGAACAGCTCGCGAAGGCGCGCATTAACGCCCAGCAGGCGCGGACAGTCGAGACCCTCGAGTTGATCGCGCGGGGTGACATCACTGCCAGAGAGAAGTCGTTTCACGGCCACATCGACGAGCTGGGCAAGCTGCTCGACGCGGCGCCGGCGGCCACGAAGGATGCAGTCCAGAATTGGAGCGCCAGTCACCAAAAGCAGACTGATGCCTACAACGGCGGAGACTACGAGGCGGCGGTCGCCCAAGCCATCGGCCCCGATCCAGCGGCTTCCGCAACTCAATTCGCTGCTGTCGAATCCAGCTTGCGCGACGGGATCGAGCGAACCCGTGAAACGCTGCGCGATCGGGTGGCCGCAGCGGGAGCATGGCTGGCATGGAGTCCAACGGGAACCCTCGTGCTGATGGTCGTCGCTGCGTCAGCGGCCATCGTCGGGCTGTGGCCGCGACTCAAGGAGTTCCTGTGAAGACACGAATTGTGATGGCGCTTCTGGCTGTTGCACTGACCGCCACAGGGTGTGGGTCCTCCGCGGCGCCGGCATCGGTGTCGATATCACCGGTTGAACCGTTGCCATCCGGTGCGATGGAAGTCACCGCCCCGCCGACAACGGCAAATGCGACCTGCGACCGGGAAGCCAGCCTGCGCCCGGGACCGCTTCCTTCACCTGGTGCCATGCCGGCTGGGTCGACGATGGCGAAGATCGCCGAACGGGGGCGACTCATCGTCGGCGTCGACCAGAACACCTATCTGTTCGGTTTCCGTAACCCGGCCACCGGCCAACTGGAGGGCTTCGACATCGACATCGCTCGAGAGATCGCGCGCGCGATCTTCGGCGATCCAGACCGAATCCAGCTGCGAGTGGTCGATGCAAGCCAACGTGAGTCGGTGTTGCAGGACGGCGAGGTGGACCTGGTAGTGCGGACCTACTCGATCACATGTGACCGCAAGCAGAAGGTCGCATTTTCGACCGTGTACTTCAACGCCAACCAAAGGGTTCTGACGGTTAAAGGCTCTGGAATCGATTCTTTCCCCGCGCTTTCGGGCAGACGGGTATGCGCGGTGTCGGGAACCACCTCGCTCAGGAAGCTGTTCGAGCTCAACCCGCCCCCGAAGGTGTTCAGTGTGGCGACGTGGACGGACTGCCTCCTGATGCTTCAACAGGGACAGGTCGACGCGATCAGCACCGATGACGTGGTGCTGCGAGGGTTAGCGCATCAGGACCCGAACGTGGAGGTGGTCGGGGAGAGCGTCGCCGTCGAGCCCTACGGCATTGGGATCAAGAAGGAGAACGAGGACTTGGTCCGATTCGTCAATGGTGCTCTCGAGAAGATACTCGATGACGGCACCTGGCGGCGACTCTACGAGGCCCGGCTGCAAGAGCTCGGATCGGTACCCGCTCCTCCGGAACCGCGCTACGAGGGTTCACCATGAGGGTGCTGACCACCGACGAGATCGATCGCGAACTCGAGTCGCGCACAAAGGAAATCGAGGCGATGTCGGCGACGCTGCTCGAGCTGGAGAACCATCCCGGGCGCGAGCACGTGCGTCTCTATCCGCCGACCGGCCTGACCGCACAACGCTGGGCGGTGGTCGAGACGTCACTCGGGCAGCTTTGGGAGGACCTGGGGCGGATGTCGTCGATCCTAGAGTCTGCGCGCACGGTGCGCGCACGCCGATCGAAGCCGGATGACGACGACTGCCGCGAGCTGACGAAGCTGCTGCACGAGCGGACACTTGAGGTGTCACGACAGTTAATCCCATTGGCAAAGCGTGAGTTCGGTGGCATCAGAGAAGCGGTCGAGTATGTGGGGCTC
>Ga0075428_100001500_pt1 | contig 24971 bp, 13 predicted proteins | sample RhiMetdeltSRZDD2_FD_75291 | JGI IMG/M metagenome (GOLD analysis project Ga0075428, IMG submission 75291) | Populus rhizosphere microbial communities from Tennessee, USA - Rhizosphere MetaG P. deltoides SRZDD2 | ecosystem: Host-associated > Plants > Roots > Rhizosphere > Soil | place: USA... | reverse complement strand
CGCTGATACTCAACCGACCCGCCCAGGCTGATCGCCCGGCCGAAGAGCGTTCGCCGCGTGACGTCCGCCGCGAGGCCCGGAACGACATCGCGCTGCACCGGAACCGTCGACGAATATTCCTCAGCGGCCTGAAACCCATATCTCAGTCGGAGCGCCGGCCAGGCCTCGAGAACGACCCGGATCCGCACAGGCTGCTCCGGATCGGTCGCGCTGGCGCGGTTCATTGGCTCGGTGCTGACATCAACGCGGCGAAACAGCCCGGTGTTAAACAAGCGTGTGCGCGCGCGAAGCAGTTCGGCAGGTTCCAGAGGTGCGCCGATCGTCAGGCCCATAGCCCGCGTGACAACATCGGTGTCGACGCCAGCGCTGCCCGAGACGATGATGTCTTCTATCGTCTGGCGCGAGCCCTCGGTGATTTCGAACGTCAGGTCGACGCGAGGCTCCGCATCCCGAACCGCTGCGTTCGCGATGACCGCTGGGGAGGCATGTCCCCGGCTGCGGTAAAAGCCCACGATGCGATCGCGCGCGGCATCGATGGCGGCCGGATCGTACGGCGTTTCGACGGAAACCGCCGCCGCCTTTTCCACATCGTAAAGAGGAACGGTCCGCGTCCCCTCGAAGTCGACAGTGGCGATGACAAACTGTGGGCCTGGATCGACAGCTATTGGCAGAACGGCTGCGGTATCCTCCACGACTGGTGGCGCGGGCTTGACGGTTGCGCGAAGGTAACCACGCGACCGGAGGTATTCCGTGAGTTCGCGCGTCACCGCGCCGGGGTCGCGCAGAATCAGCGCGTCCAGACCACGTGCGACGACCTGCCTGTCGAGCTCCATGGCGAGCCCCTCGTTCGACATCATGATCCGCACTCGCGTTTCGCTGCTTCGCTCGCCAGGCTGTACGTCGACGTGGAGCGTCTTGGTGTTTCCCTCTGACGTGATACGCGCCGCAACCGCGGGACGCACGTACCCGCGCTCCGCCAGGACGATCCGCATGATTCGCGTGGCGTCTTCAATGAGCAGCTCGTCGAGAATGGACATGGCCCAGGCCTCCCGAAGCTGCTGCATCACGCCGCTGTCAACGGCCACTCCGCTGACTTCGATCGTCGTCTGCGGTCCGGCCTCAATCGCGTACACGAGATTGACGACGTCGCCATTGATCTCGCGGCTGGCGGTGACTCGCGCCGCGAGGCGGCCGTTCTGATGGTAGAAATCCTCGAGTCGATCACGGTCGTCCTGCCACCTGGCGAAATCGAACGTGTCGCGAGGCCCAAGTTTGAGAAGTGATCGAATTCGATCTTCCGGAAAGGCGAGATCGCCGCTGATTCGTACTTCCGCAATGCGCTGATCGGGCCGCCGCTCTGTGGAGGTTCGCGCGGACGTCGCCGTGACGCCGCCGCCGAACGAGATCTCATGCCTGAACCCAGCCGAGAGGAGGTTCTGGTCATCCGATACGACGCGCAAATCGAACCGCCGCGTCGGCAGGTATTCGACGATCCAGGTTTGCGCCTCCGAATCCTTGAGACTCTGCGAGAACGTGACGTTGATGTTCGACCCGAGGCCCTTGCCGAACGTGAGTCTCGACGTCGGATCCACAACGGTCGCGACCGCCGCGAGATCCGCGTTCCCTTCGGCCTCCTCGAGGCCGCCGAGCCGCAGCGTATCGAGGCCAACGGCGCGTCCGGCAAAACCAAGCACTTCACCTGAGAAGTTGCCGATGACCTGTGTGCCGATGAAGGCCGCGTCGGCGGTTCCAAGCTGATCGAGCGTGCGGCCGGTCAGCAGCAACGCCGTAATGTCCGCCTGCCCGAGGTCTTCTGAGGTCATGTTGACCTGTGGCGATTCAGCGGGACCTGTCAGCGCGACCTCGATGTCATGTCCGCTGACACGCGTCCCGAGATGAATATTCAGTTCCGGTTCAATCGCCGTTGGACTGACGAAATCGATCGTGCTCGGTGTGTCGCGCGAAATCGTGTAGACGTTTCGGCCGACGAAGAGTTGACCGCCTTCCCGGAGAACGGCACGTCCCGACAGCGCCGGCGCAGCGGCCGTGCCAATCAGATTCAGATCGCCGCCAAGCTGCGCGCGGGCGTAGTTGTTGTCAACGATGATGTCCTCGTCCGTGACGATGCCGATGTCGAGCGCCAGCTGTCTCAGGAACGCCGATTGTTGTTCTGGCCCACCCCCTCCACTCGCGGCCACCCGTCGTGCGCGCAACGCGGTAAGGAGCCCGCCCACGACCGCGAGCGGTTCGCGGTAGCTGGAGCGCAGCACCGTGATCGACCCGGACAGCCGGCCTGACGGCGCGGCTTCGCCGGACGGTGACGCCACATCGAGTTGCAGCATCGCGTCGAGCTCGCTTCTCAGCCCCGCGGGAAAGTCGAGCGCCATGTCGCGAATATCTGCCGCCAGGTGCGCGGTCGCGCCCGTTTGCGCCTCGTACGCAATCGAGCCGCTTCCCGTCAACGCACCGCCATTGATGGATCCGTTCAGCTCCCTCAGCTGCAGGTCGGATCGCGTCAGCGACGCGCGCGCCGCGAGGCCGTTGATGACCACCCGTGGATCGATCAGCCTGACTTCACCGTCGGCCAGCGCAACATCGCCATCGACACGGGGCGCGTCGAGTGGCCCAGTGATCGAGATCTTCGGCGTGAGATGGCCGGCCGTCGAGATGCCACCGCTCCGTACGAACGGCGTCAGCACTCGCAGGTCGATGTCTCCGTTCGCAAGGATAGCGGCCTGCCGATCGGCGAGCCGCACCTGTCCGAACACACCGAGCGTGGCACCCTGACCGCTCCAGTTCCAGGATTCGATTCGGGCGAATCCATCTTTCGCCACGATGCGCGTCGGCGTGCGCTGGGTGACCGGAAGCCCGGCCAGCTGGAGGTCGAGACGCGTCAACGTCAGGTCGCCGGTTACCTGCGACACGTCCGTCGTCGACGGGGTCTCGAGGTTGACGGCGACATCCACCACGCCTGCCAGATCCTCGAGCGTTGTGGGATCGAGCACGCCGCGGAGCACCGAAGGGGTGAGACCGGTGGCCGTTGCGTGCAACGACGCTGCCGCTGACGTTGCCGTCGCGGTTGAAACGCCAACGACCGCGAGCGGAATCGAACCTGTCGCGTCGAGTGTCGCCCCCTCGTACGCGGCGTGCACCTCGCGCAGATCAACGATCTCGTTCTCCAGATGCGCGCGCAGCCGAAGGTCCGTTGCCGTCGAGAGGCGCTCGAGAGTGACCGAACCGGGACCGACCTCGAGATCCGAAGTGACGACCGGCTTCTCGAACGACCCTGTGACGCGCGCGTGCAATGCGATCGGACCGGATCCTGCCGTGATAGGAACAGTGCCGAGCCCGGTTGCCGCGACCGCGCGGGCAGCCTCGCCGATGTCGCCGTCGGCAGTGAGCGAAATGCCATCGCCACTTCGCAGACCTGAAAGGTCCGCGCCGCTCGAGGGACGGTCCGCGCCACCGGGACGAAGGGACGGGTCGAACAAGGGCAGTCGACCTGATGCGGAAATCCGGGTCGCGCCTGCCAGCGCCTCGAATCGGTCGATCCAGACGCGCTCATCAGCGAACTTGACGGTCGCAGGCTCCGCGAGACGGACTGGCAGATCTCCGGCGGCGGCATCGAGCGCGACCACCTCCGCGCGAGCGTTCCCGTTGCGCCATTCTGCGAGCGGGACGTCCGCGTGTGCGGTAACGGTGACGCGTCCCGTCAGCGGCGTTGGTGACGATGAGCGGGGGATCAGCTTCTCGAGATCCACATTGTCGCTGCGCAGATCGGCGGTCGTCGCGTACGGCGCCCGCACGTTGACGCGCGCGGTGAGCTGAGAGTTCAAGTCGGGGGCGCGTGCCTGAATGTTGGCTGCCTGACCGTCAATTTCAACGTCGGCAGCGAGATCGCCGGCAGACGTACCATTCCACGAGATATTCGTTGCCCGAAGCGAACCGGTTCCGCGCGGCTGTTCCACCGATCCAGTGCCGCTGAACTTCCCGTCGACCTGCACGGCAAGCGGCCTGTCAGGAGTCGGCGCAACAGTCCACTGCGTGAGATCCGCGGTCGCGTCGTATTGCTGTGTGCGGAGGTTGTACGTCCCCGCAAGCCTCACTTGGCCGGGGTTGGCGCCCTGAGATGCGGACAACTCACCAATGGTCAGAACATCGCCGGTGAGCCCACCGCCGATGCGCACGTCGGTGACCTGTTCATCGGCAATCACGGCGGACGGGGTATCAACCCGAAACACGAGTCTGGGCGTGGCGAGTTCGCCCGACGCGGTCGCGCGAAGGTCGTTGATGCTGAACTGCATGCTCGCGAGATCGAGTGCGTGGACATCCGCGTCAACCGTCGGCGCGGACAGCCGGCCGCCGAGTTGCACTGCGGCCGACACAATACCCGCTGAGAGCAGCGGATCTTCAATCTCCACCACACCGACAGTGCGCAGCATCCGTATGAGCGGAGGAACGTTCGTCCAATCAACATCGAGACGTCCCGTCAGCGTCGAGTTGCCGATCGCTTCCTCATTCAGCCGTCCACCCGCGACGAGGACCACTGGGAGCGTGGCACCCGCGCGGTGACGAGCCTGGATGTCCCAACGGCCGTTGGCGAGCTGCACGCGCGTGTCGCCCGGAACGGAGATGCGGCCGCGCTGGGTGACGCCGCCTTCGGCATGCAGCCGGGCGGTCGCCACCCACTGTCCGAGGTGTGCGAGCGGGCCAGACGTTTCGAGGTCACCCGACAATGTTCCTGTTGGGGCGGTCTTGAGTGGTCCTGCCAAGGCAGTCGTCAGGGCATATGCATCAATACCAGTCCAGGCAGCCGTCAGATGCGCATCCCCGTCCTTGAACGGAATCTGACCCTTTGCCGTGGCTCGCCCGCCCGCTAACGTGAACTGCGCGGTCTCCACATCCGCGGCATCGGCGGTCACACGCGATTGGAGCAGCACGTCGGTCACACGGATCTGCTGCCAATTGATCTGAGCCGATGTCGCGTGGACGTCCGCGACAACCTCGTCGAAAGGTCCGTGTGCCCGCACATCGAAGGCGACCGAGCCACTGGGCCGCTCCCCCGTTTCGATTCCCCAACGCGCAAGCCGCTCGACATCGGCGGTTCCGGCGGTACGCACATCCAGTGAGGGATCGCGCACGAGCAACGAGACCGTTCCATCCACTTGCAGCGACCCTTCGTCGGCGCGCAACGACACTGAACTGAGCTTCAGCTCACGTCCATCGAACGATGCGCCGCCGTCGAGATTGGTGAGCCGCGTCTCCCTGTTGGCAACGCGAATGGTCGCAGGCGCGTTCAGCGCCACGCGTCCCTGATCCCGGCCGATGTCCAGCGTGAGGGCGGGAATCGTCGCGGCGACATCGTTCTGCGCGTCGGTGAAATCAATCACGAGCCGCGGCGCCGACAGGCGTCTGAGGTCGAACGCGGCTGGCTCCCCGGACGGCGTTTCGCTCGACTCGGGAAGATTCATCCGCCCGTCACGGTCGCGGACGAGGTGGATCCGTCCCGCGGTGACGCTAATTTCGTCGAATGCAATCGTGCCGATTAACACGCGGGACGGAAGGGCCACCCCAACGTAGTCGGCTTCGAAGAAGGGCGTTGAGGGCGTCCGGTCGGCGGCCAGGCGCACGTCTGCAAGCCCGAGCGTCAGCGCGGCGAGGTTGTAATCGAGGCGCGCTGCGTCGATACGCATCGCATATCGACGCTGCACTTCGGCGATCACGTAGCGAAGAACCAGGCGCCGGAAGGGGGGCGTGTGAACGACGAGCACGAACACGACCACGAGTGCGACAGCGGCAGCAGCCAGCAGCCCAAGCCGTTTCATGCCGTCTTTATCGTACTCGCCCGAGCGCCTCGATTCTCATCATCAGCGAGCGCGCGAATCGCGTGGCTTCCTCCTGGGTGGCGCCGCTCGCCAGCAGTCCTGTTTGCAGTGCGGATTCGGTTATCCGCCGAACCTTCCGATGGAACCATCGCACGTGGGCAACGGGTATACCGCGTCCAATTTCCGATCGCTGCCCCTGATAGCCGAAGTCGACGACCCCGTCGTGAACGCCGGCGACGAAGCCCGGCGTCTGTGCCTCGAACCCCTCGGCGTCCCAACGTCCTCGCGACACGACGGTCGTCCCCCACCGACCCATGGCGCCTCCCCAGTCGGTGATCAGGTACCTCGCCTCGGTCGACAGTCGCGAGATCGGATATTCGAAAATCGCCGTATTCGATCCGCGCGACACGTCGCGCCGGTCTTTCGTGTCCCAGTTCGACAGCAACATGACCACGATCTTCAGGCCATCGAGCTGCCGGCTGCCGACAAACGGGTTGTCGTTCCAGGCCCAGCTGTGTTCGTCAAACAGCATGCGCACGGATCGATCCTCGAGCTCGAAGCGTGCGTCGGTGAAGCTGCCGTCCTCACCCACCATGGGGCGCGCACGCGTGAGCGTGTCTACGCCATCGATGCGCCCGCTGCCGACGTAATGCGTGACCTCGGCGAAGTAGCCGCACGCGGCCGCGAACCGCACGCAGAACGCTTCCGGTTTTGCTTCTGCGCCCCATTTGACGCGCCACAGACGACGTTTCCGATCGAGGACGGAGACGCCCGGATGCGATCCCGGCAGGATCTCTTCGACGAATTCGAATGGCGGTTCGGGGACGTATGCCGCGCCGCCAGGTCCATATCGGAGGTCGTTGGCTTCCTCGCTGTGGACGTCATGCCAGATGCGATGCCGCGTGGCCAGCAGGGGCCGTGGCCCGGCGCGATGAATGCGCCAGACGCCGTGCAGACGCCACGCGAGATGCAGCGTCCAGAAGATCGCGACGGCGCCGGCGACGATAACGACGATGACGAGTGGCCACGGCACCGAAGTCGAACACGTGCAAAGGAGGGTCCTCCTACTGGCTTCGTGTTACGCTGTTACCCGTTCAATGAACGCTGCTAAACCGCTGGACCTCACGCTCGAGGTGGCTCCCAAAGCGCGCTTCGATGTGGTGGAGATGAGGTCCCGTTTCGCCGCGGAGCACCGGGCGCTCGCCGAATATTCCCACTGTCTGTATTGGTCGTCACACACAACGGCTGGTTTCCTCGATCGGAGCATTTCGGCCCGGCTGCGCGCGCAGCACGTCTCCACGTATGTGGACGCGTTCCGGACCCTGTTCCCAGAGGGCGCCGGGTACGAGCACGATCAGCTCGACCGACGCTCCGATCTGGACGCGATTCAGCGCGCCTCCGAACCGAAAAACGCCGATTCGCACCTCGCGTTCATGGCCAGCGGACTTCGCCCGTGCGTCACGCACCCGAATCGCGACGGCGAAGCCGTCTGCTTTGTCGATCTGGATGGAATCGTCGAAGGGCGCCCGCGGCGCCGCCTGACGCGCGTCATCGGCTTTCGCACCGAGCAGGTTGTCGGGAGAACGCGCGTCGAAGTGCCAGTCTCGGAGCACCCGATCGATTCCGTCAATCTGAAGGATCCTCGTCTCGGCATCTACGCCGCGTTGTCCGATTTCGTGGCGAAAACCGGCGCGGGCAAAGGGCAGCTTCGCATCGTGCTCGATCCGACCGAGCGTCATTCAGCGTTGACGGTCAACGAGTACGAGACGCTGCTGATGAAGTACGACCTGGCCGAAGTACTGCGAAACCCGGTGCGGTTCGTCGCGCAGCAGTATCGCAATGCGATGAAGAACCCACGCGCGGTTCCCGCAAAGACGCTCGGCTACGCAAAGTACGATTTCGTCCGCGTCATGAACACCGGCCTCGACACGCTACGACTGCGCGGCTCTCTCGTCGAAAAGCTGCTCGCACGGACGCTCGCGGTCCCGGCCGCGCGGTTCTTCCGCATGCGGCGGTCGGTCAACCTGCTCGTCTCGGAAACCGAAAACGGCCATCCGGGCATCGTCGAGGGCCCCTATCAGAGCCCCATCCTCGTCCAATGGCAGAACGCGCCGCGCAAGTCCCGGGTCCTCGACGTCACCCTCACTGAACTTCGTTAGAACGTTCGCGCAGTGTACGGGCGCTGATACCGCCCCGTCGTTATTCGCTTTGCAGCCGGTGATCGCAAAAACCTCTGGAAGTTCACCACGGCGCGGAGCCCATGGACCGCGACCTTATCGAGCAGGTCAAACTGCTCCGCGCTGAAATATCCGCACGCCAGACCCTTTTTCAGGAGCGACCGCGTCTCGCGGGCCGCAGCGCTCGAGAAATCAAGGAAGTTCGCAAACAGCAGCGGGTTGTGACGTGCAAATCCCTCTTCAATGTTTCGTTCGGCTGAACCCGCGGCGTCGCGGATTTCATCGCAGAAATCCAGATCGCGAACGACGCACGCGTCTTCAGTAGCCCTGCGTACCTCGATGTTCAATGCGTGCATCCGCTGCCACGATACAAGTTCTTCAAATTGACGTGCGTTGCCCATGCGCTCCAGAGAGGCATGGGCGATGCCCATCGATTTTCAACGAGTTCTTGGCTTTGGCCTTACTGAGTATCGAAAAACTGCGACGCGGCAGCGCGTGAGCGTACGCGGAAATCTGAAACCCAAGGTCCGGCTGAAGCCGGACCTTCAGCGTGGCAACCTATCGGGCATCTCGGCGATGACGTAAGTCACCACCGCGATGGCGGCAGCACCCTTCGAGACTTCTTCCGGCGCGATGCGCTCCACTGTGTCGGCCGCTGTATGGTGAATGGTGAAGTAACGCGTCGGATCCCCCATATACGCCATGGTCGGCGCGCGACCCGCCTGCGCGATCGGATCGATGTCGGCGCCGCCGCCGCCGGAGATGGTCTCCGCGAGATTGAGCGGTGTGAGCAGCGACGTGATATCGCGGATCATGTTGCGCGCCGCAAGGCTGCCTGAAAACCCGAAGCGGGCCGGTTCGAACACCCCCGAATCGGCCTCGAGCGCGAACACATGATTGGTCGCGACCGAGGCGTACCGCTCCGCGTAGGCGGCGGCACCCCGCGTCCCGTTCTCTTCGTTGGTCCACAGCACGAGACGGACCGTGCGCCGCGGTTGTATGCCGAGCTTTTTCATCAGCCGGAGCGCCTCCCAGGTGATCACGCAACCGACGCCGTCATCCGACGCGCCCGCGCCAACATCCCAGGAGTCGATGTGACCACCGAGCACGACAATCTCATCCGGCCGCTCGCGACCGCGGATCTCCGCGACGACGTTGGCCGATTCCGCGTCGCCGTCGCTGCGACCTTCGAGCGACAGGTGAACGCGCACCTTGCGCCCACGCGCGGAGAGACGCGCAATGCGGTTCGCATCTTCGCCGGAAATGGCGGCTGCAGGAATCGCCGGTAAATCAGATTGGTACGCCACGCTGCCGGTGTGCGCCGTGCGAAGACCAACCGGACCGACCGAACGCACCATGACGGCAACCGCGCCGGCCTGCGCGGCCGCACGTGCACTTCCGGTGCGATAGCTGACAGTGTCGGCGTAGTTGGTGAACGGCTGGTTGAACAGCACGATCCGGCCGCGCGCATCGGCCGCGCGCATGCGCAGCTCGTTGAAGCTTTCGACCACCAGCACCTCGGCGTCGATGCCACCCGGCGGCGTCGCGACAGTGCCGCCGAGCCCAAGGATCGTCAACGTATGGCGTGGTGGATCGATGATCTCTGCGCTCTCGCGGCCCCGCACCCACTTGGGCACCATCACCTTCTCGGTGCGGACGTTCTCGAGGCCGTCCTTTTTCATCGCCTCCGCCGCCCACGCAATCGCGCGTGAAAGGTTTTCAGAGCCGCTGAGCCGGTTGCCGTAGGTGTCGGTGAGTTCAGCGAGGCGCTGCCACGCGAAGTCGTCGGCGGTTGCCGTTTTGATCAGACGGGTCGCGGTGTCGCGATAGGCGTTGATCCAGCCGGGGGTGGACTGCGCATCGATGGCCGACGCCATGATGGCAATGACGGCCGCGACGGACAGGACCACTGGAGGGATGCGCTTGGTCTCCATCGAGGCACAAATGTATCAGAAGGACGGTGGCCCGGCCCTCACGGCCGGCTGTGAGAACCATACCGTGTCGGTATTTTCAATGCGCAATCGGAAGGACGACGCAGAACGTACTCCCGGTGTGTCCCGTGGATTCGACGCTGAGTGAACCGTGGTGGACCTCGGCGATCCACTTTGCGATCGGTAGCCCGAGGCCTGCTCCTTCGGCCCGGCGTGACGGATCGAGCTGCACGAAACGTTCAAAGATACGCGCGCAATCGGCTCCGCGATGCCCGCACCCGCATCCGCAAGGCGGCGGCGACACCGCCGAGCGCCAGCAGGACGACTCCCGCGCCAAGCCAGGCGAAGCGTCCGCGCATCATCGCGCGCAGTTCTTCGCGATACAGAATCGCGGTCACGTCACTGCGTGATCTTGATGAACCACGCCGCGATAACCGGACCCTGAGGCCCGCGGCCGCGACCGCCTCCACCTGCCGCGGGCGGGGGTGTACCGGGCGCGGGCGGCGGCGCCGGGCCGCGTTCCGGCTGGAACAGATACACGTTGTGGGTGTTTGGATCGACGGTGATCGTCTTGGCGCCGGCAAACGTCGTTACGGTCGCGACGACCGTGTACTTGTCCGGCGAGTCCTGGTGCACCACGGTGACGTTTCCTTCACCGCCATTGGGGATGTAGATCAGTTTCTTCGACGGATCCCAGCCCAGCGCGTCGACGCGCGTCCCGTTCGCGATGGTCGCGACAATCTTCCCCGTCGCGGCATCCACGACGACCGAGTTGCGGTTGCATCCGGAGAAGATGCGGTTCGTGGTCTTGTCATACGCGATGCCCGTCGGCCCCTCGCACGGCGCCAGCGGCCACGAGGCTGTGGCCTTCCACGTCTTCACGTCGATGACCTGGATCGTGTTCTTCCCTTCGTTGTTGACGAAGATGTGGCCTTTGCCGTCGGCCGCGGCACCCTCCGGCGCCGTGTCCTCGAGCTCCGCGGTGCCGACAATATCGCCTGAGTGTGGATCGATCGCGGTCAGTGTGCCGATCGGGCGGCTGTGATTCGTGAGGATGACTCTGTCGTCTGGCTCGTCGTACATGATGCCGTCGAGACCCGGGCCAACCATGATGCGTTTGATGACGGCGAGCGTCTTCAGGTCGAACATGGTGACCGTCATGTCCCCACCGTTAGTCGTAAAGCCGTGGCCCGCTTTCGTCACGATACCGGCGCCATGAACCCCAGGCGTGTTGGAAATGTCGCCAAGCACCTTCCCCGTGGCACCTTCGACGACCATCATGTGGTCACCACGTGAAACGAACACACGGCCGGTGGCGGACTCTACCGTCACATAATCGGTGCCGCCGTCTCCTTTGATGTCGAACTTCTCAACCTTGAACGTTTGCGCTCGCGCCATGGCCGGCGCGGCAACCGTCGCTGCTGAGCCGAACACGAGCGCTGCGAATGCGCCTCTGGTCATAGGAAGCCCCCTTTCGTAATGCAGGACGCCGAAACTCTAGTGGGCTGTGGATGAACAGGAGATAAACCCGCGGCTTCTAGTGCGCGATTGGAAGCACGACACAAAACGTGCTTCCCGTGGGACCCGTCGATTCCACACTGAGTGATCCCTGGTGAACTTCGGCGATCCACCTCGCGATCGGCAGTCCCAGCCCCGTGCCTTCAGCCCGGCGAGACGGATCGAGTTGAACGAATCGCTCAAAGATGCGCGCCCGATCGGATTCGGCGATGCCGGTGCCGGAATCGGCGACACGCACGTAGACTCGGGAGCCGTTTGGGCTGACATCAACCGACACCGTGCCGTCTTTCGGCGAGTGCTGCACGGCATTCTGCAGCAGATTGACGACGAGTCGCCGCAGCAACTCCTCGTCGCCCCGGACGTGTACGTCCCTGGCGCCTGTCGCGTTGACGGTGATGTTCCGCTGCGCTGCCAATACGGCCACTCCGCGGCGGCAGTCCTCGATCAGATCGTCGAAGTACAGGTTGACGGGACGAAGAGGATAGGCACCGACGTCGGCGCGCGCGAGGGTGAGCATGTCCTCGACGAGGCGCCCGAGTCGTTGTGCCTGCGTGCCGGCGATCGCGAGCGCGTCACGGTATTCGGCCTCCTCGCGGTGCTCGCGGCTGAGCGCCACATCCGACGCGGTTCGGATCACCGACACGGGCGTTCGCAACTCGTGCGACGCATCGGCCATGAGTTGCCGCTGCGTCTGCAGCGCCGCGCGAAGCCGCGAGACCAGGGCATTGAACGCGCGCGCGAGTTGCCCGAGCTCGTCATCGCGAGGAACGGGCCCCAGATCCTCGGTGCCGGTCAGCGGAATGCTCGCCGCACGGCTCGCCATCTGCGTGACCGGCCGCAGGCCGATGGACGTAAGCCACCACCCGCCCGCACCTGCCACCAGCAGCGCCAGCGGAATCACCACGAACATCGCTTCCCGTACTTCACGCTGCTCGCGTGCGAGATCCATCAATGGTCGTGCGACGACGAGGGTATACGTACCGCCTTCGATCGTGATAGTGCGCGCGTGCACGCGCCACTCGCCCGATGCCGAATCGACCGTCACAGCGGAGGGCCTCGATTGCCGCGGCATCACGTCGGCAAGCGTCAGCCGATCGAGCTGCGCCGCAAGCGGGCGTCCGCTTCCGTCAAGGATCACGATGCCGTCGCCGAGCGACTGCATCGTGTTCTTCGCCTCGCGCGCAGCGAGCTGTGGCGCGTCGAGCTCTCGAAGTTCCTCCCGGAAGATGGTCGCCAGCGTCGCGTGGACGCTATCCAGCTCCTGGTCGGCGCGTCGGATTCCAAGTCGCTTCTGCTCGATGAGGACGTCGCCGCCGAACAGGCCGAGGACGAGGACGAGCGCGATCGTGTACCAGAGTGTGAGCCGCGCGCGGATCGACAGCGTCTTCACGATTCTTCGTCCGCGAGCTGGTACCCTTCGCCGCGGCGCGTGCGAATCAACGCTGGCTCGCCGACAGCCTCGAGCTTCCGCCGCAGGCGCTGGATGTAGACGTCAACGACGTTGGAAAACGGATCGTAGTGCTCGTCCCAGACGTGCTCCGCGATATCGGCCCGGCTGACGACGTCGCCGGCACGGCGCGTCAGGTATTCGAGCAGCGCGTATTCCTTCGCGGTCAGCGGAATTTCCATTCCGCGCACGTCCGCACGACGGCGCCGGGTGTCGATGACGAGCGGCCCGGCGATCAGCCGATCGGGAAGCACCGGCTGCCGGCCGCGGCGGATGACGGCACGAAGGCGCGCCAGCAGCTCGCCGAAGTCGTACGGCTTGACGAGGTAGTCGTCCGCCCCACAGTCGAGCCCCTCGATTCGCGAGGCCACCTCGTCGCGGGCCGTCAGCATTAGGATAGGCACGCCGCTGCCGCTCTCACGGATCGAGCGGCAGACCGCGAGACCGTTGACGCGCGGGAGCATCACATCGAGGATGAGCGCGTCGTAGTCGGTCGTGCCGACCTGGAAGAGCGCCATCTCGCCATCCGCGGCCACGTCAACCGCGTAGGCCTGTTCGCGGAGGCCCTTGGCGAGGACCTGCGCGGCCTGTGGTTCGTCTTCCACGAGCAGTACCCGCATGTTTTGGTCAATGATATCGACATGGCCTGTCATCGTGGGTTCATGAACGGTTGCGCATGCTGACGCCCTTGCGAGCCAGACTGCTTCTGTCGGGCGCGGCTCTCGTCGCGCTCCTGCTATCGGTCCCGGTGGCGGCACAAGTCGCGCCAGTCGGGTCGCTTACCCTTCAGGCCGCCATCGCCCGTGCGATGGCCGCCAACGCCACGCTCGCCGCCGCGCGCCTGCGGGGACCAATCAACCTGGCGAGCCTGGCGGTCGCGCGTGAACGCCTCAACCCTGAGGCTGCGATCGAATTCGAAAGGGAAACCCCAAAGGAAGCCTACGGCGTGGCCGTGCCGCTCGAGCTCGGCGGGAAACGCGCTCGTCGCATCGATGTCGCCCAAGCAACAGTGCGCGCAGGGGAGGCCGAACTTGCCGCAACCGTGGCCCAGGTCCGCAACGACGTGCGCCGGGCGTACTTCGGGCAGGTGGTCGCCGAGCAGCGCCTGATGATTCTGCGGGAGCAGCGCGACATCTCCATGCGGACGCTCGACACCGCACAGGCGCGGCTCGACGCCGGTGATGTGCCGCGGCTCGAGGTCATGCAGGCACAACTCGCGCTTGCCGCCGTGGAAAACGAAGCGACCGCCGCCGAAGGTACCGCAGCCGCGGCACGCGCAACGCTGAATGCACTGCTCGCGCAGCCGCTCGACACCCCGACGGCACTTTCGACGACCGTCGACGATGCCGCACCTCCTGGCACACAGGCGGCGCTGATGCTCGCACAGACCGCAAGCGCCGAGCTCATCTCTTTCGATCGGCAGATCGAAGCGCAGCGCGCCCGCATCCTGCTCGCACGGGCGCTGCGCATGCCTGATCTGATACCGACGTTCTCGCTGACCCATCGGGCCGAACCGGAATTCAACTACGGGTATCGCGCCGGTGCCGCGATCACGCTCCCCCTCTTCACGACTCATCGCGCCGCCGTGCTCGTCGAGCAGACGACGCTCGATCAGCTGATGGCGCAGCGTCAGGCGACGCTGCTCCGCATCCAGGGCGAGGTGACCGCCGCGTCGCAGCGCGCCCAGGCGCAACGAGATCTGTTCGTTCGGTATCGCGATCAGATCATCCCGCAGGCGCAGCAGGTCGAGCAGCTCGCCCAGGATGCCTATCAGCTCGGGCAGACAGGCATTGGCCCGTTGTTGCTGGCGCTACAGGCGACACGGGATGTACGGCTGCGATCGCTCGACGGCATCGATCAATTCCAGACCGCGCTCGCCGACCTCGAGCGGGCCATCGGAGCTCCCCTGCCATGAAGCTCACACCCTGGCTCGTCGCGGCGGCACTCGCCGGTGCCTGCAGCAGCAAACCCGCGGCCGAAGAAACCGAAAGCGTGGCGCCGGTTCCAGTCAAGGTCGAAGAGGCGACGATCGGTTCCCTTCGCGGCGTGCTTCACGCCACCGGCGTCGTCAATCCAGCGCCGGAAGGCGAGCTGATCGTGGTCGCACCGGAAGCGGGCCGCATCATTGACATCCCGCGCGCCGAAGGCGAGCGGGTCGCGAAGGGCGATGTACTCGTCCGCTTCGAGATCCCCTCCCTCGCCGCCGAAGTGCAGCGCCAGACCGCCGAGGTGCAGCGCGCGCAGGCGACGCTCACCACCGCGAAGGCGAATCAGACGCGCCAGCAGCAACTGTTCGATCGCGGCATCGCAGCGCGCAAGGACGTCGAGGATGCCGATCGCACCGTGGCCGATGCGGCGGCAGCCGTCGGCCAGGCCGAGGCTTCACGCGCCGCGGCCATCACCGCCGCGGCACGAGCAACGGTTCGGGCAACTTTCGCAGGGGTGATTGCGAAGCGCTTCCACAACCCCGGGGATGTGGTTGAGGCCGCAGCCAGCGATCCTGTGCTGCGCGTGATCGATCCACGCCGGCTCGAGGTCCTCGCCTCCGTTCCGCTCAGCGAATCGCCGCGCGTCGTCGTCGGCGCACGCGGATGGTTGAAGGCCGGCGTCACCGGTGTCCCGGATCTCGCCCTTCGAGTGATCTCCCGTCCCGCACAGGTCGAAGCGGGCACCGCGAGCATCCCGGTGCGGCTCGCGTTCGTTGGCGCCGCCGCCACGAACCTTTCGGCGGGGACACCGGTGCAGGTCGATATTGACGCCGAGCAGCACACCAACGTCGTGATCATTCCCGCCACTGCGCTGGTCCGCGAGGGCGAAGAGACAGCTGTGTTCGTCGTCATGGGCGACAAGGCGCAGCGACGCCCCGTGCAGGTGGGCCTCACCGACGGCACCGACCTCGAGATCGTGTCCGGCGTAAAAGCCGGCGAGATGGTCATCGTCGAGGGCCAGAACGGGATGCCGGATAACGCGAAGATCATGATCGAGACGGGCGAAGACGAAGGCGAAGCCGCAACCGACGACAAAGCCGGAGCGGGTGAGAAAGGCGAAAAAGGCGGGAAGGAGGCCGGCGAGAAGTGAACGTCGCCGCCCTGGCGCTTCGGCATTCACGCGCCGCCGCGCTCGTGGCAGTTGCGCTGTTTGTCGGCGGCATCATCGCGGCGCGCGTGCTGCCAAGCAGCATCTATCCGCCCCTGCAGTTCCCCCGGATAGTGATCATCGCCCACTCGGGTACGCTGCCGCCGCAATCGATGTCGCTGATCGTCACGCGACCGATCGAGCAGGTGGTCATGGGCGTGCCCGGCATTCGCCGCGTCCGCTCGCGCAGCATCCGTGGCGCCGCCGAGATCTCCGCGAACTTCGACCCCACGACCGACATGGTCGTGGCGCTGCAGATGGTCCAGAATCGTGTCGCCGAAATCACGGGCGATTTGCCGATGGGCACCCAGCTGCAAATCGAGCGGCTGACACCGGCAATCTTTCCGGTGTTCATTTTGAGCCTCACGGGCACGCTGCCCACGCCCGACCTGTACGACTACGCGAACTTCGTCATAAAGCCGGCGATTGCGCGCGTCCCGGGCGCGGGCACAATCGAGGTTCAGGCGAGCGATACGCGTGAAATCGAGGTGATTCTCGATCCAAACAAGCTGACGGCCGCAGGGCTCACTGTCGTGGACGTCTCGGATGCGCTCAACGCGCAGAATCAGCTGCTGCCCGTCGGTCGCTTTCAGGAAGCGGGCCTTCAGAACCTCACGCTCGCCTCCGGTCTCTGGAGTAACGCCAACGACATCGCCCAGGCCCCGGTCCTCGTCAAGAACGGCGCAACCGTGCGTGTTGGCGACCTCGGCACCGTGGCGCCCGGCGCGCCGGATCGCACGCTCCTCATCACCGGCAACGGCCGCGATGCGGTCGTGATGAGCATCGCGCAGCAGATTGGCGCGAACATCCTCGACCTCAAAGCCGGCGTCGATGCCGCCCTTGCCGACCTCGCCAGAACCCTTCCCTCGGGCATCAGGATGAGCCGCGTGTACGACCTCGCGGAGTTCGTCGCCGAATCGATCGCCAGCGTCCGCGACGCCATCCTGATTGGCGGCTTCCTCGCCATCCTTGTCCTGCTCGTGTTTCTGCGCGACTGGCGGCTGACGATGATTGCGGCTGTCACGCTGCCACTGGCCGTCATCCCAACGTTCGTCTTCATGTGGCTCTTCGGCGGCACGGTCAACCTGATGTCGATGGGCGGTCTCGCCGTCGCGATTGGTCTGGTCATCGACGACGCGGTGGTGGTTGTTGAGAACATTCACCGCCGGGCAGGCGAGGGTGGGAACAGCGTCGTTGACGCGGTGACACAGCTCATGGCCCCACTCGTCAGCTCCACCCTCACCACGGTCGTCGTCTTTGCGCCGCTTGGGCTGCTGTCGGGTGTGCCGGGGCAGTTCTTCCGGGCGCTGTCGTTAAGCCTGTCGGTGGCGGTCCTGCTCTCTTTGGCGTTGGCCATCAGCGTTGTGCCGCTGATGGCCCGCTGGGCCACGACGGCCGAGCATCATAAGGCCGTCGGCGAGTGGCATGGACGGGTCGAGCACACGTACGAGCGGCTGCTCGCCTCGATGATCGGCAGCCCCGTGCTGTCCGTTGTCGTGGCCGTGCTTCTGGCCGCGCTGACCATCGGTCTCTTCTATCGCGTCGGCACTGGTTTCTTTCCCGCCGCGGATGAAGGCGGCTTCGTGCTCGACTACATCACGCCGGCGGGTAGCGCGCTGACGGAGACCGACCGGCAGGTGAAGAAGATCGAGGCGATCCTGTCTGAGACGCCAGAGGTCGCGTCGTACTCACGCCGGACCGGAGCCGAACTCGGGCTCTTCGCCACGGCGCAGAACACCGGCGACATCCTGGTGCGCCTCAAGCCTCGCAACCAGCGATCGCGTTCTGCAGAAGAAGTCATCAGCGAGGTCCGTGACAAGCTCTCGGACGAAGTGCCGCTCGTCGACGTGGAGTTCGTGCAACTGCTGCAGGACATGCTGGGCGATCTGCAGGGCGATCCCGAACCGATCGAAATCAAGATTTTCGGCGACGATCCGAAGCGTCTCGCCGAGCTCGCCGACCCGGTCGAAGAGATGATGAACAAGGTCCAGGGCGTCGTCGACGTGGTGGGCGTACAGAAGGGGAATCCCGAAGTCACGTGGACGATCGATCCGCTTGCCGCAGGCCGGTACGGGTTGACCATTCAGCAGGTCTCCGACCAGCTTGCTGGAAACTGGCTCGGCGAGGTCGCGACGGATCTGCGGCTCGCCGATCGCACCGTCCCCGTACGCGTGCGGCTGCCTGACGCGGTACGGCTCGACCCAACGAAGCTTCCGCAATCGCTCATCAAGACAGCAGAAGGCAAGCCCATTCCCGTTTCGGAAGTGGCGAGCATGCAGCGAGCGAATGGGCAGGGAGAGCTGCGGCGGGAGAACCTGCGGCCGATGGCGGTAGTCAGCGGACGGCTCGAAGGGCGCGACCTTGGAAGCGCCGTCGCCGAGATCCAGTCGAACCTCGATAAGATGAAGCTGCCGATCGGCTATACGTACGAGATCGGCGGGCAGTATCTCGCGCAGCAGCAGTCGTTCCGCGAGCTGTTAATGGTATTCGCGCTCGCGGTGGTCCTCGTCTTCACGATCCTCGTATTTCAGTTCCAGGCGTGGCTTCCGGCGATCCTGATTCTGCTCGCCGCGCCGCTGTCAGTTGGCGGCGCGTTGCTGCTCCTGATCCTCACAGGGACGGACCTGAACATCTCGTCGGCAATGGGGCTGATCCTGCTTGTCGGCCTCGTTGTGAAGAACGGCATCATGCTGCTGGATTTCTCGGAGAAGCTGCAGGACCAGGGCGAGCCGTTGGAGCACGCGATCGCGCACGCCGGCCGTATCCGCCTGCGGCCGATCCTGATGACGACGTTCTGCACGCTGTTCGGATTACTTCCTCTGGCGCTTGGTCTCGGATCCGGGGCGGAGTTGCAAAAGCCGTTGGCGCTCGCCGTCATCGGCGGCCTCGCGCTTTCAACACCAGTCACCCTGCTCGTCGTTCCCGGTCTGTACGCCGTGTTCAAGCCGCGGCGACAACCTGCCGGGCACTGAAGCACGGAACCGCGTCGCGAATCGACATCGTTCTCGCGGCCAGTGAAAACCGTAGACGACAATTACGGTGGTGTCACTGATGTGCGTCGAATCCACGCAGCCCGAGCGGCTCTGTAGTCACGCACGGCTGCGTCGACGCGCCGGCCCGATTCCTCCAGGCGCCGCAGCGCCAATGTCCGCGTCGTCGCGTCGAACTGGCCTGCGCGGACGGCCTGCTCGACGAAGGTGACGTCGCGGTCAACGACCCCGGACGTCGGCGCCACCGCCTGCAGAGCACGCGACGCAGCCTGTAACAGGGCCCACGTCGTCTCGAGCTCGCTGCGCACATCCGCTCTCGTCGCCCGGAGGCGCGCTTCCGCAGTCAGGATGCGCGCGGTCGCGCGCGCGCGAGGCTCGAGCTGGCGATTGAACAGCGGGAGCGGCAGGCTGACGTTGAACGTCAGCTCTTGATCCGGCCAATTGGCGCTCAGCCCGCTCGCGAACGGGACTCCGGTAAACGAGCCGGTTGGAATGTCGCTCCGCTTGCGCCCGTAGTCCACGCCGACGTTCAGCGGCGGCGTCACGAGCCGCTCGAACGTCTGCCGCTCGAACCGCGCCGCGTCAAGCTCGGCGCCTGCCGCGCGCACGCGCGGATCGGCATCGATGAACGGCGTGAAATCCGGCGGCGGCGCCAACTCGCTGACCTCCATCGGATCCTCGACGACGAGATCGGCCCCGGTCTCGCGCCCGAGCAGACGCGCAAGCCGGACACGGGCGCGATCGAGATCGCCGCGCGCAATCTCCACAGCCTGAAGCCCGCCGGCGAGATCGAGCGCTGCGGCATCCGCGTCGATCTGCGGGGCGGTGCCGACTTCGAACTGGCGCTGAGCAGCTTCGGCTGCGATCCGCTGCAGATCGGCCAGCCGCTCCCCGCGCGCGACGTCCCGCTGCGCCAGCGCCAGATCTGCGACCGACACTGCGACTTGCTCGTCGAGCGCACGCAGACGATCGGCGCCGTCGAAGCGTGCGCGCGACAGATCTGCGCCGGCAGAAGCCGACCGAGGCTTCCACGACCCAGACACATCGAACAACTGGCTGAAACCGAGCGTCTGGAAGCGCTCATCGGGGCGGCCGATCAGCGCGCCCTCGAACAGGCTTCCCGAGATTTGCGGATCGTCGCGGAAGACACGCCGCGCCTGCGCGGCGACGGCCTCCGCACCGGCGACAACGGCTTGCGCTTCGGCGACCTCGGGTGCACGCATTCGGGCCTCGGCCTGGGCTGCGGCGAGCGACAACGACGGCACCGCCTGCGTCTGCGCGAGGGCGGGCATGCCGAGAGCCGATGCGACCACAAGCGCCGTCAACGCCGCCTTCGTCATGCGGCTGCCGTTCGCTTCCGTTGAGCGCGCCGCTCCAGCCAGACGTAGATCGTCGGGATCACGAGCATGTTGAGCGCAGTCGATGTGACGAGCCCGAGGACGACAATCAACGCCATCGGCGCTTCGAGCTCACTGCCGGAGCTCTCGAATGACAGCGCTAGCGGCAACAGGCCGAGTCCTGCCGCTCCTGCCGTCATGAGAATTGGCAGCAGGCGTTCTTCCGACGCGCGCAGGATTCGGGCAACAGGATCGTCTTCGGGATTCTCCGCGTCGAGCAGCTGCTTGTGCGCCACCAGCATGATCCCGTTGCGAGCGATGATGCCGAAGAGGGTCACGAACCCGACGAGTCCCGCCACCGAAAGACCCTCAGGGGTCACCAGCGCGCCGACCACGCCGCCGATCAACCCCAGCGGAAAGTTGATCATCGTCACGACGGCGTCACGGATCGACGTGAACGCCACCGCAAGCAGCATGAAGATTCCGAGCAGTACGAGCGCGCCAATCAGCAGCAGCTGGCGTGCGGCCTCGCGCCGCGCGAGTGCTTCTCCGCTCACATCGATGCGATAGCCCTGCGGAAGGCGGATCGCATTCAATCGTTCTTCCAGATCGCTCACCGCGCTCGACAGCCCTCCCCCGGGCACGTCGATACCGATCGCAATGCGCCTGTCGCCATTCTCGTGATTGATCAGCGCGGGCGCCGGCACTTCTTCGATGCGAGCCAGTGCACCCAGGTTGACGGGCCCCGCGTGTGCCGTATCGACGGGCAGATCACCCAGTGCGCCTCGGTCGCGTGTCGCGGGAGGACCGGCAATCGCGACATTCACCACGCGTCCGTCGCGCTCGAGTATTTCGGTCGCGGTCTCTCCTTGACGCCAGCCAATGACATCAGAGGCCAAATCGGCGGGAGTCACCCCATAACGCGCGAGCTGCACGTCGTCTGGGCGGATACGAATCTGCGGCACGTCGATCTGCGGGTCCGCCCGGATGGCACCGAGGCCCGGGGTTTGAGCGGCCGTTCCCGCGACGTTCGCGGCCAGGGCGCGCAGGCGCTGCAGATCCGGGCCGATGATCTTGACAACGACGGGGGCGGTCTCACCCGACAACACTTCGTTGATGCGCTCTCCAAGAAACGCTTCAACGGTGAACGCCAGACCAGGCACATGGCCGATAGCTTTCGCGGCGTTGAGGACGATGTCCTCCCATTCGCCTGACAGATCCTTCAACGCGATGTTGAACTCGAGTGCGTAAACGGGCAGTGCGTCTTCAGACAAGTCCGTACGTCCCATGCTCGCCGACGTATGACTCGCCACGCCCGACTGGCGGAGCTGGGCGTCGACGGCGGCGGCAAGCCGCGTTGATTCGGTCAGCGATGTGCCGGGCACGGCGGTCACGTGCCCGACGAGCGACGTTTCGTGAAATTCCGGGAGGAAGCGGCCGCCGATGAATGGCAGCGCGATCGCCGCGCCGATCGCGAGGATCGCAATCGTGACGAAGACGGTTCGCGGACGATCGACCACGGTCCGCACGACGCGGCGGTAGCGATCCAAGGTCCACACGGCAAGACGTGAGAGCCGCGGCTCACGTGCCGCTAGCGGCGGTAGCAGCCACGCGCACATCGCCGGCGTGACGGTCAGGGCAACGAGGAGCGACGCTGAAATGGCCAGAATGTATGCGTGCGCGAGCGGCGAGAAGATCCGCCCTGCGATCCCGCCGAGCGACAGCACCGGGACGAGCACGATGGCGACGATGATGGTGGCGTAGACGACCGAGCTGCGGATCTCGCGCGAGGCGGCGCGCACGATGTCGAGTGCGGGTGCCGGCTGTGGCAGCTTGGCGTTCTCCCGAAGACGCCGCCAGACATTCTCGACGTCCACGATCGCATCGTCGACCACTTCGCCAACCGCAATGGCCAGTCCGCCAAGCGTCATACCGTTAATCGAGGCGCCGAACGCGATCAGCACCCCGGCGGCGGTCAGAATCGACAGCGGAATCGCCGTGAGACTGATGACGGCGAGGCGGCCATAGCGCAGGAACGACACGAGAATGACGATGACCAGAATCGACCCGATCAACATCGCAGAACCGACACTGCGAAGCGAGGTCGCGACGAACGTCGCCTGCCTGAAGAGCGGCGGCTCGATGCGTGCGCCCTCGGGCAACGCGTTCGCGAGGTCGCGGAGCGCCTGCTCGACCTGCCGCGTGACCGCGACGGTGTCGGCGTCCGGCAGCTTGTTCACCTGCACGAACACCGCGGGCTTACCGTCGTAGAGCGCCGCGCCGACGGAGGGTTCATTGGAGAAGACGACATCGGCAACGTCGCCGAGACGCACCGGCGCCGGCCGCGGTGACGCCGCGGCTGGCGTTGGCGACACGGGGATCGCGGTGTTACTGAGCTTGGTGATTGCATCCTCGAGGCGCAGCCGCGCATCGTTCTGCACATCGAGGCGTGCGCTCGCGGTCTCGGCAAACCCGGCGCCCGTAACTGATTGACTTGCGCGTACCGCGGCTGTGACATCCGCCATCGATACTCCGCGCTGGCGCAGTCGCGTCGGGTCCGGACGTACCTCCACGCGCTCGACCAGGCCGCCGAGCGGCATCACCTGCGCGACTCCCGGAATCGCGAGGATGCGCGGCCGCAGCGTCCAGTCGGCGAAGGTCCGCAGATCCTTGAGCGCCTGCTCCTGATTCGGTTGATCCGACGTCAAGCAGAAGCGAACCAACGCCCCAATGGGCGCCATGATGGGCATCAGTTGCGGCGCCTGCACCGCCTGCGGCAGGCGCGCCTGTGCGAGCTGCAGCCGCTCGGTCACGAACTGCCGCGCGCGGTACACGTCGACGCCTTCCTCAAAGAACAGCGTGATGACCGACAGACCGGGCGTGGACGCCGAGCGCACTGCTGTGGTTTGCGGCGTTCCCAGCAGCACCTGCTCGAGCGGACGCGTGACGAGCTGCTCGACGTCGAGCGTCGCCATGCTGGCGGCTTCCGTCTGGACCACGACGAACGGCGGCGTGAAGTCCGGCAACACGTCGAGCGAGGCATGAGCCGCGGACCAGAGACCGGCGACCACCAGACCAGCGGCGCCGAGCATCACCACGAATCGATTGTGAACGGACCAGGAGATCAGGCCGTCGAACAGTCCGCCCATGCACTCACCCCGCCGGCCGCAACTGACTTCGCACCAGCTCGCCCTGAAGCGCCATCGCGCCGCGGACGACGACCCGTTCGCCCGGTTTCACTCCCGATGCGAGACGCACCTGACTTCCGAAGCGCGCCGCGATCTGGACCGGGCGCGGCGCGAACGAGCCTTGTGCCACTTCGACAAAGACCGTGTCGCGTTCCACGCCCGGCGCGATGGCCGACTCGGGCAGCACTACGCCACGCGTGGCACCGTGACCCACCTGCACGGACACCGCGCTTCCGGGCGTCAGAGATACGGCGGCGGATGGTTCGACGACGAGGCGATCCTGTCGGGTGCCGCTCGCATCCGTCAATCGTCCCCGGGCAAGCAGACGCGCCGTGAGTGTTCCCGATGGCGTCGTCACCTCGTAGCGATCGCCGATCAGGTCGTCGGGCGGGACGGAGACGTCAATCCACAACGGACCCGGTCGGACGATCCGCATGAGCACATCGCCGCGATTGACGAGCGAGCCGACCGTGACCGTCACCTCCGCCATCGTTCCTCCGATGGGCGCCGGGATCGGCACCGGCTGGTTGCGCGCCGTCGTTTCCGCCGCCCGCGCGGCCTGCAGTCCTTCGAGCTTCGCGCGCGCGGTCGCAGCTGCGGTTTCGGCCTGCTGAAGCTGCGCGGCGCTCACAATCTGCGGCGACAACGTCTGCGCGCGTCCGAGATCGGCTTCGACCCTCGCGAGCTCGCGCTGTGCCGCTTCGATGTCGCCCTCCCGGACGGCTGCCTCCGCACCTACAGTGATCCGTTCCGGCGTGTCGAGCGCGGGTTGAATCTCGAGCAGCGGCGCGCCTTGCATGACCACCGTGCCGAGCTGGACTCGAGGCGGCTGCGTGACGCGGCCGGTGACCGGCGAGACGACTTGTGCCTCGTTCGCTGGGGGACTCAACACATGTCCGAACCGCAAGGTGGTGTTCGGGAGATCCGATTCAGCGGCGGATTGGACGAGCAGACCCAACGCGATGCGATCAGTGTCCGTCAGCTTGATGGACCCGTCGGGCTGAATCCGGTTCGGCGCCGCGGCCTTCATTGCCTCCGCCTCACGCGTCGCTTCGCTGTCGCCGCCGCAAGCTATCGAAAGCAGACAAACCGTGGGGGCAACGAGAAGAGTCCTCCAAACACTACTCACGGCAACCACTTCGCGAGGCCCTGGACGATCGGTTCACCGAAATGGACGCCACAGAGGACCGCGAGGAGCGGAACAGGTATCAGAATGAAGACACTCACCGGGGTCACCACGTCGTCCGCTGCGGGCAATGGCGCGAGCAGCCGCGTAATGCGCGTCTCGAGGCCAACCCGGGTGTGAATCAGCGTCGCGCCCTGCGCATCTCCCCTCAGAAGCCGCGCCGCGGCCAGGATCGCAGCGGCGAGATCGGCGCCATCAACGCCGCCGGCACGCACTTCTTCATCACGCGCCAACTCG
>Ga0075428_100001499_pt1 | contig 24988 bp, 21 predicted proteins | sample RhiMetdeltSRZDD2_FD_75291 | JGI IMG/M metagenome (GOLD analysis project Ga0075428, IMG submission 75291) | Populus rhizosphere microbial communities from Tennessee, USA - Rhizosphere MetaG P. deltoides SRZDD2 | ecosystem: Host-associated > Plants > Roots > Rhizosphere > Soil | place: USA... | reverse complement strand
CCGACGGCGTCGGCCAGGAAGCCGCCCATCAGCGGCCCCACGGCGGCGGAGAGGATTTGAGCCGCCTGGATCGTGCCCACGGCGCGGCCGGTGTGCTCGCGCGGGGCCAGCGACGTGGCCATGGCCAGGCCCAGCGGGCCGATCCCTCCGAACAGCCCCACGCCGACGCGCAGCGCCAGGAGCTGTCCGACGTTCGTGACCGCCGCGGAGAGCGCGAGGAGGACGACGTACGCGGCGAGGGCCCGCACGGCCATCCGCTTCTGGCCGTGGCGATCCGCCAGCCGGCCCCACGCCGGGGCCAGCAGCCCCGCCAGGAGCGGGGCCACGCCGATCAGGACCCCGGCCCACAGCGCCACCGCGTCGTCCCCGCGGACGCCGAGCTGGCGCACATAGAGAGGTAGGAACGGGAGGACGAACGCGAAGGCCGTGAAGACCACGAACACCATGGCCGCCGTCACGTGCTGGTTGCGGCGCCACGGCTCCGCGGGAAGCAGCAGGGTCACGAGGTGAGCCAGACCTCGCCCAGGACCAGCCCGCCGCGGACCTCCAGCATCGCGACGACCGCGCGCGCCCCTCCCAGCTTCCGCGCGCGCGCGGCCGCGCCGCCCTCGAGGTGGACCGACGCCGGCGGCCCGGGGTCCACCACGACGTCGCGCCACCTCACGCCCCGGCTCCAGCCGGTGCCGAGCGCCTTGCTGGCGGCCTCCTTCGCGGCGATGGCCAGGGCCAGCGCCCGCGCCCGGTCGGCCGCGGCGGGAGGGAGGCGGCCTCCCTCGTCCGGGCCCATCAGCTTGTCGATCAGCCGGCCGCCCCACCTCTGCAGGGCACGCTCGACGCGGTCCAGCTCCACCAGGTCCACGCCCAGGCCGATGACCACCGCCCGCGACGATAGCACACGCCCCAGGCGGGACTTCCCGGGTGGCATCGGGGCTGCGGCCGGCATAGAATGCCCGCCGGGCCGCTATCCCCCCAAGCGGCCGAGCGAGAACCGGCGTGGAGACGATCGGGAAATACCAGGTCCAGAGGGTCCTCGGCCGCGGAGGCATGGGGACTGTCTACGAGGCCACCGACCCCTTCATCAACCGCAAGGTCGCGCTCAAGACCATGATCGCGGGGCTGGCCGACAACCCCGAGCTCAAGGCCCGCTTCCTGCGCGAGGCACAGTCCGCGGGGGGCCTGCGCCACCGCAACATCGTCACCGTCTACGACCTGGGCGAGGACAAGGGACAGCCCTACATCGCCATGGAGTACATCGAGGGGACCGACCTGGAGAAGGTCATCCAGGCCAAGGAGCCCCTCACCGTGGAGTGGAAGCTGGACATCCTGCGCCAGCTCTGCGAAGGCCTGGCCTACGCCCACAAGGCGGGCATCGTCCACCGCGACATCAAGCCCGCCAACGTGCGCGTCACCAACGAGGGCGAGGTCAAGATCATGGACTTCGGGATCGCCCACCTGCAGTCCTCGACCATGACCAAGAGCGGCCTCGTGCTGGGCACCGTGCACTACATGGCGCCGGAGCAGATCGAGGGGCAGAAGGTGGACCACCGCGCCGACGTCTTCTCGGTGGGGGCCATCGCCTACGAGCTGATCGCGTACAAGCGCCCGTTCGACGGCGACACCATCACCGCCGTCATGTACAAGATCATGCACGACCGGCCCGACCCCAAGGTCCTGCCGGAGACGGAGTACGCGCCCCGCCTCCAGGAGATCATCATGCGGGCCCTGGCCCGCGACGTCCGCGAGCGCTACCAGTCGCTCGATGACATGCGCCACGACATGGCGGGGATGGTGCGGGCCACGCCGACGCACGTCGGCCTCCGCGTCGATCCCGCCCTGGCCAGGCCCCCGGCGGCGCCGGCGCGGCCGGCCGAGCCGGAGCGGGCGAAGGCGCAGCCGGAACCGCAGAAGCAGCAGGAGCGCGAGAAGCAACAGGAGATCGCGCGGATGCGGGCGGAGATGGAGCGGGCGCGCGCCGAGGGACAGCTCCAGCGGGCGCTGCTCACCAGCCGCCGGCTCATGGAGCTGGCCCCGGGCGACAAGGAAGCGGCGGCGGCGGCCAAGCAGATCGAGGGCAGCGTCCAGGACCGGCAGGTCGAGCAGCTGTGCGAGACGGCCCTGGCCTACGCCGCCGACGGCGACATCGAGCTGGCCGGCAAGATCCTGGGAAAGGTGGAAAAGCTCGCGCCCGACAGCCCGCGCCACCGCCAGCTCAAGACGTACCTGGCCGAGGAGTCGTCGCGGCACGCGGCCAAGACCCTGACGGCCAAGGCGCAGGACGCGCTGGCCTTCGGGAAGCTGGAAGAGGCGCGGGACGCGGCCGAGGAGGCGCTCAAGGCCGACCCGTCCAACACCGTCGCTCGCGAGATCCGCGACCGGGCGGCGGACGTCCTCACCCGGCGCAAGGGAGGGCCGGCACCAGCTCCCGTTGCGCCGGCCGCCACGGCGCCGGCCGCCGCAGCGCAAGCGCCCCGCGCGGGGTCTGCCGCGGCAACGGCTACGCCGCCGCCGGTGGCGGCGCCATCTGCCGTCCCCGCTCCTCCGGTCCCGGCTCCCGCGCAGTCCGGGTCGGCGACGCCTTCCTCGCCGGCCTCCAGCCCCCCCTCCGACCCCGGGTCTCCCGCCCGGACGAGCACGCCCGAGGGCCGGCGCTCCGAGGTCGAGGCCCTGACCAGCGCGGCCCTGAACCACTTCCTGCAGAACAACCACGCCAAGGCGCGCAAGGCCATCGACAAGGCCCTGGCCATCGATCCCGGGAACAAGAAGGCCCGGGAGATGCTCCGCATCCTCGGCTCCATCGGCTAGCGGGCCCCGCGCCGGCCGCGTATAATCGGCCGATGATCGTGTGGGCAGCCGTGCTCGGGCTGGTGGTCACGGCCCAGGCGGCCCAGAAGGAAGAGTCCCTGGCGGACAAGGCGGCACGGGCGCGCAAGCCCGCCCCGGCGGCGTCCCCGTCGGCCCCCGCCAAGGTCTTCACCAACGACGACCTGATCAACGCGAAGGGCAACGTCGTGGTCCTCCCCGCCCCCGAGGGCGAGGAGCCCCCGCCCGACGCGGGGACGGCGGCCACCGCCACCAGGCCGGAGCCCACGGACGAGGAAAAGAGAGCGCAAGCCGGCGCGGCGCTGCAGAAGCAGATCGACGAGCAGGCCGAGACCATCAAGATCGCCCAGGCGGCGATCGCGGATTGGGAGCGGGAGCTCAACGACCTGACGAACTACACCTTCGGCACGAAGCGGGCGGCGGTGATGCAGTCGATCGACGAAGCCCGGAAGGTCGTGGCGGACGCCCAGAAGTCCATCGTGGACCTCGAGGAACAGGCGCGCCGCCAGGGCGTCCGGGTGACGTTGCCCTGAGGAGGGTCTCCATGCGTATCGTGATCGGGCGTGTCTCGACGGCCGCGGCCGCGCTGATGGCGGCGGCGGTCCTGGCGCTGCCCCAGGTCGTGTCCGCCCAGAGCCTGGGCGAGGCCGCCGAGCGCGCCAAGAAGGAACGCAGCAAGGGCGGGAAGCCGAAGGTCATCACCGACTCCGAGCTGCGCCAGGCCGGCGCGGGCCGGCCCGAGCCGCCGGTGAGCTCTTCGGACACGCAGCCCGCCACGGAGGCCGCGCCCGCCGAAGGCGCCGCTCCCGCCACGGCGGCCGCCAAGCCGGAAAAGACCGAGGACGAGCTCCGGGCCGAGGCCCAGGCGAGCTGGCGCGACCGGGTGCAGAAGGCCCAGGCCGAGGTCACTCGCCTCAACGCCGAGGCGAACACGCTCCAGACGAGCCTGAACGACCTCAGCCAGAACCTCTACGGATCGAACCGCACGAACACCATGAACCGGCTCGACGAGGTGAAGAAGCAGCTCGCCACCGCCCAGCAGGCGGTCGCCGACCTCGAGGAAGAGGGGCGCCGCTCCCGCTTCCAGCCCTAGAGCTCGCCCGGATCCACCGGCGCGGCCGCGCGGATCTTCCGCCGGCCGCGTCGGTCTTTTCGGGCGCTTTTCAGGATCCCGTGATCGTCAAGAGCAGGTCACGGTCCCCGTTCAGCTCGACCTTGCGCGGGCGGGCCGCGGTCTCGACCGTGAAGCTGCCACCGCCGGGCTCCAGCATGACGGTCCGCATCTCCCGGCCGGAGCGGTGCACGACCGCGATCTCGAGCGGCACCGTGCCGGGCAGGTCCGTGGCGCCGACCTCGACGAGCGTCCGGAACCCCGCGCCCTCCGGCTCCGTGCGGTGGGCGAGGCGCAGCCGTGGCAGGCGGGTCCCGTACACCCACTCGCGGAAGTAGGCCGAGAGGTCGCGGCCCGAGGCCCGCTCGAAGGCCTCCTCCAGATGCGCCGTGCCCGCCTTCGCGAAGCGGTGCTCGGCCTGGAACGCGACGAGCGCTCGACGGAAGGCCTCGTCGCCGATCACCTGCCGCAGCATGTGGAGGATGTACGCCCCCTTGTCGTAGACGACCGCGCGGTAGATCTGCGGATCGCCCTTCACGTGGCCGAGGCGGTAGCCGAGGCTCAGCGGCCCTTCGCTCGTCTCGCGCAGCGCCCACTGCGCCATCCGGCGCAGGACGTCGCGGAAGACCCCTTCGCCCAGGTCGTGGCGCACCCAGAGCGCGGCCGCGTACTGGGCGGCGCCTTCCGACAGCCAGCGCTCCCGGTAGTTCTCGCCCGCCACGCCGTGTCCCCACCACTGGTGCGCCAGCTCGTGGGCCAGGAAGAAGCCGGGGACGTCCTCGAAGCCCGCGGGATCGTCCCGCAGCGTCCGCCGGATGAACAGCGGGCGCTCGGCCATGATCACCATGCCCGGTGGGCTGTGGCCGCCCGGCGTCTGTCCCTCGATGGCCAGGAGCGTGAGCGAGGGATAGGGGAACGGCCCGAACTCGCCCTCGTAGAAGCGGAGGATCTCGCCGGCCCGCGCGAGCAGCCGCGTCGCCTGCTCCTGCGTCCGGCCCAGGCCGTAGGCGCGGAAGGCCACGCCCTGCGCCTCGAGCACCCCGACCTCGATGAAGCGGCCCACCGCGAGCGTGATGTACTTCCCGGGCCGGTCCTGGCGGAACTCCATGATCTTCCGCATGCCCTCCACGCGCGCCGTGGTGCGGATCCCCCCGGTGACGCCGGTGTACTCGCGCGGAGTGTCGATCCTCACCGTTGCGAGCGCGTAGTCGTCGGGGTTGGCGAAGGGGTACCAGGCCGTGCGGTTCGCGTAGACGAGGACGGGCTCGATGGGCATCTCCTCGGGCGTCGGCGCCGGCTGCGGCGGCGGGAACTGCAGCAGCTCGCGCTCCACCGCTTCCGGCCGGTGGGTGCCGGCGTAGTGGACGGTGAGCGTGAACTCCTCGCGGCCGGCCAGGGGACCGAGGGCCACCATCAGGGCATCCTGGCCGCGCACGCGGAAGAACAGGTGGCTGCCGCCTTCCGCCGAGGTGACGGAGAGGACGTTCAAGCTGTCGTCCAGACGCAGCCGCATCATGCTGACCCCCGCCGCCTGGCGGACGCGCAGGGTGTCCTGGCCTTCGATACCGAAGCGCGACGGCTCCAGGCGCAGGCTCAGGTCGTGGCGGAGGATGTCGAAGTTGCGTCCCTCGTCCTCGTCATAGCGGCCCTCGCGGCCGGGCAGCGGGTAGAGGCAGATCTGGCGGCGGTGCATCCGGTCGAAGAAGCTGATGCTTTCGGGCTCGGCGGTGCTCACGGTGAACGTGAGCAGGCCGCGCTTCTCGGTGCGGAAGCTGACCGAGGCGTCGCCCACGCCGGGGAGCATCCACCAGGGCGAGCCGGGGAGGGCGGCGTCGAGGACGAAGGAGAGCGGCACGTTCTCGCGGAAGAACCGCTCGGCCGCCTCCAGGCGGCGCGGCGCCGCGGGGTCGGGCTCCAGCCGCACGGGCGCCAGCACCTTGTGCAGGTCGGCGGGGTGGATGCGCGCGAACACGGCCCGCACCTTCTCCACCATCTCGTCCTTGCCGGAGAACTGGCGCAGCTGGTCCCGCTCCGCGGGCGGCGTCGGCGAGACCCTGACCGTTCCTTCGCCGATGAAGACGAGCGCCGTGGGGCCGACCGTGGGCGGCGACATGAAGAGCGTCCCGCGGTCCATGTGGAGCTCGAAGTCGGGGAGCCGCAGCGCCAGGCCCTGGGCCTGGAATCCGGCGGGGTCGATGGACAGGTGGAAGAGCCCATCGATCCCGCCCGTGGACTCCCGGCCCACCAGCGCCCAGCCGCGGGCCCGCTTCTCCACCAGGAACACCCACTGCTCGACCCGCGCCCTCGGCTCCACGATGGTGAAGGCCTCGGCGTTGACGCGGAAGGAATCCCCGGTCGGCGGCGAGGAGGGCCTCTGCAGGCGGAGCTGCGTCTCGTCCGCTCCCATGTGGCCGGCCGCGAACGCGGCCTCGGCCGCCCGCGCCTCGGGGGACGGGAAGTCCCAGAGGTCGAGGTACGCGGCGGCATCGCGGAGCGACCAGGCCTTCTCCGCGCGGGACAGGACGGCGGCCACGGTCCCGGCGGGAGCGGGCTCGGCCTGGGCGGCGGCGTGGCCGACGGTGCTCGCGACGGCCGCGGCGGAGGCGCGGGCGCTCGCCGCCACGGCGACGCCCAGGACCAGGGCCGCCGCAGCCCGGGCCCCGGCCGACCGGGTCACCCCAGCGCCGCCCGGGACGGAGCGGGCTTGATCCGCCGCGGGAGCCGAACGGAGAACACGCTCCCTTGCCCGGGCAGGCTCTGCACGTCCACCTCCCCGTGGTGCAGCCTCACGATCTGGCGGACCAGGTAGAGGCCGACGCCCGTCCCACCGAGCCGCCGCGTCACGCCGCCGTCCACCATGTAGAACTTCTCGAAGATGCGCGGGAGGTGCTCCTCGGCGATGCCGATGCCCCGGTCCTCCACCTCCAGCGCGAGCTCGTCTCCCCACGCGCGGCCGCGGACGGCCACCCGCGCCCCGGGCGGGCTGTACTTCACCGCGTTGTCGACGAGCTTGCGCACCACCTGCCGCAGCAGGCCGCGATCGCCCTCCAGCTCCATGCTGTCCCCGCTGAACTCCAGGTCGAGGGCCACGCCCTTGCGCTCCGCCGCCGGCCGCACGGGCTCCAGCGAGGCCGCCGCCAGCTCCTTCAGGTCCAGGGTCTGCACCTCGAGGATGCGCTCGGCCTCCCCCTGCTCCACGCGGCTGACCTCGAGGAGCGTGTCCACCAGGTCGATGACCCGGTCGCAGCTCTCGACCAGGATCCGCATCACGTCCTTCAGGCCCTCGGGGCCGGGCGAGCCCGTCTCCTCCAGGAACTCCGCGTATCCCTTGATGACGGTGAGCGGGGTGCGGAACTCGTGGCTGACGTTGCGGAGGTAGGCCTGGCGCAGGCGGTCCAGCTCCTCGAGGCGGCGGTTCGCGTCCACCACACCCGCCAGGTGGGAGCGCGCGTCCTCGAAGAGCCGCGCGTTCTCGATGGCCACGGCGGCCTGGTCCGCGAAGGCGCCCATCAGCTGCTGCTCCTCGGGACCGAACCGCCGGTGCACGTGGCGGGTGACGACCTCGAGCGTGCCCAGGATCTCGGGGCCGCGCCGCAGCGGGACCCCCAGGAACGACCGGTACCCGAGGCGATCCACGATGCCGCCGAACTTCATGCCCGGCTCGTGGATCATGTCCCAGCAGGCCACGGGACGCGCCTCCGCCATGATGCGCCCGGAGAGGCTGTGGTCGCCGACCCGCAGGCCGCGGAAGGCCTCCACCAGCTCGTCCTCCAGGCCCTCGTGCGCGGCCACCACCAGCTCGTCCCCGTCCCGCAGCAGCAGGACGCAGTGGCTGGTCCTCATGACGCGGTTGACGCTGCGGGTCACGAGCGGCAGCACCTCCGCCAGGGCGTGGCGCTCCACGATGTGGCTGCCGATCTCCAGCAGCGACTCGAACTCGCGGCTGCGTCGGCGCACGTCCTCGAGCAGGCTCGCGTTGTCGATGGCGATGGCGACGTGGCGCGCCACCGGCTCCAGGACGGCGAAATCCGCCGGGCCGAAGCGGTCGGCGGCCAGCCGACCCAGGATCAGCGATCCGACCAGCCGGTCCTTGGACCGCAGGGGCAGGGCCAGCACCGAGCGCGCCCCGTTCTCGGCCAGGACCTCCGTGTGCGGAGGGCGCGGATCCCGATCCGTCTCGCACCACGAAAAGGGCCGCCCGAAGGCCCAGGCCGCCGCGTCCTCGGTGAAGGGCGCCCGCCTGCGTTGTGTGCCCGCGCCCACCCCCACCACGTCGACGTCGCCTTCGGCGTCCACCAGCGCGATCGAGAGCCGGTCGAAGGCGACCAGCCGGTGGGCCTCCTCGGCGGCCACCGCGAAGATGTCGTCGATGGTGAGGTCCAGGTTGACGGCGTTGGCGATCTCGTTGACCGCGGCGAGGCTGCCCGCGTGGTCCTTGATCTCGCGCTCCAGCCGCCGCTCGCGGCTGATGTCCCGGAGCGTGGCCACCACCGCGCGGGTGCCCTCCAGGTCCATGGCGGCCGCCCGGACGCTGACCAGGACCGCTTCGCCCTTCCGGGTGCTGAGCCGCGTCTCGAAGGCCTCGCTCACCTGGCCCGCTTCCCAGCGGCGGTACTGCTCCCACAGCTCGCGGCGGTAGGCCGCGGGCACCAGGCTCTGGACGTCGAGGCCCAGGAGCGCCGAGGCCGGCTCGCCCATCATCGAGGCCAGCGCGGGGTTCGCGTAGGCCACGCGGCCGTTCTCGATCACGATCACGGCGTCGCGCACCCACTCCAGGAGCCGGCGCTGGCGCTTCTCGCCCTCGCGCAGCTGGGCCAGGGCCAGCTCCTGCTCGCGGCGCGCGGCCTCGACGGCCCGCACCTCCTCCGCCAGGTTCCGGTTCCGCGCCACCAGCTCCCGGTTGGCCTGGGCCAGACGATCGTGGATGGAAGCGATGTACGAGGCCGCGCTGCCGGCCATGAAGGCGCAGGCCAGGATGGCCAGCGCGTGCAGCGCCCCCGTGGGTGTCTGGGGCGTGCCCTGCGCGAGGAGCAGGACGATGCCCGCGTCGAGGGCGCCCAGGCCCAGGGCGTAGCGAAGCCCGCCCCGCCCGTCCACCGCAACCGCGTGCGGGTAGAGCAGGAGCCACACCGGGTTGGCCAGGCCTCCGCTCCACGCCGCCACGCCGTACACGACCAGCGCATCGGCCACGTCCTGGGCCACGCCCAGCGCGGCCGGGCGGGATCCCCGCCGCTGCCGCAGATGGACGGCCACGCTGAAGGCCACGTAGGCCACGGCCACGGCGAGGGCGGGGCCGCGGTGCGTGCCCGGCCGGTTCCAGGCCAGGCCCAGGCCGGCGAAGAGGAGCAGGACGGCCGTCCAGCGGGCCAGGATCGTGACCAGCCGACCCCGTCGGTAGAGGGTGATGTCCAGGAACTTGTCCGTCCCGGTCTCCACCTGCGGGCTCCCTTCCCGGAAGAATGATGAGTAGAACACACGAGGTGAGTGCTGACAACGTACGGACAAGGGGACTGCTTTGAAGGAGACCGGCGGACAACGTACGGACAAAGGGACTGCTCTGAAGACCGGGTGACAACGCCCGTACAAGAGACTGAATTGACGCGGGCAGGGACGGCATGCGTCAATTCAGTCTGGGATGAGCATCTTCGACCGCCAGCGGCTGCCGCCGTCCGTATTCAAGCTGGACGTGGAGCGGATGCGGCAGGGCTGGTACTCCGACAAGTACTTCATCAACATCGCGCGCACGCTGGCGGAGCTGGCCGCGGCCGGCTACCGCTTCGGCGGCACCGCCCCCGATCTCTCCGACCTCGAGCTGGACCTGCGAAACGTTGACGTGGGCTCCATCGAGGTGGAGATGCAATGGTTCCCGCGCCGCCAGCCGTCCTGCCTGGTCGTGGGCGTGGACAAGGCCCTGGCCATGCTCGCCGAGTGCACCGGCTACTTCGACGAGGCGGGCCGGTTCGTCAACACCTTCGACCGCATGGAGGTGTGGGCGGTGCACGACGGGACGGAGGCGCCCTACGACGGCGACGTCCTGAACGTCACGCCCGTGATGCGCGTGCGCGGACGCTACCGCGACTTCGCGATCCTGGAGACGCCGACGCTGGGGACGCTGACGCGGGGCAGCCGCGTGGCCACCAACGTGTACGAGGTCCTGAAGGCGGCGCGCGGCAAGCAGCTCCTGTTCTTCCCCGCGCGCTTCGACGCCCACGAGGTGCAGGCCGCCGACGGCTACGCCTACCAGATCGCCGTGCAGCTCTTCAACAACACCTACGGCAAGAGCCTGGCCGCCTACGTCTCCACCGACGCCCAGGGCGACTGGTGGGGCGGGGCGGGGGGCGGCACCGTGGCCCACGGCGCCATCGCCTGCTTCCTGGGCGACACCGCCGAGGCGACCATGGCCTTCGCGGCCACGCGGCCCGCCGACATCCCGCGCATCGCGCTCGTGGACTTCCGCAACGACTGCGTGGGCACCTCGCTGCAGGTGATCCGCACCATGTTCCGGAAGTACCTGGAGCTGCTGAAGGCCGGGCGGACGGACGAGGCGCGCAAGTACAAGCTGTTCGGCGTCCGCCCCGACACCTCCTCGAACATGCGCGACGTCTCCGTGCCGCCGCTGGGCGACAAGCGGCTGGACTGCGGGGTCAACCCGCGCCTGGTGTTCGCCATGCGCGAGGCCATGGACCGCGAGTGGACCAACTGGTCGCTGACCGGAGACGACCGCGAGCTGGCCGAGCGCTACTGCCGCGACGTGAAGATCGCGGTGACGGGCGGCTTCACCCCCGCCAAGATCCGCCAGTTCGAAGACCTGATCGTGCCCGCGGACATCTACGGCGTGGGGTCGTGGCTGCTGTCCTCGTGCGACGTCTGCGGCACCAACACCGACTTCACGGCGGACGTCGTGCGCGTCCGGATCCACGGCCGCTGGTACGATCTGGCCAAGGCCGGACGCAAGGCCTGCGACAACCTCATGCTGGAGCGGGTGCGCTGATGCAGGGCTCGGTCTCGATCTTCGGGGCGCTGGTGGCGGGCCTCATCTCCTTCATCTCCCCGTGCGTCCTGCCCATCGTGCCGGGCTACCTGTCCTTCATCAGCGGCGTCAACATGGCGCAGCTGAAGGGCACGGAGAGGCCGGCGGGCCTGGCCCGGCGCGTCGGGATCACGAGCCTGGCCTTCGTGCTGGGCTTCTCCACGGTCTTCGTGGCCCTGGGCGCGGCGGCCACCATGGTCGGGTACTACCTCCAGCAGTACAAGCGCGAGCTGGGCATGGTCGGCGGCGTCATCATCATCATCCTGGGCCTGCACACCGCCGGCATCCTGCCCATCAAGTGGCTGCTGTACGAGAAGCGGGCCGAGGTGAAGACCCGGCCGCTGGGCCTCATCGGGGCGTACGTGGTGGGCCTGGCCTTCGCGTTCGGCTGGACGCCCTGCATCGGCCCCATCCTGGGCGCGATCCTGCTGTACGCCTCGCAGCAGGCGACGGTGACCGAAGGCGTGGTGCTCCTGGCCGCCTATTCGGCGGGGCTGGGCATACCGTTCGTGCTGTCGGGTCTCGCCATCAACGGCTTCTTCTCCGCCTTCGGCCGCATCCGCCGCCACATGAAGGCGGTCGAGTACGTCTCGGGGGCGCTCCTCGTCGCGGTCGGCCTGCTGCTGGTGACCGACCGGCTCGCCGTCCTCGCGCAGTACTTCTCCAAGCTCTTCCCTGCCCTCACGCGCATCGGCTGAAGGCGCCGCGCGCGTCCTGCGGTGCCTCGCGCTGCTGGTCCTGCTGTACCACGGCGCGCGCGTGTCGTACCTCGTCGCCGCCAACCCCGCCCTCCAGGGCGACCTGCGGATCTACCGTGCGGCGGCCCAGGCCTGGGCCGAGGGACGCAACCCCTACGAGCCGGGAGCGCTCGTGGGACCCGCCGGCAACCGGCAGGAGCTCCCCTTCGTCTATCCGCCCGCGAGCCTGCCGCTCCTGCGGGTGCTGCTCGTCTTCGATCACCGCACGACGTACTTCGCGTTCTTCGTCCTGAAGATGGCGGCCGTGGCCGCGCTCGTCGCGCTCTGGCGCCGCCGCTTCTTCCCGGGCGACGACCTGGCGGGCGCCTGCCTTTACCTCTTCTGCGCGCTGGCCTACGCCCAGACGATCAAGATGGACGTGCGCGCGGGCAACATCTCCGTCTTTGAGCAGATCCTCATCTGGACCGGCGTGCTCGCCTTCCTGCGCGGGCGGCCCTGGCTCTACGCCGCGCTGGTGGCCGCGGCCGCGCTCTTCAAGCTCACCACGGCCGCCCTGCTCCTGCTCCTCCTCCTGGACCGGAGCCGGCGCTCGCTCGCGCCTCTCGCATCGGCAGTGGCCGGACTGGCCCTGCTGCACGGGGTGTCGGCCCTCGTCCGCCCCGACCTGTTCGCGGGGTTCCTGCGCAACGCGGCGGCGCTGGACGACAGGGGGAGAACGAATCCGGCGGCGCTGGCTTTGATCAGGGACGGCGTGGAGCGGCTGCCGGGGCCAGCGCCGCCTCATCTGGACTGGATCCTTTACGTCTTGATCGTCCTGGTCGTCACGGCGAGCTTCCTGTGGGTCGTCCGACGGTCGAATGTTCCGGGGGACCTGCACGGGGTCTTGTACGCCTTCGTCTTGGGGTTCGCCCTGGCCTCGCCCCGCTTCAAGGACTACTCCTACATCCTGCTCATCCCGCCCTCGGTCTACGTCGTCGCGACCGTCCTCAAGGGCGTCGTTCCGCGGCTGCTGGCCGTGCTGCTCGTCTGTACGCACCTGTTCGCATACCACTCGTGGGTAGCGGCCCTTGCCCTGTTCACGGTGCTGCTGGCGGATCTTCGGGCTCGGGCTCGTCGTCCGGCGGGGCCGGCGGCGGCGCCTGGCCCCGCCTGACCTCGTAGATCCGCGACCCGTCGCTCGTCTCGGCGACGAGCGCGAACGTGTGGGAGTCGTTCATGGCCGTGGCCAGCCGCGCCAGGTCGCGCATCCGCGAGCCCGGGCAGATCACGTAGCGGACCGGGAACTTCGCCAGCAGGAAGTCGGTGGCCTTGTTGTGGTCGGCGTCGATCGGACGGTCGCGGAGCCAGTGCCGCTGCATGAACCGGTCGAGCCGCAGCGTGTCGATGGGCACGAAGGCCGATCCCTGTCCGTTCAGCATGGGCCGCCCGTCGCGCGCCGCCCACACCAGCGCGTCGCTCGCGAAGACGGGGACCTCCAGGATGGGGCCCGGCGGGAGTGTGTCGAGCGTGGCGAAATAGGCGGGCAGCCCGGGCGGGATGGGCATGAGGTCGAGGGGCGGGGCCAGCGTCTCCGCGACCGCCGCCAGGACGACGGCGACTCCCGCCCACGCCCGCGACGAGACGCGCAGCGCGGCCCAGCCGAACCCCGCCAGCACGCAAAGGAGGAAGGTCGCCACCGCCGCGAACGTGTACGGATGGCGCATGCTCTCGAACGACGGCACCTTCAGCAGCGCGAGGTAGGGCAGCGGGATCCTCGCCCCGGGCAGGTCGAGATAGGGACCGAGCGAGACCAGCAGGAAGGCCACGGCCGCGGCGGCGTAGAAGGCGGCCTCGGGGCGCCGGCGCCGTAGGGCAACGGCCGCCAGCGCCAGCGTGAGCAGCCCCGGGAAGAGCCGCTCGCCGCCCGTCCCGAGGACGCGCCCGTAGACGTAGCCGAGGCTCGTCAGGTCGCGCTCGGGCAGGAACGACATCGATACGGACATTCCCAGCGGCCGGCGCAGCCCCTGCTCCGCGCGGACCTCCATGTAGGCGCGGAGGTACGGCAGCGTGAGGAGGATGGCCACCACCCCCGCCCCCGCCAGGGCCAGGAGGGTGCGGCGGTCGCGCAGCGCCCGCCAGTGCACGGCCGCGAAGACGATGCCGAGCATGAGCGCGGACACGCCGTAATAGCCGCTCGACTGCGCGGAGAGCGAGAACGAGAGGCCCGCGAGGACGGCGCCCCGGACGCGCGCGCCGCGCACGACGAGGTGCAGGCCCAGCAGGAAGAGGGCCAGCCAGCCGATGACGAGCAGGTTGATGTGCGGGCGGTGGCTCAGCTGGTGCGACCCGAACGCGGCCAGCACCCCGGACAGCACGCCCGCCCAACGGTTGCCGGTGAGCGCGCGGACGAGGGCGTGGAAGGCCCAGCCCCCGAAGGCGAACGTCAGCAGCACGGCGGCGTTGTAGAGGGGCACCGGGTCCGTGAGCCAGTGCCGGAACGGGAGGAGAAGGACCACCGCGCCCATCGAGAGGTCCGAATAGAGGACGGCGTGGGGCGCGGGATGGAACGTGTTCCCCTGGAAGATCAGCCGGCTCTCGAAGAAGTGCTTCGTCAGCCAGTCGATCGTCCACAGGTCCACGATGGGGTCGCCGGCGCCCACCGTGTGCGTGCGCAGGTGCCAGGCCAGGGGCCGCGTGGCCACGACCGCCAGTCCCAGGAAGAACACGGCCACCAGGGCCTCGGCGCCCAGCACGCGCACCCAACCCTTCAATGGACCGGCGCCTCGTCGCGCAGGTCCACGACGTTGATCGGCCCCGCGAGCAGCGCGTCCGCCGTCTCCGGCGGGGTCCCCGGGGCCAGGATGAGGTTGCGCACACCGATTCGATCCAGTTCGCCCAGGAAGGCGGCCGGGTCCTCGTTCAAAAGCCGGTCGAGCCTCCGCACGTGGTCGAGCTGGGCGGGCGTCCGCCGGGAGACGAACCCGGTCGCGATGGGATGGCCGTGGAAGGTCTGCAGGAAGACCGCGCGCCCGTCGAAGACGGAGATCGGGACGTTGACGGCCGGGCCCGGCACCAGCCCTGCCAGGGCGGCCGGCACCGCGTACGGGCGCGTGACGGGGCCGGGCGAGTAGACCTCCGCCGCCGTCCAACCCAGCAGGGCGAGGACGATCGCGTGCCCGGCGGCAGCGCCCCAGCGGGCGCGGACACGCCCGGCCAGCCAGGTCAGCCCCACCGCGGCGGGGAACGTCAGGCCGAACACGGTCAGCAGCACGCAGCGCACCGGCGTGCGTCCCATGTCGAACGGCGGCACCTTCATGAGCAGCGCGTACGGCATCGGCCATCCCGTGTTGGTCCCCCCCACCTTGAGGACGGGGCCCAGGCTGAGGACCGCGAAGAAGGCGGCCGCTACGGCGGCCACCAGGGTCCATCCTCGGGGCCGGCGCGCCACGCCGATGACGGCGAGGGCGAGGAGCGGGAAGCCCAGGAAGACCTCCTGCCCGCCGATGCCCTTGCTGACCGCCGCGCTCCATCCCGCGAATGCCCCGCCGTAGAGGGGCGTCGTGTCGGGACGGGGCACCACGAACGCCGCGAGGTTGGCCGACCAGTTCGAGGCCTGGCGCGGGTTCGGGGCCTTGCCCGAGTCGAGGGCCCAGTTGACGGCGAAGGGAGCCAGCACCAGCGCGAACGCGAGCAGCCCGGCCACCACGCCGCGCGCGCCGAGGAGCGTTGCCACGCGCCGGACCTCCGCGCGCGTGGACGGCAGCGCCGCCGCCAGGCCCAGCGCGAGCCCCGCCGCCATCCAGATGAACACGACGAGCTCGGTGAAGTAGACGCCGGCGGCGAGCACGAAAGCCGCGACGATGGCGCGGGACGTCCGCGGCCGCTCGAACAGGCGCACGAGCGTCCATCCCGCGAGGGGCAGGAGGAACGCGGCGGAGAGGTGGTTGAGGTGCGGGACGTGCAGCAGGTTGAAGTCGCAGAAGGCGTAGGCCAGCGCGGGCAGGCACGCGGCGGCCCGCGGGAAGGCCAGGCGGCGCAGCAGGGCATAGCTCAGCGCAAGGGCCAGCGTGAACGAGAGCAGGATGGAGAGCCGGTACGCATACAGCGGATAGAGAGGATCGCCGCCGCTCAGGAGGCGCGTCAGGAGCGTGACCGGCCAATAGCCGAGCACGAGCGTGTGCTTGACCAGGCGCGCGCCGAGCGGATGGTAGATGAGCGAGGTGAAGTACGGGTTGTCGCCGTGGCTCAGCGCGCGGTCCACGATCCACAGGTTCCACACCATCAATCCGTAGTCTCCGCCGGGCTCGACGATCCCGCCGAGCGGCGTCACGTGCCGCTTCAGGAGGAGCAGGCTCGCGATCGCGCTCGCGGCAGCCACGACGGCGGGATGATCGGCGAGGGCCGAGAGAGGGCGCACGAGCCGTCGAGTGTATGCGTCGACGCGCCGCGGGGGCAAGGACGGCGGGACCGCAATATCTTGTTGACTCAGGCGGAACTGATACTACATCATGGGTTCCCACGGAGGGCTCGATGTCCACCAAGCGCAAGCCCAAGCCCCGGCCCGCCTGGACGCTCTACGCGCTGCTCAATCGGAGGCCGTTCGCGGACGACGTGTGGCTCCAGCGGTGGCTCCGGCTCAAGCAAGAGCTGAGGCTGGCCCGATAACGCACCGCGGCTCTCGAGCATCCGCTCTATAATGGCGGGATGCGCCGGGCCACGATCGTGCTCGCCCTGATCCTCCTGGCCGCGTGCGGGCCACCGCCCCGTTCCGGCGAGGAGGTCCACGCGGCGCCCTCCTTCGACCTCCCCGACCTGGCCGGGGGGCGTGTGTCGCTGGCCTCGCTCAAGGGCAAGGTCGTGGTCCTCGACTTCTGGGCGACCTGGTGCGGCCCCTGCATCGTCGAGCTGCCGGAGTACAACGACTTCGCGCGGCGGAACAGCCCGAAGGGCGTCCAGATGATCGGCGTCGTCTTCGACTCCGGCGAGCCGCAGGAGATCCAGGACTTCGTCCGCGAGCACCGCGTCGAGTACCGGCAGCTGCTCGGCAACGACGCGATGATGGAGGCCTTCGGCGGCAACATGGGGTTCCCCACGACCTTCGTGATCGACCGCGAGGGTGTGATCCGCACGAAGTTCGTGGGCAGCACGCCCGACAAGTTCGAGCGGCTCCAGCAGGCCGTGGACGCGGCCCTCTAGCCTTTCCTTCGAGGTGATCCCGTGAGCGTGACCCGCGAGCAGGTCATGGACGCCCTGCGGACGATCCAGGACCCCGACCTCCACAAGGACATCGTGGCCCTGGGCTTCGTGAAGGACGTCCAGGTGGACGGCGAGACCGTGGACTTCACGATCGAGCTGACGACGCCGGCCTGTCCCGTCAAGGACGAGATGAAGGCGGAGGCGGAGCGGAAGGTGGCGGCGCTGCCCGGCGTGCGCACGGCGCGCGCGAAGATGACCGCCGACGTGCGCGCGCGGGGCGGGTTCGGCCGCCAGGCCGTGCCCGGGATCCGCAACATCATCGCGGTGGGCGCGGGCAAGGGCGGGGTGGGGAAGTCCACCACCGCGGTGAACCTGGCGGTGGCCCTGCGGCAGACGGGGGCCCGCGTGGGCCTGATGGACACCGACGTCTACGGCCCGAACATCCCGCAGATGCTGGGCGTGCACGAGCCGCCCGAGGTCAGCGAGGACAAGAAGATGATCCCGCCCGAGGGCCACGGCATCAAGGTCATCTCCATGGGCATGCTGGTGCCGCCGGACCAGCCCGTGATCTGGCGCGGGCCCATGCTCCACGGCGCGGTGCAGCAGTTCATGCGCGACGTGGTGTGGGGCGAGCTCGACTACCTGGTGGTGGACCTGCCGCCGGGCACCGGCGACGTTTCGCTGAGCATGGCCCAGAGCGTGCCCGTGGCGGGGGCCATCGTGGTCACCACCCCGCAGGGCGTCTCCGTGTCCGACGTGCGCAAGGCCGTGGGCATGTTCCGCCAGCTCAACATCCCCGTGCTGGGCGTCATGGAGAACATGAGCTACTTCGTATGCGGCCACTGCCAGGAGCGCACGGAGATCTTCGGCCACGGCGGCGGCGCGGCCATGGCCAAGGACATGGGCATCCCGTTCCTGGGCGAGGTCCCCATCGACACGCGCGTCCGCTCCGGCGGCGACGAGGGCCAGCCCATTGTGGCGGTGGCGCCCGACTCTCCGGCCGCGCGCGCGTTCATCGACGTCGCGGGCAAGGTCGCGGCGCAGGTCTCCATCCAGGCCATGCGCGTGCTCAAAGTCATCCAGACGGCCTGAGGCCGGCTAGGCGGGCGGGCAGTACAGCCCGGCGCAGGGCGGGGCTCGCCCGACGCCCAGACCGGATTCACCGGCGCTGGCCCATCGGGTGGACGATCCCGATTGTCCTTCCGGAGCCTCCAGCGGTTTGAACAATTGTCAATGCAAAAGCGTCATGTCATTGACAAACGACGGCTGCATCCCTAGATTATGGCCCTATGGCAAGGCGCAATGGCACCGAAGCCGGCAGTGCGGGGGCCCTCGACGCCAAGGGCCGCCGGCTCCTGCTGGCCCTGTCCGTGGACGGCCGGCAATCCGCGGCCGCGCTGGCCAAGCAGCTGGGCCTGTCGCGGCAGGCGGTCGCCGAGCGGATCCGCGATCTGGAGCGGCGCGGGGTCATCCGCGGCTATCGGGCCGACGTCGATCCCGCGGCGCTGGGCCTGTCCGTCCGGGCCCAGATCCGCCTCACCCTGGACGGGTCGCGGGGGCCCGGCAAGGAGAAGGACGTGCTGCGCCGGCTACGGGCCAACGAGCTCGTGCGGTCCGTGTTCCGCGTGAGCGGCGAGGACTGTTTCGTCGCCCACGTCGTATGCCGCCGGATAGAGGACGTGAACGCGCTGCTGGCAGACCTCCAGGCCACGCGCGCGATCCAATCCTCGCGGACCGCGTTCGTGCTGGAGACGATGATGGAGAAGGGCGCGTTCGGCCCGGTCGAGGGGCCACTCGTCCCGGAGGCCTAGGCCATGTCCCCCCGGCACCGCCGGCTGCTGCCCTGGATCGCGCTCTGCGTCATCTACGTCGTGTGGGGATCCACGTACATGGCGATCCGGATCGTGGTGCGCGAGGTCCCGCCCATGGCCGCGGCCTCGTTGCGGTTCATGGTCGCGGGCCTGGTCATGGCCGCCCTCGCCGCGCGCGTGGACCGCGGCAAGGGCCGGCCCACCCGCCGCCAGCTCCTGGACTACGCGGTGATCGGCGTACTTCTGCTCGCGGGCGGCAACGGCCTCGTGATGTGGGCGGAGACACGCATCGCCAGCGGCGTCGCGTCGCTGGTGGTGGCCACGGTGCCCTTGTGGCTGACCTTCTTCGACGGGCTGCGGCCCGGCGGCCGACCCTGGACGACGCGGGTGTGGCTCGGTACCGCGGTGGGCCTCCTGGGCGTGGCCCTGGTGGCGCGGCCGGGAGGCAGCGGCGTATCCGCGGGCCACTGGCCCGCGATCCTCGCGCTGGAGGGGGCGACGCTGGCCTGGACCGCCGGCGCGCTCTACTCGCAGTCGGTGCCGCGCCGCCTCCCGCTGTTCACCGCCTCGGCGATCGAGATGGTGGCGGGATCGATCTTCCTGTTCGCGGAGTCGAGGGTCATGGGCGAGGACCTGGCCCTCTTCCGCACGGCTTCCTCCAACGCCTGGCTGGGGCTGGTCTATCTGGCCGTCTTCGGCTCGCTCGTAGGCTTCACCGCGTTCGCCTTCTGCCTGAACGAGCTGCCGGCCAGCACCGTCGGAACGTACGCCTATGTCAACCCGGTGGTGGCCGTCGCGCTGGGCCGGATCTTCCTCGGCGAGCCGCTCTCGCCGGGGATCGTCGGCGGCGCCGCCCTGATCCTGGTGGCGGTCGTCCTCTCCACGAGCCAACGGCCGGCCGCGCCTTCCGCCCCCGAGCCCGAAGGGGTCCCCTTGACCGACGCCGCGGAGCCCGCCCGCTGATTCACTCCGCGTAGCGGAGCGAGAAGCCTCCCACGTCCTTCGTCCCCTGGCGGATCGTCCCTTCGATGGCGGCGCCCTTCACCGCGCCGCTCCACTCCTGGGTGGCCCCGCCGATGGCGGTGACGAACGCGAGGCGGCTCTTCTCGTAGCGGAGGTCTTTCAGCGGGATGGCCACCGCCACGGAGCGCGACCGGGTGGTCAGGCTCCCCGTGAGCCGGGTGCCGTCCAGGCGGAGCTCGATCGTGATCCCGCGGGCCGCTGCCGCGGCCTCCTGCATGGTGCCTTCCCAGCGGCCGGCCACCGCGGCCGCCGCTGCGGACGGCCCGCTCGGGAGCAGCAGGGCCAGGTCCCGGAACGACCGCGCGAGGCCCGGCGTCAGCGGACGAACGAGCCGCGTGGACACACCGGCGCCCGCGCCGCTGCGTCTCTCGGCCTCCGAGAACAGATCGAGGAGGACCTTGCCCCGGGGCGACAGCTCGACCACGCGCAGCGGCCGCTGGCGCTGCACGAACAGCGTGAGGTGGTCCTGGAGCAGCGCGGCCCAGAACTCCGCCAGGGCGCGTGGCGTCGCGCGCTGGCCGCGGGCCGAGGGCTGCCGCGAATAGGCGGCCGCGTCTTCCGCGGTGGCCGCCACCAGCAGGCCCGGGCTCCCGGCCCGCGCCACCCCGGTCGCCGGCTTGTCCCGGGCCTCGAGCGTGACCGGGCTGGATCCGGCCGCCTCCACCACGGCGTTGAGGGCGGCCGCCGTCCGCGCCGCCCGCTCCGCGGTGGACGGCGCGTCGGCCTTGCCTCCCAGCACCAGAGCGGGCCCCAGCTCCGTCGAGACGAGCACGACGTCCTCCGACGGACTGTCTGCGGCCGCCGCCGGGAAGTAGTACGGCCGGAACGACGCCTCGGACGGGCTCATCACCACGAAGGACAGGCCCCCCGACGAGGTCCCGCCGCGGGCCTGCACGACGACCGGGGCCTGCACCTGGCTCCCGGCCGCGGGGGGCGCCGGCACGATGGCCGCGATCTCGTTGGCCGTGGCCGAGAGCAGCAGCGCGGGCTCGCCGCCGATGGTGACGCGGTTCGCGCGCACGTCGGGGTCGAACCCGTGCCCGCGCACGGCGACCCGCGTCCCCGGCGGGCCGCTGGCGGGCGCCACCTGCGTGACCAGCGGCAGCCGGCCCAGGATCATCTCGGCCGGACGGCCCGTCTCACCCGCCACCACGACGGTCACCGGCACCGCCCGTCCCTCCAGCACGGGCAGGTCGGGCACCTGCACGCGGAGCGCGGCGGGCGACGCGTCCTTCACGACGGCGGGGAGCCCGCCGACCTCGACGGCCAGCGACGGTCCGGCGAGGTTCGAGCCGCGCAGGACGACCTCGGCGCCGGGCAGCGCGACCGGCGGGTCCACCGAGGTCACGCGGGGTCCGCGGTAGATCTTCAGGAAGAGCGCGTTCGAGCGGCCGCCGCGCGTCTGGACGCGCACGGCCGTGTCCGCGACGGCCAGCGACTCGGGTATCGTCACCGCGAGCTGCGTCTCGGAGGCGGAGGTCACCTTGCCGGCCAGCTCCCCGAAGCGGACGGTGTCGCCCTCGGCGTCGGGATCGAAGCCGCTGCCCGCGATCGTGACGGTCTGTCCGGCCTCCGCCTTGGGCGGCGTCACGGAGGTGATCACGGGGGCCGCCGGACGGAGATGGAAGTAGAGCCAGAGCGCGCCGCCGGCCACCGCGGCGGTGGCGAGTGCGACGAGGGCCATCCGCGGCACGGCGGGGCCCGCGCGCGCGACGGGTCTCGGCCGCGCGGCGATCGTCGCGAGCGAGGGCGCCGGGGGCGGCGGCGAGAACCGGTCCCGCACGGCCGAGGGGACCATCGAAGGGAGGTCGCTCGTATAGTCGGGCTCCGCCTTCTTCTTCTCCGCGGCCGGCTTCACCGCGGCCGGTTTTGCCGCGGCCGGGATTGCTCCGGCGGGCTTCTTCGCGGCCCCGGGCGGGAGCGACGCTTCGTCCATGATGACCGCCGGCACGGAGGCCGGCGCCTTGGCGGGCGGCGGCGGCTCGGGCTCCGGCCTCGTGGGCGCCGGCTCCTCGCCGACGTCCAGCACGAACGGCTCCTCTTCCATGTCCAGGATGATCGGCGCCTGCTCCGGCGCTTCCGGAGCGGGCTTGGACTTCGCCTCCGGTCCGAGCGGGGACGTCAGCACGTCCGAAATCAGGTCCTTGAGCGGCGAATCGGCATCGTCGCTTCCGGGGACGCCGCGCTTCTTTGGATCTTTCGAAGAGGAATCGGTCACCGCGCACCGCCGGGGGTGACGGAGATCACATCTGCGACGCGAGTGGTCGCGGCGATTCAAGCACACGGCCCGGCGCGGGTCAACGATCGTTGACACTGCCGCGCCGCGGGTGTTAGCTTTCCGCGAGGCACCCCCGAATGCAGAAGGTTCCGGGCTCCGGGGACGCCGTCCCTCCCGAGCCGATCCTGCGCAAGATGCGGATCCCGCTCGTGCAGCGGGCGCGTCTGACCCATGGCGGCGTGACCGAGGACGTCTTCACGGCGGACATCGGCCTGCTCGGCGTCTTCGTGGAGCGGGTGCGGCCCCTGGCGGCGGGCGAGGAGGTGGAGCTCCGCTTCCCGCTGCCGGGCAACGAGATACCGCTCGTGGCTCGTTGCCGCGTGGCGTGGTTCCACGCGGAGGGGGCGCACCTGCAGTCCAAGACGCTGCCCCCGGGCCTGGGCCTGGAGTTCCTGCACCTTTCCGACGCCGACCGCGAGCGTCTCCGGCACCACATGATCGAGCACTTCCGCCGCAGTCCGGCGGAGCGCAAGTTCAGCCGGCAGTGGCCCGACAAGGACGGCGGCAGCCGATGAAGACGATCGGCCGCATCGTCGCGGACCGTGACGTCTACCACATCGCCGTGGACCAGAGCGTGAGGGACGCGGCCCGCTACATGACGGAGCGGAGGGTGGGTGCGGTGGCCGTGCTGAGCGGCGACCGGCTGGCGGGCGTCCTCTCGGAGCGGGACATCATGGGGCGGGTGGTGGCGCGCGGCCTGGACCTCGACAAGACCCGGGTGGGCGACGTCATGACGCGCGACCTCGTCGTGGCCCGCACCAAGGACTCCCACGAGGACGGGCTCCGCAAGATGAAGCAGGCCGGCTGCCGCCACCTGCCCGTCGTGGAGGGCGACCACCTGGTGGGCATGGTGTCCCAGCGCGACCTCCTCCAGATCGACCTCACGGAGAAGGACGAAGAGATCCGCTGGCTGAACGCGTACATCCACTTCATCCCCCCGGTCAAGGAGGGGACCTCGTAACTTGGCCCGGGTCCGGGTCGTGCTGGTCCGGCCGGAAGCCCCCGTCAACGTCGGCGCGGCCGCGCGGATCGTCCGCAATACGGGCCTGGCCGGGCTCGACCTGGTGGACCCGGGCGATTGGCGCACGGTCGAATGCTGGCGCACCGCGTGGGGCGCGCACGAGGTCCTGGAGGAGGCGCGGGTCTTCCCCGATCTGGCGTCGGCCGTGCAGGACGCCGGCTATGTCGCGGCCTTCACGGGCCGCCGCGAAGGTGGCGTGCCCGCCCTCGACGTGCGCGACGCGGCCGCGGAGGTGGCGGGCCTCACGGCGGAGGAGACCGCGGCCCTCGTCTTCGGCCCCGAGACCTCGGGCCTGAGCCAGGACGAGATGGCGTCGTGCGGGCGGCGCGCGGTCATCCCCTCACATCCCGACCAGCCCTCGCTCAACCTCTCGCACGCGGTGATGGTCGCCGCCTACGAGGTCTTCCGCGCCCGGGGCCGCGTCCCGCCCGGGCCGCGCCGAGCCACCCACGCCGAGAAGGAGGCCCTGCTGGAGCTCCTGCGGGCGGGCCTCGGCGCGCTCGCCGCCCTTCCCCCGGGCGGCACCGAGTCCTACTTCCGGGAGTGGCGGGAGATGGTCCAGAGGGCGGACCTCACGCCCCGCGAGCTGCGCCTGCTCGAGCACATGGCGCGCAAGATGGCACGGGGCTGACGCGGCGCGCCGTGGCCGACGAGCAGCGTCCGTTCGAGGACGTGCGGGAGACGGGGGACGGGTTCTCCATCCCCGAGCTGAAGTGGCGGGAGCTCCTCTTCGTGGGCGCCCTACGGCGCGACGGCGAGGCCTTCGTCCGCGACCCGTCGCGCCCCCTGCCTCCCTTCCGGGTGGCGGGGCTCTTCCCCGATGGGGCGCGCTTCACCGCCAGGGCGGACGGGGGCCGCGTCCTCATCCGGCAGGTCCGCTAGGTATAATCCCCGTGCGGTGTCAGGAGCCCCCCCGTGACCATGTCTCCTCGCATTCTCCAGCGGCCGCAACACACGCTCTCCCGCAAAGCCATCGACCCGGACGCCCTCAAGGTCCTCTATCGCCTGAAGAACAACGGGTACGTGGCCTACCTGGTGGGGGGCGGCGTCCGCGACCTGCTCCTGGGCCGCAAGCCCAAGGACTTCGACATCGGCACCAGCGCCCATCCCCAGCAGGTGAAGCGGCTGTTCCGCAACTGCTTCGTGATCGGGCGGCGCTTCCGCCTCTGCCACATCCGCTTCGGCCGGAAGGTGGTGGAGGTCTCGACCTTCCGCCGGCAGGCGGAGCCGGAGCAGGGCGACACCCTGATCCGGCGCGACAACACCTTCGGCTCGCCGGAGGAGGACGCCTTCCGCCGCGACTTCACGGTCAACGCGCTCTTCTATGACATCGCGACCTTCTCCGTCATCGACTACGTAGAGGGCCTGGAGGACCTGGAGAACCGGGTCATCCGCACCATCGGCGATCCCGCCGTGCGCTTCCGGGAGGACCCGGTGCGGATGCTGAGGGCGGTGGCCCTGGCCGCCCGCCTGGGCTTCACCATCGACCGCGACACCGCGGAGGCCATCCGCTTCCTGCGCGGCGAGATCGTCAAGAGCAGCCCCGCCCGCATCCTCGACGAGCTGTACAAGGTCCTGCGGCAGGGGGCCTCGCGCAAGACCTTCCAGATGCTCCACGAGCTGGGCCTCCTGGCCTACCTCCTGCCCGAGGCGCAGAAGGCCATCGACGGGGAGGGCGAGCGGCTGCTGGGCAGCCTCTCCCGGCTCGACGACTATCGCAACGCGGGGCTGGCCGCGCCCGAGGACCTGACCAACCCGCTGCTGATGGGCACGCTGCTGGTCCCCCTCGGGGTCCCGCTGCGCCGCGCGTTGCCGCCGCGGCGCGGGAGGCCGCAAGCCGTCGACGCGGAGGACACCGAGGCCGAGGCGGACGACCTGGCGGACGACCTGGCGGACGACCTGGCCGCCGAGATGGCGGCTCTCGAGGAGGCCGAGCCCGAAAGCGGCGCGCCCGGGGGCCCGGTCGCCCTGGACCTTCCGTTCGCCCGGCGCGATCTCGACCGCCTGCGCCTCATCCTGGC
>Ga0075428_100001497_pt1 | contig 24991 bp, 17 predicted proteins | sample RhiMetdeltSRZDD2_FD_75291 | JGI IMG/M metagenome (GOLD analysis project Ga0075428, IMG submission 75291) | Populus rhizosphere microbial communities from Tennessee, USA - Rhizosphere MetaG P. deltoides SRZDD2 | ecosystem: Host-associated > Plants > Roots > Rhizosphere > Soil | place: USA... | reverse complement strand
GCGGCGGCCGCCGTCACCGACAAGCCGCTCGTGGCCTACCCCAACTCCGGCGAGACCTACGACGCGGCGGCCAAGGTCTGGCGCGGGACGTCGGACCCCCTGGACTGGGGTGAGCGGGCCCGGGCCTGGCGCGCCGCGGGCGCTCGGCTGGTGGGCGGATGCTGCCGAACCGGCCCTGACCACGTTCGCGCCGCGCGGGCGGCCCTCGGCGCCTGACGCGGCGGAAGGGTCAGCGGCCGCCCTCGTCGTAGAAGACCAGGAGGTCCGTGGAGGGCGGCGTCCGTCCGAGCTGGCGGAGCATCGTCGCCGCCTGTCCGCGGTGGTAGCTCGAGTGGTTGACCACGTGCAGCATCTGCTTCCACAGCGCGTACTCCCAGGTCTCGCCGCGGAGGTTCACGTACCGCACCGTCCTCGTGAGGGCCGCCGCGTCGAGCGAGCGGAAGAAGTCGGCCTGCTCCGCCTGCAGCTCGATCCAGCGGGACCGGATGGCGCCGGCGTCGGAGTAGTCCCCGGCCAGGAAAACGACCTTTGGCGACTCCCCCTTCCAGCGCTGGAGCCAGATCCACTCCGCCCACAGGACGTGCACGAGGGTGTCGCGCACCGAGGGGAAGCTGCTGGGGATCGGCGAGACGAACTCTTCGCGGCTGAGCGGGACCGCGGCGTCGAGGATCCGCGTGTTCGCCCACTGGTTGTAGCGGTAGAGGTCGTCGAGCCTCTCGAGGTCCATCCGAGCCGGCCGGGCCCGATCAGCGGGCCAGGTACTTCTTCAGGCTGGCCTCGTTCTCGAAGTACAGGACCGACCCGTCCGCCCGCTTGGCGATGAGGGCGGTCGCCTTGTCCACTTCCTTCCCGCTGACGGGGTCGAGGGCCACGCGGGCCCGGCGGTCCTTCGCCAGGCGCTCCTTGCACATGGCGCAGCAGCCGTAATACCGCTTCCCGTCCACCTCCACGGGAATCTGTGCCGTGCCCATGTAGCGGTCGTTCATCATGCAGACCTTGCCGGTGTCGGTCACGCGCGTGATGGCGTCCGCAGGCGTCGCCTCCGCGGCCTCTGCCGCGGCCTCCTCAGGCGCCGGCGCGGCCTTCGCCGCCGCCTTCGCGGTCCCGGTCGGCGCCAGATCCTTGCTCGGCGGATCGGCCAACGCCGGACCCACGGCCCAGATCAGGACGACGGCCGCCGCGAAAACCCTGGAACCCATGTCTCCTCCTCATGAGAGTGCCGCCTGGATGCCTCGACAGATCGTACAGGCAAGAGGGCCCGTCGCAAACAGCGCCTCAGTGGCAGTGGTCGAAGGCCACGCGCGCCTCCACCCGCCCGCCGTCCTCCATCGTGCACTGCGCCTGGACCTCGCCCGCGACGTCGCGCACGTCGTTCACCCACCACCCGGTGTGCCGCACGGAGGCCCGCAGCTCCGGGCACTGTTCCGGCCCCAGCACGGCACCGCCGCGCGTGCCCAGCAGCCGAAGGCGCGGGCCCTCCAGTGGGTCGATGACGACGCGCAGCACCGGCTCGTTCGACGCGCCCATGAGATCCGCGCCGAGGAAATGGGCATGGTCGCCGGACCGGCACCCCGCGACGGGGACGACCCGGCCGTCGATCTTCAGCTCCGCGACGGACCGGCCTTCGTCGGCCATCCCGGACGGCAAGGCGTTCACCCTGGTGCGCGCCACGCAGGCCGGCATCAGTCCGGCGAGGGTGAGGACGGTCAGGGCCGGAAGGCGGGGACGAGACATGCGTGAGTATGGCCCGTCGACGTGATACAAAGCCACCGTAGCGGACCTGAAAACGCTCGAGGCTGCGATGTCCGAACCCTCCAGGCTGCCCGTCCTCCGGCTGGTGCTCGTTCCCGCGGTCATCACGCTGGCCGTCACGCTGCTCCGTCTCGCCGGCGAGCTGCTGCAATGGTCGCCGAGGCTGTTCAACCGCGAGGCCGGCGGCGGTGGGGCCCTGGTCGGCATCGTGTGGCTCATCCCCCTGTTCGGGATCTACTTCGCGCTGAAGCTCGCGGCCGCGGGCGAGGGACCCGTGAGCGTCGGGAAGGTCGTGGGCTGGGCCCTCATGGGATTCGTGCTGAACACGGTCCTGGGCTTCGGGTCGTTCGCGGTCTTCAAGAGCCCGGTCACGCAGCTCGGCATCTTCACCGTCACGTCGTGGGCGGCCATCTTCGTGGCGCGGCCGGGCTGGCCCGCGCTCTGGCGCGTGCTGCTCGTCTACGGCTTCGCCGCGCGGATCCCGGTCCTCGTCGTCATGTACCTGGCCATCTTCGGCGCGTGGGACTCGCACTACGCGAAGCCGCGGCCCGACTTCCCCGCGATGGGACCGTGGGGGCTGTTCTTCTGGACGGCGCTCCTGCCGCAGTTCTCGGTCTGGATCTACCTGACGGTCGTCGGCGGGATGGTGTTCGGCGGCCTCGCACTCGCGATCCGCCGGCTGATGGCGGGGAGGGCACCCGCCACCCCCGCGCGGGCATAGGAGGACGGCATGCGCGCCCGGATCCTGGCGACGATCATGGTCGTGGCCGCGGCCGGCGCCGCGCGCGCCGACGAGGGACAGGACCTGCGGGACGCGGCCCGCAGGGGCGAGGTGGCGCGCGTACGGGCGTTCCTGGACGCAGGCGTGAAGCCGGACGTCGAGGGCCGCCACGGGATCACGGCGCTGATCATCGCCGCCGGCGAGGGACAGGTGGCGGTGGCCCGGCTGCTGGTGGAGCGCGGCGCCGACGTCAACGCGCGCGAGCGCTTCTTCGGATCCTCCGTGCTGGCCAACGCCACGCGCGCGAAGAAGCCCGAGCTGGTGCGGTATCTGATGGACAAGGGCTCCACAGACGCCGACTCCGCCCTGGATTACGCAGTCCAGACGGGCGACATCACGCTGGCGAGACAAGCGCTGGCCAGTGGCCACCTCGAGCCTCTTGACCTCATGGCCTACCGCAAGATGGCCCTGGCCGCGGACTCGAAGGCCTCACAGGAGATGAAGGATCTGCTGAGCACGGCCACCGTGTCGCGCCCGGCGCGGAAGCCATTCACCGCGGATCCCGCCCGGCTGGCCCGGTATGCGGGGCGGTACGGCGGCGGCGAACGGCCCGAGGCAACCGTTTCCGTGCACGATGGCGGCGTCGTGCTGGCCGTTCCTGGCCAGCCGGAGCTGGCGGTGACGGCTTTCGCGCCGGACCAGTTCGAGAACGCGGCCGGAGACGTGGCGGTCGCGTTCTACGGGCGCGCCGGGACCATCGAGGGCATGAGCATCAACCGCGCCGGCGACGTCACGCGGCTCTCCGTGGCCACGCCGGCGCCGCAGGCGCTGCCCAAGGCCGAGACGGCGGCGGCCGCGAAGGCCGAGCGGACCGCCGGCCGTCCGTGGCCCTCGTTCCGCGGCGAGGGCGCTTCGGGGAACGGCGACGGCCAGGGCGCGCCGCTCACCTGGAACGTGGGGACGGGCCAGAACGTCCGCTTCAAGACGAAGGTCCCCGGCCTCGCGCTGAGCAGCCCCATCGTCTTCGGCAACCGGATCTTCGTCACCACCGCGGTCGGGTCGTCCGGCAAGGAGGAGACCTTCCGCACTGGCCTCTACGGCGATCCGGATTCGGTGGGCGACCTCTCCGAGCATTCCTACAGGCTGATGGCGCTGGATACGAAGACGGGCGCGATCGTGTGGGACCGCGAGGTCCACCGCGGCCGTCCCACCGTCAGCCGGCACCTCAAGTCGAGCCAGGCCAACGCCACCCCCGTCACCGACGGCCAGCGCATCGTCGTCCTCTTCGGAACGGTGGGCGTGCTGGCCGCCTACGACCTCACCGGCCGCGAGATGTGGCGCCGCGACGTCGGGGTGCTGGAGGCCAACGACCCGCAGGCCGGCGCCGCGCAGTGGGGCCACGCCAGCTCACCCATCCTGTACCGCGATCTGGTGATCGTGCAGGCCGACCGCGTGAGGGATTCCTTCCTGGCCGCGTTCCGCGCCGCGACCGGCGATCCCGTGTGGCGCGTGGCCCGCGACGAGCCCTCCACCTGGGCCACGCCCAACGTCGTGCGCGCGGCCAGCGGGGACGAGCTGATCACCAACGGCCAGAAGATCCGCGCCTACGAGCCCGCCACCGGCAAGCTGCTCTGGAGCCTGGGACCGAACTCGGAGGTCGTGGTGGCGACGCCGGTGACGGCGGAAGGCCTGGTGCTGGTCACCGCCGGCTACCCGCCGATCCGTCCCGTCTACGCGGTTCGGCCGGGGCAGCGCGGCGACATCACCCTGCCCGAGGGGCAGCGTCAGAGCGCGGCCGTCGCTTGGAGCCACGCGCGCGGGGGGACGTACATCCCCACCCCGCTGGCCTACCGCGGCCTCCTCTACACCGTGAACAACAACGGCATCCTCACCGCCTACCAGCTCTCCACCGGCGAGCAGGCCTTCCAGACGCGGCTGCCCATGGGCTCGTTCTCCGCTTCGCCGATCGCCGCCGACGGCCGCCTCTACTTCGCGAGCGAGACGGGAGAGGTGCACGTGCTGCGCGCGGGCACCGACTACCAGCTCCTCACCACCAACGCCATGGACGAGGTGGTCATGGCCACGCCGGCGGTGTCGGACGGCCTGCTCGTGATCCGCACGCTCCACCACGTGGTGGGGATCGCCGAAGGCGAGCGCCTGGCCCAGCGCTGACGGACTAGAAAACGACGCGGAGCCCGACCTGCACCTGGCGGGCGGGAGTCGTCGTGGTCCGGATCCGGCCGAAGGTCGGCAGTGGCTGCTCGGTCGGGGCCACGCCGGCGAAGGCGACGAGGCTGGGGATCCCGTAGTTCGCGCGGTTGAAGACGTTGAAGGCCTCGATGCGCAGCTCCACGTTGCCCGCGGGGCCGAGCTTCGAGAACGGCACGCGCTTGACCAGCGCCAGGTCCACCACCTTGAGGTCCGGGCCGATGAAGGCGCCGCGCGGCGCGTTGCCGAGGCGGCCCGCCGGCTGGAGCTCGAACGCGGCGGGGTCGAACCAGTGGTCCGGGTCCCCGGTGACCGCGTCGTCGGGTGACCGCCCGGCGACGAGGTTCGGCCGGTCGAAGCCGATCCCGGGGCCCTGGGACGGCGACCAGAGCGAGCGCGAACGGTTGGCCTGGACGAAGGCCGTGAGCGGCGGGCCGCTGCGGTACTGGCCGATCACCGCGAGCTGCCAGTCGGCGAACAGCGCCCTGGCCAGGCCCTTGGACCCGCGCGCCATGGGGATGTCCCACGCCAGGTTGGCCACCAGGCTGTGCCGGGCGTGGAAGTCCGCCGTGCCCCGGTTGTAGTCCCGGCCGAACTCGGGGAAGAACGAGACGGTGGCGTTGGTGGCGTCCGAGAAGAACGTGGAGGCCTGCGTCGTGTCCTCGTTGCGCGCAAGCGTGTAGGCCACCTGGAAGCTCAGGCCGTTGGCGGACGTGCGGCGCAGCTCGGTCACCAGCGCGTCGTACCAGGACTCGCCGTCCGAGGTCTTGAGCTCGATGGCCGAGAAGGCCGTGTTCTGGCGCGGCCCACCCGCTGGGAAGAAGAGCGTCCCGTCCGCCTGCTCCTGCGGCACCGCGGTGTTCGCGTCCGTGTTGCGGAGCAGGTGCCGGCCACGCGCACCCGCGTAGCCCAGCATCAGCATCATGTGGCCCGGCAGCTCGCGCTGGACGTTCACGTTCCACACGTGGACCCGCGGGTTCTGGAGGTCGAACTGGACCGGGCGGATGGAGAGCACGCCGGCCTTGCCGAAGTCGGGGTTGGGGAAGGTCGGGTTGGCGATCACGGGCCGCGGCGTGAACGGCGGGTTGGTGATGGTGACGATCAGGTTCTGCTGGTTGTTCGTGTTGAAGTACAGGCCGTAGCCGCCGCGCACCACGGTCCGGCCCCGGCCCCCGGCGTCCCAGGCGAAGCCCACCCGCGGCGAGACGTTCGACAGCGTCGGGTTCTCGTAGAGCGGCCCGATGGTGACCTGCGGAGCGGAGAGGTCCGGCAGGTTGATGTCCCGGCCCTGCGCCTCCTCCGGCAGGGTCGTGAACTCGTAGCGCAGGCCGGCGTTCACGGTCAGGTCGCGCCCCACGCGGATGTCGTCCTGCGCGTACAGGCCGAAGAGCGTGAAGTCCCACTCGCGGTTGAGGTCGCCCTCCGGCGTCAGGCCGATGAAGCGCAGCGGCTTGTTCTCGAGGAACGTCTGCAGGCTCGGGAAGGTGTAGATCCCGAGGCTGAACGTGGGGTTGAACTCCGTGTCGCGGTAGCGCTCCACGAGCAGGCCCGTCTTGAAGACGTGCCGTCCGCGCGTGTGCGAGACGTCGCCGGCGAACGACCACACGTCCTGGTCGAGCTGGACCCCGGCCGAGCTCTGAGGGCCGAAGCGCGGGATGCCGCCGATGTCGATGTCCCCCATGGAGGGCCGGCCGGGCACGAACGGGGCCAGGTCCACGTTGGCCTCGATCTCCTGGCCGATGCGGGTGCGGCTCCAGCCCAGGCGGGCGGTGGCGAAGGTCGAGGCGGAGACGACGCGCCGGTACTCGGCGGTGGCGAACTGGTTCTTCGACTCGAAGGTCCGCGGGAACTGCGGGAAGTCCGTGGGCAGCCGCTGCTCGGCCCGGTCGAAGGTGTAGCGGAAGAAGACCTGGTCGCGGTCGCCGAAGTTGTGGTCGAGGCGCGCCTGGAAGTAGTCCTGGTCGATCCGCTGGTCGAAGGGGAAGCTGAACGAGGCCAGGCCGCCCCCCAGGTTCGGCCCGTTCGGCAGCGGGTACTCGTCGAGGTAGGGCCTGACCGCCGGGCTGACGGTGACGGTGGCCGCGGGGAGGATCCCCTGCCGCGCGTTCTCGTCCGGCACCACGCTCTGGACCGTGCGGCCCAGGCTCTCGCGCAGGCCCTCGTAGCCCGCGAAGAAGAACGTGCGGCCCTCGCGGATCGGTCCGCCCACCGTGAAGCCGAACTGGTTGCGCCGGAAGTCGGGCTTGTCGCCCGTGTCGAAGACGTTGCGCGAGTCGAGACCGTCGTTGCGGTGGAACTCCCAGGCGCTGCCGTGGAAGTCGTTCGTGCCCGACTTGGTGATCACGTTCAGCTGGCCGCCGGTGTTCCTCCCGAACTCTGCGCCGTAGGCGTTGGCCTGCACCCGGAACTCCCGGACCATCTCCAGGCCCAGCGCGGTGCCCGCCGCGCTGCCCGCGGGGCCGTTCGTGAAGTCGTTCATCAGCGTGCCGTCCAGGAGGTAAACGTTCGAGCGCGGATCCTGGCCGTTAACGCTGGCCCCCAGGCCGTGCGCCACGATCGAGCCCCCATCCCGGTGGGGGAACGCGATGACGCCGGGCTGGAGGAAGGCCAGGTCCGTGTAGTTGCGGCCGTTGAGCGGCAGCGTCTCGATCGTCTCCGCGGACACGAGGTAGCTCAGCTCACCGGAGCGGGTCTGGAGGCCGGACAGGTCCGCGGTGACCGTCACCTCCTCGGACGCGCCGCCCACCTGGAGGGTCAGGCGGAGGACGCGCGAATCCCCCACCGCCAGGACGACGCCGCGCTGGACCAGCGGCCGGAAGCCCTGGCTCTCGGCCCGCACCTCGTAGGGGCCTACGGGAAGGGCGGCCAGGACGAAGCCGCCGGTCGCGTCGGTGGTGGCGCTGCGGCTGAGCCCGCTCTCGACGTTGTGGGCGGTGACGGCGACCCCGGCCAGCGCCCTCCCTCCAACGTCCTGGACCTGGCCGAAGAGGGTGCCGGTCGTCTGCGCCGAGGCGGCGCCGGCGGTCAGGGCCAGAAGGACGGTCAGGGCGGATCGTTGCATCCTTGGGATTATCACCCCGCTATCGAACAGGTACGACTCCCCGTCCCCGCCCGTTTCGTGATTTCGTGCAAACGCCGGGGGCGGCGGGCAAGGTCAGGGCCGGCCGCCGCCGGGGAGCGCGGCCAGCAGGCGCATGAGCGCGTCCAGGTCCACGGGTTTGACCATGTGCTGGTCGAACCCCGCGTCCTTCGACTTCCGCCGGTCGGCCTCCTGTCCCCAGCCGGTCAGGGCGATGAGGACCATGTCCTTGCCCCAGGGCTGCTCGCGGATCCGGCGCGCGGCGTCGTACCCGTTCAGGCTGGGCAGGCCGATGTCCAGCAAGACGACCTCCGGACGGAACCGCTCGGCCGCGGCCACCGCCTCCAGGCCGTCGTGGGCGGTGTGCGTCTCGTGCCCGCTGACCTCCAGCAGCATGGTGAGCGACTCCGCGGAATCGACGTTGTCGTCCACGACGAGCATGCGCCGGGCGACCGCCGCCCGCTTCTTGGCCGCGGGAGTGGCGTGCCCCGCCGCCGCCGGCATCTCGGCCAGCAACGGCAGCCGCACGACGAACGTGCTGCCCCGTCCCGGTCCTTCGCTCCGCGCCTCCACCGAGCCGTCGTGCATCTCGACCAGCCGCTTCACCAGCGTCAGGCCGATGCCCAGGCCTCCCTGCGCGCGCTCCCGCGAGGCGTCCACCTGCGTGAACATGTCGAAGATGCTGGCCAGCTTGTCCGGCGGGATGCCGAGGCCGGTGTCCTTCACGGTCACCACCACGTCGCCCCCCTGCCGCTCGGCGGTCAGGGCGATGCGGCCCTGCGGCTCGGTGTACTTGCAGGCGTTGTTGATCAGGTTCTGGAAGACCTGCGCCAGCCGCGCCGGGTCGGCGTGCAGGTAGACGGGCTCGGCCGGCAGCGCGACCGTGATCTCGTGACTCATGCCCTCGGCCAGCGGGCGGCAGGCCTCCGTCGCCTGGCGCACGACCGGCGCCAGCTCCACGCGCTCCTTGCGCAGCTCCATCTTGTTGCGGGTGATGCGGCTGACGTCGAGGAGGTCGTCCACCAGCCGTACCAGCTGGCCGAGCTGCCTCTCCATGGTGGCGTGGGCCTGTTGGAGGAGGTCGGCATTCCCCTCCGCGCGCTTGACGACCTCCAGCATGTTCCCCAACGGAGCGAGCGGCCCGCGCAGCTCATGGGAGAGCATGGCCAGGAACTCGTCCTTGCGGCGGTCGGCCTCGCGCAGCGCCTCGGCGGCCTCCCGCCGGATGCGCGCCATCTGGAGGTGCGCCCCGATGCGGGCCAGGAGCTCGCGCGCGCTGAAAGGCTTGATCAGGTAGTCGTCGACCCCCGCCTCCATCCCCTCGACCCGGCTCTCCTCTCCGGCCCGCGCGGACAACATGATGACCGGGACCTCCCGCGTGCGCGCGTCGCCGCGGAGACCTTGGAGCAGGCCGAACCCGTCGAGCCGGGGCATCATCACGTCGGTGAGGACCAGGTCCGGCGGCTGCTCGCGCGCTGACGTCAGGGCCACCTCGCCGTCCGCCACCGCCTTGACCTCGTACCGTTCGGACAGCAGGCGCACGATGTACTGGCGCATGTCCCGGTTATCGTCGGCCACCAGTACGCGTGGACGTTCGGCGGCGGCTTCGTGGTCGGACCCGGGCGCCGGGGTGGGGAGCTCCTCGTAGCGGCTGGGCAGCTCGGAGCCGAGATCGTCCCGGCCCTCCTCGGGGAGCCACCGCAACGCCTCCTCCACGAACGGTCCGGCCCCCGTCACCGTGGAGTCGAGGCGCCGGCTTGCCCCGATCTGGTCGGGGGGAAGGTGGGCCGAACCCAACGGCAGGCGGACGGCGAAGGTCGTGCCGCGCCCGGGCGTGCTCTCGGCCGCGATGGAGCCGCCGTGCAGCTTGACCAGCTCCTGGACCAGGGCCAGGCCGATGCCGCTGCCCTCGTGGGTGCGGCCGCGCGCGTTCTCCACGCGGTGGAACCGCTCGAACAGCCGGGGCATCTCCTCGGGCGCGACGCCCGTCCCCGTGTCCCGCACCCTCAGCTCGGCGTGCGGGCCGGCCGCGCTCACCGTCACCGCGATCTCGCCCTCGAGGGTGAACTTGAAGGCGTTGGACAGGAGATTGAGGACGATCTTCTCCCACATATCCCGGTCCACGAAGACGGGCTCCGGGAGCTTCGGGCAGTCGACGGTCAGCGTCAGCCCGGCCCGCTCCACCGCCGAGCGGAACACGCTGGCCAGCTCGGCCGTGAAAGCGGCGAGGTCCGTCGGCTGGTAGACGGCCCGGACGCGCCCCGCCTCGATGCGGGAGAAATCCAGCAGCGTGTTCACCAGCCGCAGCAGCCGCAGTCCGTTGCGGCTGACGACCTCGAGCTGATCGGCGGCGGCCGGGGACAGGTCGGTGTGGCTGCGCACCAGCAGGTCCTCGACGGGACCCAGCATCAGCGTCAGCGGCGTCCGGAACTCGTGGCTCACGTTGCCGAAGAACGCGGTCTTTGCGCGGTCGAGCTCGGCCAGCGCCTCGGCCCGCTTCTTTTCCTCCTCGTGCGCGCGGGCGTTGGCAATGGCCGTGGCCACGTGTCCGGCCATCAGGTCCAGGAAGCCCCTGTACTCGTCGCTGAGGGCGAGGCGCGGGCTCACCCCCGCCACGACGAAGCCGGCGAGCTCGGCCTGTCCGGGCTTCGTCATGGGCAGGACGACCGCGTGCTCCGACGGTTCCGGCCAATCCCCGCCCGGCAGCGGCCCGAACGTGGCGGACAGGTCGGCCACCTCCACGGGGCCACCCGTCTCCGCCACCTTTCTCAGACCCCATGGCGCGGCCTGGTCCTGGAGGTCGATCGACACGGGACTGCCCGGCGTGCCCGGGCGCAGCCCGCTGGCTCCGGCCAGCGAGGCGCGGCGGCCCTCCTCGTCCAGGAGATAGAAGAGCGCGAACGCGATGTCCGTTCCGTTCTCGGCGAGGGTGGCCGCGGCCACCTGGCAGGCCTCCTTCGCGGACCGCACGCCCGCCGACCGGGCCGCCAGCTCCCGCAGGGTCCGGAGCCGCCGCTCGCCGAGGACGCGGCCGGTCGTATCGCTCACGATGCAGAAGATGCCGCCCACCCCGCCTGTCTCGTCGCGCACGGGGTCGTACGAGACGTCGAAGAACGTCTCCTCCAGGAAGCCGTGCCGCCGGAGGAAGAACGGCCGGTTGCTCGCCCAGTAGGCCTCGCCCGTGGCGAGCACGCCCTCGAAGAGGACTTCGAGGCCGCCTTGCCAGATCTCGCTCCAGGCCCGCCGCGCCGGCATGCCGAGGACGTCGGGATGCTTCGCGCCGAAGACCGGCCGGTAGGCGTCGTTGTAGAGGGTGACGAGGTCCCTTCCCCAGAAGAGCACGATCTGCGCCTTCGACGGCAGCAGGATGCTGACCGCGCTGCGCAGGCTCTGGGGCCACCGCGCCGGCGGACCGAGCGGTGTGCTCCCCCAGTCGAACGCGCGGATGCGCTCGCCCATCTCCCCGCCGCCGGCGAGGAAGGCCGTCGTTTCGTCTGTCAGGAGGCGCCTGGCCATCGGCAGCATTCAAGCATAAACGATCCGATCCGGCAGCGGGGGATGTATGCTGGTGTTCCCCGACCGGAGGCGTGATGGCCGGCTTTTGCAACTTAGTATCGGTCGTCGCCGCCGCGCTCCTCGTGCCCGTGGCCCATGCCGCCGACTGGCCGCAGTGGCGCGGCCCCGACCTCACGGGCAGCAGCCCGGAGCGCGGCCTGCCCGTGCGCTGGTCGGGACAGGAGAACGTGGCCTTCAAGCTGGCGCTGCCCGCGGGCGGCGCCTCCACTCCCATCGTCTCGGGTGACCGGATATTCCTGAACGTAGCCGACGGCGAGACGGTCCACCTCTGGTGCGTGGACCGGCGGACCGGGGCCGTGAAGTGGAAGCGGCCGCTCGGGTCCGGCGCCGGGCACGCCCATCGCAAGCACAACATGGCCACGCCCTCGCCCGTCAGCGACGGCGCCCGGGTCTACGCCCTGACGGGCAACGGCGTGCTCAAGGGCTTCGACGTCGACGGCCGCGAGCTGTGGGCGCGCGACGTGCAGAAGGAGTACGGGCCGTTCGGCCTGCAGTGGGGATACGGCAGCTCGCCGCTGCTGTTCGAAGGCGTCCTGTACGTGCCGGTGCTGCACGGGATGAAGACGGACGACCCGTCGTACCTGCTCGGCATCGACGCCGCCACCGGCAAGACCCGCTTCCGGGTCGAGCGGCCCACCGACGCGCCGATGGAGTCGCCCGACGCGTACACGACCCCCACCGTGATTCGAAAGGGAACGGCCGTCGAGATCGTCTTGACCGGCGGGGACGTCGTGACCGGCCATGACCCGAAGACCGGCAAGGAGCTGTGGCGCGCGTCCGGCCTCAACCCCGGCCGCGAGGGAAACTACCGCATCGTGGCCTCGCCCGTCGCGGCGGGCGACGTGGTGGTGGCCCCTACGCGGGTGCGCCCGATGCTCGCCCTGCGCGGCTTCGGCCGAGGCGACGTCAGCCGGTCGGCGCTGCTCTGGTCGTTCGACCAGGGCCCGGACGTCCCGACACCGGCCACCGACGGGGCCCTGCTCTACGTCGTGACCGACGGCGGCCTGCTCTTCTGCCTGGACGTGGCGACAGGCAAGGTCCACTACGGGCCGCAGCGGCTCCGCGTGGGCACCTACAGCGCCTCGCCGCTACTGGCGGACGGGCGGCTCTACGTGACGAGCGAGGACGGCCTGACCAGCGTGGTCAAGGCGGGGACGACCTTCGAGCTGCTGGCCGAGAACCCGCTCGACGACTTCACGCTCAGCTCGCCGGCGGCCGCGGGCGGCCAGATCTTCCTGCGCACGCGCGGGGCGCTGTATGGCATCGGCGCCGCCCGCTGAACGGGGGGCCTGGCCGCGCCGCGCGCTGCTGGCCGTGATGACGGTCGCGGTGACGTCCCTGACCTACCACGCCCTCTGCAACCTGATCTTCGACTGCGGCTGCTCCTGGTTCTTCGCGGGCGGCACCGACACCTGCGACATCCACGTACCCGGGCCCCCGGACTGCCCCGTGTGCACGCAGGTGCCGGCGGGGATCGCGTTCACGGCCGCGCTGCTGGCCGCCTGGGGCACGGTGGTCGGCTTCGCCGCGTCGCGCCTGCGACCCAGGCGGGCTAGCTAGCCGAGCGTCTCCTTCAGGAACGCGCGCACCATCTCCAGGACGTGCTCGATCCGCGCGGCCTGGCCAGGATCGGCGGCGCCGAGCTCGGGCAGCCGGGCGCGGGCGAGGCCGAGCGTGATCAGGTCGAAATGCCCCAGGCCGGGCACGCGGGTCCGGTTCCGGCGCGCGCGGACCAGCGAGTCGAGGAGCGTGAATTCGGGAGGGATGGCCGTGTCGGCGTCGTCGTACACGTGGAGGATGGGCGTGGTGAACCGGGCCCGGTCGAGCGCCTCGGGCGGGAGCCAGCCCTTGCCCTCGCTGGATCCGATCCCCCCCGCCAGGCTCACGAGCGCTCGGACCTCCCTGCGCTGCGCGGCGACGAGCAGCCCCGCCCGCGCGCCGAAGCTGTAGCCCACGACCGCCGCGCGCGACGCGTCCGCGCCGGGGAGCGCCCGCACGCGGTCGAGCATCGCCGCCAGCCGACCGGCCTGCTCGCGGGCCACGGGCAGGACGTCGGCGTCGCTCGCCATGCGCCGCCCGCGCCAGCCCGGCGACGACTCGACGGCCACGACGTAGCCGTGGCTGGCGAGGAACTCGCCGAGCACCGCCTCGTCATGGACGGCACCGCCGTACCCGGGCGCGATCACCACGACGGGGAACCGGCCGGGCACCGGCGCGGCATCGCGGATGGCGGCCATCGGCGCGTCCAGCCACGCCTGGAGGCCGGCCGGGGGCATTCCCTTCGAGACGAGGAAGGCGGCGTAATCGTCGATCGTCCGCGCCGCCCCGCTCGCCTCGGGGGCGGTGTCGCGCAGCGCCAGGAGGACGTAGTCGCGGTATTTCATCGGCGGAGCCGGGATCCGCCGCTCGGCCGGATACCACACGACGGTCGCCGGCTCGACGAGGCGCACGCCGACCCGATGCAGACCCGGCCCGACGCCCAGGGTCGTCGCGGCGCCGGACGCGCCCAGACCTGCCACCGCCAGGAGCAGGACGGCACAAGGGACCGGCACGACCTCAGTGTGCCATGGCGCCCGGCGCCGCTGGGGCTAACGCGCCAGCGCCGCCCGCGGCGGCGGCCGCCGCACGTCGTACACGTAGAGGCTGTCCTGCTCGCGCACGTAGAGCCGCCCGTCCGAAATGACGAGATGCGGCCAGCTCGGTTGCGTCACCTCGGGGATGGTGAACGAGCCTTTCTCGCTGTAGCCCGTGGGCGTCGCCTCGACCAGCAGCACGAGGCCGTTCTGGTACCGGTAGTAGAGCCGGTTGTCCGCGTACAGGACCGCGGCCGATCCCGAGCCCGCGTTGCGGATGTCGCCGCCCCAGGCCACCTTGCCCGTCATGAAATCGAGGCTGATCGGGAAGCCCTTGTTGTGCCCATGGCCCGCGTAGACGTGGTCGCCCACGAGCACGAGGCCGCCGTGGTGATTCTGGAAGGTGCTCGCAGGCAGGAAGTAGACCTCGCGGGCCGCGACTCCCCCGCCCTCCGGGACCAGCTGGACCAGGGCCGCGCCCGTCTGGTAGCCGGTGGAGGCGAAGACGTGATCCCCGCGGACGAGCGGCGTCGGGATGTTGGCCACGTCGTTGGCGATGCGGTTGTAGCCCCAGAGGAACTTGCCGTCGCTGGCACGGATGCCGACGAGGCCCCTGCCCATGAGCTGGACATACTGCTTCACGCCCGCGCCGTTCGAGATCACGATCCCGGAGTAGGCGGCGCCGTCCTTGCCTCTGGGCCCGAGGTCGGGGACCGCGGCCTTCCAGATCGTCTGGCCGGTCTTCTTGTCGACCGCGACCAGGGCGGCGTCGCGCGCCCCCGGCGTGAACACCAGGCGGTCGCCGTCCACGAGCGGCGACTCGCTGAACTTCCACATCGTGCTCATCGAGCCGCCGAAGTCGCGGACGAGGCTCTTCCGCCAGCGCTCCTTGCCGCTCTTCGTTTCGAGGGCGACGAGGTCGCCCTCGGTTCCAAGGGCGTAGACGAGGTCACCGTCCACCGTGGGCGTGCCCCGTGGCCCCGCGTACTCGTCGTCCCAGGGCGGACCCACCCGGGCGCTCCAGACGATCCGGCCGTCGGCCTTGTTGAGGGCGAAGACCTGCTGGCTGCCCTCCTTGTCGCCCATGGTGTAGATCCGGTCGCCCACCACCGCCACGCTGGAGAGGCCGGCGCCGATCCCCCGCGCCTTGAAGACGAGGCGCGGTCCGACGGCGGGCCACTCCTGCAGGAGGCCGGTCTCCGGCGACTGCCCGTCGCGGTTGGGCCCGCGCCATCCTGGCCAGTCCGACGCGATCGCCCCTCCGGCGGAGGCGGCGATCGCCACCGCGAAAGCCGCGTCGATCATCGGCCGCATCGATCGGAATCGGTTCATCAGCTCTCTCCTGTCGGATCTGCAAGGCATCGTAGCGCGACGGCGGCGGGCTTCAAGCGCAAACCGAGGCGCGGGCCCCCTCCCACAACGTTTCACACGAGGCCACGAGCGCGGCCCTCAGAGGTGCTATCCTGGCTTTTCCCATGGTGGCGGGGGGCCCTATGAAGCGCACGGTGGTGGTGGCGGTGATGGTGACGGCGGCCGTGCTGGCGGTCGCCGGGACGGGACGGGCGGAGGACAAGCGGGCGGCCACCGAGGCCCCGGCGCTGCTCCGCGAGGCGCTGCGGGGCGGCACGGTGGATGCCGACGCCGCGGCCGAGATCACCCGCTGGATCCTGTCGGCGAAGGACGACGCGGTCGCGCGCGGGCTCATCGGCGCCCTGCGCTCGGCGGACGTGGCGCCGCGCGGGCCGGACGGCGAGATCTGGAGCGCCACCGCGGACGCCATGCTCCAGCTGTTCGAGAGCGGCCTGGACGACGCCGCCGCCCACCGCCGGCGCAACGCCACGGACTGGCCCGAGCTGGCGGCCCTCGTCAACGCGGCCGCGCCCGCCATCGCCAAGGCGCTGCAGGAGACTTCCCCGTCCGACCGCGAGACCTTGTCGCACTTCCTGAAGGCGGTCGCCCCGACGGCGAAGCCCATGGTGCCGTCGCTCGTCCAGGGGTTGCGGCACGAGCGGGCCGAGGTCCGGCGCGGCGCGGCGCTGGCCCTGGGCACGATGGGCACCGCAGGCAAGCCCGCCGCCGACGAGCTCCGCCGCGCGCTGGACGATCCCGACGCGGACGTCCGCGCCGCGGCGGAGGATGCCCTCCGAAAGGTCGAGGGTCGACCCTAGAGGGCGCGCGCCGAGACAGCCTTTTACAGGCCAAGCCTTGACGGGAGCCGCCCCAGAGGCTTGAATCGTCCGACCATGAGGCGCGCGCTGCTGGTCCTGGCCGTGGGGGCCCTCTACGTCCTCCACCAGGACGTCTGGTTCTGGCGCACGGCGCGGCCGCTCGTCTTCGGCTTCGTGCCCGTGGGCCTCTTCTACCACGCGTGCTTCTCCGTGGCCGCCTCGCTCCTGATGTGGCTCCTGGTGCGCGAGGCCTGGCCCGCCCACCTCGAGGAGGAGGCGGAGCGCGGCGCGCGGCCGCGTCGGCGGGACTGAAATGATCCCCGCCGCCATCGTCTTCGTCTACCTGGCCGTCGTCGTCTACATCGGCGTCTTCGCCTTCCGCAAGGCCAGGGGCAAGGAGGAGGTGGAGGACTACTTCCTGGCCAGCCGGTCCCTCGGGCCGTTCGTGTTCCTGATGTCGCTCTTCGGGACCAACATGACGGCCTTCGCCATCCTGGGAAGCTCCGGCCACGCCTTCAACAACGGGATCGTGACCTACGGCCTCATGGCCTCGTCCTCCGGCCTGGTCATCCCCCTCACGATCTTCCTCATCGGCACGCGCGTGTGGGCGCTGGGCAAGCGCTTCGGCTTCATCACGCCCGTGCAGCTCTTCCGCGACCGCTGGGAGTGCTCGCACATCGGCACGGCGATCTTCGCCGTGCAGGCGGTGCTGCTGCTGCCCTACGTGATCATCGGGGTCATGGGGGGAGGGACCACGCTCAACGTCGTCTCGGGCGGCGTGGTGCCTTTCTGGCTGGGCGGCGCGGTGGTGGCGCTCGTGGTCATGAGCTACGTCTTCTTCGGGGGGATGCGGGGGACGGCCTGGGTGAACACGTTCCAGACCGTGCTGTTCCTGGTCTTCGGCACGGTGGCCGTGGCGGTGATCGGCTGGGGCATGGGCGGCTTCCGCTCCGCGGCCGAGGGCCTGCTGGCCTCGCCCGCTTCGTCCTGGCTGCTCACGCGCGAGCGGGTCCCGCCGTACTACTTCTTCAGCTACACGTTCATCCCCCTGTCCGCCATCGCCTTCCCGCACATCACGATCTTCTGCCTCACCGCGCGGAAGATGGGCCAGTTCGCCAAGACCGTGATCTTCTACCCCGTCTGCATCATGGCCATCTGGCTGCCCTGCGTGTTCCTGGGCGTCATGGCCAACCGCGCGCAGGACGTGCCGCAGATCAAGGCCAAGGTCGAGGCGCGGCGCACGCTGGCGCAGCAGGGAAAGCAGATGACACCGGAGCAGCGTGACGTCCTGCGGGAAAAGGCCGACGCGGACGACGTGCTGCTCCTGCTGCTGCAACGCTACGCGCCGCTGTGGCTGGCGGGATTGCTGGGGGCGGGGATCATGGCTGCGGTGATGGCCACCGACTCGCAGATCCTGGCCCTGTCCACCATGTTCACCGAGGACGTCCTCACCCACTACGGGGGAAAGGAGCGCTTCGGCGAGCACGCCCAGGTGCAGATGGGGCGCGGCTTCGTGGTGATCCTGACCGCTCTGGCCTACGTGATCGCCCTGCAAGCGCCCGAGAGCATCTTCTCGCTGGCCATCCAGTACGCCTTCTCCGGCTTCGCGGCGCTCTCGCCCCTGCTGGTGGCGGCGCTCTTCTGGAGGGGCAGCACGCGCTGGGGCGCGCTGGCCTCCACGGTGTGGGTGGCCTTCGCCGTGGCCGCGGTGGCCGTCTTCCAGGCGGCCGTGCCGGCCCCCGCGCCGGGCCCGCCGCTGGTGGTGTCGCGGCTGTTCGGTCTCGACGCCCTGGCGCGCACGGCGGGCGGCACCGCGGTCTTCGGCTTCATGCCGGTGGTGCCGATGGTGCTCGTGTCCGCGCTGCTGATGGTGGTGGTGTCGGCCCTGACGCCGCGCCCCAGCGCGGCCACTATCGAGCGGTACTTCCCGGCGAGCCGAACGCGATGACCTGGCCGTCCTGGGTGCCGACCACCAGCCGGCCCGCGGCCAGGGCGGGCGACGCGCTGATGGGCGATCCCGCGTCGTACTCCTCGTGCTTCGCGCCTTTGGCGAGGTCGAGGACGTAGACGCGCCCGTCGCCCGAGGCCACGCAGACCTTGCCGCCGGCGATCAGCGGGGACGCGTCCACCCGGGCGCGCGTGGCGAAGGTCCACACCGCCTTCCCCGTCGCGGCGTCCAAGGCGTGGACGAGCTTGTCGCGGCCGCCCACGACCACCTTCCCGGCGGCCACCGCGGCCGACGAATAGAACGGGAACTGCCGCTCCGGGCGGTAACGCCAGACGACCGCGCGCGCCGTCAGGTCCACCGCGATCACCTCGTTCTCGAAGGTCCCGTAGAACGCCCAGCCGTTCACGAGCGCGGGCGACGCGCCCGTGTACGCGCCCGAGGCGACGCGGAACATCTCCTTCCCGTCGGCCACGCGCAGGGCGCGCAGGAACGCGTCGCACCCCGTCACATAGGCGAGGCCATCATCCACGCCGGCGGTGGCGTGCACCTGGCCTTCGGTCTCGAACGACCACGCCACCCGGCCCGTCCGGACGTCGAGGGCGTACACGGTCTGGTCGTAGGACCCGACGATCACCTTCCCGGCCACGACAACCGGCGAGGCCTTGACCTGCGTCTTCGCCTTGAAGGTCCAGGCCGCCTTGCCGTCGCGGGCGGAGACGGCGTGGACGACGCCCTTCAGGTCGCCGATGTACACGAGGCCAGAGGCGACGCAGGGCGACGACTCCCCGATCTCGGAGCCGGTCGGATAGTCCCAGAGGCGCTTGCCCGTGCCCGGATCGAGGGCGAGGAGGTGTCCGGATCCCGAGCCGACGAACACGGCGCCCTCCGCGATTGCGGCGGAGGACTCCACGGCCTCGCCGGCGTCGTGCGTCCACGCCACCTTCAACGCGGGCAGCGCCGACCGGGCCACGCCGGTGAGGCGCGGGTCGCCGCGGAACTGCGGCCAGGCATCCGCGGCCGCGCCCGCCGGCCGCGATGTCCAGCGCGACGCGAGCCCGGCGGCCAGCAACCCCAGCGCCCTTCGGCGGTTCATCATCGAGAAGAGCTTACCGGAACTCCGCGCCGGAACTGGTGGTGATCCGCTCGACCCGCTATCGTGATGTCATGCATTGCATGACAACGCATGACAACGCATGAAGTGTCTTCGGGTCGCGAAGCCCGCTACGGCTCCCAGGCCCTGCCGTAGAGCTCCAGCGCGCCATCGGCATCCAACGGGCGGGGGTTGAAGCGGCCCGTCCACTGCTCGGCAGCATGGGCGGCGAGCGCGGGCAGATGGTCCCGCGAGACGCCGGCCGCGCGGAGGCCCCGCGGGAGACCGGCGTGCACGGCCAGCTGCTCCAGGCGATCGGCCACGGCGCCCGCAGGGTCCGGTGCGGGACGGCGTCCCGACGCACGCAGCAGCTCCGCGTAGAGCGGGCCCGCGGCCTCGGCGTTCCATCGGACCACGTGGGGCAGGAACAGCGCGATGGCCACGCCGTGGACGGTGCCGTAGCGCGCGGAGAGCGGGTTGGCGCAGGCGTGCGTGGCCCCGAGCATCGAGGCCTCGATGGCCAGGCCGGCCAGGTGCGCGCCGAGCATCATCGCCGCCCGGGCCTCCAGGTCCTTCGGCGCGTCGAGGACCCGCTCGAAGTTCCCCTCGAGCAGCCGGAAGGCCTCGCGCGCGAACACCGTCGAGAGCGGGTTCCTCCTGGTGGTCGCGTACGACTCCACGGCGTGCGAGAGGGCGTCGTAGCCCGTGGCCGCGGTCACGTGGCGCGGAAGCGAGACCGTCAGCTCGGGGTCGAGGATGGCCACCCTGAACGCGGCCTTGGGGTCGCCGCAGGCCATCTTGTCGTGGGTCCGGCTGTCCGAGATGAGCGCGTAGGACTGGGCCTCGCTGCCCGTTCCCGCGGTGGTGGGGACGGCGATCATGGGCAGCATCGGTGCCGTGGCCTTCCCGTACCCCCGGTAGTCGGCCATGCGCCCACCGTTCGTGAGCACGAAGTTCAGTCCCTTCGCGCAGTCGAGCGAGCTGCCGCCGCCGACGGCGACCATGGAGTCGATCTGCGCCGCGCGGACGACCTGTGCGCCGGACTCGACCATGGCCGAGTCCGGCTCGGGCGCGAAGTCGTGGAACTCCACCACCTCGACCCCCGCGCGCGCGAGGATCCCGTGGGCGCGATCGGCATGGCCGCTCCGGGCCAGGCCGGGATCGGACACCAGCAGCGTCCGCCGGAAGCCCGCCTCGCGGGCGAGGTCCCCGAGCCGATCGAGGGTCCCGGGGCCGAAGACGAGCCTCGTGCGAGCGGCGAAGTCGAAGCCCGCGAGGCCGTCCACGGCTTTCACCTTACCGCATCCCTGGCGCCATGACGAAGTCGAGGGATGAGACCGCAATCGCCGACAAAACGAAACCGGCGGGGCCTTTCGGCCCCGCCGGCACTCGGTCTTCGAGAACCCGGCCGCGCTACTGCTGCGTGATCTTGACGTCGTCCACGCCGGCCTCCACGAGCGAAGCCGTGCTCGTATCCGCCGCGTCGATGACGACGCGGACGGTCTGGCCGGCCTGTCCGCTGATGTTGCCGCTGAACGCCGTCCAGGCGCCGTTGCGGTTGACGGCCGCTCCCGGCACGTTGAGCACCGTGGCCTGCGTGGCGCCGATCACCCTGACCCGGAAGTAGTCCGCGCTCGAGGAGTTCGCCCCGTGGGCCAGGTAGTACTGGAACGACAGCGTCAGGACCCCGGTGGACGGCAGCGTGATGAGCGGGGACTGGATCGTGGTGACGCCGCTGTCGATGTCGAACGCCCCCGCCGAGGCCCCCGCCAGCCGGCCCGTGACCAGGTCGTTGACGCCGCTGGTGGTGGTCCCGAGCTGCTTGGCCCCGTTGTCGGTGGTCGGCTCGGGGTCGCCGCGCTCCCACATGCCCGTGGTTGCGGTGTCGGTGCCGTTGGGGTTGGTGACCCAGCCCGTCGCGGTCTCGAAGTTGTCCTCGAACACGGTGGTGACCGGCGTGCTGGTGACCGCGAACACGAGGTCGTCGCGGTCGTTGTAGGCGCCCGCCGAGCAGGCGGCGGTGGTGCTCTGGAAGCGGAACTGCGCGCGCACCGCCTGCAGGGCGCCGCCCGGCAGGGTGTAGTTCGCGGACAGGACCTGCGAGCCCACCGCCGTCGGCGTGAGCGTCGTGATGAGCGTCCACGACGGGGCGTTGGCGTTGGCCGCGTAGTAGAGGTCGAGCTTGTCCGACGTGGGCGTCGTCCAGGCCCAGACGGTGGCGTCGATGCGGACGGTCTTGCCCGGCGCGAAGTCCGTGCCGTCGAGCGTCGAGACCTTGATCCGGTCGTTCGACTCGTCGGAGTGGAAGACCCCCGACGTGCCGTCGGCGCAGGAGTCGTTGATCGTGTTGGGCTGGTTGGGCTCGGGGCCGAGGTTCGCGCGGCCCAGGACCAGCGAGGCGCCGGTGTCGCACGACCGGCCCACGGTCCCGCACTTCGGGGCCTGCAGCGCGGCGTCGAACACCGCCGTCTGGTCGCCGCCTCCGCCCGTCCCCGTGACCGTGAGGCTGATGGTCGTGCTGTGGACGAGCGAGCCCGACGTCCCGGTCACCGTCACCGAGAAGGTGCCGGTGGACGCCGTGGGCGACGCCGTGAAAGTCAGGGTCGAGCTGGCGTTGCCTCCGGCCGGCGGGGTGACGGTGCCCGGCGCGAACGACGCGGTGACGCCGCCGGGCAGGCCCGAAGCCGAGAGTCCGACCGCCGAGTTGAAGCCGTTGAGGCTCGAGACGGTGATGGTGCTGGTGCCCGTGCCACCCTGGGCCACGCTCACCGACGAGGGCGAGGCGGAGATGCCGAAGTCCGGCACCGGGGCGCCCGTCACCGTGAGCGACATGTTGAAGGTGCGCGTCAGGGTGCCGTCCGAGCCGACGGCCTGGAAGCTGTATCCGCCGGTGGGCACGGAGCCGCCCACCGAGACGGTCAGGGTGCTGCTCGCATTGCCGTTGGCCGGCGGCGTGACCGAGCCGGGGTTGTAGGCGCAGGTGACGCCGGCGGGCAGGCTGCCGCAGGACAGGCTCACGGGGCTCGAGTAACCGCCGCTCGAGGAGACCGTGCAGGTGCTCGTCCCGCTGTTGCCCTGCTGGACGGTGACGCTCGCCGGGCTGCACGACAGGCTGAAGTCGGGGCTGGAGGTGGGCGTCCCGTTGGCGCAGTTGCTGGCCCGCCCATAGCAGGAGTTGGAGGCCCCCGCCGCCACCACGTTGTAGTAGTACGTCCGCCCGTTGGCCACCTCGGTGTCGGTATAGGACGTGCCGGTCGTGACCTCGGCGATGCGGGCCTTGCCGTAGTTGCAACCGGCGTGGCCCTCGGTCCGGTACACCCAGTAGCGCGTGGCGCCGGAGACCGGCGTCCAGGAGAGCTGGTTCTGATAGTTGCCCGGAGTCACGGTCAGGCTCGAGGCCGCCGAGGGCCCGCCGGCGCAGCCGCTGTTCACGGGCGTCGGCGCGGCGCAGGCGATCCCGTGACGGTTGAACGCGGCGTGGATCGCCGTCATGTGGGGCGTGCCGTCGTTGAGGTTCCCGTTGTCGTCATCCGTGGTGATCCACTGCATGTAGCCGTTGGTGGCTCCGCAGCCCCCGGAGGAGGAGCCGCAGGTGCAGCTGTACCAGGTGCCGATGTTGCCGCTCCCCTGGTAGAAGAGCCTGTTGCCCACGATGAACGCGCTCTGGCTGTCCAGGCTGAAGGGCGACGCCACCAGGTCACGAGCCACCAGGTCCCAGGCCGCCTGGCGCTGGGGCGCGGCGGCGCAATGGACCTGCCGGCCGCACGGGCCGGTGCCGGTCAGGCAGCGGCTGCAGACGTGGCCGAGGGCGGTGTCGGGCGTGTTGTCCGAGTGCTTGCCCCAGTCGGCGTCGCGCACGCCGGAGCAGTCGGTGGCGCAGTGGACGCCCGCCGTCTGGTCCTCGTCCGTGTTGGCGCCGGTCCCGTCCACGGTGAGGCCGCAGCTCCCCGCCGGCGGCATGAAGAACCCGTGGCCGACGCAGGAATCCTGGTAGCGGTAGATCGCCGCGATGTCCGCGTAGCCCTCGCCGGAGTTGCTGATGACTCCGTTGGCGTCGTTGTCGTCCAGGCCGTGGCCCCATTCGTGGTCGAACACGCCCGCCAGCTCGCCCGTATTCCGGCACCCGCCGCCGGAGCGGTAGAAGTTGATGGTGGTCCCATTCCAGAAGCCGTTGCAGGTCTGGTTGATGTTCACGTTGGCGGTGAGCTGCGATTGGAGCCAGGCGTTGTTGGGAAGCCAGCCGCGCGCCATCTCGTTGATCTTGTTGACCTCGTAGAAAGCGCTGCGGGACGACGGGGTGTTGCCGGCGCCGCCGAAGCCGGGCGTCGTGCAGTCGTGCTGGTTGTTGCTGCCGCCCATGGGCACGTCGCCCGCGCCCGTGGCGCTGATGGCCCCGCAGGTGTCGACGATGCGGACGTGCTTGCCGGCCAGGGTGGTGGTCACGTTGCCGCTCGTCCACTGGTAGACGCCGGCGCTGTTGGTGAAGTTGTTCGGGGCGCTGAGGCCGGTGTTGGCGAACGGCATGGGCCAGCCCGCCTGCATCGTCCCGCACTTCGGGGCGCTCGGACAGATGCCCGTGCAGGTCACGGGATACACGCCGCCCGTGATCTGCTTCTCGACGTACTTGTTCGTGTCCTCCAGGGCCAGGACCTCGCCCGTGTGGGCGTCCACCATGACCTCCCACTCCGCGAGCTCCGGCGCGCGCTGGAACACGAACGTCCACACGAGCCGGTGGGCGTACCCCTTGCCGACGGGGCCGACGAAAGCCTCCGCGCTCTGGTGCTCCTGGGGCGCCACGGGCACGACCTCCAGGGCGGGATCCCGCAGCAGCGTGTCACCCAGCTGCCAGCCCTCGACGAAGGCGTAGCCGGCCTCGAGCGCGTCGCTCCCGGTCAGCCGCGGTGCCGTGTCGAGGCGCGCGTCGCCCCAGGTCTCCGTCCCGATCACGACCAGGTTCCCGTGGCTGACGGACGCCGCCAGCCTCCCGTGCCGGACGGGGACGCCGTTCGCCACCTGCGGGATGTGGATCTGCCACAGCTCGGTGTCGACCTGCGTGACCCGCGGCGGCCCGAGCTGGGTGACGTCGATCCCCAGGATGCCCTCGTGTTGCCGGGCAAAGGCCAGGACGGCGTCCCCGACCACGCCGGCGTCCACCCTGGTCACCGCCCGCCCCAGCCGCCGGCCGAGGCTGGCCAGCGTCACGCGGTTCCCGACGCCGCTGCCCGGGATGAGGGGATGGGCGCCGATGATATTGACCGCAGCACCCGAGCGGGGGTCGATGTAGACGTGCACGTCGGAGACGTAGCCGGGCCGCTCCGCGAGGAACGAGTCCCAGGCCGCGCGGTTGGGCAGCTCGCCCTGGAGCTCGGCCAGGGGAACGGAGGCGCTGCTGATGGTGAGCTCCGGCCGGTAGAAGGCCTTCTCGTCCAGAAGGCCGCTCGGCTGCTTGGGGGCGATGGCCCAGGCCGGCGCGCTCCACGACAGCGCAGCCAGGGCGACGAGCGTCAGGGACCCGGTCTTCCAGAGCGCCACAGCCAACCTCCTAAGTGCTTGAAGGCAAACCACACCCTCGGGGCGAGGATGGCCCCCGCAAGGATCGGCCCACCGCAGATTGTCGGAAACGTATTGAGTGTCTAACTAACACAGCCCCGCGACGACCGTCAACTGGTTTTGCGGTTTCGCCGTGATTTCCGGGCTGTCTTGTGACTAGAATTACTATCCTCAGTAGTTCTAAACAGTCTGCCTGCCTGCGGGAGGGTCCGATGAAGCGAGCGAGTGGACGTTTCGCGGTAATGGTGGCCGCCGCCCTGGCGGTGGCGCCCTTTGCCGGCACCGAGGTGCGCGGCCAGGAGCGCTCGGTCGACCCCGACCTCCCG
>Ga0075428_100001494_pt1 | contig 25017 bp, 17 predicted proteins | sample RhiMetdeltSRZDD2_FD_75291 | JGI IMG/M metagenome (GOLD analysis project Ga0075428, IMG submission 75291) | Populus rhizosphere microbial communities from Tennessee, USA - Rhizosphere MetaG P. deltoides SRZDD2 | ecosystem: Host-associated > Plants > Roots > Rhizosphere > Soil | place: USA... | reverse complement strand
GCCGCGCAGAACAGCGGCTGCGGCGGCGGGCCCAGCGCCGCTCCCACGCTCACCGCCACCGCGGGGAACTACCAGGTGGCGCTGTCGTGGTCGTCGGTGGCCGGCGCGACGCACTACTGGGTCTTCCGCACCGAAGGTCACGCCGGGTGCGAGTTCGGCAAGACGCGGATCGCGGACGTGACGGGGACGAGCTACACGGACACCCAGGTCGCCAACGGCCGGACGTACTACTATAACGTGGTCGCGGCGGGCGCGTCCTCGGCCTGCTACGGCCGGGCCAGCTCCTGCGTCAACGCGACGCCCACGGCGGGCGTCAATCCCGACTTCAGCCTGTCCTGCAGCCCATCCAGTCTGAGCGTGGCGCAGGGCTCGTCCGGCGGGAGCAATTGCACGGTCGCCTCCCAGAACGGATTCAACAGCGCGGTGGCCCTTGACTGCACCGGCCTGCCCGCGGGCGCCAGCTGCGCCTACAACCCGAACCCGGTGACGCCGCCGGCCAATGGGACCACGGGCAGCAGCCTGACGGTCTCGGTCGGCGCGGGCGTGCCCGCGGGCTCATACCCGTTCCAGGCCCGCGGGATCGGCGGCGGCCTGACGCGCACCTTCAACATGACGCTCCAGGTGACCGGCGCGCCGCCCACCGGTGACTTCTCGATCAGCGCCGCGCCGCCGTCGCAGTCGGTCCCGAAGGGGCTCAGCACCAGCTACACGGTCACTGTGACGCCCTCGGGAGGATTCAACGGTGTCGTGACCTTCGGCGTCTCCGGCCTGCCCGGCAACGCCACCGGGACGTTCAACCCGCCGTCGGTGACGGGTTCGGGCTCGTCCACGCTGACGGTGGCGACGAAGAAGAGCACGCCCAAGGGGACGTTCACGCTCACGATCACCGGCACGAGCGGCTCCCTGACGCACAGCACGACGGTGACGCTGATCGTCACCAAGTAGGCGATTCGTTCCTCGCGGGGCGGCCACGGCCGGCCGCCCCGCGACCCCTTCATTCACCCAACCCTTGACGCGCGGCCCGCGCCGGTGGCACGCTTGTGCCCGGCGACGGCCGATCGCCCAACCCCGTCCGGCCTCCCCCCGCGAGGCCCCCGACCGGGGCAAAGGGGTCACCAAGCCTCGGGTCCCGTGTTTCGTTTCTTCGTCACCGGCGTCCGGGCGGGGGCTGGGGCCGTGTGACCTGGAGACGAGACACATGACGCAGAAGAAGAAGCTCAAGAGAGCCATCCGGGCCCGCGCGCGCAAGACCGGCGAGAGCTATGCTGCCGCGCGCCGCCACGTCGTCCATTCCCGACCCAAGGCCGCGCCGCCGGCCGGCGTGGCGCCACCCACGAGCGTCGCGAAGACGGCCGCCTCGCGTCCGGGCGTCACGCCTCGGGCACGCAAAGGGGAGGCCGGCGTCCTCAAGAAGACCGGCCACGGATACGACCACTGGTTCGCGGTGCTCGACGCCTTCGGCGCGCCGGGCAAGGGCCACACGGCGTCGGCGGCGCACCTCTACAACGACCACGGCGTGCCGGGCTGGCACTGCCAGATGATCACGGTCGAGTACGAGCGCGCCCGGGGCCTGCGCGCCATGAACCAGTCGTGCGCGGGCGACTTCCAGGTGAACGTCTCGAAGGTCATCCCCGTATCGATGGCCGAGGTGGTGGAGGCGCTCGGCAGCGCCCGCCGCCGCGCAGCGTGGCTCGGTGGCGTGGACGCCGACCTTGCCCGCGCCCTCGACGCCGCTCTTCGCGGACGCGACGCGCGGCAGGTCAAGATGCACAAGAACGGCGTGGCCGGGCTGCGCTATCCCTGGGACACCGGCCGCGTGGAGATCTACGTCACGCCCAAACCGAACGGCCGCACCAGCGTCGTCGCCAGCATGACGAAGCTGACGGGGACGGAGCAGGTCGAAGAGCGTCGCGCGCAATGGAAGACGGCGCTCGAGGGTTTGAAGGGCTACTTGACGTCCTGAGCGGGAGCGTTCCGGGCGGCCGTGCATGCGCGTGATGCACGGCCGCTCCGCCGCATCGGTCCACCCCGCTCACGGTCCGCGCTTACGGTTCTCGAATCCGTTTCGAAACGGATGACCGTTACTTTTCGTTACTCGTCCCGGGACGAGTTGCGCGGCCCACCGACCCGCGGGCACGCACCTTCCATTGCAAGACCGGATCACTCGCTGAGTCGACCCAGCTTTGCCATGAAGTACGCACCTACGAGCGGGCCGACGCTGAGCGCCACGAACGCCCACCTCCACCCGATTCGCGCCGCGACGAACGGCAGCAGCTGGATCGACACCACCGTGACCGCGAAGCCGATCCCGTTCTGGATGGTCAGAGCCGTGGCCGTGTACTCGGGCGGACAGTAGCGGGCGGCCAGCGCCGAGAACTGCGGCGAGTCCGAGACCACGAAGACTCCCCAGACGAGCAGGTAGGCGACCAGCGCCGCCGCGGGCAGCGCCTGGGCGAAGCCCGACACCGCGCACAGCGCGCCGCTCACCGCGAGCGAGACGAGCGCGACCTGCCGCTCTCCGGCCCGGCGTGAGATCCATCCGCCGGCCACGCAGCCCACGGTGCCGGCGGCCACCGTCCCGAAGGCGATGAGGGGGATCGACGCCGACCAGCCGGCGTCGGCGCCCGTGAAGCGGTCGCGCAGATAGAAGACGACCAGCGACCACAGCGCGTAAAGCTCCCACATGTGGCCGAAGTAACCGAAGGCGGTGTAGCGGAACGCGGGGACCGCGAAGACCCGCGCCGCGGCGCGAGCGTCGAAGGGCGCGCGCGCCCTCAGATAGGGGCCGTCCGGCACCATGGCCACGACCAGCGCGCCCCCGCCCAGGGCGAGGAGGGAGCCCGCCGTGGCCAGGACGCGCCAGTCGGCCCCGGCGCCGACCGCCTGGATCAGGTAGGGCGCGGCCGTGCCCAGTACCAATGCGCCGACCAGGACCCCGAGCCTCCAGCCGAGGCCGGTACGGAACCACGAGGCGACGATCTTCATGCCGACCGGATAGACGCCGGCCAGCGTGACCCCGGTCAGGAGGCGGAACACGACGGCGGTGCCCAGGCCGGCCGAGAGCCAGGCGAAGCCGGCGTTGAAGGCGGCACCGAGCAGCGCGGACACGAAGAAGACGCGCCGCGCGTTGAACACGTCGGCCACGTTCAGGACCGCATAGAGGAAGGTGCCGGTGATGAACCCGGCCTGCACGGCCACCGTGAGCCAGGCGCTCTGCGCGTCGCTCAACCCCCACGCCGCGCGCAGCGTGGGCACCGCCGCCGTCCCCGAGAACCAGGTGGACCCCGCGAGCAGCACGCCCAGCGACACGGCGGCGAGCGCGCGGTTCGGGCTCACGGCTCGGGGAAGACCGCGTCGGAACGCACCTCGCGCACTCTCGCCCAGAGCCCGCCGATTGTCGAGGGCCGGCCGGCGTGCGCCATCGGGCGCCGGCGGTAGACTGGGACGGTTCGAAGAGAGGGGTGCGGGGATGAAGGCCATCCGGATCACCGAGACGGGCGGGCCCGAGGTCATGCGCCTGGAGGAGCTGCCCGCGCCGGATCCGCAGGCCGGCCAGCTCCTCGTGCGCGTCGAGGCGGCCGGCGTCAACTACATCGACACGTACCAGCGGTCCGGCCAGTACAAGGTGCCCCTTCCCTACACCATGGGCCTCGAGGGAGCGGGCGTGGTCGAGGCCGCCGGCCCGGGCGTGACGGGGATCGAGAAGGGCGCGCGCGTGGCCTGGACCAACGTGCCCGCCTCGTACGCCACGCATGCGCTCGTCGCCGCGGACAAGGCCGTCCCGCTGCCCCCCGGCATCACCTCGCAGCAGGGGGCCGCGGCCATGCTCCAGGGCATGACCGCACACTACCTCGCGCACAGTACCTTTCCCCTCCGCAAGGGGGACGCCTGCCTGGTCCACGCCGGGGCCGGCGGCGTCGGCCTGCTGCTCACCCAGATGGCCCGGCGCATCGGCGCCCGGGTCTTCACGACCGTCTCCACCGACGAGAAGGCCAGGCTCTCGAACGAGGCCGGCGCCGACGAGGTCGTCCTCTACACGAAGGAAGACTTCAAGGACGCCGTGCGCCGGTCGACCGACGGCAAGGGCGTCCGCGTGGTCTACGACTCGGTGGGCCGGGACACCTTCGAGAAGAGCCTGGACTGCCTGGCCCCGCGCGGGATGCTGGTCCTCTTCGGCCAGTCCAGCGGCGCGGTCCCGCCCTTCGACGCGCAGGTGCTCAGCGCGAAAGGATCCCTCTTCATGACTCGTCCCACCCTTGCCCACTACACGGCTACGCGGGACGAGCTCCTCTCCCGGGCGAAGGACGTCTTCGCCTGGATAGCGGACGGGAGCCTGAAGATCCGGATCGGCGCGACGTTCCCGCTGGCGGAGGCGGCCAAGGCCCACGAGGAGCTCCAGGGCCGCCGCACGACGGGGAAGGTGCTGCTGCTGCCCTAGTGAGCGGCGGCCTTGCCCCAGAGCTGCTCGAGCCTCTGGTCGCGGCCGCAGTTGTACCGGTAGAACTTGTACCGCACAGGATTCTTCTTGTAGTAATCCTGGTGGTACTCCTCCGCCGGGTAGAAGCGGCCCGCGGGCACGATCTCCGTCACGATCCCTTCCTTGAAGGGCCTGGACTTCTCGAGCGCCGCCTTGGACGCCTCGGCCAGCCGCTTCTGCGTCTCGTCATGGGTGAAGATTGCCGTCCGGTACTGCTCGCCGACGTCGCAGAACTGACGGTTGCGCACGGTGGGATCGACGTTGTGCCAGAAAACGTCGAGGAGCTGCTCGTAGGACACCTTGGAAGGGTCGTAGAGGACCTCGACCGATTCCGCGTGCCCCGTGCCCCCGCTCGAGACCTCCTCGTACGTGGGGTCGGTCTTGCTCCCGCCTGTGTATCCGGAGGTGGTGGAGACGACGCCGTTCAATTTGTCGAACGGCGGCTCCATGCACCAGAAGCAGCCGCCGGCGAAGGTGGCCTTCGCCAGATGCGGGCCCGCGGCGGCCGGCTTGTCCTGCGCGCTCGATCCGGACCGCAGCCAAAGGACCCCCAGGATCGCCGCCGCCACCGCCAGGCCGTAACGCTTCCGCATCGTTCTCCTCCCGGAAATAGTATCGCCCCGCCGAGGGCGAATGTTCCCAGGCTGGCATCCCTGCCGGTAGAATGATGTGTTGTGACCGCGCTGGATCCCTTCCATCCTGCCGTCCGGACCTGGTTCAAGGACCGCCTGGGTGAGCCGACCGCGCCGCAGCTGGACGGCTGGCCGCTGATCCGCGAGGGCCGGCACACCCTCATCGCCGCGCCCACCGGATCGGGCAAGACGCTCGCGGCCTTCCTCTCCGCCATCGACTCCCTGCTGAAGCAGGGCGCGGACCTGAAGGACGAGACGCAGGTCCTCTACGTGTCGCCGCTGCGCGCGCTGTCCAACGACGTCCAGAAGAACCTGCAGCAGCCGCTGGCCGGGATCGCGGCCCTGGACCCGTCCTTGCCCGAGGTGCGGGTGCTCGTCCGCACGGGCGACACGCCGTCGGCCCAGCGCACGGCCATGACCAGGCGTCCGCCCCACATCCTGGTGTCGACGCCGGAATCGCTCTACCTCCTGCTCACCAGTGAGGGCGGCCGGAAGATGATGGCCACGGTCCGCACCGTGATCGTGGACGAGATCCACGCCGTGGTCCGCGACAAGCGCGGGTCGCACCTCGCGCTGTCGCTGGAGCGGCTGGAGTCCCTCGCCGCGCGCCCGGTCCAGCGCATCGGGCTGTCCGCCACGCAGAAGCCGCTCGACGAGGTGGGCCGCTTCCTGGTCGGGGCCGGCCGCGAGTGCGCGCTGGTGGATGCCGGCACCTTCCGCACGCTCGACCTGGGCATCGAGATCCCGCCCTCGGCGCTCTCCACCGTGTGCTCGCACGAGCAGTGGGAGGAGATCTACGCGCGCATGGCCGAGCTCGTGCGCGAGCACCGGACCAGCCTGGTCTTCGTCAACACCCGCAAGATGGCCGAGCGGATCGCCGGCCACCTCACGCGGCTCCTCGGCGAGGACGCGGTCTCCAGCCACCACGGCAGCCTCTCGCGCGAGCGCCGCCTCGACGCCGAGGAGAAGCTGAAGACCGGGCGCCTGCGGGCCCTGGTGGCCACCGCCTCGCTGGAGCTGGGGATCGACATCGGCGAGGTGGACCTGGTGATGCAGGTGGGGGCCACCCGCTCGATCGCCACCTTCCTCCAGCGCGTCGGCCGGGCCGGCCACGCCCTGGCCCGGATCCCGAAGGGCCGGCTCTTCCCGCTCACGCTCGACGAGCTTGTCGAGGGCGCGGCCCTCCTGCGCTGCGTGCGGCAGGGGATCCTGGACCGCACGCCGGCGCCGCCGCGCCCGATGGACATCCTGGCCCAGCAGGTGGTGGCCGCCTGCGTGGCCGAGCCGTGGAGCGAAACGGACCTCTTCGAGACGTTCAAGCGCGCCTGGCCCTACCGCGACCTCTCGCGCGAGGAGTTCGACCAGGTGGTCGCCCTCCACACCGAAGGCCGCCGCGCCCTGCTCCATCGCGACGGGGTCAACGGGCGGCTCATGCCCACCCGCCGCGCGCGCCTCACCGCGCTGCTGTCGGGCGGCGCCATCCCCGACACCGCCGACTACCAGGTCCGCCAGGAGCCCGACGGCACGCTGGTGGGCACCGTCAACGAGGACTGGGCCGTCGAGTCGAACGGCGGCGACATCTTCCAGCTCGGCAACACGTCCTGGCGCGTGATCCGCGTGGAGCCGGGCATCGTGCGGGTGGCCGACGCCAAGGGACAGCCGCCCACGCTGCCTTTCTGGCTGGGCGAGGCCCCCGGCCGCACCCGCGAGCTGGCGGCGGAACTGGCCCTGCTGCGCGACCAATGCGCGGCGGCCCAGGAGCCGGTGGAATGCCTCCGCGCCGAGGCGGGGCCGCCGCTGCCCGAGGGCGGCGCCGTGCAGATCGCGGAATACGTCCTGGCCGGCCGGCAGGCCCTGGGCGCGGTGCCCACGCAGCAGCGCGTCATCCTCGAGCGGTTCTTCGACGAGAGCGGCGGGATGCAGCTCGTGGTCCACGCGCCGTTCGGCTCGCGGATCAACAAGGCCTGGGGCCTGGCGCTGCGCAAGCGATTCTGCGTGGGCTTCGGCTTCGAGCTGCAGGCGGCGGCCAACGAGGAGGCCATCGTGCTGTCGCTGGGCCCGCAGCACAGCTTCGAGCTGGCCGAGGTCTTCGACTACCTGCACCCGAACACCGCGCGAGACGTGCTCGTCCAGGCGGTGCTCGACTCCCCGATGTTCGAGACCCGCTGGCGCTGGAACGCGCAGCGGTCCCTGCTGCTCGACCGCTCGCGCAACGGAAAGAAGATACCGGCCCCCATCCTGCGCATGAGGGCCGGCGACCTGCTGGCCGCCGCGTTCCCCCAGGTCGCGGCCTGCGCGGAGACCCTGCCCCCGGGGCCGATCCCGATCCCCATGGAGCACCCGATCGTGCGCCAGACGATCGAGGATGCGCTCACCGAGGCGATGGACGTCGACGGGTTCCTGGACGTGCTCCGGGGCCTGCGCGACGGTCGGATCGAGCGGCGCGCCGTGGACACCGCGGAGCCGTCGGCCTTCGCGCGCGGCATCCTGGCCGCCCAGCCCTATTCGTTCCTGGACGACGCGCCGCTCGAGGAGCGGCGCACGCAGGCGGTGATGACCCGGCGCGTCCTCGACGTCCGCACCGCGGACGACCTCGGCGCGCTGGACCCCGAGGCCATCGCCCGCGTGCGCGAGGAGGCGTGGCCGCAGCCCGCGAATGCGGAGGAGGTCCACGAGGCCCTGCTCTGGATGGGCTACGTGACCGAGGAGGAGGGCCGGCCCTGGCAGCCGTGGCTTCACGAGCTGGCCGCGGCCGGCAGGGTCGTGCGCGAGGGCGACCGCTGGTTCGCAGTCGAGGCCACTCGGGACCCCAAGGCGGTGCTGCGCGGACGGATGGAGGCCCTGGGCCCGGTGTTCAGCGACGACCCGCTGATGCGCGAGCTGGAGGCGGAGGGCGTGGTGCTCCGGGCCCGCATCGAGGGCCGCGAGGCCTGGTGCAACCGCCGGCTCCTGGCGCGCATCCACCGCTACACGATCGACCGGCTGCGCAAGGAGATCGAGCCCGTCACGGCCGCGCAGTTCCTCCGCTTCCTGGCCGCTTGGCAGCACGTCGAGCCGGAGCACCGGCTGGAAGGCCCGCGTGGCGTGGCCGAGGTCGTGGCGCAGCTGGCGGGCTTCGAGATCCCCGCCGCGTCCTGGGAGGCCAGCGTGCTTCCCGCGCGGGTCCGGGGCTACAAGCGTGAATGGCTGGACACGGTGACGCTGTCGGGCGAGGTGGCGTGGGGACGGCTCTGGGGCTCCGGGGCCAGCCCGGTGCGGCGGACACCCATTTGCCTGTTGAAACGCGAAGACCTCGAATCGTGGACCGCCCTGGCCGGCTCGCCCCAGGCGGAGCCGAGTGGAACCGCCCGGGACGTGTACATGGCCTTGATCGAAAAGGGCGCCATGTTCTTCCAGGAGCTGTCGAAGGCCACGAAGCTTCCGCCGGCCTACCTGGAAACGGCGCTGGCCGAGCTGATCGGCCAGGGACGGGTGACCTGCGACTCTTTCGGCGGGCTGCGGTGGATGCTCATCCCGACCTGGAGAAGGAAGGTCGCGGGCGCCGCGACCGGACGCTGGAGCGTGCTCCGCCGGGACGCCGCCACCGTTCCCCCTCCCGAGTTCATGGCCCGCCAGCTCCTCAAGCGGACCGGTGTGATCTTCCGCAAGACGCTGACGCGCGAGAAGCAGCCCGTCCCCTGGCGGGACATCGCGCGCGCGTGCCGGGCGCTCGAGGCCCGCGGCGACATCCGGGGCGGGCGCTTCGTGGCCGGCTTCGACGGCGAGCAGTACGCGCTCCCCGAGGCCATTCCGCTCCTGCGCGAGATCCGCAAGCGTGAGCGGGCCCTGGGCGCTTCTCCACTGAGCGTCTCGGCGGCCGACCCGCTCAACTTCGCGGGCATCCTGACGCCCGACGAGCGCGTGGCGTCCTCCACGCGGCAGCAGGTCCGGGTCGGCTGAGGGTCGCGCCGGAGCCCCAGCGCAAATGAACGCGAGGGACCTGGCGATCGTTGCGTTCAGGACCCTCGCCGCCTGGCTCTTCGTCAGCGGCATCGCTGGCCTGTCCTCGGCATTGATGACCTGGCAGCCGAACGAGGCGCAATACGGGAAGGAGGTTGCGATCTTCAACCTCGCGGCTTCTGCCCTCTACATGCCGTTGGGCGCCCTGGGATGGCTGATCAGCGACTGGGCATCGCGGCGAACCTTTCCGACTACCCCGAGCGGATCAAGGCCGGTGTGCTCCGCATCCGTCGGGAACTCTCAGGCTCCCTCGAAGATCCCCGAGCGGTGGATGTCAGCGAAACCGGCGCGAATGGGACGACGAAGGTCTAGTTGGGCAATCGAAGTCAGCGCAAGGACGTATCCGCCCCGGGGCGGATACGCATTGCGTAAGCGCTAGCGGACGGGACCCGGCGCCGGCCGCTGCCGCGGCAGCGCGTACCACACCTCGTCCAGGACCTGCCGCTCGTCGTCGTCCAGTCTCAGCTCCGCGCCCGCGAGCGTCGCCTGCAGCTGCTCGGGCCGGCTGGCGCCGACGATGGCCGCGGTGATGCCCGGCTGCTCCAGGACCCAGGCCACCGCCACCGAGGGCAGCGCCTTGCCGCGGCCCTCGAAGAACGACTTGAGAGAGGCGACGGCCGCCAGCGCCTCGTCCTGCCAGTACCGGCGGCGATAGGCCTGGGCCGTCGCGCCCATGCGTTCGCCGAAGCGGCTGGCCGGATCGGGAGCGGCGCCGGGGACGTGCTTGCCGGTGAGCAGCCCGCCCGCGAGCGGGTTGAACACGATCACGCCCACACCCGCCTCGCGGCAGAGCGGGACGAGCTCGCTCTCGATCTCCCGGTAGAGGACGTTGTAGCGCGGCTGCGCGGAGGTGAAGCGCGCCAGGTTCAGGCGATCGCTGACGCCCAGCGCCGTGGCCAGCTCGAACGCCCGGAAGTTGGAGCAGCCGATGGCCCGCGCCTTGCCGCTCTTCACCAGGTCCTCGAGCGCCCGCAGCGTCTCCTCGAGCGGTGTCTCCGTGTCGAAGGCGTGCAGCTGGTAGAGATCGATGGCGTCGGTCTGGAGCCGGCGGAGGCTGGCCTCGGCCGCCTGCAGCACGTGCCGCCGGCCGTTCCCGCGGTCGTCGGGACCCGGCCCCATCGGGAAGAAGCACTTCGTGGCCAGGACGAAGCGGTCCCGCTTGCCGCGCAGCCAGCGGCCCATGATCTCCTCCGTGCGCCCCGCCGTCTCCAGCGTGAGCGGCACGGGATAGCAGTCCGCGGTGTCGATGAAGTCCACGCCCGCATCGGCCGCCCGATCGAGGATCGCGAACGCCGTAGCCTCGTCGCTCTGGTAGCCGAAGGTCATGGTCCCCAGGCAGACCTCGGAGACCTGCAGGCCGCTGCGCCCCAGCACGCGGCGCCTCACGCGACGAGCGCCTTCTCGTAGACGTCCGTGAGCCGGTCCATCAGCGCAGTCCGCTCGAAGCCGGTCGGGGCCGCCGCCCGCCGGCCCACGGCCTCCCGCAGCGCGAGGGCCAGGGCGGTCACGTTCCCCCAGGGCACCAGGCCCTCGCCCGGGTGCCATTCGCCCACTCCCCCGCTCTCCCACGCCGCCACCGGCGCGCCCATGGTCAAGGCCTCGAGGCCGGCGATCCCGAACGGCTCCTGCCACCGGGACGGCATGACCACGGCCCGCGCCCGCTTGTAGAGGACGGAGAGCCGCTCGTGGTCGAGCCAGCCCAGCACCTCGGCCCCGCGTTTCTCAAGGCCCTGGCGCATGGGGCCCGCGCCCGCGACGACCATCGGCAGGTCCAGGCGCGACAGCCGCCACGCGTCTGCGGCCTCGATCGCTCCCTTGGTGGGCGAGAGCCGCCCGACGAAGAGCACGCAGGGCGGCCCGTCCGGCCGCGCCTCGAGGTCCAGGCCGTGGACGAACGGAGGCACGACCGCGATGCGATGCTCCGGGACGCCCGCCGCCGCGAGCTCTTTCTTCATGTAGCGGGAGAGGACGACGATGCGCATCGTCCGTACGGCGGCCAGGCGGGCCGCGGTCAGCGCGTACACCTCGCGGAAGTAGACCTCGTCGTCGAAGCAGGCGGCGCAGGCCTCGGGTGTCATGGGACCGGAGCAGACCTGGCCGGCCGCCGTCCACTTCCCCCGGGTGGGGCAGAAGTAGCGGTGATCCTGGACCGTGATCAACGCACCGCGGTCGGCGGCCCATTCGAGGACCGCGGGGTTCACGACGGTATGGACGTGGATCACGTCGGGCGCGAAGGCGCGCGCCAGGGCGTCCAATCCCGGCGTGGCGGCCGACTCCCGGGCCTCCAGGCCCGGCACCCTCTCGACCGGGCATGGCGGAGGAACGCGGCCCTCGTCCCCGCCCACGGCGAGGCGCACGTCGTGCCCACTCTCGCGCTGCGCGCGGATGACGCCCACGAGGTGCCAGTGCGCGCCGCCACGGTCGGTGAGGCGGTCGCTGAGGTGGAGGACTCTCAGGGGATCCGGCAGCTCCGCCCGTGCTTCTCGTTGTAGCGCTGGTGGTACTCCTCCGCGCGCCAGAAACGCGAGGCGGGCGTGATCTCGGTGACGATCGGCCGGCGATGGCGGCCGCTCGCGTCCTGCTTTTCCTTCGAGGCCCGGGCCGCCTTCTCCTGCTCGGGGCTGTGGAAGAAGATGGCCGACCGGTATTGGCTGCCCACGTCCGGCCCCTGGCGGTTCGGCGTGGTCGGGTCGTGGATCCGCCAGAAGACCGACAGCAGATCGTCGTAGGTGACCTGCGCGGGATCGAACTCGACCTGCACCGCCTCGGCATGGCCGGTGGCGTCGCCGCACACGTCCTGGTAGGTCGGGCTCTCCATCGTGCCGCCCGTGTACCCCGCCGCCGCGTCCGTCACGCCCTTGACCTGGCGGAACGCGTCCTCGACTCCCCAGAAGCAGCCCGCAGCGAACGTAGCCTTCTCCATTCGGCGATTGTATCAGCGCGTCGGCGCTGGAAGACCGCGGCCGGTCACGAGGTACACCGCGAAGGTGCCGAGCCAGTGGCCGCCCTCGTAGTGCTGGCCCGTGACCGCGCGCAGGCCGGCCTCGCGGTGGGCCGCGGCCGTCGCGCGCAGGGAGGGCAGCCGCGCGTCGCCCGCGGGCAGGCCGGCGGCGATCCCCTCGAGCATCCACGCCCGACTCAGGTTCAGCCCGTCGAGGTGCGCGAGCTTGGGATCGGTGGGGTCGGTCACCACCGCCGGCGCCAGCCAGCCCGGCGATCCGTCCCTCGGCAGACCGGGCAGGAACGTGGTCAGCCAGGCTGCGTAATCGGCCGATGGAAGGATCCGGCGCATGAGGTCGGCTTCAGCCAGGCACGGAGACAGGAAGTCTTCGCCGGAGGGCTCGTAGGCCAGGGGACAATCGCGGTCAGCGGCGTAGAGCTCGCGCATGCGCGATTCCAGGCCGGCCGCCCGCGGCGTGTCGCCGGCGGCACGCGCCCAATCCAGGATCAGGCCGAACGCGAACGCCGTCTGGGAGTGCTCGCCGACGCGGATGGGACGCGACAGCTTGGGCAGCCACTCCGAGATGCGCGCCGCGGCCGCCCTCTCCAGCGGCTCCAGGGTGGCCGACCAGCCGCGCGCCTCGGCCGACGGCCAGTCGCGGACCTCCGCCGCGAGCTGCAGCAGCCAGGCCAGGCCGTACGGTCTCTCGAAGCTGACCCGCCCCTTGCCTTCGAGGTACCGCACCTCGGCCGCGATGTTGGCCGCCGTCAGCGAGCGGGCCAGGGCCGCCCGCGCCTCCGCGGCGAAAGGCGCGTCCGGCATCGTCCGCGCGAGGCGGGCCAGCAGCCAGTGCCCGTGGACGGCGGAGTGCCAGTCGTAGCAGCCGAAGAACGCGGGCGTCAGCTCGCGCGGGGGCTTGACGTCCTCGTCGCCGCTCAGGACGTGCGCGATCTTGTTGGGGTACTCCTTTCCCACGCAGGCCAGGGCCAGGCGCGCGAATCGCTCGGCCATCGCGGGCTCCGGCGGCGCCACCGCCGGGGCCGCGGCCAGGACGCCCAGCGCCAGCGTGTGGGCGAGCATCGGAGCCACGGCGCCGGTCAGGACGCCGGCGGAAAGAGGTGGCGAGGGCTCCGCCCGTCGAGGAACATCACGTTGAGGCGCCGGAGCCCGCCCTCCTCCGCGAACGCGTTGCGCACCTCGGCCCGCGACTCGAACGGCCCACCCGCCTCCAGGAGGACCAGCGTGTCGCCGCGGACGACCTGCATGGGCGCGAGGAGCTGCGCCCCGCCCCCGCTGATGTTCTCGGCCACGGTCAGCGCCTCGACCAGGATCGCGCCGTACTCGTCCACCCGCTGGGCGATGAAGTGCACGGAGGTCAGGTAGCGCTCGCGCAGGCGCCGGTCCTCGGTGCCCAGCGGCGGCGCGGGCGCCGAGGGCGGCATGAGGCCCTCCACGTCGTCGAAGAACTTCACACCCACCCGGCAGCCCCGCGAGTCGAGGACGCAGCTGCGGACGATCGCGTACACCGGCCGCGACGGCCCCGTGAGATCGAAGGACCCGAGCATCTCCGGCAGCGGAGGCAGCAGCTGCAGGCGGATCACCTCGCCGACGGTCAAGGGGTGGTCCACCAGGAAGGACGCGCCCCCCGCGGAGGCGTCCCGGGTGGTCGTGACCTCCTCCCAGGGCGTGCCGCCCGCCTCGTGGCCGCCGTTCACGCGCACGCGCACGGGGAAGCCGAAGCGCTCGTCACGACGGTTGCGTCCGCCGCGTCCATCGGTTCCGCTGGCCATGGGGATGGAAGGCAACGGGACGGTACCCCGGCCCCTCCGACGTGTCAACCGCGCGGGCCCCGGGCTTTTCCGGCGCGGGCGCCTCGGCTAGAATGCCCGGAGCGGTCCCTCCTCGTCGAAGGAAAATGGCCAAGAAGCGAGTCCTCGTCGTCGACGATCACGCGCCTACGGTGGCCCTGGTGCGGGCCATCCTGGACGCGGAGAAGCACACCCAGTACGAGGTGGTCGAGGCGGCCACGGGGACGGAGTGCCTGATGGCCGTGGACCAGAAGGGTCCGTTCGACCTCATCCTCCTGGACGTCAAGCTGCCCGACATGGACGGGTTCAGCGTGTGCCAGGCGCTGCGCCGCGTGGAGACGCGCGTGCCCATCGTCTTCGTGACCGCCCAGGGAGACCTGAAGGACTTCGCGGCGGGCCGCGAGGCCGGCGGGGACTCCTACCTGGTAAAGCCCATCTCCCGCAACGCGCTCAAGGCCATCGTGGGGCTCTTGACCAACATCGACCGGGCCGGCGCGCGCGAGCTGTCCAAGACATGATCATCGGCGCGCCCGCCCCGGCGGGCACCGTCGTCGTCCTCCATCTCAGCCCCTCGCGCGGCGAGGCCCTGGCCCGGATGCTGCGCTCGGGGAGCCATCGCGCGAGCGTCGTTGCGCCCGGCCCCGGCGCCGTCGCCGGCATCGTGGCCGCGTCCCCGGACCTGCTGGTGGGCCCTCTCGTCTGCGGCGACGCGACTTTGGCCGAGATCGCGGACCAGGTTCGAAAGCAGATGGCGACCGACGTCCCGGTGCTGGCCGTCCTGGGACGCGAGGACGCCGACGCCTTCGTCGACGCCGACGGCATCATCCGCGAGCCGGTGGACCCCGGGGAGCTGCTGTTCCGCACGGGGCGGCTCCTCCGATACGCGGCGGAGCACCGCATGCTCCGGCACAAGATCGAGGAGCTGCTCGGCCTGCACCGCGTGGCCTCCTGGGCCTTCTCCATCGCCGGCGGCGCGGAGTCCCTCTTCGGCCATCTCGCCCGCCAGAGCGCCGCCATACTGAAGGCCGAGAAGGGCCTGATCATGCTCTACGACCCGCAGCGGCGGGAGATGGAAGGCCAGAACGTGGCCTACGGGCTCACCCCGCAGCAGGTGGCGCGCGCCCGCTACCCGGTGGACGGCGAGGCCCGCGAGCTCTGGAACTTCCGGCTGAACGGGCCGCTGCTCACCAACACCGCGCGGACGGACCCCCGCCTGCTGCCCGACCTGGCGGCGGTGCTCGACATCTCCTCGCTGATCGTGGTGCCTATGACCCGTGGGCCGCAGGTCCTGGGCCTGATCCTGGTCGCCGACCGCGCGGGCCGCGCCCCCTTCCGCGACGAGGACCTGGTCACGCTGCAGGCCGTGGCCGGCCAGGCCACCGTGGCCGTGGAGAACCAGCGGCTGCACGAGCAGATCAAGGAGGCCAACGCCCGGCTGCAGGAGTTCGACCGCATCAAGAGCGAGTTCGTGGCCACCGTCGCCCACGACTTCCGGAGCCCGCTCATGTCGATCCGCGGCTTCGCGGAGCTGACCCTCGAGGAGCCGGACCTCCCGCCGGAGCGCCGCAACGAGTTCATGCGCACGATCATCGCGGAGACGGACGACCTGGCCGCCCTCGCCAACGACACCCTGCTCATCAGCCACATGGAGACGGGCCAGCTCACCTACGACTGGAAGCCGGTGGACGTGCGCCGGGAGCTTCGGGACGCGATACCGCCGGGCCTGGCGACCCATACCGTGCTGCTCGACGTGCCCGACGACTTCCCGGTGATCCGGGCCGACCCCGGCCGCCTGCGCCAGGTGCTGAACAACCTCGTCTCCAACGCCCTCAAGTACTCCCCGCTGGGCAGCACCGTCACCTTGCGCGCCCACGAGCGTGGCCGCGACCAGGTCATCGTGGAGGTCATCGACGAGGGGCTGGGCGTCCCCGCCGACCAGGCCGGCCGCCTCTTCCAGAAGTTCGAGCGGGTGCGCAGCCCCGAGCACCTCAAGATCCCGGGCACCGGGCTCGGCCTGTACATCTGCAAGGGGATCGTCGAGGGCCACCGCGGCCGGATCTGGGTGGAGTCGGAGCCGGGCCAGGGGAGCACGTTCGCCTTCACCCTGCCCGTGGACCCGGCGCTGCAGGAGCCCGAGGATGCGCCCGGCGACCGCGCGCGGAGGTCGTCCACGTCCTAGGGTCGGCTCAGGACACCACGCGGGCGCCCTGCGCGTCGGTCTCCGCCACATGGACGGTGGCCGCGATGCCGAGCCGCTCGTAGGCGGCCCGGAGCGCGTCGCCCACGGCGTCCGCCGACTCGGACCTCACCACCGCCACGATCGTCGGGCCCGCGCCGCTCACCGCCACGCCCAGCGCTCCCGCCTCCAGACCGGCCGCCCGCGCCTCCGGATAGCCGGGATACAGGGCCGCGCGCGCCGGCTCGGCGATGCGGTCCTCCATCGAGCGCCGGATGAGGTCGCCATCGCCCCGCTCCAAGCCTATGACCAGGCCGGCCAGGCGCGCCGCCTGCCCCACGGCCTCGCCGCGCGGGACCTCGGCCGGCAGGACCGCGCGGGCGCGAGCGGTCTCCACGGTGTAGCCCGGGGTGACGAGCACGAGGCCCAGCTCGGCGTGGACCCGGAGAGGCGTGACGTGCAGCGGATCGACGCTCGCCACGAGCACCGCGCCGCCGAGCAACGACGGCGCCGCGTTGTCCGGGTGGCGGCCGGACACCACGGCCTCGGCCTCCAGCGCGGCCGCCAGCAGGTCCAAGCGCGCGAGGCGCGACCCCAGCACGGCGTCGGCCGCCACCGCCCCGGCAACGGCCGACGCGGCGCTGCCGCCCATCCCGGCGGCCAACGGCAGCCCCTTCTCGATGGTCAGCTCCAGGCCGCCGTCGGCCCGCGCCCGCGCCAGGACCGCCGACGCGGCGATGGCGGCCGTGTTGCGCCGCGGGTCCGTGGGGACCCGCGGGTCGGACACCGCCGTCACCCGGACGCCGCCGACGGAAGTCCGATGCGCGGTGACCAGATCGCCGCGCCCGGTGAAGGCGATGCCCAGGCAGTCGAACCCGGGCCCGAGGTTCGACACCGAGCCCGGCGCGTAGACGGCGACGGCCGGCGAGGCCTCCATCATCTGCGAACCGGCGGGCGGCCTACTCCTCTTCTTCGCGCAGCCGCGCCAGGACCGAGAAGTCCTCGAGCGTCGTGGTGTCCCCCACCTCCTTCTTCGAGGCGATGTCGCGCAGGAGCCGGCGCATGATCTTCCCGCTGCGCGTCTTGGGGAGGGCGTCGGTGAAGCGGATGTCGTCCGGGCGGGCGATGGCCCCGATCTCCTTCGCCACGTGCTCCTTCAGCGCGGCGCGCAGCGCCTCGTCGGCCTTCACGCCCGCCTGCACGGTCACGAAGGCCACGAGCGCCTGCCCCTTCAGGTCGTCGGGCCGGCCCACGACCGCCGCCTCCGCCACCCGCTCGTGAGAGACGAGCGCGCTCTCCACCTCCATCGTCCCCAGGCGGTGGCCGGCCACGTTGATGACGTCGTCCACGCGCCCCATGATCCAGAAGTAGCCGTCCTCGTCGCGGCGTGCGCCGTCGCCGGTGAAGTAGGAGCCCGGGAACCGGCTCCAGTACTGCGCCACATAGCGGTCGGGATCGCCCCAGATCGTCCGCAGCATCCCCGGCCAGGGCTTGCGGATCACGAGATACCCGCCCGCGCCCGGCTCCGCGGCGAGGCCGTCCTTGTCCACGACCTCCGGCACCACGCCGAAGAACGGCAGGGTTCCGGATCCGGGCTTGGTGGGCGTGGCGCCGGGCAGGGGCGTGATCATGATCCCGCCCGTCTCCGTCTGCCACCAGGTATCCACGATCGGGCAGCGGTCCCCGCCGATGACGTGCCGGTACCACATCCAGGCCTCGGGGTTGATGGGCTCGCCCACCGTCCCCAGCAGCCGCAGGCTGGTGAGGTCGTGCTTGCGCGGCCACTGCTCGCCCCACCGCACGAAGGCCCGGATGGCGGTGGGCGCGGTGTAGAGGATGTTGATGCGGTGGCGCTCGACGATGGACCAGAACCGGTCAGGCTCGGGGTGGTTCGGCGCCCCTTCGTACATGAAGCTGGTGGCGCCGTTGGCCAGCGGGCCGTACACGACGTAGGAGTGGCCGGTGACCCACCCGATGTCCGCCGTGCACCAGTAGCGGTCGTCGTCCTTGAGGTCGAAGACCAGCCGGGACGTCAACGCCGCCTGCAGCAGGTAGCCGGCGGTGGTGTGGACGACGCCCTTGGGCTTCCCCGTGGTGCCGCTCGTGTAGAGGATGAAGAGCGGATGCTCGGCCTCGTGCGGCTCGGGCGGGCACTCTGGCGCCGCCTGCGCCATCTGCTCGTGCCACCAGTGGTCGCGCCCCTTCTCCATCGGCACGTCCTGCCCCGTGCGGCGCACGACCACTACCGTCTTCACGGACGGGCAGCCGCCGCCCGCGAGGGCCCCGTCCACGCTGGCCTTCAGCGGGACGACGGCGCCCCGGCGGTAGCCGCCGTCCGCGGTCACGATGAGCCCCGCCTGCGCGTCGTTCATGCGGTCGCGCAAGGCCTCCGACGAGAAGCCGCCGAAGACCACGCTGTGGATCGCCCCCACGCGCGCGCAGGCCAGCATGGCCGCAGCGGCCTCCGGGATCATCGGCATGTAGATCCCCACGCGGTCGCCCTTGGCCACACCGAGCCCGCGCAGGACGTTTGCGAACCGCTTCACCTCGGCGAGCAGCTCCGCGTAGGTGACGGCGCGCGTCTCCCCCGGCTCCCCCTCCCACAGGATCGCGGTCTTCGCGCCGCGGCCGGCGGCGACGTGGCGGTCCAGGCAGTTCTCCGAGAGGTTCAGCGTCCCGCCCCCGAACCACTTCGCGAAAGGCGGGCTCCACTCGAGCACGCGGTCCCACTTCCGGGACCAGGCCAGCGCCTGGGCCTGCTCCGCCCAGAACCCTTCGGGGTCCTTCACGCTCTGGTCGTAGAGCCGGCGGTACTCCTCGAGGCTCTTGATATGCGCCGCGCGGCTGAAGCCGTCGGGCGGCGGGAAGACCCGCTTCTCCTTGAGCAGGGATTCGATGTCAATCACGGGTGACCTCCTCGGGGACGACCGAGAGGGGCTGGGCCTCGGGGTGGCGCTCCAACTCCGTCCCGTCCTCCAGGACCAGGGCGCGAAACTCCAGCGCGCCCCCCGGCGCGCGCTGGAGCTCGTCCAGCGGGACGCCGATCTCGAGCACCGACCCCGCGGCCGCCGCGGCCCCGGTCGGAGAGGGGATCCATCCCATCGGGCTGCGGGTCTCCCGCAGGGCGGCCACGCCGCCGGAATCGCCCCTACGGAAACGATAGCGCAGGGCCAGAGGCCCGGGGAAGCTCAACGCGAGATCCGCCGTGCCCAGCAGCTCGGTCATGGGCACCACAGCCTCGACCAGCACGTGCAGCCGCTCCGCGCCGACGCCGAAGCGCAACGCGCGCACGCGCTGCGATCCGTGATGCATGGCGCCGGTGAGCGGCGGACGATGCACGCCGGCCGCGACCCACTCCTCGGGCGCGGTGACCTCGCCGTCCAGCACGGGCCGCACGGCTCCGGTGGGCCGGCTCTGCCGCACGCCGACCTGCCGCGTGGTGATGAGCGTGTTCTCGAGGGCCGCCGGCGCCGGCTGGCCCACGGCGGCGTACACCGCCTGGAGATGGCGCCGGAACAGCCGGTCGAACTCGAGGTCGTTCTCGGACGAGCGGTCGTCGCCGTACCACCAGCACCAGTCGCTGGCGCAGGCAGATCTAAACGATTCCTTGCCCCTTTCGAGCGCGTCCGACCAGTCCTTGTCCCTTCCCTCCAGCCGGTCCCGCCCACCCTCCTCGGCCGCCTGCAGCGCGTCCCGCGCGTCGTTCAGCAGGTCCCAGGCCCGGCGGTCGTCGGCGTGCCCGATCCACACCGAGAAGTCGGCGTGGATCCAGCTCCCCGCGAAGACCCGCGGGAGCTCGCGCGGGGACGAAGCGGCCAGCCCCTCGCTCATCGTCACCGCCGTCAGGCCCGGATCGGCCTGGATGCCGCGGTACACCTCGCCCAGGAAGACCCGGCCCCCGTCGCGGAAGTTCTCCCACGCGTTCTCGCCGTCCAGCATCACCCCCACCAGGGGCTCGCCCTCGATTCCGGCGTGGCGCCACCGCTCCCCGATACGCCTCAGGCGGTCCAGCAGGTCCGCGGCGGCGTGGGCCGGATCCACGCCCGCATAGGAGAAGCCGATGAGGTCCGACAGCGCCCGGTCCCGGAACATCAGCGCGATGTCGCCGGCCGAGGTGCGGCGCACCCACGGACGGTAGACGAGCTCCAGCGGGTAGGCGGTGCCGCGGCTGTCCCGGTGCAGCGGCCGGTCCACGCTGCGCTCCAGGACCGACTCGTCCGAGGCCGTCCAGCGCACGCCCGCCCGCGCCATCTCCAGCACGGCCGCCTCAGAGACGGACCCCTCCGACGGCCAGACGCCCGCGGGCCGGCGGCCGAAGAGCGACTCGTGGCGGTCCAGGGCGCGCCGGATCTGGTCCGCCGCGTCCTCCGGATGGCAGTAGCGCCGGGGCAGCGGCGCGCCGGGATGCGCCTCGTGGTGCGCGCGCGTGTCGCACAGGAGGGGCAGGATGGGGTGGTAGTACGGCGAGGTGCTGATCTCCACCTGCCCGCGCTCGGCTGCCGCGCGGTAGGCCGGGATCACCTGCTCCAGCAGCGCGCGCTCCCGCTCGGCCAGCCTCAGCTTGTCCTGCTCGTCGAACGCGCGGCCCTTGGCCAGGAGGCCCTTGACCACGGGATCGCTGCTCAGCCAGCCGCGGTCGAACCAGGCCAGCTTCGCCACCAACTGGAGGTCGCGGAGCTCGTCGACGGAGAGGCGGCCGGCCGCCTCGCGCAGCGACGCCTCGTCGGTGCGCGGCCCGCGGCGCTCCACGATCTCGGCGAAGCGCGGGATGGCGGAGATCAGGTTCGGATGCGCCAGGCAGAGCACGCGCAGGGCCGCCACCCGCTCGCCCTCGTCCAGGTCCGCCGCCGGCTTCGTGGACAGCTCCTGGTGCCCGTCCACGGCCTCGCCGCGGACGCAGGCCTCGATCTGGTCCAGGAGCGAAGGGACCAGGTTGAAGGTGGCGCGGACCTCGGGCGTCTGCTCCAGGAGCTTCACCATGCCCAGGTAGTCCTTCAGCGCGTGGAGCCGGACCCAGGGCAGGATGGGACGCCCCGTCGAGGGGTCCCGGTACGGCGGCTGGTGCATGTGCCAGAGGAGCGCGACGCGGACGCCGCTCACCGCGTCACGCCCGCCGGGAAGGGGATGCTACGATTCATCGGTTGTGAGACTCGCCCTTCCGCGCCCCACGATCCTCGACCGGTACGTGGTGCGCGAGGTCGTTCCGCCCACGGGCCTGGGCCTCCTGCTCTTCACCTTCATCCTGCTCCTGGACCAGATCACGAACCTCATGAAGGTGCTGGTGTCGCGCGGCGCCGACCTCCCCACGGTGGTGCGCGCCTTCGCGTTCCTCCTGCCCAGCATCTTCTCCGTCACCATCCCGATGGCTTTCCTCCTGGGCGTGCTCCTGGCCTTCGGCCGCCTGGCCAGCGACAGCGAGATCGTGGCCATGCGCGCCAGCGGGGTGAGCCCGGCGCGCCTGCTGCGTCCCGTGCTGGGCCTCTCGCTCGTGGCCACGCTCCTCACCTTCTACGTCTTCGCGGTCCTGGGCCCGGCCTCGAACCAGGCCTACCGCGAGATCCTGTTCTCCCTGATCGTGAGCAGGGCGCGCACCGAGATGAAGCCGCGGGTGTTCACCGACGACCTCGTCCCCGGCATGGTGCTGTACGTGTCGGACATCCCCGCCAGCACGGGCGAGTGGCGCAACCTGTTCGTCCACGACGCGCGCGTCGCGGGGAAGCCTCGATTGATTCTAGCCCGCTCGGGCCAGCTCGTCATCGACAAGGCCCGCAAGAGCGTCGGCCTCGAGCTGCGCGAGGGGATCATGCACTCCTTCGACCCCGCGAATCCGGCCGGCGGGTACGTCTGGGAGAGCTTCCGGTCGGGGTACTTCCCCCTTCCCTTCGCGGAGCTGTTCCCCACCATCCCGCTGGCCAAGGGCGACCGCGAGATGACGATGCGCGAGCTCAAGGAGCGCAGCTCCGCCCTGCAGAAGGCGGGCAAGAAGCGCCTCGAGTGGGGCCCTTACGACGTCGAGTACCACAAGAAGCTGGCCATCCCCGCCGCCTGCATCGTGTTCGGGCTGCTGGGCCTGGGGCTCTCGCTCGGGAGCAAGAAGGAGGCCCGCTCCGCCGCCTTCGGCCTCTCCATCGCCGTCATCTTCGTCTACTACGTGATCATCCGGCTGGGCGAGCAGGCGGGCGATACCGGCCTCATGCCGCCCCTCGTGGCGATGTGGGGGGCCAACGCCATCCTGGGCACGATCGCGGTGGCGTTGCTCCTGACCCAGCGCGCCGCGGCCTTCGACCCGCTGGACGCGCGCCACTACCTGGCCCTGCTTCCCCGGCTGCGCCGCGGGCAGCGCGCCCGCCCCGTGGCCGTTCGGCCCGCCGGCGGCCGCGCCCCCGTGGTGGTGCTGCGCATCCCGCGCTGGACGGTGCACCTGCCGAGCCTGCTGGACCGCTACATCGCGCGCACCTACGTCGGCCATTTCCTGATGGTGCTGGTGGCCTTCTGGTCCATCTTCGTGCTCGTCAACTTCATGGACCTCTTCGACGACGTGCAGCGCAACCGGATCAAGGGGATCGTCGTCCTGCACTACTACGCCTTCACCTCGCCCAACATCATCCACCTCATGGCCCCCGTGGCGGTGCTGGTGGCTGTGCTCATCACCTTCGGCGTGATGAGCCGCCGCAACGAGATCACGGCCATGAAGGCGGCCGGCATCAGCGTCTACCGTGCCAGCGCCCCCATGCTCGGCCTCGGCGCCCTGGTCTGCCTCTTCATGTTCGGCCTGTCGGAGCTGGTGCTGCCGTCGATGAACAAGGTGGCCAACCAGGACCGCAACGTGATCCGGGGCCGCCCGCCCCAGACCTCGAGCATGATGGACCGCCGGTGGATCCTCGGCAGCGACGGCCGCTTCTACAACTACGACTACCTCGAGCAGGGGCCGCGGGCGGGGGCCATCAGCCTCTACGGCCTGTCCATCTACGACGTCGACGCCACGAAATGGGACCTGCGGGACCGGCTCTACGCGGCGCGCGCCGTCTGGAACGGGGTGTCCTACGACCTGGAGCGCGGCTGGCGCCGGTCCTTCGACCCCGACCCCCGCTTCCACAAGTTCGAGCAGGCCCGCACGCGCGAGATCGAGCCGCCCGGCTACTTCAACCAGGAGGAGCGCGAGTCGGAGACCCTGGGCTTCAAGGAGCTGCGCCGGCACATCGCGTCACTGGAGAAGCTGGGCCTGGACGTGACCGCCCTGCGCGTGCAGCTCCACCGCAAGATCTCGTTCCCGCTCGTCACCGTGGTCATGACCCTGATCGGGATCCCTTTCGCCTTCGTGGTGGCGCGCCGCGGCGCCCTCTACGGGATCGCCGCCGCCATCGTCATCGCCATCGTGTACTGGGGCTGCCTGGCCATCTTCGAGGCCCTGGGCAGCACGGGTCTGCTGCCGCCGATCCTGGCCTCCTGGGCCCCGAACATGCTGTTCGGCGCGACGGGCCTCTACCTCATGCTCACGCTGGAGACGTGACGGATTCGCATGCGTCTCCTGCTTCCTCTATCATCTGGTCGAGCAATCGTGAATCGAAGGTTCAGGCCCGCGATGGTCGGCGCGTTTTCGGGAGCGCTCTGGTTTGGGCTTGCAATCGCCTTCGATAAAGGTGTCCAGGATTTCAACTACCCCGTGATTCCTACGGACAGCTCAGTCGCCCTGTTCATGAGCTCGCTCTGCGGTATAGCAACGGGCGTCGCGGTCGCTTTGCTGTTCCAACGTCCGCTCCTCAGCCGCTCCTGGGCCGTCTTCTTCGGCCTTCCCCTTGCAACCCTCCCTGCCGCCCTCATCGTGTTTTCGCTGCTTGTTTGGGTTACATGGCTGGGATTCGGAAGTCTCGAAGAGCCACCATTCCTGCGCCTGGGCAACATTCTTGGCATATTCCTCATCTACGGACTTCTGAGCATCTTTGCCCCCGTACTGTATGCGTTCGCTCTGCTAAACCAGTACTTGCTTCGGTCTCTGGTTCAACGCACGTGAAGCACGCTCTCACCACCCGAGTTCGACAGCGAGCCACCGTTAGATGGCTTATCGCTTCAAGCGAACTCGGTCCGAACGATTAGCTCGCAAGGAGGGTTGTTACCGTCCTACCCGTTCCGGAACGGGTAACAACGTAACAGGTCCACGTGGAGCGGACGCTTCAATCGGGCGCCGCACCGAGTACGCAGGACCGTCGCTGATCCATCAATCCGCGGACGGATACCGAAACCCGTAAGCGGCGGCACCCGGTGATAGATGCCCCGGGAAAGACCCGCCTCGACTAGTACACCCCGACGTCGTCGATCCAAATCGTCCCCTGGCTGCCCGGTTTCTCGGCGCCGCGGTCGATGACGAACACGAGCTGGCGGACCTTGTCCAGGTCCAGGCGGCCATCGGTCTTCTTGTTTATGGACCGCAGGCGCGCGAAGGGCACGGCCACCCGGCGCCACTCGGTCGAGGTCCGCACGGAGGTGAACCAGAACTCCATCCCGTCGTCGGCCGAGGCGGGGTTGTCGTCACGGACCTGGACCCAGATCCGGTAGACGCCGTCGCCCTTGATCGCGAAGACCAGGCCGGACCTCCCCGAGAGGTCGCGGCCCTGCGCGTTCACAAGCGCGCAGTACGCGTGCGGCCAGGAGGCGTCGGGGATCCCCAGCCGGAAGCGGAGGCGCGCCGCGCCCTTTCCGTCGGACCCCGCGGCCGGATCGAGGATCGGCTCGGCGACCGCGGAGCGTTGATCGAAGGCGGGCTGGAAGATCGTGGCGCCGTCGAAGGCGTCGATCACCGCGGCCGCCGGAGGAGCGGGAGGCTCGGCCGGCCACGCGGCCTGCTGTTGCCGCTTCTCCGCGGCCTCGGGAGGGAACACGTAGATCGGATTGGACAGGATCCACGGCACGTCCCAGCCGGGGACGCGGACCTCCACACGATAGACCCCGGGATCGACCGCGTCGAAGGCGACCTCTCCTTCTCCCTG
>Ga0075428_100001493_pt1 | contig 25019 bp, 24 predicted proteins | sample RhiMetdeltSRZDD2_FD_75291 | JGI IMG/M metagenome (GOLD analysis project Ga0075428, IMG submission 75291) | Populus rhizosphere microbial communities from Tennessee, USA - Rhizosphere MetaG P. deltoides SRZDD2 | ecosystem: Host-associated > Plants > Roots > Rhizosphere > Soil | place: USA... | reverse complement strand
GGCGCCCGGCGTTCCAGCGGCACCCATGGTTCCCATCGCGCCCGGATCGCCGTCGCACGCAGCGAGCCACAACGCAGCGCCGAGCAACAAGATTGAGCGTTTCATGTGGCGTCTCCTCAGTTGCTCGGCGAGCCGCCGAGCGGCGTCTTCAGGTACGGAAACGTCGTGTCGAAATCGCCGGCGCCGACGGTTGCGCCGTCCGTGTACGGCAGACTTCCGGCGGGCGCGTCGGCGGGCACGCAGCCGAACTTTGTAGGGTCGTTGAGCGTGCAAAGGACACCCATCGCCGCGCGCAGCTCGATGTCGACGACGTCGTCGCCGGGTCGGCGGCCGTTCGGAAAGCCGGCCACGTCGCCGCCGAGCACGCCGAGATTCGACTGCGATCCCGCGGGCGTCGTCGCGACGCCGGTGTTCAAGCGCAGCATCTCGCCGGGCGCGGACAGCATCGCTGGTTTCGTGAGCCCCGGAATTCCCGTGAGGAACACCGCGACGAGGTCGTTGCGCGGGAAGTTGTTCGGCGCGCGCACGCCCAAGTTGCCGAACAGCGCCTCGAGCAGCTCGGGCAGCGCCGGGTTCGTCACGTAGCTCAAGAACTGCGGATCGTGCACGGGCCGGCTCGCGTTGAAGCGATCCTTGTCGCGAAGGCCGATGACAACTTCGTTGACGAGCGGGTTACCGAGCCGCGAGACCTGCGTCAACGCGCCCACCTCGAGCGAGGCGTTCGTGCGGCCGTGGTCCGCGTCGAACCGCGGCGCCGGGTTCAACACCTTGACCTGCGGCAGGCTCGCCGTCGTCCAGGCGCCGATCACGGGATCGCCGTTCGCGGTGAGACACGCGGTCGGCACCTCGAGGATCAGCGACGTCACGTTCTTGTCGTCGATGATGTTGCGCTCGCCGTTCGGCGGCCCGACGGCATTCGTGTTCACGAGATCGAACACCTCGCCGAGGTTCACGGAGAACGGATCCTTGCGCTGGCCGACGAAGAGCTTGCCCGGCTGGCAACCCGGAATCGTCACGTTGTAGACGTGGTTGGCCGCATACGCCGCGTAGTCCGCAATCGACTTCGTGCCGACGTTATCGACGGGCTTCGTGAAGGTCGTCGGCGACATGCCGCCCGCGCTGTTCGCGAGTGGTCGGCCTTCGTTGCGCCGATCGCCGCGAATCAGCTCGACGGTGTACGTCTCGATGACGTTCAGCCCGTTGCGATCGAGAGCTCCGGGCCCGATGCCGCCCGGCACGGTCGTGACGAGCGGCACGGGCACGGTGCGCTGACTGCCCATCGGCCCGATCGAGAGCGACAGATCCTTGAGCTCGTTCTTGAAGCGAAAGCGAAACGTCATGTCTTCGCGCGCGTCGCCGTCGTTGTCGACGTGGATGTCGTAGACGGCGTCTTGATCGAGCGTGAAGTAGTTCGGACCGCCGTACGCGTCCTGCAGCGGCAAGTAGTTCGCGATCAGCGTCACGTAGCCGGAACGGCCCGACTCGTAGCTGCGAAACATATAGAAGTCGGTGCCATCGACCTTCGGATGCTCGGTGATGAAGGGTGCCTCGCGATGGCTCGAGGCGACGGCCACGGCAAGCGGCAACGCGCCGATTGCCAATGCGGCCCAGCGAGAGCGAGTGAACGAACGCATTGGAGTTCTCCCTGTTTTCAGTTGGCGAGGCGAAGTGACCTCATCGCTGATACGGGGCGCGCCGGAACTTGGATGCAGCGGCGGTGAAAAAATCGTGTGACGCGCGCGCGAAACGCGGGCGCAAAAACCAATCAATACGTACGAGATGCGGATTTGGATGCAAAGTCGCGCGCGGCGCGAAAGCAAGCGGCGTTCTTGCGCTGGCGGATGTCTCGAGGTTGGTTCAAGATCGCCATCGATGGCGCTCGAAGCCTCCGCTGCTGAACTCGAACAACTCGTCGCGCGCTGCGCCGCCGGCGACGCCGCGGCGCTGCAACGTCTTTACCAAGATACGGCGGCGCAACTGTTCGGCGTGCTCAAACGTATCTTGGTGAGAGCCGATCTCGCCGAGGAGGCGTTGCAGGACGTGTACGTCAGCATCTGGCGCAACGCGAAGGAATATCGCGCGTCGAAGGGCGCCGTGTTCACCTGGATGACGAGCATCGCGCGCTATCGCGCGATCGACATCAAACGCAGTCGCCGGCGCGAAGTGTCGTTCGCCGATCCCGTCGAGTACGTGCCGGAGAGCGTCGATCTCGCGGCCGACCTCGCTGATGTCACCGGTCTTGGCGCCGACGTCGAACGCTTGAAGAATTGCCTCGGGCAACTCGGCGCGATGCAGCGCAACGCCGTGTGCCTCGCCTACATGAATGGCTTGTCGCACGACGAGGTGGCGACCACGCTGAAGTCGCCGCTCGGCACCGTCAAGAGCTGGGTGCGGCGGGGACTCGAGAGTCTCAGGGGATGTCTCGGACTATGAGATACGACGACCCGCGTCTTCTTGATGCGCTTGCTCGCGAGTACGTGCTCGGCACTTTGCACGCACGCGCGCGAGCGCGGTTCGCGCGTGTCTTGATGGCATCGATGCCGGCGCGGCGTGCCGTGCTCGCGTGGGAGCGCAGCCTGCAGCCGCTCGCGCTGGCCGTGCCGGCCGCAGCGCCGCCCGCGCACGTGTGGCCGCGCATCGCGGCGGCCGTCGGCGCGCGCCGCGAGCGGCCGACGCGCGGCGTCGGCTGGTGGCAGGCGCTCGCCGCGGGTCTCGCGGTCATCGCCGTGTTGCTTGCGGTGAATTTCGTTCGGCCGCCCGAGCAGCCGCAGTACACCGCGATCGTCGCTGATCAGCAAACCGGGCCTGTTTGGCTGCTGCAAGGGTTCGCGAGCGAGCTGCGCGTTAGCACCTTGAATGCGCGACCGGTGCCGGCCGGCAGCTCGTATGAGCTCTGGGTCGTGCCTGGCAACGGCGCGCCGCCCGTGTCGCTCGGCTTGATCCCGGGTGTCGGCAACGCAGTGTTGCCGCTCAGTGCGGCGCAGCTTGGCGTGCTCGCGCAGAGCATGACGTTGGCTGTGAGCCTCGAGCCGGCCGGCGGCTCGCCGAACGGCGTGCCGACGACCGTGATCTTCACGGCGCCGTTGCTGCGCGGTTAGCGCAGGTGCTAGTCGGCTTTCAGCGTCTGCATGGGATCGATTGCGGAGGCGCGCCGCGCCGGGAGATAGCTGGCGAGCGCGGCCGCGGCGAGAATGACGCCGACCGCCGTGGCATATGTCACGACATCCGTCGGCTTGATCCCGAACAGCAATGAAGACATCAGCCGCGTCAGCGCAAGCGCAGCCACGAGCCCGATCCCGAGTCCCACCGCAGTGAGCCCAAGCCCCTGCCGCAGGAACATCTTCCGAACCTCACGCCGCTGCGCCCCGAGTGCCATCCGAATCCCGATCTCCCGCGACCGTTGCGCAACGACGTACGCGATGACGCCGTAGATCCCGATGAGCCCTAGCGCGAGCGCCATCGCGCTTGCGATCCCGAGCATCACGAGCGCGAACGACGTTCGCGCGAGCGAGCCCGCGTAGAGATCCTGCATCGTGCGCTCGAGCGCGATGGGAGCATCTTTGTTCACCGACCAGATCGCGTTGCGGATCTCGGTGAGGAAGCCTGCCGCGCCCGTGCGGTCGCTGCGGATCACGTACGCCATGGCCGGGTACCCGAACGCCGCGCTGCCGAACGCGTTCTCCATGAGCGCCGGCCAGTAGACGGCGCTCGGCGCGTCCTGGTACACCGCGTCGTCCTTGACGCTCTGCACCACACCGATGACCTCGCGCCAGGCGTCGTCGTTGGACGGTCGAATGCGTTTGCCGAGCGCGTCCGTAGGAAGGGCCCCGAGCTCGCGCGCGAAATCCTCCGAGATCAGCGCGACGCGGCCGCCCGTTTCTATATCGGCCCATGTGATGTCGCGCCCCGCGATGATTCGCGTGCCCATGGTCTCGAGGTAGCCCGGCGAGACGATCTTCGTTCTGCGCGGCGGCGGCGCGTCTCCGGCCTCGATCGGCCGGCTTTCGACGATCACCGGCAAATTCAGGACGAATGGCCCGGGTTCCATGGGCAGCACGTTCGTGAAGCCGGCGGATTCGACCCCCGGCAGCGCCGCGATCGCGTCGAGGATCTCGTGCTGCACGGGCACGTAGCGCGTCGCGTCGCGGATGATCTCGTTCGGAGCCCAAGTCCGGACGGTCTGGATAGTCGCCGCTTCCGCGAACCCCGGATGGACGTCGCGCAACGCCTGGAACGTTCGGACCATGAGCACCGCGCTCACGACCAGCACGAGCGCGAGCGCCACCTGCACGACGACGAGCGCGTTGCGCGTCGCGCTGCGCTGGCGGCTCGCGCTCGAGCCGCGCGCGCCGCTGAACGCGGAGATGTCGACGTTGAAGGCGTGCTTGAACGCCGTGATGGAGCCGAACGCGAGCGTCGCCGCGAGCGAAACGGCCACGGTGAACGCGAGCACGGGCGGATGAACGGCGATCTCGTTCAGCCGCGGCAGGTTGGTCGGGCCGATGCCTACGAGCAGCTCGAGCCCGCCGTAAGCGAGCACCAAGCCGAGCACGCCGCCGACAGCACCTACAAGCAAGCTCTCGACGAACAGCTCACGCGCGATGCGTGCCGGCACGGCGCCAAGAGCGGCGCGCACGGCGAGCTCACCGCGCCGCGCATCGGCGCGCACGAGCATGAGGTTCGCGATGTTCGCGCACGCGACGAGCAGCACCGCGCCGATCGCGCCCATGAGCACCCACAGCGCGCTCGCGACGTCGCCGACGATGTCGTCCTTGAGCGGCCGCGCGACGGGCGCGATGCGCCAGTTCTCGAGCGTTTCGCGCGTCACGCCGGAGCCTTGCGCCAGCGGCCACGTGTCGAGCCAGATCGGGATCATGCGCTGCAGGTCGGCACTCGCCTCGGTCGGCGTGACACCGGGCTTCAGGCGTGCGAGCCCGTGAAAGCCCCCGAAGTTGCCGATGACGTTGCGCGCAGGGTCGAGCCGCAGCGCGACCATGATCTCGAACGGCGGCGACATATTGAGGAACCGGAAATCGCGCGGCATTACGCCGACGACTTGCGCCGGCCCCCCATTGAGGACGAGGTCGCGCCCGAGCGCCTCCGCCTCGCCGCCGAAGCGGCTCTGCGCGAACGCATAGGAGAGGAGCACGGGGGCCGGGCCCTCGGCCGCAGGGCCGTGCTCGGCTTCGGTGAACCAGCGCCCGGTCGCAGGCTGCACGCCGATCGCCTGAAGCAGCCCGTACGTGATCCGCAGCGAGCGCACGCGGTCCGTTCCGTCCGCGCGCGTCAGCGTCTCGCCGCCGTCAGACCAGAAGCCGACTTGCGCCATCGTCCGGTTCTCGTCGCGGTACGTGAAGTACAGCGATGGCTGCGACATCAGGTCGGCGCTATTTAGCGCCGTGGCTAGATGCCGGATCCGCACGAGCTCGCCCGAGTCGGGGTAGGGCAGCGGCTTCAAGAGCACCGAGTAGACGACACTGAAGATCGCCGTCGTCGCGCCGATGCCGATCGCGAGCGTGAGCACAGCGGCGATCGTGAAGCTTGGGCGGCGCGCCAGCCCGCGCAGCGCGTAGCGCAGATCGCGGGCGATGGATCCCAGAACGATGCTCATGATTCGAACCTCCCCAGCGAACGCGATCGATTGAGTCCAGTTTGCGACATTCGTGCCAGGCGCCGACAGCGCAACAACGCGTTGATTTGACTTGGCCGCTTGAGCCGTGCAGTGGCGGAGCACTCGAGAAGCGTCCCGGATTCGCACAGCCGCGTCCCGACGGCGGGACGTCGTACGTGCATTTACGTATTTAGGCGAGCGCGTACGCCGTGACACATTCCTTCACAACAAACACAAAGCCGACGTGCTCCTTCGCGTGGCGCGCGCTCGGCAGGAAGGGTAGTCGTCGTGCTGGATCTACTCGAAGCCATCGAATCGAGCGCATATCCGACGTTCGTTCGCGAATCACCGTCTCTCGCCGCGTACACGCTCGTGCTCTCGCTGCACGCCATGGGCCTTGCGATCGTCGTCGGGCTCAGCGTGGGCGTAGCGCTGCGGTTGCTCGGCGTCGCGCGCAGCATTCCGCTTGCACCGCTCGGCAAGCTGTTCCCCGTCATGTACGTCGGTTTCTGGGTGAATGCCGCGTCCGGCCTCGCGCTGCTCGCGGCAAACGCGCGCGGGATGCTCGGCAATCCGCTGTTCTACGCCAAGATCCTGTTCATCGTCGGCGGCGTCCTCGTGATGCGCTTGCTGCGCAGCAAGGTGTTCACCGAGCAGGTCGCGAACGGCGGCCCCGCGCCGCCGGCGGCGCGCAACCTCGCATTCGCATCGCTCGCGTGTTGGGGGCTCGCGCTCATCGCGGGGCGCCTGACGGCATATCCGTATCTGATCGAGTACTACTTCGGCATCTGAGATCAGCGAGGCAGGCATGGACACATTGGCGGCAATCCTCGACATCGGCTGGTTGGGTGCGTTCGTCAACAAGTACGACTGGGTGTGGCCGATCTGCGAGATGCTGCACTTCATCGGCATGGCGCTTCTGATCGGCACCGTCGGCTGGCTCGACATTCGTATCCTGGGCTTTGGCAAGGGCGTGCCCATCGCGGGCTTGGAGAGGCTCATCCCCATCGGGATTCTGGGATTCGCGTTGAACGTCGGCTCGGGTCTCGTGTTCGTCACGGGCAATCCCGCCGGCGGCTCGATCGCCTACCTCGGCAACGTGGCTTTTCAGATCAAGATGCTCTTGATCCTCATCGCCGGCCTCAATCTCGCGGCGTATTACTTCACGGGGATCGCCCGCGCGGCCGCGAACGTGCCCGCAGCTTCGGACGCAGCGCCGGCGGCCAAAGCCGTCGCCGTCGTGTCGTTGCTCGCCTGGTTCGGCGTCATCTATTTCGGCCGCATGATCATGTACAACGACACGCTGCTGTACGCATTCGGAAAATAGCGAAAAGGGGACGGACTTATTTTCTTTCGAAAATAAGTCCGTCCCCTTTTCGTTCGGCAAGTAGCGGCGCCGGTCTCCGCCTAGCTGTTGGCAGTCCCTGAGCCGTGCGCGAGAATCGTGGCCCACTCAAGCTGCGCGGGCACCACCGGTGGACACGAAGAAGATCCGATTCGTCGCGAACAAGCCTTGGCTGAACGAAAACAGTCCCTCCAAGCCCGGGCCGATCATCAAGACGCTACCCGAGTGGTACAGCAAGGCCGAGTGGTTCCATCAGGACCCGTCGAGCGGCAAACCGTTCGAAGCGCCGGACGGCGGCAGGGTGCCGACGTGGAAAGCGTGCCCCGCGGTGCTCGACGTGATGGGCACCGGCTACACGTATAAGACCCCGTGCGACATCGAGTTCGCGGAGGATTCGGCCGGCAACATTCACGGCCGAGTGCTCGACGAGCAGTACCGCAGCTTTCTGCAAGAGCGCGACCCGATGCCTCAGTTCTTTCATCCTCGAGGGTTTCACAAGAAGCATTTCGCGTGGTGGGCCGACTGGGCCGTGGAGCTGCCGGAAGGCTATAGCGCTCTCTACACGCACCCGCTGAATCGATTCGAGCTGCCGTTCTGGACGACGAGCGGAATCGTCGACAACGACAAAGTGCATCTGCCTGGCACGATGCCGTTCTTCATGCTGAAAGGCGTACGCGGCATCCTTCCGGCCGGTACGCCGTACGCCCAGATCATCCCGTTCAAGCGCGAACACTGGGAGTCGGAGATCGAGGTCTCGCTGACAGCCGAGCAGATTAGCGCGAAGACCAAAGAGAACGTCGCGAAGTACCGTAAGCCGGACGGCGGCGTGTACCAGCGCGAAGTTTGGGAACGGCGCAAATACCAGTAAACCCGGCGAGAGCCTGGCGCGTTTTACCCAACCTCGGAGAGGACCGGGCCTGACTGAGCGCGTCCGAATGCCGTATCATCCCGGAGGCAGAACAGACCGCGGGGGAAAAATGAAAATCACTTTCCCGTTGCTATGCGCTTGCGCCACCCTCGCCGCATCGACCCTCGCGCGCGCCGAGGAGCTCGTCATTCCGCAAGGCACCGTCGTCTTCGGTGAGCTCGACGAGAAGATCACGTCGAACGGCAACAAATTCCGCGTCGGCTATCCCGTCGACGGCCATGTTTGGAAAGACGTTAACGTAGACGGCCACACGATCATTCGAGCTGGCACGCCGATCGAGCTGCGCATCTCGCGGCTCGCCGGCAAGAGCGTGGGCGGCCAAGGCGGAGCGCTCCAGATCATGGCGGTCTCCGTGAAGGCCGTGGATGGCACCGAGATCACGCTCGCCGGCGGTTACGACCAGTCCGCGACTGATATTTCCGGCTTGACGCGCGCGCTCTCGATGTTCATTTGGCCGGCGAGCTTCTTGCCGGGCAAGAATGCCGTGCTCGACGTGGGCACCGTGTTCGACTCGTCGATACCGGCCAACACCCGCATCGTGCTTCCCGACGGCGCGCTGCCGACTCTGAAGCTAGTCGCGCGGCCCGACCTCGTCGTCGACGTCCTCTACGACGACATCGATCAGAAAGAGGGCACACTCCCTCTCTCGCTCCGGCTCTGCGACAAAGAGTACACGCGCGAGGCGCACATCACGTCCATCAACGACGATGACGTAAAGCCGATTCTGGTCACGATCATCGTCGGCAAGCGCGGCGAGTCGTGCCACGAGTTCACTGGGCGCGTGAACCTCGAATCGCTGAAAGAGCACTTCAAGCCCGGCATCAATCGGTTCACCGTGTCGATGGGGGGTGCCAAAGCCAGCACCGTGCTGAACGTCGAGATGTAACCCGGCGCGCCGCCGCTTCCTCGCTGGTCGAGGGCGTGTCCGCGCGTGAAGCGTGGCACGGCGCTTGCACGTTTCGACGCGGCCAAGGAGGCCTATGAAAGTTCGAAGCTTCGCTCTGATCGCCGGGCTGCTATTCGTGCTCATTGGCGCTGCGGCTTTCGTGCCCGGGTTGGTCACGCTGCACGTGTCGGTGACGCACCACCTTACGATCGAGCAGAACTCCGGCGACTTGTTCGACATCTTCGCGGTCAACGTGGTGCACAACATCGTGCACATCGCGTTCGGCGCCTGGGGTATTCTGGCCTCTCGCAACATCGACGCCGCCGTCCTCTACGCGCGCAGCGTCGCGATCATCTACACCATCTTCGTCTTCATGGGGCTCGTGCCGCAGTTGAGCACGGCGTTCGGTGTCGCGCCGCTGCACGGCAACGACGTCTGGCTGCACGCGTTGGTCGCAGCGGCCGCAGCGTATTTCGGATTCTTCCGACCTACCGACGTCGACGATTCTCAGGGGGCCGCGCACCGCACCTAGGAGAGCCAGCATGCCAAACGCAAGGACGCCGACTGGAGACCAGCGCAGGGAGGGTGACGAGCCTGGCTCGCGCGCGATGGCCGGTTTCATGGCCGCTATCTGGATCGTGGGCGCAATCGTGGCTTTTGCGGTGCTCTTCTGGACCGCGCTCCGCTGACGTCGCGATAGGCACGAGCTCGCTTTCGACCGCGATGAATGCCCTTCGCTGGAGCTCGCCGCACTCTAAATCCCGTACTATCGGCGCGTGCAGAAATCGCTAGACAAAGGTGTCGCCGATCCTTCGCTCGCCGATGTCGACGTAGTCCTCCGAGAGGTCGGCGGCGATCTCGAGCACGGGCTGTCTTCGTCCGAAGCGGGCCGCCGGCTCGCCGAGAGCGGCCCCAATTCGCTGCGCACCGCACCGCCCGTGCCGCTCTGGCAGCGGGCTCTCGCACAATTTCGCGATCCGCTCGTCTATCTATTGCTCGCGGCGACCGTCGTATCGCTCGTCGCTTGGGTCGCGGAAGGTCGGCACGGCTGGCCCGTCGACTCGCTCGTGATTGCCGCGATCGTCGTCGCGAACGCCGTGCTCGGTTTGCTGCAAGAGCTGAAGGCGCAGAACGCCGTCGCGGCGCTCGCGAAGATGACGGCGGTGACCTCGGGCGTGCAGCGCGACGGGCGGCTCGTGCGCGTGCCCAGCGCCGAGCTCGTGCGCGGTGATCTGTTGGTCCTCGCCGAAGGCGATGCCATCGGCGCCGACGCGCGGCTCGTCGAGGCCAACGCGCTGCGCGTGCAAGAGGCTTCGCTAACGGGCGAGAGCGAGGCCGTGCTCAAGGATCCCGCGACGCTTTCGTCGCCGGCCGCCGTCGGCGACCGGCTCGACATGGTGTTCAAGGGCACCGCGGTGGCGCAGGGAACCGGGCGCGCGCTCGTCACGGCCGCGGGCATGGCGACGGAGATGGGCAGGATCGCGGAGCTGCTCGAGACGACCGAGAGCGAAGCGACGCCGCTGCAGCGAGAGGTGGCGCGCATTGGCCACATGCTCGGCAGCGCCGTGCTCGTCATCGCGGCAGTCGTCGTGACGACGGTGCTCGTGATCTCGGGCGCAGACACGATTCCGGAGGTCGTCGCGGTGCTGCTGCTCGGTGTGTCGCTCGCCGTCGCCGCGGTGCCGGAGGGTCTGCCCGCGATCCTGTCCGCCGTGCTCGCAGTCGGCGTGCAGCGGATGGCGAAGAGCAACGCGATCGTCAAGGATCTCGCGTCCGTCGAGACGCTCGGCTCGGCGTCCGTGATCTGCTCGGACAAGACGGGCACGCTGACGCGCTCGGAAATGACGATCAAGCGCGTGACGACGGCGTCGGGCGGCTCGCAGGTGACGGGCGCCGGTTACGCGCCGACGGGCCGCGTCGAGCACGAGGGAGAGCCGGCCGCCGGCGCGGTGTTAGCGGAGCACATTGTCGTGCTGAGCGGCGGCACGCTCGCGAGCAACGCCGACTTGCGAGAGACGTCGGGCGGCGTCTGGGAGATCCAAGGCGATCCGACCGAGGCTGCATTCCTCGTCGCGGAGCGCAAGATCGGCGCGGCCGAGCGGCGCGAGCGTCGCTTCGAGCGAGTGCGCGAATTCCCGTTCACGTCCGAGCGCAAGATGATGTCGACGATCGCGCTCGATCACGAGCACGACGATAAACCGATCCTGATCAGCAAGGGTGCCCCCGACGTGCTGCTCGAGCGCTGCACGCACGTGCGCGAAGGCATGGATGCTGCGCCGCTCGACGATTCGAAGCGACGCAAGATACTCGCGGACGTCGACACGCTGTCCGGCGAAGCGTTGCGCACGTTGTCGGTCGCGTATCGTCCGCTTGGGCCCGATGAGAATCCCGCCGAGGGCGACGTCCCCGAGCGCGACCTGATCTTCGTCGGCACCGTCGGCATCATCGATCCGCCGCGCGAGGAAGCCGGCGTGGCGATCCGCGAGGCGCGGCGCGCGGGCATCCGCGTGGTCATGATCACGGGAGACCATCCGCGCACGGCCGCTCGCATCGCCGCGGATCTCGGAATCATCGAGCGAGGGCAGCCCGCGCTGACTGGCCACGATCTCGACGCGCTCGACGACGCGGCGTTCGCGGCCGCGGTCCGCAAGACTTCGGTCTATGCGCGCGTTGCGCCCGTGCACAAGCTCAAGATCGTCGACGCGCTGCAAGCGGACGGCCAGGTCGTTGCGATGACGGGCGACGGCGTCAACGACGCGCCCGCTTTGAAGTCCGCCGACATCGGCGTCGCGATGGGAATCACGGGCACGGAAGTGGCGAAGGAGGCCGCGAAGATGATCCTCGCGGACGACAATTTCGCCACGATCGTCGAGGCCGTGCGCGCCGGTCGCGTGATCTTCGTGAACATCCGCAAGTTCCTGCGCTACCTGCTGGCGTCGAACATGGGTGAAGTGTTGACGGTGTTCCTCGGCGTCGTGCTCGCGCGCGTCATCGGTCTCGGCGGCGAAGGGGAAGGGCTCGCGCTGCCGCTGCTCGCGACGCAGATACTCTGGATCAACCTGGTCACGGACTCGGGACCCGCGCTCGCGATGGGTCTCGACCCGCCGACCGAGGACGTGATGAATCGCCCGCCGCGCCGCCCCGACGATCGCGTCATCGACGGGCGCATGTGGGTCGGCGTCGTTGCGATCGGTGCGGCGATGGCCGTGCTGACTCTGCTGACGATCGATCTCTACCTGCCGGGCGGGCTCATCGAAGGTAACCGCAGTCTCGACAGCGCACGCACGGCGGGTTTCACGGTGCTCGTGCTCGCGCAGCTCTTCAACTGCTTGAACGCCCGTTCGGATCGTACGAGCGCGTTACTTCATCCGTTCGCGAACGTGTGGCTTTGGGGCGCGATCGCGCTGTCCGCGGTCCTGCAAGTCGCGGTCGTGAACTGGAGCGTGCTCAACTCGGCGTTCGCGACGGTGCCGCTCGACCTCGATCAGTGGCTCGTCTGCATCGCGATGGCGAGCGGGGTGCTCTGGGTCGGTGAGCTGCGCAAGCTGATCGCCGCGCTGCGCCGCGCGGTTGCTCGCTAAGTGGTCGCCGCGGGTTTTGCGTCTGCTCGTCGTGCGACGATGAAGCCGCCGGCGGCCCCGCCGAGAACCTTCAGCACGCTCGACAAGTAGTGCGCGAATGTGACATCGGACGAGAACTCTACGGGCAAGTAGATCAGCATCGCGATGACGCCGACGAGCAACCCGTGCAGCACGGCGCGTTGCGGAGCTTTGCGCGCGATCCAATACGCGACGACGAGCACGCAGACGAACGACAGAGGCGGCGCGACGTAGCCAAGCCGCTCTGGGCCGTCGAGCAACGCGATCGGCGTGATCAGCGCGGTCACCGCGACGTTCGCCAGCAACGCACCGAGGAGGACCCAACCCCAGCGGATGTCTTTCATGGCAACTACTCGCTGTTCGTGCCAGCCAGCAGAGCTTACGCGCGAACCGGCGGGGTTAGAATCTCCGCGCCATGCAGATACGCCTCACCAGACTCACAAACGAGCGCCACCGCCTCGAGCTCGTCCGCGACGACGGCTCGCATGAAGCGCACGAGCTCGAAACGCGTAGCGCGCTGCTCCACGATCTCGTGCATTACGCGGTCGAGACCGAGGCGGGACTCGAGGCGTCGTTCTATGGGCTGCTCGCGAGCGGCAAGACCTACGAAGCGCTGACCGCCGAGCCGTCCGGCGATCCCGAAACCATGCAGACCGAGGCCCTGGTCGGGCGCATTCAGGGGATGGCCAAGACCGACAGCTGGGCCAACGCTGACCCCGAAGCGCTCGCACAAATGTTGATTGCGGGCTTCCGAGCCCTGGGCCACGAGCCGCCTGCGTGGCTCAGCGGCGCGCTCATCGTTCGGATCCGCGAGCGCTTTCGCCAAGTGCAAGGGCGATGGCGCGCGACGTCGTTTCATCAAACGCTCGTACTGGAGTTTCCTCCTCGCGAGGCTTGAGGTCGTTCAACCGCCGAGCGTCGTTCGACCGCTGCCGCCGCGCAGCGAGCGCGGCGGCGGTTTTGGTTACGAGCTAGCGGGCGGGGGCGGGTCGTTCAGGCTGTCGATCTCAGCGCGCAGCCGGGCCGCGTCGTCCGTCACGATGCGCTCGAGCACGCGGACGCGTTCCTCGAGCTTCGCGATCAGCGCGTCGCGTTGCGCAAGCTCACTCTCGAGATCCGCGCGATGGCCGCGGCGGCGCGGTCGGTCGAAGGAGTCCCGCATTGGCCGGTCGACTGGGTCGCGCTTTTCGTCGTCCGACGAGCGCGCACACGCCCACGCGCGGCGTGACGGCCGAAGCATGAACATCCAGAAGAACATCCCGAAGAAGATCCACATCCACGGAAACGAGTGCATTGTCTTCCCTCCATCGACCCCGCTCGTTGTTCAGACGTCGCAGGCCGCCGCCTCATTACAGGCCGGCTCAGCTTCGAGCTGACCGAGGAGCGATTAGCAGATTCCGTGCCATTCCCGTCGGGAACTTGCAAGTCGTTGATTGGAAGGGCCGGGTCCTTGCACGGCACCACTTCGCCGGCCGAGGCGAGGGCGGCGAAAACTGGCAGTCATTGGCGCAATCACCTATCCGGCTAGCGAAATCGGCGACCCGGCCACGCCCTCGTGCGCGGTGCGGCGGGTCAAGAAACGGCGGCTTCGGCCCCCGCGAGCGTGAAGTCGCTTTTGGTCGCGCCGCAGTCGGGGCAAACCCAGTCCTCGGGGATGTCCTCCCAGCGCGTGCCGGGTGCGAAGTACTCGTCGCCGAGCGCCTCGTCGTAGACGTGATCGCAGACGCTGCAAACGTACTTGCGGTATCGGATAGCTAGCTCTGGCATCGCTAGCTCCGTTGCATCATCGCGAGCAGCTCGCCGCAGGCGCCGCGCGTCGCGCGCACGGTCGTCGACGCGCCGTGCTCCTGCACGCCGCGCATTGCCATGCAGAGGTGCTGGGCCTCGCTGACGACGACGACTCCCTTCGGTTCGAGCGTCTGCACGAGCGCATCGGCAACTTGCTCGGTGAGCCGCTCCTGAACCTGAAAGCGCCGCGCGAACAGATCGACGATGCGCGGGATCTTGGACAAGCCGATGATGTGGCGGCCGGGAAGGTAGCCGACGTGTAGGCGGCCATGGAACGGCAGCAGATGGTGCTCGCAGAGCGAATAGAACTGAACGTCGCGCACGACCACCGGGCTCTCGCCTTCGGCGTTGAACACGCCGTTGCCGACCGCGGACTCGACGTCGGCCGAATAGCCGCCGACGAGATAGCGCAGCGCTTTGGCGTAGCGCTGCGGCGTGGCGGCGAGGCCGCCGCGTGTGACGTCCTCACCGAGATTGTGGATGATCGCGCGAACGTGCTCGGCAATCGGATCTACCGACTCCAGCGCGTCTTTCAGGTGGACGCTCTTCAATACGGCTGTCACTTCATCCTCTCCAAAACGTGGGCGACGATTCGATCGCAACGCTCGCCCGCGAAGGCGAACGCCTCCTCGCACGCGAGATCGACCTTCGACGCGAGTGCCTCGCGCAACAAGCTTCGCGCTCGGAACAGCCGCGTGCGCACCGTGGCCTGCGGGATGCCGAGCGCTTCGGCGGTCTCCTCGACCGACAACTCTTCGACGGCCCGCAGCACGAACACGACGCGGTAGTCGTCGGGTAGCGAGTCGATCTCCGCTTCGAGCAAGCGGCGCATCTCGCTGCGCTGCGCCGAGCGCTCAGGCGTCTCGTCCATGTTGGCGTCCGGGATCTCGTTGATCTCGTCTTCCGAAGCTCCAGGCTGCAGCGGCACGATCGCCGCCCGCCGCGTGCGCTTGCGTACGCGCATCAGCGCCTCGTTCGCGACGATGCGGGCGAGCCACGTCGACAGCTTCGCCTCCGCGCGATAGTTGCCGATCGCTCGATACGCCTGCAGATAAGCGTCCTGCAGAGCGTCCTCGGCCTCGGCGTCGTCGCGCAGAATGGCGCGCGCCGTGCGGAACAGCGCGCGATTGTGCCTGCGCATCAGCACCTCGAAGGCCGCGGGCTCGCCGGCCGCGACGCGGACCGCGAGCTCGGCGTCGGGTGCTTCGGCGGCGGGGGGCGTGGGTAAGGGCTGTTTCATACGTGGCATTGGATGACGCGGCGCGTCGCCGCGTTCCCGCGTCGTCCAAGCCGGAATGAGCGCAACAAAAACAGCTAGTTACGCAGGATATCTAGACGGTCGTTCATGCGCGCGTCGTGGCCGCGGGGGCTCACTCGTCGGTCGTGAACTGGGCCGCCAGCTTGGGGTCGCAGGCCATGCCGGAGCTCTTCTGGTCCGGGCGATAGTCCCACTGCGCCCGGTACGTGATCGGCGCCGCGAAGTACTCCGAGTCCTCGACGGTGACCTCATAGTCGAGCTGCTTGCCGCCGGCCGCGAGCGCGAATCGTTCGCGCATGTGCTTCGCGGCGCTCGAAGGGAAGTCGAACGCGAAACCCTCGGGTTGCGCCGTGAACCCGATGGTATCGACGACGAGGGCGCCACCGTCCCAGCGGCCGACGGAATGCCCGAGCAGCGACGGCGCGAGGTCCTTCGGGTGCTCGGCGTTCAAGTGCACGACGCGGCGCGCGCCCATCCAGTCGAGCGTGAACGTGACGGCGGCGTCGCTCGTTTCGACGACAGTCGTCACGGGCAAGAGCATCAGGGACGGTGGGCCGTACGGAACGCAGGCCGAACGAGCGGCGTCGACGGCCGCTTTGCTGCTCGCGCGTACGGCCCGTCCGGCGTCGGTCAGTTGCTGCGCGCGCAGCACGTCGCCGAAGCTCACGAACGCCAGCGACGTGCTCACCCAGGTCCCCGCGATGCTCGTGGCGATCTCATCGGTGCGGGCCGCCTGGCGGATGGCGCGGACGTGCAGCGGCAGCAGCGTGCCGTCGGCCTTGGTGATCTCGAGCCCCAGCACCGTGTTGCCGGGTCCTTGACGATGCGGCGCCGCGCGCAAGGTCACGTGCTCACCGGCGCGCAGCGAGTCCATCGTCACGCCGCCCGTGAAGAGAACGGCCGTCGGTCCGGCCTCGACGTTCTGCACGACCGACCGGCCGTTCACGTCGAGGGTCTCGATCTCCATGTAGGTGTGCGGATTGCCCCAGGTCACCTTCTTGACGGTGCCCTCGATCACGACCGACTTCGTCATGTCGAACATCGCCGGGCTGTGGTGAGCCGCCGCGAGCTGTGCGGCACCGAGCACGTAGGCGGCGAGCAGTGCGTGGCGGAACGTCATCGGGCAGTTCCTTGTCGCGCCCGCGAGCGGCGGCGCATCGAAGGCGCCGGAAACCGGCGCCGGAACATCCTACGCCCGATATCGGCCGCGCCGGTAGCGCCGCGTGCCGAACGGCGCCGAAGCCGTTACGATTGCCGCAAACAATAACGGGCGGTCCACGCTCGGCCGTTCACTTCGGGAGGAACCATGGCATCGGTGATCGTCGACAGTGTTCCGCCGCGCGCTCGCGCCGCGCGTAGCCCGTTCTATGTCGGTGCGTCGTTGTACGTCGTGGCCACGGTGCTCGCCGGGTTTGCGCCGTCGTTCTACCTGATTGCCGTCGACGGCAGGCCGCGGCCGTGGATCATGCACCTGCACGCGGCCGTCTACCTCGGGTGGCTCGCGTTGTTGGTGTGCCAGGTCGTGCTCGCCGCGCGCGGCAAAATCGCCACGCATCGGCGCGTCGGGACGCTCGGCATCTACTACGCCGTGGCCCTGTGGGTGCTCGGCTTGATCGTGAGCATCTACGCGCCCGCCGCGCACGTGCGCGCGGCCGAGTGGACCTTCGAACGAGCGGTCACGTTCCTGCCGATCCCGCTCGGCGACATGGTGCTGTTCGGCAGCTTCTTCGGTGCGGCGATCGCGTATCGAAGCCGTCCGGATGTGCACAAGCGGCTCGTCTTGCTCGCGTGTGTCGCGATCATGTTCGCGGGTGCGTTCCGGTTGTCGTATGCGTTGAATCTGCCTGGCCAAATCGTCGTTTGGTTCTTGCCGGTCGTCGCGGGCATGGCCTACGACTGGTACAAGCGCGGCAGTGTCCATCCCGCCTACTGGATCGGCGCCGCGGTCATGGGAATCGCGTTGCTGCGGATCCCGTTCGGTGAAACCGCGCTCTGGCACAGCATCGGCAGTCCGCTGCTAATGCCATTCGTCTGACGCAGCGATGGCCGAAGCACGAGAGGCGATGAAGCCGGTCGCGGGCGCCGCAAAGGGGCCGCCGACGTTCATTTTCAGCACGCGCCTGTCCGCCCGCGACGCGTTCCTCGTCAACGGCGCGTTCGTTGTCGCCATGTTGGTGCTGAGCCAACTGCCGCTGCTCGACGCGCGCCCCGTCGTGCGTGTTTCACTCGTCGGCGCCGCGGCCGTGCTGCTCGCCTGGAGCGTGTTGCTCTTCGGGGTTTTGCGGCGCGGGCAGGCCGTGGCATTCGAGGTGGCGCTGCGCCCGCAGCACTACTTGCAGGCGTGCTTGCAGGGCACGCTGATCCTCTATTGGGGCTTCCATTGGCGCGAGGTCTATCACGGCGCGCCTTTGATCTTGGCGCAGCTGCTGTTCGCCTACGGTTTCGACAGCCTGTTGTCGTGGACGCATCGGCGCACGTTCTCGCTTGGCTTCGGTCCGTTCCCGATCGTCTTCAGCCTCACGTTGTTCTTCTGGTTCAAGGACGACTGGTTCTACTGGCAGTTCGTCATGGTCGCGATCGGCTTCCTCGCGAAGGAATTCCTGCGCTGGGAGCGCGACGGGCGGAACACGCACATCTTCAACCCGTCGTCGTTCCCACTCGCCGTGGTGTCGATCGCGCTGCTCACGTTCGATGCGACGGACATGACGTGGGGTTTCTTCGTCTCGCAAACCGAGTTCTATCCGCCCGCTATCTACCTCGTCATCTTCCTCATCGGGTTGCCGGGGCAGTACCTGTTCGGTGTTGCGCCGATGACGTTCGCGGCCGTGACGACGACGTTCCTGTTCAGTCAGCTCTACTACTTGGCGACGGGCAGCTACTTCTTCGTCGATTCGCACGTGCCGATCGCCGTGTTCATCGGCATGACGCTGCTGTTCACGGATCCCGCGACGTCGCCACGCACGCTCGTCGGACGCATCCTCTACGGCGTGCTCTATGGGCTCACGACAGTTTGGTTGTACGACTTGCTGCTCGACTCGAACAATCCGGGCTTCTACGACAAGCTGCTGCAAGTGCCGCTGCTGAATCTTTCCGTGAAGTTGCTCGACCGCGTGGCGGCGCTCCCGCGGCTGAAGATCCTCGATCCGTCGGTGTGGAGCCGCGATTGGATGCCGCGGCGCCGGCATCTCGCCTACATGGGCGTCTATGCGACCGCGTTCGTCGCGATGAGCGCGTCGGGGTATCTGACCGACCGACATCCGGGGCAGTACACGCTGTTCTGGGAGCAGGCCTGCGCGGCCGACAAACGCGATGCTTGCCTCAACTTGTACTTTCTGCACGACGGCTACTGCGCGGACGGGTCCGCGTGGTCGTGCAACGAGGTCGGCATCATGCTAGCCGAGCGCTACGCCAATCCGCGTGTCGCCGCGGCAGCGTTCGAGCGCGCTTGCTCGCTGCAATTCCGCGCCGGCTGTGACAACGGCGCGGCGATGACGAATCCTCGCCCGTCGTTGCGCCACGATGCCCCGACCGCCGCGGACTATCGGTTCATCTTGCGCGGAAGCAAGGGGCCGATCGGGGACGTGGCTCCCGAGGAGCTATACGCGCGCGCGTGCGCATTGGGTTGGCCGGGCACGTGCGGAGCCGGATAGGGTAGGTTCAGGCCGTCCCACACCTGCATTAAGTAATCAACCCCCCATCGGCGTGTGATCGGTATAGAGTCGGCGCCCTAAGAATAAGAAAATAGGTGCAATGCGCCTCAGCAAGGATGCCTACCACGAGCGCCCACATCGCTCTCGGTGCCAACGAGGTCCGGGAGTACTTCGACACAGGTTGGATCGTTCGCCGCGCTCTGTTTAGCGCGGACGAAGTCGCGCGCATGCGCGCGTGCTTCGACGAGCTCGAGCGGATCGCCGGCGGCCTGAAGGAAACCGCGCTGCACCGCGGTGCGTATTTCGTGCTCGGCAACCGGTCCGATCGCCAGGTGATACAGCGCGTCGTTTGGGCCGGCGGCTGTCAGCATTACTTGCTCGAGGTGGGCGGCGATCCCCGCCTGACCGGTCCGAGCGCGCAGCTGCTCGACGACGCTGCGATGGACCATCTGCTGTGCCAGGCGCATTTCAAACGGCCGCACGACGGCGTCGTGTTCGACTGGCATCAGGACATCCAGCATCGCGACAAGGGCAACGGCACCTGGACCGACGTCAACGGCCGCGGCAGCTTCGTGCAGACGCTGATCGTGCTCGACGAGATGACGCCCGAGAGTGGGCCGCTCAAGTTCATGCCGGGCAGCTCGAAGTGGGGGCGAGTCGACTTCGAGGCCGACGATCGCCCCGACCTGCACGAGCGCGATGCCGTGACGATCTTGGCGCAGCCCGGCGACACGCTGTTTTTCGGCCCGTACACCGCGCACGCGAGCTTCGAGAACAAGTCGGACCAGTACCGGCGAGTCCTCATCAACGGCTACGCGAGCCCCGGTGCCAACCGGCGCGAATATCCCGGCGATGGCGCGGGCCGCAGGCTCGAGGCGCCGCGGACCTCGGTCGCGAGTCGCTAGGCATCGCGAGATCTCTTAAGTTCGGCGACGAGAGGCGGGACTCGAGCTTCGCCTCGGAGATCGTAGTGTAGAATTCCGCGCAATTATGAGCGCAGAACACCTGACCCTTCAGTCTCGATCCTCCCAGCAACTCGACCTGCGCGATCTGAAGCAGCTCGAGGACGTCGGCTTCATGACCTGCATGACGCTGGTGTTGCTCGGCAACTACGCGCAGACCGGCCACTTCGGCGGCCCGTTGGCCTACACGCCGTTCAACGTCGCCACGCATCTCGCCGGCCGTGAGCGGGGCGGGTTGCACTTCGACTATCGGCGGCCGAAGCACCCGTACAGCGACAAGTTCATGCTGGCCGCGGGCCACTGCGCCCCGACGTGCTATGCGTTGTGGATGGTCATGGGCGAAGCGCTCGCCCGGAAATACGCGGCGACGGGCGATCGCCGCTACTACGTCGATCCGTCGCTTGCGATGCTGTCCGTCGACGCGCTTGGCTTTCGGCGCGGCGCAGGCGCTCTCGAGACGCTGCTGAAGGACAATGGCCTCGACGATCATCCGAAGTTCGCGCAAGCCCAAGGCCGCGGGATCCGCGCGCTGTCGGGCCACATCGAATCGACCGACGTAACGAACGACGTCAACGGCGGTCCGTCGGGCGTCGGCATCGCGTCGGCCGCGGGCAAAGCCGCGTTCTGGGACATGCTCGGCGCGGACATCGATTCGCCGAAGATCGTGGCGTTCGAAGGCGAGTTCGCGCTGTGCGCGGGCCACGCTCAGGAGCTGAAGACGACGGCGATGGCCGTGCAGGCCGGCAAGCGGCTGCGCGTTTTCTTCTCCAATAACAACGCCGGCATCGACGACTCGCTGCTCGGCGGCGTCGTCCCGAGCAAGCTCGCCGACGGCTACGTGCTGCGCGATCAGTGGACGTCGTACGGTTGGAACGTGCTCGACCTAGCAGACGGTCACGACTACGCGCAGATCCTCGACGTGCTGAAGACGATGGAGGACTGGGATCCCGCCGATCGCCGGCCGATGATCGTCATCGGCAAGACGACGAAAGGTTATTGGCCGGCACCGGTCGCGAAGCAGATCGTCGGGTATCAGAGCCATCCGTACGGCTTCAAGATGAACGCCGACTACATCGTGGGGCTCGCGAAGACCTACGAGGAGCGCTACGGCGTCAAATTCGAAGGGATGTCGCTCGGCCCGGTCTCCGACACGCGCGAGCGGCTGCTGCAGTTCAAGACGAACATCGACGTGGCGATGTCCGTGCTCGACAAGAACGGCCTTGGCGACTGGCTCGCCGATCGCCTCGTCGAGCTCGGCGATCGCGTCGTCGACAAGGTCCCGCTGCGCGTCGACGTCACGCGCGATCCGTTCCTCGACGAGCGCCTCAAGGTCGCGAATCTTCCCGCGGAGCCGCAGGAGCTCACCGTCAAGAACGCCACGTCGGGCGCAACCAAGACAGTCAAGCTCGCGCTGTTCCGCAAGCCGGGCGAAGCCGCCGGCGCGCGGCGCGCGATCTCCGAGATCGTGAAGTGGTTGAACTACGTCACCGAGAACCGCGTGCTGACCGTGGCTGCGGACCTTTCGGAGTCCGTCAACCTCGAGCATGGCAGTCTGTGGGGCCATTACGATCCCGAGACGAACCCGCACGGCACGCGCCTCAAGGCGGCGATTCAAGAAGCGGGCAACGTCTCGACCGCGATCGGCCTCGTGAGCCAGAACGCTTCGGTCGATCCCGACAAGTTCGCGGGCGTCTGGGCGTTCAGCGGCACGTACGGCGCGTTCACGCCGCTCATGTATTTGCCGGCGCGCGTCTGGAGCCAGCAGAACCAGGACAGTAAGTTCAAGACCGGCGTCCTGCACATACTTGCGGCCCATTCCGGCCCCGAGACGGCGGCTGACGCGCGCACGCACTTCGGCATCTTCTCGCCGCAGGTGTGGAAGCTGTTCCCGCGCGGCCAGATCATCAACTTGAGCTTCTGGGACTACAACGACGTCGCACCCGGCTACTTCGCCGCTGCCGAGATCGCGGCGCGTGAGAAGAAGGTCGGCATCATCGCGATCGAGGTCGCGCGGCCGGACCTGCCCGTTGCCGACCGCAGCACGTTCGCGGACACCGACGTGCGTGCGGCCGCGAAAGGTCTCTACATGATCCGCGACTTCGGGCCGGGCCCGAGGCACGGCTATGTCGTCTGCCAAGGCGCGTTCGCGACGTTCAACACCGTCAAGGTCTTGCCGAAGCTCGTCGAGGCCGGCGTCAACGTGAAGGTCGTCGCCGCCGTCAGCGAGGAGCTGTTCGATCGCCAGCCGGAGGCATATCGCCGCTCCGTGTTACCGGTCGGCGCGAAGCAGGACATGATGTTCGTGACCGGCGGCACGCGGCGCGTCTGGCCGCTACGCAACGTCGGCGCGCAGGCCGACGAGTATTCGCTCACGGCCGACTGGGACGACCAGTGGCTGACGGGTGGGCTCGAGGCGGACGTGATCGCCGAAGCGCATCTCGATCCGGCGTCGGTCTTTGCGGGCGTCAAACGTTTCGCCGACGACCGCGCCGCGCGGCTGCGCGCGCAGCGCGCGGCGCTCGACTCGCTCGATTAACGCGGAAGCGGCGAGCGCTCTCTACTGGCTCGGCGGCGGCGGTAAGTCGGCCGGCGGCGTCTTGTCGAAGCGGTCGACCCCTGTCGTGCGGTCGAGCGATCGATCGGTTTCGACGCAAGTGTCGAAATCGGTGAACACGCGGTCCGGCGCGCGGCGGTATTGCATCCGTGTCGTGAGTGGCGCCGCGAGCACCGCGGGTGCTGTCAACGTCGCCTCGATCCCCAGCGTGTCGTTGTCTACGAGCGCGATGCGCTCCACGACGTGCGCGTCCCGGCCCAGCACCGAGCCCGGCACGAACGGTGCGTTCGGATCGAGCCCAGAGGTCTCGACGACGAGTGTCTTGCCTTCCCATTTGCCGATCGAAGTGCCACTGCGCGACACGTCGAGCGCGCCCGCGGGCGGCTCGTCGCTCATGTAGATGCGTCGGACCAAGCCCAACTCGACGGCCATGGTGACGCGCCCGGGCGTGTAGAGAATCTCGAAAGCGCCGCCCCCTCGCTGCGGCGGGCGACCGACGAAGTATTGGCGCTCACAATATTCACGCGGGGCTGCACCGGTGCTCGGGTCTAAAGCCTCTCGGCAGCGTGCCGCAACTTCGGGTTTGACCTCGGGCGAAAGCTCACATGGCGACGGCCGTGTCAGGAGCGCAGCGCCCGGCGTTGGTGGCGGTAACACGAACGGTGGCCCTAGCGGCGTCCACGAGCCGGCGAAATCGGGAAGGTCCTTCAGAGAGGCGTACGTTGCGGCGGATTGAGCCGCGGCCGAGTTCGCAGCTATCTGCGCTGCCGCGATGACCGCGACAACGAACGACGACTTGGCATGTAGTGCGAGCATCAGCGCCTTCCTAAGTCGCTGGGACACTGCAGCACGCGGCCGTCGGCGAACGTGATCTTCTCGCAGTGCCCGCCGATGCTGCCGTCGCGGAGCGGCCAATATTCCACGTCGATCTTGTCGCCGGCTTTCAGCGCTTCCTTGTTCCAGCCATAGCCCTGCAGTACCGACGGGGAGCCGTTCTCGAACCCCCAGAGATCGTACGTGCCCGGCTTGCTCGGGCTAGGCACGTAAACCCAGACAAATGCGTGCGGGTTCATCCACTCGAGCTTTGCGACCGTGCCGGCCACTTTGCTCGTGTGGCTGGTATCGAACATCGCGTAGGAGTGGTGGGCGACCGCGACGCCGACGGGCGCCGAGAGGGCCAAGAACGAGAACCCCAACCGACGCCAATTCATCGTTCGATCTCCGCGAAATCGTGCTCTGAGCCGCGACCGCAGGCTAGTCTGCTTGCGGATGCAATCCGAGGCAACGGCAGTTCCGCTTCGGGATGCGACGTTAGGCCACTGTCGGACTAGTTGCAGCGCCGGCTACAGTCCGCACCGAATATCGCACCGGAGGACTTAGGAGCCGCCATGAAGAGCTGCTGTCTCGTCCTGCTCGCCTCACTATGCTTCGGCTTCGAGGCCGCCGCGCAGCCCCCACCCGTCGAGGCGTTCGCCGCGCTGCCGACCACGCAGTCGCCGGCGATCTCGCCCGACGGCAAGCGCATTGCGTTCATCGCCCAAGTGGAGCAGGGCACGCTCGTGTATGCGGCGCAGCTCGCGACCAATACGGCGGACGCGATCGTCGCCGTGGGCGGCGACTTGGACGCGCGAGCCGTCACCTGGGCGAACAACGACACGCTGATCCTGCTCGTCAGCGAATCCGATACATTGAACTTCGCTGCGCGGCTCGTCGAAGTGTTGGCGCCGTACGGGATCGATCTCGCCGGTGAGCTGACGGTTCGCCAATTCGGCGGCGCGCGCGGCGTCGGCGGCGGACTGTTCGTGCGCGGCCGCCGCGTGATCGGGTTCGAACGTTCCACCGGGCGCGTGCTGATGCAGATCGGCGGCGGCCTCTACGCGATGGACGCCAAGAATGGCGACTCTAACGAGCGCGACGACCCTTCGCCCTTCACGCGCGATTACGTCGTCGACGCCAATGGCGCGCCGCTGTACCGCACGCAATACCGCGACAAGATCGACTACTTTCAGATTCTCCGCCGCCTCGACAACGGTCTGTGGCAGACGTTCGTCGAGCGCACGATTGACCTCCCCGAGATCGACCTGCACGGGCTCGATGCGCAGGGCGAGCTCGTCGTTGGCGGGCGGCCGCTCGACGTCGGCCGCTACGGTCTGTACACCGTGACCTCTGACGGCAGGCGCGGGCGCACGGTATACGCGGACGACACGTTGGACATCTCGGACGTTCGTGTCGACCCGTACAACAACCGGGTGGTCGGAGCGGCGGTGGAGGGTAAAAGTCCGAAGTGGTTCGACGAGGATCTCGCGAAGCAACAAGCGTCGCTCGATGAGACGTTTCGCGGCGAAGATCCGTGGATCGTCGATTGGTCGCAGGACCGCTCGCGGTTCATCGTGCGCACCGAGCAGAACAACCGCGCGCCGGCGTTCTATCTCTATGAC
>Ga0075428_100001492_pt1 | contig 25031 bp, 22 predicted proteins | sample RhiMetdeltSRZDD2_FD_75291 | JGI IMG/M metagenome (GOLD analysis project Ga0075428, IMG submission 75291) | Populus rhizosphere microbial communities from Tennessee, USA - Rhizosphere MetaG P. deltoides SRZDD2 | ecosystem: Host-associated > Plants > Roots > Rhizosphere > Soil | place: USA... | reverse complement strand
ACCTCGTGGCTCGCCCGCGTGTCGGGCGCAGGCACGGGGAAGAGGTCGCGGTAGCGCTCGGGCGGCGCGTAGGGCGAGTGCACCTGGAAGGTGTGCAGGAAGAGGAAGAAGCGCTTGTCGCGGTTGCGCGCCAGCCATTCCGCCGCCTTCGCGAAGGTGACGTCGACCTGGCCCTTGGGGCTCATGATGTCCGGGCTCTTGTTCTCCTGGTAGACGTCGAAGCCCCGCCCGAAGCCGGCGCGGATGCCGAGCCAGCCGTCCTCGGTGACGCCCGCGGTGTCGAGCTTCGCGGCGCGGATCCACTCGGGGAGCGTCGGGATGTGCGGTGCGATCACCTTCATCCCGTCGGTGGTGCCGTGCGCGGCGGGCTGGAGCCCGGTGAAGATCGACGCGTGCGAGGGCGTCGTGATCGTGGCGGCAGCGACGAGCTGCTCGAAGACCACGCCGCCCTTCGCGAAGCGCTGGGCGAGGAAGGGCGAGGTGTCGCGCGCGTAGCCGTACGCCGAGAGGTGGTCGGCGCGCAGCGTGTCGACGGAGAGCAGGATCAGATTGCGGCGCCCGTCGCGGGCCTCCGGCGCATAGAGCGTCGGATTGGCCCAGATCGGGAAGCAGAAGGGGGCCGCCTCGGCGAGGCGCTCGGCGCGGAAGCGCAGCTCGCGCGTCTGGCCGGCGAAGGCGGCGAGGTCGACGCGGCGGTCGCGCCAGGCCTCGCCCTCGGCGGGGTCGACGCGCTCCTCGAAGAGGCGCTCGCAGTGCGGGCCGTCGCAGGCCTCGACCGAGAAGGCGACCGGGTCGCGGCCCCAGCGCGCGAGCAGGAGCCCGATCGCGAACTCGAGCGAGGCGCCGGCGGGGATCTCGACGGGATCGGTGCGCCGCAGCGCCAGCGTCTCCGGATCGACGCGCCAGGCGTGGGCGGTGACGGAGACCGGCGTCCCGGCGGGCACCGCCGGCACCGCGACGTCGAAGTGGACGGCCGGGACGCCGGCGACGCGGGTCGGCTCGAGCACCTGCGGCGCGCGCTCGCTCCACTCGGTCCCGATCCGGACCTGCGTCCGCACCAGCACGCGCGACGCGTCGGCGAGCCCCTTCGGCAGCGCCGGCCGCAGCTTCACGACGCGCAGCCCCTCGTGCGGCGGCAGTGGCTTCGGCCAGATCAAGAGCTCCTCGCGCGGGGCCGCGAGCGCGAAGCGGGTGTCGTCCAGGATCGTCGCCACCGGGAGGTCGACGGTCAGGGGCCCGGCGCCCGGCGGGTCGACGAAGCGGCGCACGGGCACGAGGATCGCGTCCTGCGGCGGGCTCGCGGGAGGCGGAGGGCTCTCGCGGCACGCGCCTGCGAGCGCCGCGAGGCAGGCGAGGGCGACCCGCCGCCCGGCGCGCGTGCCGATGGATCCCACGCGGCCAAGGGTAACGGAAGCGGTGCTATACCTGCGCCGCATGGCGGCCGGCCGCTATGGCGCGATCGACACCGCCAAGGCCCTGGCCGTCGTCGCGGTCGTCTTCACCCACGCGCGCGGCCCGCTCTTCCCCGCGATTGCGAGCTGGGACTTCTGGCTCTGCGGGAGCTGGACCTTCTTCCAGGTGCCGGTCTTCCTGTTCGCGTCGGGCTTCCTCGCCTGGCGCGGCGAGGCCGTCCCCTTCGCGCGCATCCGCGAGCGCTGGCGGCGCGTGCTCGTCCCCTACGCGCTGGCCTCGGCGCTCGCATACCTCGTCGGCGTCGCCCGCGCGGCCGATGCCGGGGACCTGCTCTTCCAGCTCGCCACCGGCTCGGCGCTCGGGATCTACTACTACGCGTTCCTGATCGCCGTGATCGCGCCGGTGGCCTGGCCGATCTCGCGCGCGGGCCCCGCCGCGGCGTGGGCGCTCCTCGGCCTCTGCGCGCTCGCCACGCTGGTGCAGGCCGTGCCGGTCGGCAGCGGGTCGCCGAGGAGCTGGTTCTGGTCGCTGCGAAACCCGCTCGACCACTTCTCGCTGGGCTACTTCGTCGCGGGCTGGCTCGCGCGGCGCGAGCTCGCGCGGATCGAGCGCGCATGGGCGCGGGCGCGCGCGCCGCTCGCCGGCGTCCTCGGGGCCGCGCTGCTGCTGGGCCCCGTCGCCGCGGCCGCACCGCTCCCGCCCGCCGCGGCGGTGCCGCTGCGCATCGCCTACGCGCTCGCGGTGGTGGGGCTCTGCGCGGCCCTGCCGCGCGCGAGACGGCCCGGCCGCGCGCTGGTCTGGCTCTCCGACGCGAGCCTCGCGATCTACCTGCTGCACCGGATCTTCCAGCGCCTCCTCGAGCCCTCGCTCGCCGCCTGGCCCGAGCCCGCGCGCATCCTCGTGCTCGTCGCGGCAGGCCTCGGCGGCGGCGCGCTCGCGACGCTCCTCGCGCAGCGCGCGCTCGGCCCGCGCCGCGCGCGCTTCTGGCTCGGCGCGTGAGCGCATCCTCCTCCGCCGGGCGCGGCGCGCTCGCCGCGCTGCTCCTCGCCGCGCTCGCCGCCGCGGTCTGGATCCACCGCATCGAGATCGACCGCCCGAGCTCGCACGCGGAGCTCCTCCAGGCGGACACCTACCGCTACTTCTACCCGACGGCGGTCTTCCTCCACCGCGAGCTCTCTGCGAGGCGCCTCCCGCTCTGGAACCCCTACCAGCTCGCGGGTCAGCCGTACCTCGCCCTGCACGTGCCGGCGGTCCTCTACCCGCCGAATCTGCTGCTCCTCGCGCTCTTGCCGCCGATCCCCGCGCTGGCGGCGCACGCGGTCCTGCACCTCTTCCTCGCGGGCCTCTTCACCTGGCTCTTCGCGGGGCGGCTCGGGCTCTCCGCGCCGGCGCGGCTTGCCGCCGCCGCGGCGTTCCTGCTCTCGCGCGCACTCGCGCAGGGCTTCTACATGACGCCCTTCCTCTCGACGCCGGCGTGGCTGCCGGCGCTCTTCTGGGCGATCCACGGCCTCGCGAGCGAGGCGCGCTGGCGCTGGGCGCTCGCGCTCGCGGCGGCGCTCGCGCTGGCCTTCCTCGGCGGGCACGCGCAGGCCTTCGTCTATGCGGTCGAGCTCGCCGGCGTCTACGCGGCCTTCGCGCTCGTCGCCGTCGCGCCGCGCGGGCGGCGCCTGCGGGCGGCGGCGCTCGCGGCGGCTGCCGGGGCGGTGGCGCTCGGGCTCGTCGCGCCGCAGCTCCTGCCGACGCTCGAGCTGACGGCCCGCGCGGTGCGCGGCCTCGAGGGTCTCTCGCTCGCCGACGCCGCGCCGCCGACGCTCGCGCCCGCGGGCCTGCTGCACGCGGTGCTGCGCCTCGTCCCCGCGCCCGCGCCGGGGCCCCACGCGCCGCTCGTGATGCTCCCCGCGCTTGCGCTCCCGCTCGCGCTCGCGGGCCTCTTCGCGCGGCGGCAGCGCGGCCACCAGCGCCTCTTCCTCGCGCTCGCCGGAGCACTCGGTCTGCTGATGCTCGGCGCGCACACGCCCGTGTTCCCGCTCTACCACGCGCTCCCGCTCGGAAACCTCTTCCGCGTGACGACGCGCATGGCCTTCGCGTGGGCCTTCTGCGCGGCGATGGCCGTCGGGATCGGGATCGAGGCCGTGCGCGAGCGCGTGCCGGCGGGCGCCCCGCGCGGGCTCGCGGCCGGTCTCGCCGCGGCGCTCGCGCTCGCGGTCGGCGCCGATCTCTACGCGAATACGCGCTTCGCGAACGCGCACCCCGCGGCGGGCGAGCCGCCCGTGGGCGCCCCGCCCGAGCTCGTGGCGCTGCTGCGCCGCGACCCCGCCCGGGCGCGCGTCTTCGTCGAGACGACGGGCGTCTACTCGCCGGGCCTGCTCGACAAGCTCGGGATGATGTACGGGGTCTACGCGGTGCCCGACTACGAGCCGAGCATGCCGCGCGCCTACCTCGACTACTTCGGCCTCGACCCGCGCGAGCCCTGGCACGGGCGCCTCCACCTCTCGGCCGAGACCGCTCCCGAGCGGACGCGCTATCTCGCCGATCCGAGGCTCCTCGACCTGATGGGCGTCGGCTGGGCCGCGATCGAGGCGCCGGCGCCGCCCGCGCTCGTGCGCTCCGTCGCGGCGGCGACGGGCAGCGAGCCGCGGCGCGTCGGCCGCGCGCTGCTCTTCGCGCGCGAGGGCGCGCTGCCGCGCGCCTTCGCGGTGCGGCGCGTGCACACGGCGGCGGGCTTCGAGGCGGCGCGCGCGCGCCTCACCGCTCCCGACTTCGACCCGCGCGCCGAAGCCGTCGTGACCGCGCCGCCCGCGGAGGGCGCGCCCGAGGCCCCGCCGGCGCCGGACGGCGCCGACCGGGTCGAGATCGCCGCGTTCGAGCCCGAGCGCGTCGCGCTGCGCGCGGAGTGCGCCGCGCGCTGCCTGCTCGTCCTCGCCGACCTCGACTGGCCGGGCTGGCGCGCGGCGGTCGACGGCCGCGAGGCGCCGATCCTCGCGACCGATGCGATCTTCCGCGGCGTGTGGCTCGAGCCCGGCGCGCACGACGTGGAGTTCCGCTTCGCCCCGCGCTCCTTCCGCGCGGGCCTCGCGATCGCAGCGGCGACGCTCGCGGGCGTCGCGGCGCTCGCCGTCGCGCGTCGGAGGGGGCGGCGTGGACCCTAGGCTCTACGCGCCGCTGCGCGAGCTCGAGCGCACGCACTGGTGGTTCCGCGGACGCCGGCGGATCCTGCTCGCCGCGCTCGCCCGCGCCGGCGTCGACCCCGGCACGGGCGCGATCCTCGACGTCGGCTGCGGAGCCGGCACCAACCTCGAGCTGCTCGCCGAGCGCTTCCCGGGCGCGGGCGTGCGCGGGATCGACGTCGAGCGCGCGCCGCTGCGCTTCTGCCGCGCGGACCGCGGGCTCCCGGTGGCGCAGGCCGACGCCGCGCGGCTCCCCTTCGCCGCGGGCTCGTTCGCGCTCGTCGCCGCGCTCGACGCGCTCGAGCACCTCGCCGACGACGCCGGCGCGCTGCGCGAGATCCACCGCGTGCTGCGCCCGGGCGGGAGCCTCGTCGCGAGCGTGCCGGCCTTCCCCTGGCTCTGGGGGAGCGTCGACGACCTCGGCCACCACCAGCGCCGCTACCGCCGCGGCGAGCTGCGGGCGCGCGTCGAGGCGGCGGGCTTCGCGATCGCCCTCGAGCGTTACTTCAACTTCTGGCTGCTTCCGCCGATCGCCGCCGTGCGAATTGCGGCCCGCCTGCGGCGTCCCGGACGCCCCCCGGCGCCGCCGCCCGGCGCGGCCGAGACCGCGGCCTCGGACTTCGACTGGGCCGCGCGCGGATCGCTCTCGGCCGTGCTCGAGCGGATCTTCGCGAGCGAGGCGCACACCCTCGCGCTGCGCGTCCCGTTCGGCGTGTCCCTGCTATGCATCGCCCGGCGGCGGTGATGGAGCACGAGGCGCGAGCCAGGTGCAAGGCAGCCCTCAAGGGATCTCCCGCAACAGCTCGATGGCTCTGGGCTTTTCCGGTCTTCGACCGGTTCCCTGGATCGGCTCCGCAGACCCAACGGTCTCGACCAGGGGCTCAGGCCGCAACCGCCGCGCCAGCGGCGCGCGCAGCGAGGCGCAGCCGAGCGAAGTCAAACAGCCAGACGCGTACATCGAAGCGTGACCAGCTGCCGCGCTGCCTCCACCGCCTGCTCCTCGACGCGCAGGCCCGCGTCGCGGGCCCAGGCCTCGAGCTCCTCGGCGGTGTGGAAGCTGCAGTGGGGCGTCGTGAACTGGTCGTGGAAGAGGTTCCAGGAGATCTCGAGCGGGAGCCAGACCGGGCGGCGCAGGGCTCCCGCGAGCAGCGCGAGCACGCCGACGTGCCAGAGCGGGAAGAGCGTCACGCGCAGGCCCGCGTCGCCGATCCAGTCGCGCAGCCGGCGCACGACGGGGCTCCCGTAGCGGTACACGGGGTAGTACCAGGAGCGGCGGTCGTAGACCGAGACGACGAGCGTTCCGCCCGGGCGCACGACGCGCGCGAGCTCGCGGAAGCAGGCGTGCGCGTCGGGCGTCACCATGATCACGCCGTTCGAGATCACGAGGTCGGCGCAGCCGCTCGCGAGCGGCAGGCGCTGGTTGTCGGCGTTCACGAGCGGGCCCGGGGCGTGGCGGCGGGCGGCGCGCAGCGTCGCGAGCGAGAGGTCGACGCTCACGGCGCGCCCCTTCCCGAGCTCGCCCAGCATGTGCGCGACGCGGCAGGCGCCGCAGCCGACGTCGACGACCCGCGCGCCGGCGGGCAGGTCCCGGAGCGCGCGGCCCATCACGCGGTGCTCGAGCTTCTCCTGCACGATCGCGCGCTGGTCGAAGCGGAAGGGGTAGCGGTCGTAGTGCGCCTGCGTGTCCGCGCGCATCTCCGCGCGGCGCCGCGCGTCGGCGCCCGGCGGCGGCGCGCGGCGCTCGGGACCCGGCGCGCTCACGCGGGCGGCGGCTCGGCGTCGGGGCGCCAGACGAGGTGGTCGCCGAGCGCGAGCACGTCGAGGCCCGCCGTCGCGAAGGCGCGCAGCGCGTCCTCCGGCGTGCACACGATCGGCTCCTCGTGGATGTTGAAGCTCGTGTTGACGAGGCTCGCGATCCCCGTGCGCCGCTCGTACTCCGAGAGGATGCGGTGCAGGCCCGGGTTGCCGCGCGCGGTGACGAGCTGCGGCCGCGCGGTCCCGTCGACGTGCACGACCGCCGGGCAGCGCGCGCGGAAGGCGGGCGTCACGTCGAAGCAGACCGTCATGAACTCCGCGGCGGCCGCGGCGCGCGCGACGCCGACGTAGGCCTCCTCGGCGCGCGAGGCGAGCGTCGCCGGCGCGAAGGGCATGAACTCGCTGCGGCGCAGGTGCTTGTTCAGCCACTCGTTCGCGGTGGGGTCGCCCGCGTGGTAGAGGATGCTGCGGTTCCCGAGCGCGCGCGGGCCGTACTCGACGCGGCCCGCGCAGCGCGCGACGATGCGGCGCCCGGCGAGGAGCTCCGCGACGCGCGCCTCGACGTCGGGCACGCGGCGGTGCGGGAAGCCGCTCGCGGCGAGCGCCTTCCCGATGCGCTCCTCGCCGTACTCGGGGCCCCAGAAGACGTTCTCGAGCCGCTCGAGGCGGAAGCGACCGAGCCCCGCCGAGGCGGCGAGCGCTGCGCCGACCGGGAGCCCCTCGTCGCCCATGCCCGGGTGCACGAAGACGCTCTCGACCTCGGGGAGCTCGTGGAGGCGCTGGTTCAGCTTCACGTTGCCGAAGACGCCGCCGGCGAGGAGCACGCGGCGGCGCCCCGTCTCGCGCAGCCAGGTGACGAGGATCTCGACGACGAGCCGCTCGAGGTGCCGCTGCGCGGCGGCCGCCACGTCCTCGCGCGGGTAGGCGCGCGAGAGCAGGCCCGCCACCCGCTCGATGGCGGTGAACTGGTTGCGCCCGAGGCGCGTGTGCAGCCTGCGCTCCGCCGCGTCCCACCAGATCATGCGCTCCATGTCGGCGCGCGCGGGCTCGGGGTCGCCGTAGGCGGCGAGGCCGGTGACCTTGCCCTCGTGGCGGTGGTGGTGGAAGCCGAGGTGGCTCGTGATCGCGGCGTAGAAGGAGCCGAGCGAGGCGGTCGCGGGCAGCGCCGCGACGCGCTCGAGGCGCCCGCCCGAGGCGAGCGAGATCGTGCCGGAGAGGCCGTCGCCGTGGCAGTCGAGCGTCGCGACCAGGCAGTCGTCGTCGGCCTGCGTGAAGTAGGCGCTCGCCGCGTGGCAGCGGTGGTGATCGACGAAGGCGAGCGGGGCGCGCAGCCCGAAGCGCCGCTCGAGCCGGGCGGCGAGCGCGCGGCCGTAGACGGCGACCGAGCCCTTCGCGAGCGCGCTCCCCGAGGGTCGCTCCGAGAACACGCTGTAGAGGCGGCTGTTCAGCGTGCGGCTGAACTCGTGGCGGTCGAGGAACTCCTTGTCGCCGAGCGGGCGGCTGCGCGAGAGCGCGCGCAGCCGCAGCGGCAGCGGCGGAAACGCGAAGTTCGAGATCGCGACGCGCTCGATCGAGGTCGCGTCGCCGCCCGCCGCGGCGAGCGCCGCCTCGACGCTGCGCTCGGGGAAGCCGTGGTAGTAGCCCGAGTGGTTCTTGATCCGCGAGAGCCGCTCCTCGCTCACCGCGAAGCGCACGCGGCCGTCCTCGACCAGCGCCGCGCCGGCCCCGAACCCGTCCCCGATGCCGAGGATCCTCATGCCGCGGCCCGGCGCAGGCGGCAGGTCGCGAGCTGTCGCGCCGCCTCGCGGCGCTCCTCGACGCAGGCGAGGCCGGCCTCGCGCGCCCAGCCGCGCAGCTCCTCGAAGCGGTGGAAGGTCGCGCGCGGCGTCGTCAGCTGGTCGTGGAAGAGGTTCCACGAGGTCTCGACCGGCAGGAAGAGGCGGCGGCGCGTCGCCAGCGGCAGCAGCACCAGCACGCCGAGGTGGAAGAGCGGGAACACGGTCATGCGCAGGCCGCGGTCGCCGATCGCGCGGTGCAGCCTGCGCACGCCTGCGCCGAGCCAGCGGTACACCGGGTAGTACCAGGAGCCGCGGTCGTAGACCGAGACGACGAGGGTCCCGCCCGGGCGCACGACGCGCGCGAGCTCGAGGAAGGCCGCGTGCGCGTCGGGCGTATGGTGGATCACGCCGTTCGAGATCACGAGATCCGCGCAGCCGCTGCGGAAGGGGAGCATCAGGTTGTCGCCCTGCACGAGCGGACCCGCCGCGGCGCGGCCGCCGCGCAGCGAGGCCTGCGAGAGGTCGAGCCCCACCGCGAGCGCGCCGCTGGTGCGGCGCACGAGGCGGGCGACGCGGCTCGCGCCGCAGCCGACATCGAGCACGAGGTCTCCCGGCCGCGTCGCGCGGATCGCCTCGCCCATCACGCGCCGCTCGAGCTTCTCGGCGAGGATCTCCTCCTGGTCGAAGCCGAAGGGGTAGCGGTCGTAGTGGGCGCGCGTGCGATCGCGCGCGGCCCCCGGCGAGGGCAGGCTCATGCGCCGGGCCGCTCCGCGCCGGCGCCGCCCTCGGCGTCGATCCCGCGCAGCGCGCGCACGACGTAGGTCGGGCGCGCCTTCACCTCCTGGAAGATCTTCGAGAGGTAGATCCCGACCACGCCCATCGCGACGAGCTGGATTCCCGAGAGGAAGAGCAGGGCGCCCATCATCGAGGCGTAGCCCGTCAGCACCCCGCCCCAGACCAGCTTGCGCACGACGAGGCCGACCCCGTAGAGGAACGAGAAGAGCGAGATCGCGAGGCCGAAGAGCATCACCACGATCAGCGGCTTGTCCGAGAACGAGACCAGACCGTTCATCGCGAGCCGCGCCAGGCCGAGCAGGTCGTACTTCGAGCGCCCGCCGGCGCGCGCCTCGCGCTCGTAGACCACGCCGGTCTGGCGGAAGCCCACCCAGGCGCGCAGCCCGCGCACGAAGCGCTCCTTCTCCGGGAGCCGGTTCATCGCGTCGAGCACCGGGCGCGAGACCAGCGAGAAGTCGCCCGCGTCGAGCGGCATCGGCACCGAGGAGAGGCGCGCCATCAGGCGGTAGAAGAGGTCGTAGAGCTTGACCTTGAGCCAGTGCTCCTTGCGCCCGCGCCGCACCGCGTAGACGACGTCGCTGCCCTTCTCCCACTCGGCGAGCAGCTGCAGCAGCAGCTCCGGCGGATCCTGGAGGTCGGCGTCCATCACGCAGGCGACGTCGCCGCGGGCGTGGTGCAGGCCCGCCGTGACGGCGGCCTGGTGGCCGAAGTTGCGCGAGAGGTGCACGCACTTGAAGCGCGGGTCCTCGTCGTGGATCGCGTCGACGAGCGCCCCCGTGCCGTCGCGCGAGCCGTCGTCGACGAAGAGCACCTCGAAGCGGGCGCCGCTGCGCTCGAGCACGGCGGCGAGCCGCCGGCGCAGCTCGGGGAGCACCGCCTCCTCGTCGTAGACCGGCACGACGACCGAGACGCGGACCCGGCCGATCTCGCGCGCCGCAGCCGCCATCGAGCTCCTCCGCCCCGCAGGGCCAGCAGGTCAGTATACCGGTGGCGCTCCGCGGCCCGCGGTCGCGCGGCGTCGCTTCAGGGCCGCGAGGCGAGCAGGAAGACGGCGAGGTCGCGGCGCGCGTCCTCGCCGCGCTCGACGGCGGGCATCGGCGGCGTCGGCGCCGCGAGGAAGCGCGCGAGCCGGTCGACGTCGAAGCGGGCGCCGAGGCGATCGAGCGGCTTCGCGACCACGCCCGGCGCCCCGGCCTCGTGGCAGCCCGCGCAGCCGAGCTCGGCGTAGAGCGCCTCGCCGCGCGCCCGGCGTTGCGCGCGCTCGGCGGGGGAGAGCGCGGCGAGCGGGTCCGCGGCGGCGGCCGCCGCGGCGGGTCCGGGCGCGGGCGCCGGCGCCGACGCGCCGTCCCGGGCGGCGACGCGGTAGACGGCGCCCGCGTAGTCGTCCGAGACGTAGATCGCGCCGTCCGGCCCCACGGCGACGTCGACCGGGCGGCCGATCGCGTCGCCGCCCTGCTCGAAGCCGCTGAGGAACGCGCGCTCGTCGATCGTCCCGTCGGGCCGCCAGTGCAGCGACACGACCTCGTAGCCGTCCTTGTGCGTCCGGTTCCAGGAGCCGTGGAGGGCGACCAGGGCGGCGCCGCGCAGCGCCTCGGGTGCGTTCTCGCCGCGCACGAAGGCGATGCCGAGCGGAGCATTGTGCGCGGCGAAGGCGTGCGCCGGCGGGATCGCGGCGCGGATCCGGTCCTCGTGGCCCGCCCCGAGGTCGGGGTCGATGCGGTTGTCGCCGTTCGCGTAGGGCCAGCCGTAGAAGCCGCCCCGCACGATGCGGTTCAGCTCGCAGGGCGGGAAGTCGTCGCCGAGCAGGTCGCGGCCGTTGTCGGTCGCGTAGAGGTCGCCCGTCCCGGGCTGCCAGTCGAAGCCGACGGAGTTGCGCAGGCCCGTGGCGTAGATCTCGGGCTCGCTGCCGTCGGGGCGGAAGCGCAGGATCGCGGCGCGGCGCGGGTCCTCCTCCTCGCAGACGTTGCAGCTCGAGCCGACCGAGACGTACATCCAGCCGTCGGGACCGATGCGAACGCTGCGCGTCCAGTGGTTCCCACCCGACGGGAGCCCCGTCACGACGTGCGCGTACTCGCCCGAGGTCGCACCCGCCTCGGCGTCGAAGCGCACGCGACCCACGGCGCTGTGCTCGGCGACGATCAGCCAGCCGTCCGCGAGCTCGAGGCCGTGCGGGCGGTCGAGCCCGGAGAGCACGACGCGCCGGCCGTCGCTGCGGCCGTCGCCGTCGGCGTCGCGCCGCAAGAGCAGCACCTTTCCCTCGCGCGGCTGGCTCACCAGGAGGTCGCCCGCGGCGGTGAAGCGCAGGAAGCGCGCGTTCGGGATCTCGTCGGCGAAGAGCCCGACCGCGAAGCCCTCGGGCGCCTGGATGCGCGTCCCGAAGCTCTCGGGCGGGGGGGCCGCGACGCCGCGGCCCCAGAGCAGGTGCGAGATCGGCGCATTCACGGCGAAGCGCTCGGGGAGCAGCCAGTGGCAGGCGGCGAAGCCCGCGAGGGCCGCGAGCGCGATTCCGGCGGCGACGCGCCTCATCCACGACCTCCGACGGCGGGCGAGTATCCCGGAATCGAGCTCGGGGCGCCGTCCTCCGGGGGGAAAACACGATTTTTCCCGCGGGGGCCCTTGAGGGAGGGGCTGCTCTGGCGTAATCCTATGCCCTCTCGGAGGAACCGGTTTCATGGCGTTGCGGATCCGCAAGGGCGATCTCGTGCAGGTGATCGCCGGCGCGGACAAGGGCCGGCAGGGTCGGGTGATGGCGGTCGACCGCAAGGGCGGTCGCGTCCGCGTGGAGAAGGTGCGCGTGCAGAAGCGCCACCTGAAGCCCGGGCGCAAGGCGGCGCGCACCGGCGGCATCCTCGAGCAGGAAGGCTACATCGACGCCTCGAACGTGCTGCTGGTCGACCCGAAGACCGGCAAGCCCGACCGCGTGCGCGTGCGCGTGGAGAGCGGGCGCCGGGTGCGCGTGTTCGCGAAGAGCGGCGACACCGTTCCGGCTCCGACGCAGCTCTAGCACCAGAAGGGGCGTCCCGTGGCGAAGAAGGGCAAGCGCGAGAACATCAAGCTCGAGTCGTCCGCCGGGACGGGTCACTACTACACCACGGCGAAGAACAAGCAGAACACGCCGGACAAGCTCGAGCTCAAGAAGTACGACCCCGTGGTGCGCAAGCACGTCGTCTACAAGGAGAAGAAGCTCCGGTAGCGCGGGGATCTCGACCGGCGCCCGCGGCGGCGCCGGGTTCTTCGAAGGGGAAGCGATGGCGTGGGTGATCACGCGGCTCTGCCGGGACTGTGTCGACCAGTCGTGCGTCGAGGTCTGCCCGGTGGACTGCATCTACGAGTACACCTCCGGCGACGCGAAGGCGTTCCCGAACCAGCTCTACATCGATCCCGAGGAGTGCATCAACTGCGGCGTCTGCGAGCCGGAGTGCCCCTGGGAGGCGATCTTCGAGGACGAGCAGGTGCCGGAGGTCTTCCAGGAGGACATCGCGCTGAACGCGAAGATCCTCTCGGACAAGGACTCCTTCCGCGTGCCCGAGGTCGGGGAGAAGCCGAAGCCCACGCCCGAGCAGATCGGCGAGAACAAGGCGAAGTGGGGGTACGGGGGCTAACGGCCCGCCTGCGACTTCGCTCGGCTGCGCCTCGCTGCGCGCGCCGCTGGCGCGGCGCTTGCCCCCCGAGCCGTGGATCGATCGCGCGAGCCGGCGCGTAACCGCTCGAGGAAACGGGACGAAGACCGGCAAGGCCCGGAGCCATGGAGCCCGTGCAGGAGGCCCTGCCCGGACTGCCTTGCACCTGGGCTCCATGGCTCCGGGCTTTTCCGGTCTTCGCTTCGTCTCTTGGATCAGCGCCGCATCGCCTCGCCGCACCGGGCACCGGCTCGGGCAGCAAGCGCGGCGCCAGCCGCGCGCGCAGCGAGGCGCAGGCGAGCGGAGTCAAATCAGGCCGGCCCGGCCGCATCGAAGGCTGCAGCCATGACTTCGACCGGCGCCTCCAGACCCGTCCATGCCTCGATCTGCACGGCGGCCTGGTGGACGAGCATCCACTTGCCGGAGACGGTCTTCGCGCCGCGGCGCTCGGCGTCGCGCAGGAGGCGCGTGCGCTCCGGGTCGTAGACGGCGTCGAGCACCACCGAGCCCTCGCGCAGCGCCTCCGCGGGGACGGGCGACGCGTCGGCGCGCAGGCCGAGGGAGGTGGTGTTCACGAGCACCTCGTGCGGCGTATGCGCGAGCGCGTCGAGGGGGCCTGCGCCCGCGGCGCCGAGCTCGCGCACGAGCGCGGCGGCGCGCTCGGGCGTGCGGTTCAGCACCACGACCTCGGCGCCGCGCTCGACGAGGCCGTAGACCACCGCGCGCGCCGTCCCGCCCGCGCCGAGCACCACCGCGCGGCGCCCGGCGAGGTCGATCTCGCGCTCGAGCGCGAGGACGGCGCCGATCCAGTCGGTGTTCGAGCCCTCGAAGCGGCCCTCGCGCAGCAAGAGCGTGTTCACGGCGCCGATCTGGCGCGCCGTCGCGTCGACGGAGTCGAGCAGCGCGATCACCGCCTCCTTGTGGGGGATCGAGACCGCGACCTGCCGCGCGCCGAGCGCGCGCAGCCCGGCGACGGCCGGCGCGAGCCGCGCCGGCGGCACGTCGAAGGCGAGGTAGGCGGCGTCGATCCCGAGCGCGCGATAGGCCGCCGAGTGCATCGCCGGCGAGCGCGTGTGCCCCGCCGGATGCAGCAGGATCCCGCACAGCGCCGTCCCCGCCCCCGGCGCCGCCTCCCGCGCTCCGCTCGTCACATCGTCCCCCACTTGCCAGGGAGAGGCTATCCTAGCCCTCCGACCGCCTCCTGAAGGCGCGTTCTTCGCAAGGCCGCGAGGCGGCCGCGCAGCGAGGCGCAGCCGAGCGGAGTCGATCAGACGTGGTGTCCGCCGGGTCACCGACACCGCTCGACCGAGGGTATCCATGGCGCAACCGCAGGTCGCGATCCTCATGGGCAGCAAGAACGACTACGAGATCATGCGCAAGGCCGAGGAGACGCTCGCCGAGCTCGGCATCGGCTCCGACACGCGCGTGATCTCCGCGCACCGCACGCCCGCGCGGCTCACCGCCTTCCTCGCCGACGCCGAGGCGCGCGGCATCGAGGCGGTGATCTGCGGCGCCGGCGGCGCGGCGCACCTCGCGGGCGTCACCGCGGCGCACACGCTGCTCCCCGTGCTCGGCGTGCCGATCGACAGCTCGCCGCTGAACGGGCTCGACGCGCTGCTCGCGACCGTGCAGATGCCGGGCGGGATCCCCGTCGCGACCTTCGGCATCGGCCGCTCCGGCGCCCAGAACGCGGCGCTCTTCGCCGCCGCGCTGCTCGCGCGCAAGGACCCGGGCGTCCGCGAGCGCCTCGCGAAGTACCGCGAGGCGCAGTCGGCCGCGGTGCCCGAGCGGCCGTAGCTAGTCGCCCCGGCGGAGCGACGCCATCCGCGCGAACGAGGAGCCCCCCGGCGGGGCCGCGGGAGGCGCGCCCGGGTCGAGCAGCGGCTCGTCGCGAAGCCCGAGCCGGAGGCAGCTCTCCTCCCACGCCTCGGGCCCCAGCTCGCCGCTCGCGATGCGCTCGACGTCCTCGAACGGCGCCATCGACAGGCCGTCGCGTCGCAGCGACACGCCTTCGCCCGGCGGCGCGTGCAGCGACCAGCCGAGGCGCGCGAGCACGACGCAGACCGCGGCCCCGAGCACCCAGCGCGCGAAGCGCGCGCGCTGCTCCGGCGTGTCGTCGAGCCCGGGCGGAAGGCGAAGGCGCGCCTCGATCTCGCCCGCGGCGACCGCTCGGGCGACGTCGCCGCAGCGAACTCCCTCGAGCGCGGTCGCCTGCTCGCGGACCATCGCGCTCCAGGCCGGGAGGAACGCGCGCCGGGCGGCCTCGTCCCAGGAGACCGCGGCGAGCCTCTGCGCGACCGGCGCGCTCGCGAGGGTCTCCAGCAGGCGCAGCTCCGCGCCCGGGAGGTCGGCGAGCAGCGAGGTCGCCGGCTCGTCGTTGCCCGCCGCGGGGCCCGCGGGCTCGGCCCGCAGCGCCGCCAGGCGCTCGGCGAGCGGCGGGTGCGTGTCGTAGGGATCGGACTCCGCGGCGCCGAGCGCCGCGTCGAGCGTCCGGCGCAGCGCATCGGCCACGGCAGGCGCGCGCGTGAATCGCGCCCAGCCCTCTGCGATCGGCGGGCGCAGACCGGCGTCGAGGATGGGGAGCACCTCGCGCCGCCAGTACTCCGCGAACGCGGGACCGGCGCCGTGGACCTTGCGCAGGCCCGCGACGAGCGGTCGTGCGCCGACGCTGCCGGCGGCGAGGGCGTCGGCCGAGAGCTCCTGGCGGCGCGACACCGCGTGGGTGACGCGCAGGAAGAGCTTGCCGTACCAGAGGAACGGCTTGTGGAGCGCACCGCCCCCCAGCCCCTCGATCGTGCGCCCGATCGCGGCGCGCGTCTTGTAGATCCAGGGACCGAGGCGCGTGTCGCCGCCGTGGAAGTGTCCGAACTCGTGCGCCAGCACGGCGCGGAACTCGTCGATGCTGAGCAGCCGCAGCAGCGGCAGCCCGAGCCCCATCACGCGTCGGCTCCCGAAGCCGAGCACGCCGCCCCGCTCGGCGACCCAGGCGTTCACGTCGGGGACGAGATAGACCTCCGAGGGCATCGCCTGCCCCGTGACCGCCGCCGTCTGTCGCACCCAGCGGAAGAGCTGCGGATGCTGCGCGGGCTCGAGGAGCGGCCCCGGCGCGACGAAGCGGTCGCGGCGCGGGAGGATCGACCAGACGATCGTCGCCGAGCTGACGATGCAGAAGAGCGCGAGCTGGAGGTGGAGGCGCTTCGCGTAGACGAGCTCGGCGATCGGGAGATACGCGAGCGCGGCGGCGATCGCGAGCGCCGTCGCGTAGAAGCCCACCATCAGCGCGACGGTGACGGCCGCGCGCAGGGCGATCGGGCCGGTGCGGGCCATGGCTGCTCCCTCGCGCCGACGGCGCTCAGCCCCCGCCGCGCGCGCGGGCGAGCGCCGCCTTCAGGTCCTCCCAGACGAGTCGGCGGTTCTCGGGCGTGTACTGGCGCAGCAGGAAGGCCGGGTGGAAGGTCGGCATCAGCGGGACGCCGCGGTACTCGTGCCAGACGCCGCGCACCCTCGTGATCGCGACGTCGCGGCCGAGCAGGCGACTCGCGGCGGGCTTGCCGAGCGCGATGATCACGCGCGGCGCGATCGCGGCGATCTGTCCGTCGAGGAAGGGGCTGCACGCGGCGACCTCGTCGGCCTGGGGCGTGCGGTTGTTCGGCGGGCGGCACTTCACGACGTTGCAGATGTAGACCGAGCGGCGCGGGATCCCGAGGCCCTTCTCGATCATCTGCGTGAGCAGCTCGCCGGCGCGGCCGACGAAGGGCAGGCCCTGCCGGTCCTCGGTCTCGCCCGGTCCCTCGCCGACGAAGAGCAGCGAGGCCGCCGGGTCGCCGTCGCCGAAGACGATGTGCGTGCGGCCCTCGGCGAGGCGGCAGCGCCGGCACTCGCCGAGCTCCGTGCGCACCTGCTCGAGGCTCGGGCGCCCGCGAAAGGGTCCGGGGTCGAGGAGCGCGGGCTGCGCCGCCGCGGGGGGCGGCGCCGGGAGCACTGCGGACGCCTGCGGCTCGGCCATGGCGGCGGCTCGCGCTGCGGGCGCCGGCGGCTCGGCCGCGGTGGCGGCTCGCGCTGCTTGCGCCTGCGGCTTGGCCACGGCTCGCGGCGGCGGTGCGAGCGCGGCGGCGCTCGCCTCGGCGCCCTCCTCGGCGAGCTCCTCGAGCAGCGCGCGCGCCGACGCGACGAGCCGCCGGGCCTCCTGCGCGAGTGCTCGCTCCACTTCGGCCTCCGCTGCGCGCCGCGCCCGGCGGCGCGGGCTGCTAGGCGCCCGGCCCCGCGAGGCCGAGCGCGTCGGCGAGCAGCGCCGCGTCCGAGGCGGCGCCGCGCGCGGTGCCGGTGCCCTTCGGGCGTCCGGTGCCCGGCTCGAGCGTCCCGTGGCGCTGGATCTCGATCTTCTGCTTCACCTCGAACTCGAAGCCCGGGTCGTTGGCCTCGTCGTGGCAGTCGCCGCAGATCTGGAGGATCACGCACGAGTCGCACTTGTCGCCGAGGGCGAGGATCGTGCCGATCCTCTTTGCGCCGTCCTTCACGTGGTCGCCGCCGGGGCCGTGGCAGCTCTCGCAGCCGACGCGCCCGAGATCGGGCTCGGAGGCCAGCGCCGCGGCGCTCGGGAAGCCGCCCTCGCGGCCGAACCCCGTGGTGTGGCAGCGCAGGCAGGTCGCGTCGGAGCCCTTGCCGGCGTGCGCGAGCGTCGCGCCGGCCTTCGCGTGCGCGCCCGTGGCCCAGGTCCCGAACTCGGCGGGGTGGCAGCTCTTGCAGGCGTCCGAGCCGACGTAGCTCGCGCGCACCGGGAGCAGGTCGTCGGTGCTCGGGCGACCGCGCTGCGCGAGCGCCCGGCGCTTCTCCTCGGGCGGGAGCTTCGCGATCGCCGCGTTCGCAGCATGCGAGATGCGCGGCAGGAAGGTCGCGACCTCGAAGCCCAGCGAGTGCTTCGCGTCGTGGCAGCCGAGACAGGTCGGCGCGTAGTCGCCGCCCTTCACGAAATCCGGCGACTGGTGCGGCCCGCCGCGGCCGTGGCAGGACTCGCAGCCGACGTTCTCGAGCTCGGGCGTCGCGACGGGGTCGCGGAAGCCGCCGGGGCGGCCGTGCCCGACGACGTGGCAGGCGACGCACTCGGCGTTCTGGTCCGCGCCGTGGCGCACCAGCGTGTCGTAGGCGTCGGCGTGCTTCGTCATCCGCCAGGTCTCGTGCTCGAGCTCGTGGCAGACGCCGCAGACCGCGTTGCCGCTGTAGCCGTCGGCGCGCAACAGCATCGGCACCGGGAGTCCCGCGAGGCGGGCGAGCCGCATGCGCACCAGCGCCTCGTCGCCCGGCGGGGTCCAGCCGCGCGTGCGCGCGGTGATGCGGCCCTCGGAGTCGATCAGGAAGATGTCGGGGACGCCGCCGAAGACGTTGTAGGCCTCGCGCAGCTTGCCGTCGTCGTCGAAGACGACCGGGAAGAAGTCGAGGCCGTCGCCCGTGAGGGTCTCGCGCACCTCGGCGGTCCGCCCCGTGATCTCGACGCCGACGAGCACCGGGCGCTTCGCCTCCGGGAGCCCCGCGATCGACGCCTCCGCGAAGGTCGTCTTCAGCGCGCGCAGCGCCTCGTGGCAGTGCGGGCAGGTGTGGAGGAAGAAGATCAACACCACCGGGCGGCCGCGCTGCGCGGCGAGGTCGAAGCTCCCGCCGCCGTCCATGATCTCCGCGCGGAAGGTCGGGGCGGGCGGGCGCGCGCCGTCGCCGGGCGGCGCTTCGAGCGGCGGGAGTCGCAGCGCCTCGCGCAGCATCTCCTCGAGCGAGTGCGCGGCCGTCGGATCGCCGGCGGCCGAGAACTCGGGCAGCCCGAAGGTCACGTAGCCCTCCGCGTCGACCCCGAGCAGCGCGACCGTCGCGCGCAGGCCGAGCTGCTGCGAGATGTGGCGCGACGAGTCGTCGAGGATCGGGAAGGGGAGGGCGAGGCGAGTCGCGAACGCGCGCGCGCGGTCGCGGCTCGCGCCGATCGCGACGCCGACGATCTCGAAGTTGTGCTTGCCGCGCAGCTCCGCGATCCGCGCGGCGGCGGCGGCGGCGACCTCGGAGTCCTTCGCCTCGGGGTCGAAGAAGAGCAGCAGCACGCGGCGCCCGAGCAGGCCGGAGACGTCGAGGCGCTGGTCGTCGAGCGTCCAGCCGGAGAAGGCGGGCAGCGGCCGCCCCGGCCGCTTCGGCGGCGCCTCGGCGGAGGCGGTCTGCACGGCGGGCGCCTCGGCGGCGGCGGGCGCGGCCGGCGCGGCGGGCTTCGACTCCCCGCCGCACGCCGCGAGGCCCGCGGCGAGCGCGAGCGCGGCGAGCAGCGCGGTTCCCGGGGGTCGCATCGCGCAGGAGGTTAACCGACGATCGGACCGCTGCCCGCGATGCACCCACGCCCTGATCCGCCCCCGCGCAAGGCTTCGCCGCGGGACCGGCCGACGCGCAAGGCGGTGCCGAGAGGCCCTCTCGCGCGGGCTCGATGCCTCCGGGCTCTGCCGGTCTCCGCCTCGTTCCCTGGAGCGGCCGCGGATCGCCTCGTCCCATCGACCACCGGCTCGGGCCGCAAGCGCCGCGCCAGCGGCGCGCGCAGCGAGGCGAAGCCGAGCGAAGTCGAGTCAGATGCGTTCGAGAGTCAGATGCGTTCGAGGATGTGGATCCCGCAGGCGCTGCCGAGGCCGATCACGTGGGTGAGCCCGAGCTTCGCGCCCTCCACCTGGCGCGCGCCGGCCTCGCCGCGCAGGTGGGTGCAGACCTCGTAGACGTTGGCGACGCCGGTGGCGCCGAGCGGGTGGCCCTTCGAGAGCAGCCCGCCCGAGACGTTCACGGGGATGCGGCCGCCGTGCCAGGTCTGGCGCTCGTCGATCAGCTTCGCCGCCTCGCCGTCGGCGCAGAGGCCGAGGTTCTCGTAGTGGAGGATCTCGGCGGTCGCGAAGCAGTCGTGCAGCTCGACGAGGTCGAGGTCCGAGGGGCCGCAGCCCGCCATCTCGTAGGCCTGCCTCGCCGCGCGGCGCGTGCAGGTGTTGACGTCGGGCATCACGAGGTCGCGCTCCGTCCAGGGATCGCTCGTCAGCACCGACGCCTTCACGCGCACGGCGCGGCGCAGGCCGAGCTCGCGCGCCTTGCGCTCGCTCGCGAGCACGGCGGCGGCGGCGCCGTCGACGTTCACCGAGCACATCAGCTTCGTGTTCGGGTAGGCGATCATCTCCGCGCCCATCACCTGCTCGAGCGGCGTCTCCATCTGGTACATCGACTTCGGGTTGCGCGTGGAATGGTGGTGGTTCTTCACCGAGACCATCGCGAAGTGCTCGAAGCTGGTGCCGTACTTGCGCGAGTGCTCCATGCCCGCCTCGGCGAAGACCGCCGGCATCAGCTGCGAGCCGAGCAGACCCTCCTTCGGGATGCCGCGGCCGCCGCCCCCGCCGCCGAGGAGGCCCGCCTTGCCCATCTGCTCGACGCCGACGACGAGCACGAGGTCGTAGAGGCCGGCCTTGATCGCCGTCCAGCCCTCGCGGAAGGCGGTGGCACCGGTCGCGCAGGCGTTCGAGGAGTTCGTCACCGGGATGCCGGTCTGGCCGATCTCCTGGAGGATGCGCTGCCCGACCATCGCGCTCGCCTGGAGCAGGTTCCCGCAGTAGAGCGCCTGCATGTCCTGGATGCGCAGGCCCGCATCGTCGAGCGCGAGCAGCGCCGCCCGGGCGCCGAGCTCCGGCACGTCCTGCTCGGGGTAGCGACCGAACTTCAGCATGTCGATGCCGAGCACGTAGACGTCGCTCATCGCGTCTCCTCTCCCGGCTCAGGCCCGGGGCACGAAGCAGTAGGTGAGGTACTCGTTGCCCTCGCGGTCCTTGATCGGCGCGGTGCGGTAGACGACCTCGACGGGCATCCCCATCTGGATCTTCTGCGGGTCGGGGTCGATGCCGACGAGGTTGCCCTTCACGGTGCCGCCGCCGTCGAGGTCGACGATCGCCGAGACGTAGGGCACGGGGACGCCGGGGAACGAGCGGTAGACGATCGTATAGACGTAGAGCGTGCCGGTGTTGGCGAGCCGCGTCGCCGCGAGGCCCTCGCGCGCGCCGCAGCTCGCGCACACGTCGCGCTCGCCGAGGAAGACCGCGCGGCAGTGCCCGCAGCGGATGCCCTCGAGGTACGGGTCGCCCTGCGTGGGGATCTTGAGGAAGGAGACGATCGGAAGCGGCCCCGGGGCCGCTGCGCCCTCCGGCATGGATGGATGCCTCTCGCGTCGGGAATCGGTACGCCGGCAGGATGCCCCGGGCGGGGCGCGGATGTCAAACGCCGCGGCGCGTCACGCGCGCGGCCGCGGCGCGTCAGCGCGAGCGCCGGCGCAGCTCCTGGAGCTTCCGGCGGTAGGCCTCGTTGCCGGGCTCGAAGGTGAGCGCCGTCTGGAGGTTGCGCAGCGCCGCCGCGGTGTCGCCGCGCTGCAGGTCGGCCTCGGCGCGCGCGAAGTACTGACGCCCCTGCGGCGTCTGGCCGCGCTGCTGCAGCTCGCTGCGATCGGCCTCCGCCTCGGCCTCGGCGAGCTGGAGCCGCGTGCTGCCGCCGGTGGCCAGGCGGCGGTCGTAGGCGGCGCGCCGGCGCGGGTCGCGCAGCACCGAGTAGGCCTCGGTCACGCGCTTGGCGATGCGCGCGATCGCGACCTGGAGGTCGTCGGGCAGGTGGCGGTTCGCGTCGGGGTGGAAGCAGCGCGACGAGGCGAAGTAGGCGCGCTTCACGTCGGCGACGCTCGCACCCGGTGCCACGTGCAGGAGCCCGTAGTAGTCGAGCTCGTCGAGGATCCGCGCGAGCGCGTGGATCTCGGTCGGCGCCAGCTCGGCCTGCGCCACGGCCTACGCCGGCTCCTCGCCCTCGGGCGAGTCGTCTTCGGTGAGGTCGACGCCCGCCGACTCGAAGAGGCTCGCGTCCGAGCTGGTGTCGAGCAGGCCCTCCTCGGCCTCCGTCAGCTCCGGCGCGTCGGCGCCGTCGTCGAAGAGTCCGGCCGAGGCCTCGATCGAGGCGTCGATCAGCTCCTCGTCGTACTCGGGCTCGGAGCGCGACGGCAGGACGACCTCGTTGTCGAGGTCGACGTCGAGCAGGTCGTCCTCGGCGAAGTCGCCCGGCACGACCGGGGCGGGCGCGCCGGCGCGCGCCGCGGCCGCGCGCGGCTTCGCCACGGGCGCCTCGTCCAGCGGCTCCGCCGCGGCCGCCGCGCGCGGGCGCGCCTCGGGGACCGCGCGCACGGGCGTCGTCACCAGGCGCACCGCGCCGATCACCTCGCGCGGCGCCGCGATCGGCTGGGTCTTCACGCGCTCGGTGCGGCGCTCGTCGAGGATCTGCTCGATCTCGCCCTCGGAGAGCCCCGAGGAGAGCGTGATGCGCGTCGAGGCCTTCAAATCGGTCTCGCGGTCGGTCGCCGTCACGTTCACGATGCCGTCGGCGTTGATCTCGAAGGTGACGTCGATCGTCACCTGCCCGCGCGCGGCCCTGCGGAACCCGCCGAACTCGAACTCGCCGAGCGCCTCGTTCTCGCTCGAGGCGCGCGACTCGCCCTGGTAGACGCGGATCAGCACCTTCTCCTGGCCGTCCTGCGTGGTGGTGAAGGCGCGCGTCTGCTCGATCGGCACCGGGGTGTTGCGCTCGATCACCGTCTCGGCGAGCCCGCCCGCGACCCCGATGCGCAGCGACAGCGGGGTCACGTCGAGCAGGTAGGCGCTCTGGCGCGTGTCGACGAGCGTCGCGGCGTGGATCGCGGCCCCGAGCGCGACGACCTGGTCGGGGTCGACCCCCGCCTTGGGCTCCTGCTGGAAGTAGTTGCGCACCGCCGTGCGCACGAAGGGGAGGCGCGTCGGGCCGCCGACGAGGATCACGCCGTCGAGATCCCGGGCGACGACGCCGGCCTGCTGCAGCGCCTCGTCGCAGACCTTGAAGGTGCGCTGCATCAGGTCCTGCACCAGCACGGCGAGCTCCTGCACGCCGAGCCGGCGCTCGATCGAGAGCGGCGTCCCGTCGACCTTCGCCGTGATTCCGGCGATCCGCACCTCGACCTCGTCGGCGACCGAGAGCGCCTTCTTGGCCCGCTCGGCCGAGTCCTTGAGCTTCTCGAGCGCGTGGGGATCGTGGCGCAGGTTGGTGCCGTGCTTCGCGAGGAACTCCTCGGCGAGCAGGTCGATCAGGCGGTCGTCGAAGTCGTCGCCACCGAGGAAGGTGTCGCCGCAGGTCGAGAGCACCTCGAAGACGTCCTCGCCGATCTCGAGCACCGAGATGTCGAAGGTGCCGCCACCGAGGTCGTAGACCGCGACCTTCTGCGAGAGCCCGCGCCCGAAGCCGTAGGCGAGGGCGGCGGCGGTGGGCTCGTTCAGCATGCGCAGCACGTCGAGGCCAGCGATGCGGCCGGCGTCCTTGGTCGCCTGGCGCTGGTTGTCGTTGAAGTTGGCGGGGACGGTGATCACCGCCTTCTTCACCGGCTGGCCGAGGCGCATCTCGGCGATCGACTTGAGCTCGCGCAGGATCATCGCGGAGATCTCGGGGATCGAGAACAGCTCGTCGCGCACGCGGATGCGCAGGCCCTGGTTCTCCGCGGGCACGATCTCGTAGCCCGAGATCGCCTTCGCCTTCTTCACCTCCGGCGACTGGAAGGCGCGGCCGATCAGGCGCTTGGCGGAGCAGATGGTGTGCTTCGGGTCGTGGATCAGGTTCGCCTTGGCGAGGTTGCCGACGAGGATGCTGCCGTCCTCGCGCACGCCGATCACGCTCGCGGTCGTCGCCTCGCCCTGCGCGTTCGGGAGCACCTGGGCGGCGCCCTCGCGCATCACGGCGACGCACGAGTTGCTCGTCCCGAGGTCGATGCCAATTGCGATCTCGGCCATGCCCCCCTCGCCCGGGTGGTCGCCCGACTCTCGGTATCGGCAGAAGGCGCGATCGCCTGAGGTGGCCGGGCGGGCGGCGGGGGGGCGGGCCCCCGGCGTGGCGCCCCGGGTGGCGCGCGTGCTATTCACCCTGCAAATCCGAGGGGTTGGAGATGTCTGGACACTCGAAATGGGCGACCATCCGGCGCAAGAAGGGCGCGCTCGACGCGAAGCGCGGGAAGGTCTTCACCAAGCTGATCCGCGAGATCGCGACGGCGGCCCGGCTCGGCGGCGGCGAGCCGGGCTCGAACCCGCGCCTGCGCCTCGCGGTCGACAAGGCGCGCGCCGCCAACATGCCGAAGGACAACATCGAGCGCGCGATCCTGAAGGGCAGCGGCGGCGGCGACTCCGAGGCCTGGGAGGAGGCCGTCTACGAGGGCTACGGCCCGGGCGGCGCGGCGGTCTACGTCGAGGCGCTCACCGACAACCGCAACCGGACCGCGGGCGAGGTGCGGCACGTCTTCACCCGCTTCGGCGGCAACCTCGGCGCCAGCGGCTGCGTGGCCCACATGTTCGAGCGCAAGGGCTCGCTCGTCTTCGAGCGCCAGGGGCTCGACGCCGACGCGCTGCTCGAGGCCGCGCTCGAGGCGGGGGCGGACGACGTGGTCGAGGGCGACGACCAGGTCGAGGTGGTGACGGCGGGGCCCGAGTTCGGGGCGGTCAAGCGGGCGCTCGAGGAGCGCCGCTTCCGGCCGGCGCAGGCCGCGCTCCAGATGCGCCCGAGCCTCACGGTGCGGCTCGAGGGCCGGGACGCCGAGCAGATGCTGCGCCTCGCCGACGCCCTCGAGGACCTCGACGACGTCCAGAACGTCAACGCGAACTTCGACATCTCCGAGGAGGAGATGCAGCGCCTCGCGGTCTAGCCCCCCTGAGCGCTAGACTGCCCCCGCCGATCCTCCCCCCGACCGGCGAACCCTTTCCTCCCGCGGGAGCGCGATGCGCATCCTGGGCATCGACCCCGGCTCGCAGGCGACGGGCTACGGGGTGATCGAGCGCGAGGGCAGCCAGCTGCGCCACGTCGCGCACGGGACGCTGCGCCCGCGCGGCGCCTCGCCCGAGCTGCGCCTCCAGCACCTCTACCGCATGGTCTGCGAGGTCGCGGGCCACCACGAGCCCGACGCGGTCGCCGTGGAGCGCGTCTTCGTCGCGCAGAGCCCCCGCTCGGCCCTCGTGCTCGGGCAGGCGCGCGGGGTGGTGCTGGCGGCGCTCGGGAGCCACGCGCTGCCGGTCGTCGAGTACGCGCCGTCGGAGGTGAAGCAGGCGGTGACCGGGAGCGGGCGCGCCGACAAGCGGCAGGTCGCGCTGATGGTGCGGCGGCTCCTCGCCCTCGCGCAGCTGCCCGAGCCCGACGCCGCCGACGCGCTCGCGGCCGCGATCGGGCACGCCCAGGCGGGGACGCTGCGCGCGCTCGGCGCGCTCTCGCCGCGCCGGCGCTCGCCGGCGCGGACCGGCCTCGCGGCGCTCCACGTGCGGCGGGCGCGATGATCGCGCGGCTCGAGGGGGTGCTGGTCGAGCAGCACCCGACGCGCGTCGTGATCGACGTCGGCGGCGTCGGCTACGACGTCCACATCCCGCTCTCGACCTTCACCGAGCTCCCGGACGCAGGCAAGCGCGTCGCGCTGCACATCCACA